>SDBT01020319.1_pt1 | contig 10392 bp, 21 predicted proteins | sample 2277101 | NCBI WGS metagenome assembly SDBT01 (sample SAMN10404973, study PRJNA504765) | marine sediment metagenome | isolation source: marine sediment core GS10_PC15, 103 cmbsf | place: Arctic Ocean: Southern Knipovich Ridge | collected 2010
TTTATCCTTTTCCATTATTGGTTCTATTTCTGGTTTTCCTTTTCTTTTTTCTGAAAGTCCTATTTGAAAATGAATCCTTGTGAGTTTTCCTCCCGATAAATCATATTTTTCTTTTTCCATTTTATACACTCCTTTTTTCATTGGATACCTATAATATAATACATTTTAAGCCTAAATATGAGGATTATATAAGTATTTCAGTAGGAGTTTGTTAAGGTAGAGTTTTATAAGTAATTAGAATGATGAGGATTTTTTATAATTATTACTTTTTTTTGAGAAAAAAAGTGCCAGTAAGTAAAAGAAAGTAAACTCACTGGCTATGAAAAAAGAAGTTTCAGTAATGTCAAAATAAATGGTGGAACAAAAGATAAAATTAAAATAGGAGTTATTTTATGAGAATCATTTGTCCCACACAATAAATAAAAATCTTAAAATAGCATTTTTTCAATGTTCTATTTAAAGCCAAGAATCATGATCCCTAAGGATGTTCTCTACCATAGTTTTAGGTTTTCTCTTTTTAGGTTTTTCTTCAATATGTTCTACATTATTCTTTTCAAGTAATTTTTGCATTCGCTTATGGTGTTTTTCATCAAATTCTGAAATTTTATATTCATTCTTTTCACTCAATTTCTTGATTCTGTTTTTAAACAAAGTTTCAAAAAGATTTATATCTTCAGATGTTATATCATTTAAATCATCAATACTATTATCAACAGGCTCTTTTAATTGCACTTTTCTATGCTTTTTCTTTATAGTTCTAAGTGCCAAGCTGTCATTAGGCTTCACCTGAAAAAGCTCTTCAATTGCTCTCTCCTCAATTTTTTCCATAAGCTGCTCAAGCGTAATTTCTGTTAAAACTGATTCATCTATTGGATCCCTTTTCCTTTTCTCTTCCTTGTACTGCTTCCATGATTCAAGAAATTCAACTTCATTGGTTTCAGTTTCAGTTAAGCTTTCTTTCTTCTTAGAATTAATAATCTTCATCAATGCAAAGTAGTTTTTTAAAACACTATCATCTGTTTTATTTGTTTTGCTTTCTTTAAAATCTTCCAGCGTTCCAAACACTCCAAATGAGGGAGTTAAAACATGATCAGCGACTCGTTCAAGCTCATAGTCTTTTGTACGAATGGTTATGCCGTCTTCCTCGAAATCACCATATCCTGCAGTTGAAAGTCCTACTTCTGATCCTGCTTCAATACCTTCATTGACCTGTTGTCCATGAGGTCCAAATAACCAAGCGTCAGCCATTGTAAAAAGTTCACCATTAATTTTTTCTAATCGAATATTGTGCCAAACGCACCAAGCGTCTGCAGGTGATCCATCTCCTTCTGGATGTCCCATCAATCCATAAGAATTTTCTGCTTGTTTTTCTTGAATGACTTTGCGCCATAAACTTTCACTATAAATACGCTCGTTAAGGTTAAGTGTTCCGGGTTTACTAATTGGAAATGAATATACTGCTATTGCCTTATATTCTTTATTTTCATGTAAAACTTTTTTTGACTCTGTTAATTTTACTTTTTTTATTTGAGAAGGTTTTATTAATATACTTTCGATTAATTTATATTTTCCATCTTCTCTTTGCTCAAGTTTTTTATTTAACATTTTTATGTCTCCAAAAATAATTTCCAGCAGTTTTCCTTTTTCCTTTACAGCACTGAGTAATATTACCATTATGAATTCCGGTTATTCTTTCAGCTTCCATTATACTTCCAAATTCAGCGATGAATTTTCTATCTTTAGTAAATTGTAATATTGCTTTTGATCTATGATGATCTTTTCCAAACTTGCCAAAATTATAATTTTTTTCACCTTTTTTAGATTCTGATATTTTTCTTCTTGTTTCATCAGGAAGTTTTTTATCTATATGGTGATATTTTGTATGACTTCCGTCATCCGGTCCTAAAAAGAGGTTGTCTTTTGAATTGTCTGAGTGAATTTCATTATGATGGTGAATTAATTCAATTCCAGGCTGTACTCCATAACATAATGCTGCAATATGACTAGTTTCATAACCAAAACTTTTAAATTTCTTATATGTTATTGGCGTCCTTTTTTTTAAGATTTCTTTTTTACAAGATTTATAAATACCAGTACGATGACCCTGCTTTTTATACCTGTAAACAATCCCATCTTTAACCCCAAACACACCCCAAATTATTAGTTCTTGAACTAATAAATCTTTATCTATTTTTGTAAGTTCCATTTTTTATTCCTTATCTTTAAGATACACTAAAGTTAACAACCTTTTTAAAACTCTCAAAGTGGTATGAATCTTGTCTATACTCCAAAGAAAATATTATTTAAGAATTCTAAATTGAAAAATGAGTCAATCACCTCAACTTTTCTTGTTCTCAATCTGTTTAATATCATCTCATCAATTATTGAAAGTAACAATTCAATTTTTTTATTTTGATGCCAATTTTCAGTTCGTAAATTTTTAATTTTCTTCTCAAGAATCTCATACCCTTCATTCAAAAATTTATATTCCGTTGCTGTTAGCATCCCATTTTTTTCAGCTTTTGATATTTCATATAGATTGACCAATTTTTCATTATAGGTTTTAAGCTCATCACCTTTTGCATATCTCATATTTTTCTCCATATTTTCTTTAATTTTTATTCTCTGTTAAACAGCTTCCAAATTTTGTTGGACCTGAATGCTGAAAATCAGAATATTTACGATCACGTGTCATTATTGAATATCCTTTTTTCTTTGCTTGTTCATTCTCAAGAATAGTTTTTGTCTTAACCCTATATGGTTCAGATTTCTTTTTTTGATTTTCAAGAATTCGTTTCATATTTCTACCTTTATTTTTTAAAGCCCTCTCTTTAAAATCTTTTCTAAGTTTATCCTTATTTTTGTTTTCAGTATATGAATTTTCCTTCTCATACATTTCAAGCCAATCTCCATAACTGCTTATAACAAATTCACCTGATTCAGAAATATGTAATATTGTATTTATGTAGGCATCACCTAAATTTATGTATGAAGCAATAAAATTTGAATAATAATTGTCTACAAAAGTGCCCTCAAGAACTTCAACGCCAAACCCCTCTAAAAGTTCATTTAACTTTAACATTACTTCGTATTCTTTACCAAGTCTTAGAGGCTTGCTGGTTAAAACTTCAATTTGTCTAGCCACATCAGGATTAACGTTTAAAGAAGTTGAGATTTCTCTATAATTTATTTCTTCTCTTAAAAATTTATTACTTTTCTTTTGTTTGTTTAATTTTTTGTTTGGGTAGTAATGGATTATGTTACTTCCAGTTTTCTCTTCAATTTTTTCAACACAATCAAGGACCTCAACAAAATCCCCAACTTCAAGAATTATATCAGAATGAGGAAGTCGTATTGAATTTTCAATTTTAATTCGTTTGTTCATCTAATTTTTCTCCTATCAGGAAATCCGCTTTCCTTAAATTTACGACCTCTATCTGATTTTGTGATAATCTTTAGAGTTCGTTCAGCTTTTTCTTTTTTAATCATTTCTTTTTTTTCTTTGATTATATCTCTTAATTGTTCTAATCTAAACTGAATATTATGTTTTTTTGTAAGCTCACGTAACATCTGCGATTCTCTTAGTTTTCCCGAAGCTGGTAGGACTTCGATTGAATCGCCAGGCTCAAAGACGATTTGAGTTCCATTTTCTCCATCAAAGTTATTTTCAACATTCAGAAGAATCTCTTCATCAATCTCAATTATTTTACTTTTTAACACTTTAAACTCCTAATCTAATTTTATAATTTAATCTTTATATTTCCAAATAAATCCGCCTGCAAATTTAAGTTTACCTCGTATATAACTTGCATTAAAACATTCCTTTTTCTTTATGTCTTGGTCTTATTGTCTCAATTTCTCGATGTGTTGAAAAGTCTTTTTCTTTTGCCTTTTCAACCTTAATTTTACCATCAGCAATAAAAACTCTCTCAAGAGGATCCAAAAGTTTTATATCAATTTGCTTTTCTATAAGAGATTTCTCTAATTTTCTAATCTCAGGAATTAATTTAAATTCTTTGAACAGTAACAACTTCAAAAGTAAAATGTCCTTTTCTTTTGAAAACTTTTCTTTATCATTCCTATATTTATTGCATCTCCAAGCTAGTTTAAGTATCATTTTCATATATGGGAGCTTAATTTTATATTTGAAATTATGCACATCTATTTTTTCATCTGCCATTAAGCATTCAATGATATATATTAGCTCTGTTTTGTTAGCCGTTAATCTTCTATACAAATTTGCTTTATTATTTTTTTCAAGTCTGTTACAATCCAAATAGAATTTTTTATCTAAAATATCCATTCCAGCCAATATATTTTTCTTTTCAACTTTTTTATCTTTGTTCTCTCTCCATTCCTGCAAACCAGCAGCCATGATTTTACCAGGTCTTGTTTCTCTCATTATTCTCTCGCCCCATTTTTCATCTGTGATCTCCGCATTTCGCTGTTCAATAATATCCTGTTTTGTTTTCCTTAAATTTAAAATTCCGTTAATCATTTTTATATCTCCTTTTTTTATTTGTTAAAAAATACTCTGCCTATTAAACCATTCCTTTCTTTTTCTAAAATATTGGTTTGCTCCTCTAAACCATTTTTTGCTACATCGAACTTTGTGGTTAAGTTCTCTAGTTCCTTTTGAAGTTCTTTTATCTCATTTGTAATTTGTTTAAATCTATCGATCAACGCAGGATCAGTTTTTTCTAAAAACTCAATTATTATTTCTCGATTATTATCTACCATTTTAATATCTCCTTTTCCTATTAAAGTGCCCTCTTTTCTGTCTAGCATTCATTAATGAAGAGCTAGAAGTTTTGATTTCTCTAAAGACAATTCTTCCAACATTCAAACTATATGGAGAGAATTCAACTTTAACATTATCACCAATGATGATTTTTATTCCATATTTCCTGATTTTACCTGAGATGACACAGTTTAATTCTTTTTTTAATTTGTCGATCTTAACTAAAAAGTGTCCACCTTTAAATGCCTTAATAACTACACCTTCAAGTTCAATAGTATCTTTAGTATCTTCTTTCAATTTTTCAACTTTTCTCCATAAAATTCCCAGTGCGGGTAACAAGTCCGCACTGGATGTCAGAAAAAAAATAAATTGGTTTTTAATGTGATGTCTTGAATCACCACATCAAAAAGTATTTTCTATTCAATTGGTACTAAATTTTCTGCTTTTAGCTTTCCATCTCTGCCAGTACTCGGATCAAATAATACTTTTTGCCCCTCTTTCAATGTCTTGAAAGAATTATTGCTCACAATATTCTTATACAAAATGAAATAATCGTAACCATCTTCAGCTTCAATGAATCCCCATCCGCGTTCTGTGAAAAATTTTACTGTCCCGTGCATCTTAATTTTTATCTCCATATTTTAAAGTGTGTCTTGATTTACCAGTTTTGGGTTGAGAGATAAACTCCGCACCTTTTTTAATAACTTTTTTTGGCTCCTCAATTTTTCTTGTTACTTTTGGTTTCTCTCTTCTCATTTTTATTTCTCCTAATTATTTATTTTTACAACCATGTTCTTTGAAACTGTTATCTTTAATTTCTCTTGGAAAAATATATACTTCTCTCTCTTCTTTCTTTTCAATCAAGGTTGTAGGATTGAAAGTCAATGCTCCAGTCTGCTCATTAAAATCAATGGTAAACTTATGTCCAGCCTTTAGGTCAAAGAGCTTCATATATGAATAAGGAATTGAAAAGCGCAATGCTTTAGAATAGTTTATAATTCTCTTGCACTCAATAATTAATTCTTTATTATATTTATCTAATAATCTCATATTATATTAGTGTAGGTTTAAAAAAATGTTGTCAACAATTCTGAGGATTGGTAAAATAAAAAAAAACTGCTGAACAATAATAGTCCAGCAGTTTTTAAATAGGGTTAAAAAATGAAATTAAAAAATATCAATGTTTGAACCAATTATTTCCAATAAACTAGGCAATATTTCTTTAGAATAATCTACATTGATATTATTTTCCTTCATAAAACTTTTAATTCTTTCCTGTAATTCAGATTCTTCAAGTTTATCAGATAAACCCTCATCAATATCTGTTATAATTTCATCAATTTCCCCTTGAAATTCAAGATAAACTTTTTCAGCATTTTTTCGCTCTTCTGTTTTAAATTCATCATTTAAAAGTAAAAGTCTACTGCGTAAATTAATTGCTGATAATGCTGTACCACAATTTTTTCTTAAATCATCATTTTTAAAGAGATTTAAGATTTCTTCATTTTCCATCAGATTTTTAAGTCCAATAGCAAAATTCTCAAATTGTGTTACCAATTCCCTTATTTCTTTTTTCTTTTCCATTTTGTTACTCTCCTTTATAATTTAAATTTTTTCACAATGAATTATGCCCATCATTCTTAGATAGCCTAATCTTTTCCGTACTATCCTAAAATTAATTCTCAGATGTTTTTGGTGAAGCACCATAAAAACTTGATTCACTGATTTATAATCTTTTATTTCTTTCAAGATTAATAAATCAAGTACTGTTATTTTAATTTCCTGTGAAATTATATCCAAATCATCCCGGACTCGTTTATAATATTTTTGTATTTTTGATATACTAAATTCACTGAAATTAATTATAAATTTTGGTTCTCTACTCATTTATTTTTTTCCTGAGAAAAATAATATTAATTTCCAAAACCAGTTAAAAATGTTTAATTTTTTTTTATAATGATTCCGGTAACTTCTTCTTGTGCCGAGTCGTCCATTGCTTCATTGAAGTTAACTTCTTCAACTATTTCATCCTCATAATATGGCTCATTAATTTTAATTACTCTATCACTTTTTTCAGGTTCTTCAACAACTTCACTATTACTTACAGCTTTTACAATAACTTCTTTCACTGGAACAGGAGCATCAGGAGCAAGAACAGGAGCGGGTAATTTTTTTACCTGTGAAATAGTATTGATATTCAAAGCTTTTTTCATTCTCTGAATATTTTGTTTTTTCTTTTGTACCCGCTTGATTGCTATGTTCTCAAGCTCTGTTTGAACAGCACAATCCCGTCTTACAGTTTCAAATTCCTTTTTTTCATGCTCAACCTTCTGCATTCTGATTTTATTGAGTATTTTTTTCTGCTCAAGAAGTTGGTTACTCAATTCAATTTCTCTTTTTTGTAATTCCACTTCTTTTCTCATCTGATTTAATTCTTCTTTTGTAGCCATAACTCTTAACTCCTTTATATTTTATTTTTTATTTAACAAGTCTAAATTTTGCATCCTTGTATAAATCAATCCACAATTTTCCATCAACAACTAAAGATGGGCGGTCCGGTCTATCTTTGCAAAATGAACATTCAGGATCTGAACATTTAGTTTCGCTCCAAATATCGCATTGCGAACAGTAGAAAGAATCAAAACGATCCGAATAGCTTCTTTCCCTACCGCACTTAGAACATTTACCTTTTTTAATACTTGAAAGAAATTTTTCTTTAATCATCTTTAATTCTCTCTGGTATGAAAACAGATGAAGAATGTGGATGTTCAGATTTCTCTGATATACCATAAAACTCATAGGTATATATTAAGCCACCTAAAACTTTTGTAATAAAAATCCTATATTCCTGTGTGTTGACTACCAATCTCTTATGTAGTTTTAGATTTTTTAATTCTTGTTCAATCTTCATTTTTTTCTCCTATTCTTACATCAATAATTTTCTGGAAATAATACAGTAGTTGACGATCTATCAGCTTCAGTTATGATCCACACTTTAACACCATCATTATAATTGTATGAAGAAAACAATCTCAAATTCCTATTGAGAGAATATTCATTTTCTTTTTTGTCATCTTCACATAGGTCTCCCCAATCACCTGAAATATATCTCTGCAAACAATTGGATACAAATTGTTGAAAATTATTATCTTCTTTCATTTTTAAATCAATTGAACTTGTAGCGACGATCACTCCAGTTTCAAATTTTATCATTTTCCAGTCCTCTTTCTAATAATATCTCTAATGCTCTCTTAATAGTTTTAATGTGATTATCGAATCTAAAATTAATTACTTTTTTGTAAATGTCCCTACTCATAAAAATAGTAATCTGTTTATCATTTTTAACCTTTTCTGTTTTATTTTCTTTATTCACTTTATACTCCTTTAGTACTTTTAATATCTATTTTAATTATAATACTTTTTTATAAATTTGTCAAGAGTTTTCTTTCAATTCTAATTATTAAAATAACCAACATCCACATTAAATATCTTAATCAAATCATAAGCTATTATTACTTTTGATTCATAAAACTTTGAAAGTGAGTTTTCTAGTTCTAAAAAATGTTTAGGAATACAAGAAAATTCATTAAAAAAGTACTAAAAATAGGTTAATTTTATCTGTTTTTTTGTTGATTTTAATTGTAAAGGTTGTATACTATATATTGTAATTAATACAAAAATTGAGAGAGGATTTAAAAATGGAAGAAAAGAAAAAAAATAATAATGAAGTTTATAGTGGAACAGGTCCGGGAACTATTAAAATATTTGCGTCAATTTCTAAAGAATTGGATAAACGAATAAGAAGGGCAAGACATTTACTTGAAAGTGACCGCATGAATTCCGCACTGGTGGACATTCTTCAAGTAGGGGTTGAACAAATTGAGAATGATAAAGAACTAGTTGAGAAATTGAAAAAAAAATATACTGAGGATTAATAATTAATTTATTTGTTTTTTTTCTTCTTATATAATTCTTTTAATTCATTATCAGTTTGTTTCAACCATTTCATAATGGTTTCTAATCTCCAAGCTTTCCTGCCTGTTATAATACCATCTTCAATTCCATTATTAGGTTTCAAATAAGGCCTATTATTCACTGATTTGTAATTTACACCTTTCATTTCACAAACTTCATTAAGAAAATACCATTCTTTTACAATGAATTTTTTTTTGGTTATTTTACTTTTATCATCTTGATCTTCTTCATACACTAATTTACCATTTTCATAATGCGTTTTTATAACTGAAAAACCCATTTCTTTTAGTTTCTCAAGACTTAAATTGTTGTAATTCATTACTTTTTCCAAATATTATTTATTATTTCAGCTTGTCCATTTAAATGTTTCGCTTGAAAATGAGTATAACCATCTTGTACTTTTTCACTACTCCAACCTAAACTAGCTCTTATCATTTCACTGCTATAACCTTTAGATTTTAATATTGTATTCAGTGTATGTCTAAAACTATGCGGTCTTAGATTTCTTTCTTCTTTATTGATTTTTGCAATTTTCATTGCCCTATTAAATCTCTTTGACCACCATGTACCGCCTAGTCTTGATCCATCACTGTAACAAAAAACAAAATTATCAGGTAAACATTGTAATGAAATATCCTGTAATTCTCTTAACTTTTCAATAATAATTTCTGGTAATGGTACACTTCTAATTTTATCCCACTTTGGCTTCCCCAGTTCATCTTTATCTTTCCACGCTTGATTTACCGTCAAATAACTTTCTTCAAAATTAATATCTTTCCATCTAAGGGCAAGAATTTCTCCTCGTCGCATACCTGTTACACCCGCAAGAAAAAAACAGGTGTATTCAAGCTTACCCTTCCAAGGTCCTAAATTATTTTCTGGAAAAATATTCTGTAATTCTTCTTCTGAAAATATTCCAACTTCCACAGTCTCATAATTTATATTTCCTATTCCAAGAGTGGGATTTTTATTTATTTCTTCTCTAAATAACGCTTCATTAAAAATTGTTTTTAATAATCCTACTGTTTTATTGATTGTATTCATACCTGCTTTTTTATTTATAAGTCTTGATCTGAAATCTAAAATATCTCCTCTACTTATTTCAGATAATTTTTTATTAGAAATCGAATCAGTAAAAACATATTTTTCAAGTTTCTGCCTTTGCATACTCACATGTCTTTTACCTATGCTCTTCTTTTCATCACGCAATTTCCTTATATGAGGACAAGTTTCCCAAATATAAAATGGTTCTGCATATTCTCGTAAAGTTTTACTGAATGATGATTTTTCATCTTGTAATATTAAACTAACATATTGCTCTGCTAGAGTTTTTGAGGTTTCGCCAGTGGAGTGGAATACTTCTTCATTTGGCAATTTATAATAATAATACTTTCCTCTTTTCTTCAATCTATAAGGTTTTTTGTATTTACTCATAGATATTTCCAAATTGTAGGTAGTATTTAAAAGGTACTATAAGAGGTACAAAAAGTCAAGATAAATATGCTTTCTAGAAGGATAACTCTTGTAATTAATTATATAACAATTAAATATAAATTGGGCGATATTGGGCTTGAACCAATGACCTCCTGCTTGTAAGGCAGGCGCTCTCCCAGCTGAGCTAATCGCCCTTTGAAGTATTCGAGATTCAAGATACCTGAAAACCCCCTGATTGTCAA
>SDBT01020320.1_pt1 | contig 10392 bp, 7 predicted proteins | sample 2277101 | NCBI WGS metagenome assembly SDBT01 (sample SAMN10404973, study PRJNA504765) | marine sediment metagenome | isolation source: marine sediment core GS10_PC15, 103 cmbsf | place: Arctic Ocean: Southern Knipovich Ridge | collected 2010
ACCGGAGTTAAAGAAGTCACATGGAACGGAACGGACGATTCAGGCAGAACAGTAAGCGCCGGAATTTATATTTATCAACTTCGCGCTGGTGAATTTATTGAAAGTAGAAAAATGGTCCTAATAAGATAGGACTTAAAATCTCACGTTTTATTTTGTGCTCCCATACAACGGTGAGCACAAATATTAACTTAATTCAGTTCTTTATGGAATGGAGATTTCAATTGTATTTGTATTAACCTCCCCTAACCAATATCTCCCGTCAAATAAATAACGCTCTTCTTTCTCAATCTTAGTAGGACCACTATACTTGAATTGGCACAAATAATTACCCGCTGGTAATTTTGCATAACCTTTTAATTCTATTTCCCTTTCTATATAGTCACCACTATTAATTTTAGTAAACCATTCCGGTTCCCAACGATCTATGGGGCTGAGCGAAGTAAATTGTTTATATGATGAGTCATAACTTTGACCCGTTTCCTTTGACCAGCCCCCAATGTTTGGACCACTATCAAAGTTAGGATTTGGTATAAGAAAACAGTAAGTAGACGTCTTAAAAACCATCGTTTTTGGTACACTCAAATTAGCCAGTTTGTTTTGGGATACGTATTTGGGACATGATTAAATTATTTTACAGCTTTGAGAATAATATATTCTAAAAGTTGATCTTTATATTTAATGACGGCGTAAACCCTATCATATTTACATCACTGATTGTTACCGGTGATTTCCAATATTCATAGCGTCTATAACTTACATTCTGCTGATTATACACATTAAATATAGATAAATTTATTTCACCACTTATTTTCCCTATGGCAATTTTTTTATTAATGGCTAATTCCAGCCAGTGCAATGGTGGAAACCGCTTCTGATTCCTCTTCCCTTGCAATACGTAATAATATATATCTCTTGCTTCCGTTGGATCAAAATATGCCTCATCCCAATTTTTGATTTCGATTTGGTCAATATCTGTATATACTCTACCAGACGATAAAACCCAGGATGCTGAGATATTCCAAGTTCCAATTGAATAATTCCCGACCCATTTGAATTCGTGGGTACGATCGTGGTCGGCTAAATAGGGAATTCCTTCGTTTATCTTTGGAAAAGTATATTCAACTTTTCCAAAATTATAACTTGCCCAACCGGTAATTATTCCATGTTTTTTTTGCGTAGATATTTCAAATCCCTGCGAATATCCCCTACCGGTATAAAATAGTGGTACATTTTCAAAAATTGCATTGCCCGTTACTTCGGCTAAAATTGTTTGTTGTCTATTATATTCCGTTAAGTTATCGATTACTTTTAAATATGCCTCTACCCCGAATGAATATTTAGTATTTGTATTATGTATTCCCAAAATGAGATTTTTTGATGATGCTGGTTTAATCGAATCTCCAACAACCAACCAAAAATCATTGGCACCATCAAGGGAATTTTCATTTATAAATCGATTTATAAATTGATAATATTGACCGATAGACACTTTTAGTGCAAGATCACTGTCTATTAAATATCGTAAATCAACGCGCGGTTCATAATAAAGCTTATCAAACTTGTCAAAATAATTAATCCGAATACCGGTAGTTAGCTGCAACTTAGCATTTGGGGTCCATTGATCTTGTAAATACAAGTGACCGAGTAACACATTATTGCCTTGATCAACCGTCCACAATTTTTCTGCATACAAAGTGGAGAATTTCGTTTTGAATATTGAAGCACCTAACCCCAGTTCAGCTTTATGCTTAGCAGACAATATCCACTCACTTTCTAGCCGAATGGATGTGTCTTTTACTTGATTCTTTTCACTTAAATTTATTATTGGTACTGCGTTAAAAAATGATGTATCCGTTGCACTTTTTGAGAATGTTTCGGAATTATAAATACTGTTAGCAATAAAAAGGTGTGAAAATAATTGTGGCTGCCACTGACGTGACCAACGGAAGCTTGTTCCAAAATTTCCCCAACTGCTTCGATCATGTAAATCAACATAGGAGCTATACGAATCGCTACCTAATTGAAATTCATTTTTTTCATCGGTTGTTTGGTCAAAATAATCCAATCCCTTATAAACGCTAAAAGAAACAACATCTCTTTTGGAAGACATTAAAGTGATTTTTCCATTAAGATCATAAAAATAAAATTGTGGTTTAAATGGTTGCGGTAGAAAACTCGATTTTTCTGCATACAAAGCATCATTTGCAACGCCTGTAAAACTTTCACCGGTGATATAACCACTAATTATATCATAAATTGGGGTTTTAAAATAATCAATGTGTGAGCGCCGAACCGATAAAAATATACTCCCTCGTTTCCATAACGGTAATTCTAAAACCATACCCGTACTTAACATTCCTGAGGACAAAGAAAAATGTTTTTTATTTGAATCACCGTTTTTCCCTGATAATTCAACAATTCCAGAAATTCGACCACCATATTTAACTGGAAATACACTTTTGTAAACCTGCACATCTTTTACTGCGTTGGGATTAAATGCACTGAAAAACCCAAAGAAATGATCGATGTGATATAATGTCATTCCATCAAATGTAATTAAATTTTGGTCAGGGGTTCCTCCCCGTATGAAAAGTCCTGCTGTACCGATCCGACCGACTGAAATACCGGGATACATTTGTAATGAACGCATAATATCTACTTCACCTAAACTTGGCAACGCAGAAATCTGTCGCGGGACGAAAGCAATTCTACTATTATTTTCCAAAGAATGTAATATTTCAAATTCCTTACCATAGGTATTTACATCCTTCCCTTTCAGGATATTCGGGATCATTTTAATGTTAATAGGATCTAACGATTTTTGAAAATTTGATACTAATAACTCTTGCGGTTTATACCCTATATATGACGACTGCAACAATACAGTTTTACTCTTGATACCACAAATTGTAAAATAACCGTCAGGATTAGTTACATCACCTACATAAGTGTTTTTTACTGCTAAATTAACGTATGGTAACGGTTCACCGGTTTGCGAATCATACACTATTCCACTAATTATCGTCGCTCTTGACTTCAACCATGGTCTGATGATTATAAATTGCTCACCATTTTTTTTCCATGCTAAATCTGTTCCCGATAGAATTTCGTCGATAATATCTTCGGCAATACAACTATCACACTTTATTGTTACAACTTTACCTTGTACATGGTTATCTTGGTAAATAATTAGAAGGTTTTCATTTTGGATTAATTGATCTAACACTTCAACTAGAGAACGATCACTAAAATGGACATTAATTGATGCGCTATCGCTTTGCGAAAAGGCAAGGTTTAACAATAATATCGGAAAAAAAGCAAATCGAATAAATCGATTAATAAATAACATAAATTCCCTTTTCAAAGCGATATTGCTGTTGTATCAGAATTGATAAAGTAGATAATACTGAGTCAGTACTATCAGTTTCCAATACACCGGTTACTGTGATATCAGCTAATTTTTGATTTGATAATTGAACCTGAACATTAAAACGGCGCTCAATCTCTCGACATACATTTGCCAAATTATCTTGATAGAACATTAATTGATTTTCCGTCCATCCGGGATAGTTTGCAAATGGTAGTTTTTGCGGTTGGCGAGGTGGCTCTCCATCCACAAAGCGCGACATTTGTCCAGCTACTAACATAACATGCTTTTTATGTGCTACATCAGAAACCTGCACTTTACCTTTGTTAACAGCGACTTCAATCATATCATCACGATGTTTAACATTAAATTGTGTGCCAAGAACTGTCACTGTTAGATTGTCTGAATTAACAATAAACGGAACATGCCCCTTTTCAACGTCAAAGTATACTTCGCCCTTAATTTCCACATTACGTTCAGTTTTCCAACTTGATTTTTTATATCTAAGTTCTGACTCAGTGCTTAAATGAACAAGCGAACCATCAGGGAATGTATGACTCAGAACCTCACCACGTTCGGTTGAAATTTGAACCAAGTTCAGTTGTACATATAATATAGGAAGTAGTACCACTAATAATATTCCGAATGATATAGCAAGCGCCGGTTTAAGCCGCACCAATTTGGGACGTACTTTTAATATTGGTTGTTTTTCATCAACAGCATCTAGTTTACTTTCCAAGCGCGCCCAAGAGACATCTGAATCAATTGGTTTGGGTAGTTTAATTCTTTTACTTATTTCCCAAATAGATTTTTCTTCGTCACTGAGATTATTGAATAATTTATTTTTTTCTTTACTGCTCATTTAAAATTGTAGTATTAATCCATACTTCATTTTTCTTACTACCAACAAATCCACTTTTGATAATTCCAACAAGGATTTTATTGTTTATAGTACCTAAAGAAAATGGTTCTTTATACTCATCCTCATGTGATTCATTATCAGCTAATTCAATTACATTCCAATCGAAATCATTTAAGCTCGTATACAGTAAACCACTGCTAATTCTAGACGGAGTATCATCCCCACTATAAAATGTATCTAGCAAATAAGTTGCAATTATTTTTGAACCTGAAAATGTTAATTGGTTTACTGAAGAATACCCAGTAGTTTTTTCATATGGAATACCGTTATTTTTTTCAATCCAATTATTTCCAAAATCATTTGAAATATATACACCATTGTCTGTCCCTACATATAAAGTATCCTCTATTGATACAATACAATTAATTGGATGATTAGCTATGTTGCTTGTATGAACATCAGTCCAATTTTCCCCTAGATCAGAAGATTTTACAAGGGACCATACTCTTGCAGCAAAAATTGTATTATCAACCACTGCAATAGAACTCCAATCAATACCATCAAAACCTATATTCGTTTTAATCCAATTTCCCTCTACTTCTTCTAGAATATATATTCCGTCAAAAGTACCTACCACAAGCTTATCATCTATAACTTCAATGTCAAAAATGCTTAATTCTTTAAATCCTAAATATTCCCATCTATTTTTACCTTTAATATATTTGTAAAGCCCTCCTACATATTCATAATCTTTTCCAACATAATTACCTACACTAACCGCTGTTTCTATCCCTGCATATAGTTCTCCGTCAAGTTTTATAAAAGCATTGATAGATCTTCGATCGAGTGTAGAATTATACTCTGGATCAATTTCATTTAATCCACCATTTATTTCTATCCAATTTTCTGTGTTTTTATCTGAGTATACCACACCATGTGCTTTTGTTCCGACATAAATATGATTGTCATCGGTAAAAAATGTTTTTACTAGTCCACCTTTCAATCCTTCAACCTTAGTCCAACCGGACGGCAGTTTATATGAATCATTTTCACCTTCAAATAAACTGCAACTGAAACTGATTAAAATAATTGCGATTATAAATATATTTCTTTTCATTCCATAAATACTCGATAAAAAAAGTGTTGTAATTAGTGCTGTTTTTAACTGTTTCCACTCAAATAGACGGGATTTCTCTTTGTTCAACATAATTTCCTCATAATAATTGTTGTTTGACAATACAACGATTATCTTCTGATTATTACTCACATAATTCTTTTTATTTTTTTCTTTAACGTCTTTAGCGCACGGTATAGCTGATTTTCTGCTGTTCTTAGCGAGATATTCAATATTTCAGCAATTTCTTGATTATTTTTTCCTTCAATCCGATTTAATAAAAATACTGTTCTTTGTTTTAATGGAAGATTTTTATGAACGATATTTAAAATATTTTTCTGTAGAAATTCCGTTTCAAGTTGTTTATTGGGTTTGTCGGACTGCTGATCATATAGTTCAGTGATATTTTCTTTATGCCTTAACCTCACCGTTTCATGCTTAAAATGATCTTTACTCAGATTACTACTGATCTTTGTAATTAGAGAAAAGAATGATTTATCACACACTAATGATCGGCGTATTTTCCAAATTCTGATAAATGTTTCCTGAACTATATCTTCCGCAATGTCTTCATCGTGAACACGTGAAACAACAAATCGAAATAATACCGGATGGTATTGAAGATAAAGTTTTTTAAAGGAATCCTTATCCGAATGTTTTACATTTTCGATTAATGTTTTTTCTGCTTGTTGCACAAAATATTTAGCAATAATTGTAATCTGAATTTGATGTAATTTACTTGATAATAACGATAAGAATAAATGAAGTGTTTCATTTAATTTTACAAAGAATTAATTCCCCATCCCAATTCAATATAGATGCAATTCCAACAACCATTACTGAGCGATTCCAGAGTATATAATTTTCTAATATTTGCCCTACAAAGATAGCATTATACAGGTTAAGTTTCGTCGAGAGGTACTTATTTCAGTAGTTTTGCATCTACTTATAGTACCAAAACCCATCGTTTTTGGTACACTCAAATTTGCCCGTTTGTTTTGGGACACGTTTTTGGGACAGATTAAGCAGTTGCTGATGAATTAAATCCTTTAGCAATTAACCAAATGGCTAGACCTATTTCTTGAAGGACCAATGGAATAGTTAAAACTATAAAGTGTGGTGTTATAACATCAATAAGACGGAATAATATTAAAAAACTAGCCAGTATTGCTAATATATTTCCAATAATACCCCAGCTCGATAGCCATCGAGGGATTAATCTCGTTTTATAGAATATATAAAATAGAATAAGGTTACCTAAACCTGTGGCTAGCATCATGCCCACATGGTTTGCCAAATCACGTCCTAATTTTAGTAGATCTCCTAATGTTTGAAAATATACCAAGTCTTGCGTTGTGGATTTTATGAATTCCTGACTTAACAATATAAATAATGGTAAGACGATTACACCAATTAATTGAAATATTCCTGCAATTATTCTGAAACTAACGAATCCAAGAGCTAAGCTTTCATTGTATTTTCTTAAAATGGAATATAATAATAGTGCAAATCCGATGTAAATAGGAACCAAAGTAAATTGAAAAAAGGCTCCTATGAGTATTTTATTTTGATTTGCAGAAACTTCAGTAAGATAATCTGCGCTTTCTACAGCGGGAACAACACTAAGCATGCCTGCAACCATTCCAGTAATAATCAATATACCTGCAGCAATTGCAATCTTTCTATCTGAATTCATCTATTAACCTTTTAGTGTATGTGAATGGGCTTTTCCAACTATTGTGAACTTAAAGAGTAATGTTTAACAGTCTGAAGAAGAATTATTTCTGGATATAAAATATTTACCAAAACCCACCGTTTTTGGTACACGTTTTTGGTATTATTGCAAGCTATCAATCCATAGAATCCGTATCCATAATTAGCTTTTTTCTTCATATTTCTCAATCAGTTCCTGAAACCTTGGATTATCTCGCAGAGGATCCCAAAATGGATTTAATTTTAAATCCCAGGTTGTGAAATAAAAAGGTGTTGATAAAAGAAGCTCGATTTCGTCAAGGGCTTTTTCTTGTTCACCTACCATTGAATAAACAAAAGCCAACCTCATATGGCGTAAAGGACCCCATAGTGCATTTTTGTCTATCGGTTCTAATTCAACAGCTTTTTTTGCTGCTTGGATTGCCTTTTCCTTCATTCCCAACCCAGCATATACCAACCCGAGGTAAATATAATTATCAATGTCGTGAGGAGCTGTTTGAGTCAGGCGTTCATGAACGACCTGGGCGGAATCCAGATAATTTTTAGCCTGATCTTTTTGTCCCAAAAACCAATAAGCAACTCCTTTGTAAAGAAAATAATCATCAAAATCAGGATATGGTTCAACCGCGTCTAATAATCCCTGAAATCTTTGTGTCAATATATCTATCTCAAATCGCCGCTTGAGCATTCTTCGTTTACCTGCAAATTGGATACCTTCATCGATGATCTGAGAGGCTTTTTCAGTATTTCCGTATTCCATTAATACAGTTCTGGCTTTAAAGAAATAGTTGTAGGGCTCTTCTGGAAGTGAAACAATAGCTTTATCAACATAATATTCCGTCTTGCGCCAGTCATGTAGGTATGAATAATAAAATGCAACATACAGAGCCACGGTTAATCCATGAGGATCCAATTCATAGCCTTTTAGTAAATACTTTTCAGCTTCGCCCCATTCTCCAAGAGCCATATAGGATATTCCTATCTCCAGATTAATCCCACTGTCATTTGGCCGCCCCTCCAGGGCTTTTAAGTACTCAATTATAGCTTTCTTAAAATCCTTCTTAATATCAGCATAATATTGCGCCTGGGCATAATGAACTTCAGGAAAATCCGGATCAAGCTGTGTTGCCTTTTCAAGAGCATCCTTTCCTTTTTCTAATCTTTCTGGTGTAGGATCCCAAAAAATATTATCATAGAGCACAAAATCAACTATTGCTAACCAGGCATAAGCCAGAGTAAACCTTGGATCCAGCTCAACAGCCTTCTCAAGCAATTCTGAAGCCTTCATGTTGCCTTCCCGAGTTGTTTTTGTATCCCAGTAGTACTTACCTTTTAAATAGTAGTCATAAGCCTCCATGTTTTCTGTTGGTGCTTTTTCAATAGAGCTTATTTCTTCCGGAGTCAATGTAGCTTTTAAAGCTGACGCAATATTTTCAGCCACATCACTTTGAATAGCGAAGATGTCGGTATAATCTCGATCATAAGTTTCGGTCCACAAGTGATCATCGGTCTTGGCATTAATTAACTGAGCCACGATTCGTACCCTCTCTCCGGCTCGACGCACACTCCCCTCTAAGATAGTCTCTACACCCAGTTCTTGAGCAATTTCCCTCATATTCTTATCGGTATCTTTGTAACGCATTACACTTGTTCGTGAAACGACTTTCAAATCCCGTATTTTGGCAACTTGTGATAGAATATCATCATGTATACCATCCCTGAAATATTCGTCCTCTTTACTATCACCTATTGCCTTGAATGGCAGAATAGCTATTGATTTACCATTTGTAACTGGTGCAGGTTCTATGGGTAATGTATCTTTTTTGATAAATGTGGAATAGAGTAATAATACAATAACAGCAAAACCAAATATGTATGCAGGAATACGCCATTTTGGTGGTTGAACTGCGGTTGGTTTTGGAGTACTTCCTTTCTTGAGCTTTCTTATATCTGCTAACAAATCATCGGCATGTTGATAACGATCCTTAACATCCTTTTCTAAGGCTTTTGATATGATTCTATTTAATTCTTCATCCATATTAGGATTAAGAGTAGTTATTGGTATGGGGGCCTCATTAACTATAGAATAAAGAACTGCAGCTTCATGTTCACCTTCAAATGGTAGTTTACCAGTAGCCAATTGGTATAACACTACTCCGAATGAGAAGATGTCGCTTCTTTGGTCTGTAGTGATTCCTTGAACTTGTTCTGGTGACATATAACCTTGGGTACCCAAGGTAGTACCATCCTTAGTTATTTGGCTCATACCCTTCTGTTTAGCTAATCCAAAATCTATTATCTTTGGTTGACCATCCTTTGCTATGATAATGTTTTCAGATTTAATATCCCTATGAGTTATATCAGCATTATGAGCAGCATTAAGACCATCGGCTATTCCGGTAGCAATACTAATCAGTTCTTTTTGTTTTAAAGGTCCATCCTTTAATTTATCAGATAATAGAACACCATCGACAAATTCCATAGCCAAAAACACTTCACCATCTTCTTCATGTATATCATGGATAGTAATTATATTAGGATGATTGAGTGCTGAAGCTGCTCTAGCTTCATGAAAGAAGCGTTCTTTAATACTTTTACCAGCTATTAGGTGATGTGGTAGGAACTTTAGGGCAACGATCCGTTTAAGAGTAGTATCCTCAGCCTTATATACTTTACCCATACTACCTTCACCGAGTTTTTCAACTATCTTATAATGGGATATTGTTTTACCGATCATATATTAATATTCGGATTCAGGTAATTAACTTAATAATTAATATTTATATTTTATCAATGTGATAAATGCCAGATTCGAAATTTATGAATTAACAGCGCAAATTATACAAAACAATTAGATTAATAAAAACACATATAAAATCGGATATTACTACCCACTAAACCTCGTCGTGAGGAACTTCTTTTAACTATTTTGCGCCTACATGAAATTTGACCCAAAAACCAACGTTTTTGGTACGCTCAAATTAGCCTGTTTGTTTTGGGACGTTTTTGGGACAAAAAAGTCCCGAAACTAAACAGGGCTTTAATATTCTTGATACCTTTTGTTATTTCAATTACTTTAACATTGATTTGTATGCATGCAAATGAACTTTTGAAAAGACCTTTGCTCGTCAATCCATACTGATTACAACTCTACCTTTAGAATGACCGGTTTCATAATGTCGTTGAGCATCTGCAGTTTGGTTTAGAGGATAGATAGTATCTATTACCGGTTTGATCTTTCCGTTTTCAATCCATTCTCGAAGTAAGTTAAGATTATCCGCACTCTCATCTGCTACCCCAATTTTCAATTTCTTCTTCCTAAAACGATTAGTCATC
>SDBT01020321.1_pt1 | contig 10392 bp, 11 predicted proteins | sample 2277101 | NCBI WGS metagenome assembly SDBT01 (sample SAMN10404973, study PRJNA504765) | marine sediment metagenome | isolation source: marine sediment core GS10_PC15, 103 cmbsf | place: Arctic Ocean: Southern Knipovich Ridge | collected 2010
TTACCATCGAACGTGCCGGTAAACGGCCTCGGTATTGATGATCCCGGGACATCCCTTGCCCCTATGCCCGGCCACCCCGTTCCGGTGTTGTGCGGGGCAACGTCTAAATCTAGATTGTTCATCAATTCGTAATCCTCACCTAGGCTATCTTCGTCGTCATTAATCGCAATCAGTTCTTCAACTGTGGTTATCTGGATCTTACTGGGGTTGGCCACTAATCCAGATATGTTGCTCTGAAAGCTAACCGTAGACGTAGCGACTGAACTCTCGTCGTTGCGTGCGCTGTCAACGTAGTGGGCATTAGTTAAATCTGTTGAAATACTAACTGTCAACGGACACCTCCAGTAAATGAGACACTACTGTTACAGGTACGGGATCGGTACTGATTACAAATATGTCACCGTCTCTGTCGTAAGTCCCATTAAAGGGAACCTCTACGTCTTCTGTATTGAGCCCTGTCGTGGAAAACTCAACATCATCAGTATCGTCCACGGCCATGCCTATTTTGGCAGCGACGGTCTGGTAGAATTTAGTAAATGCTGTGATTATTCTCTGCTGTAAACCGAACGTACTATCAAGTTTCATTGGCTGTAACTCTGCTCGATACGGAAGACCTACATGCGTTACTCCGCCCGGTTCTGTTATAGCCCCGCTTACGACTGTTTGTTGTGCCTGTACTACGCCATCAGCAAGAATGTTGACTACTTCAGCCTCTATGTGGGTAAGTCCTGTTTCTACGCTTATACCTTGCGTGAATGAGGTTGTGCCGAACGTAACGGTGGAAGTAGCGACGGAACTCTCTCCGCTTCTGGCACAGTCTACGTAATGAGCGTTAGCAAGTGTAGCCATTAGAATCCCCTCGCGTTATAGTATTCCAGATATCTCACAGTACTGCCGTTGATTACTCGTTTAACAATTACATATACTTCATCTTCTTCGCCGGTGGTGCTTATTACGCCAACGCTCTCATAGACCGACGCGACAGTTGCGTTGGACGTGTACGTAATGTACCTTGCCCAGCTAAAGATGTTCTGGCGTCGCTCATACGACATAACAGCCATCTGGCCATCTACGCGGGTCGTCCATACTACCGGATCAGGGGCGCGTTGGTAGTCCATCTGCGTTAGACCTGATTCAGTGACATGGTTAGCGAAGTCAGTGAGGTTGTCGGAGTTATAGTTGTCGTCCTCAAACGAAAACCTCATCTCTCTTATCCTGCGACCGCCTCTTTGTACGTACAGAATTGCGTCATTAACAATAAGAGGCTGAATGTTCTTGCTGCCGAGAGTGGATTGTACCCTTGCCGATACATTGGCAGGAGTAAGCGGTTCGTTTTGGCTGGATGAACTTAGTTTGTGTTCGCCGCCCTCCGTCCCTAAGAGAAGTACATTCTTAGACACCACCCACTGTATCTGGTTTTGCTTACCTATCCCTACCAATGGGAATACCAGAGCATCATCGTCGTTCGGGCCTGCGGTAAAGTTGTCGAACGTACTGGTCTTAGATGTCCAGACTGTCAAAGGCTCGTTGGTATTAGCTACAAATGTAAGCCTTTCATCTGGGGAGATAGTAACCGCAGTCGGCCAGCCATTCTTATTTGACCATGCACCCTCTGCCCAAATGTCCGTAGCATCCGTACTAACAAGTTTATTCTCTACTATACCAGTTGCGGACGTAGTAGACGCTACTGCTGTTATCCGCACAACTCCATCGACCTGAGACGACCTTACGCCGACTCTGCCTGTTGCTTTGCCTGTAAATACACCGCCGAAAGTTGTAGAACTTATACGGTACAAAGCTGTGCCTACTCGCTCTGTCCACGGAGTCTTGTCGTTAGCGTTGTCCTCTGAGGTCGTCACTGCTACAGTTTCCCATACAGGTGAAGTTAGGTTAAAACTTCTCTCAAGAGTTAGCGTGCCAGTCCACTTGCCTTGTGTTATATAATCTATTGTTTGATCTTTGAACACGGTAAGATTTGATGTGTTTTGGGACGCGGCAGTAAACGAAAACTCTACGCTCTCTGCTGCACGAATATGTGATATTTGGAACAGTGCCCCATTGATCGCTTTATCCGTAGGCAGACCATTAACACTACTTGGCTCATGACCTGCTGTAGCTCCATCAACAAACACTGCTTGAGAGGCTGTTAAAGCAACTGTATCGCCTACCTCAAGATTATTGTCTGGGGTGATAGTTGTAGTCGAGGTGTTCTGTGACTCGAACGGACCGCCTTCATGGTCTACGGCACTAAGTACAAAGTTTGTATCAGAGAACCTTGACAGCTTTCTGGATTCGTAGTCGGGATGAGTAATCCACATAACATCATTAGAAATCTCTGTCTTTAGTTCAAACAAATCTGCCGTAAGATATGGTGTTTCAATCTCATATATATACTTGCTGTTGGAATCAATACTAAGCTGATGCCATTTTCCTGCAGAAACATCAGTAGCAAAAGTTCCTGACGTATGTTCGATTGAGCATACGTAAACATTACCTCCGCCTGCGTCTTCTACTTGATCGTTTACAATATAAGCAGTGGATGTAACCCAGTCGGAAATATCACTGGCCGCACCAACTACAACCCTACCTCTATCCTTAAAGAATCGAATATACTTATTCCCAACCTCCATCGTGTAGGCAGTGAAAGACGATCTCTCGAATGTTATTATTCTGGCCTTAACCGTGGAGTCTTTAACTTCTCCGGCAAAGATAGTTCCAGGTCTTTTCTCTGCCCCGCCTTGGATCAAAGGTAAGAAGTTTTCCATCGTCTGGCATAGGCCATTATACGCCTGCTGGTCTATACGAGAATCCAGCAACGGAGTCGCTTCGCCCTTATTGAATGACTGTATTAGTTTTCTTATTTTACCCATTGTCTATATCCAGATTGAGATCGTTTAATTGGACGCCAAGTAACGCATTCACCACAGCTATGTCCGATATAGCAACAATTACATCTGATGAAATGATAGTCAGGTCAGAGTTAGTAATCGCGACATCCGAGATAATCGTCTCAAGGTCAGATGTCATCGTCTGGGTGTCGTTCTCTGTCGTACCGTCCCAGTATATCTTGCCTCTAAACAAAGCAGTATCTGCATTAGCAGGAGAGCCGCCTGACTGTAGGTACACAGCCACGTCATATACTCCGGCACTGATATTGGCGGACGCGTCAAAGTCGCCAACGTAATGCCCACCAACGCCGTCTTCGGTCATGGTAACGTCGTAATTGTCGGCAGTCGCCCATACTTCATCGGACGCTCCTGTCGTGACGAACACATTACCGTCCGGCTGGAACCTTGCGGCGTACAGTGTGAATCCTGTTCCATAATCTACTGAGATTTCGTTAGGCATTAGCTTAGCGGTGTCAAAAGAATATTAGCTTCGGTTCTACTTGGAGGATCGGTACTCAAGATCGTAAACGCCCCTTGGTCGTCCTCGAAGTCCTGCTGCCTGTCTTTCCTTCTTGCTTCTCTGTCGGCCTCGAATAAGTCCCTGTCGAACCTGTCTTTAAACGCAGGGTCGTCGCCTTTCCTTCGCGGCATGATCTCTGAGCCTATTCTCATATAAAGAAGCCTGATGAAGAAAGTCGGCATAAGCGACACATCTGAAATCTTACGGTCATACACTAAAATCAGATTGTCGTCTGCGGCATTAGTGACTATGAATGCACCTTCAACCTTGTAATCCTCTGATATGCCAGATTCAACCTGAACGAACTTCTCAAGGTCAGTAGGCAGAGCAAATCGCCATTCCCATTGATCCGAAGTCCATCGTGAGGTAGCTGTTTCGGTAGAGACGAATGTAGCAGTTATCGTATAAGAGTTGGCGTCTACAAGGGTTATTAAGTGGTCGCCGTCATAAGAACCTACCGAGCCACTACTGATGTTAGCGTTCTCTTTGTCCAGTAGGCCGTGAGCCGTAGAGTTGACTGTTACCAGCCCACCGCCAGCATCAGCAAATGATGTAATCGCCGTAGTTGCAAGGCTTATGGTAGTTCGCCTGCGAGCAAACCGCCACTTGTAAGAAGCAGTAAGGTCGTCAAGTTCAAACTGATAGATGAGGTTTACGTTACGCGCACGCTCATTGTTGTCAGTTATTAACGTAACGACTTTCTCGCCCACTCTTTGCAGGGCAAGATTAGCAATCTGTGTACTCGTAGTAAGACTTGAAAATGCCATGATTATACTCCACGGATTATAATGTCTGCGGTCACTCCGCCTGCACCGGGGTCTGAAGCTGTTACACTTAGTATGAAACCTGTCCCTGCAAGCTGGTTCTGCCCGAACTCTGTACCGTCTGCGGCAAATACATACGTAGCTCCGTCAGCGTCAGAGGTGGTATAGAGTTCGTTGCCTGCCGAGTCCTGTATCGCAAGCGTCACGGTTGCAGCGGCGGCGGAATATACAGCCACAATCTGCGTGATAACTCCGTTTACCGCAAGAACGCTTGTATCTTCATTTGACTCGCCGTTATCCCAACTCATTTGATCTACGACAATCTCCCATACGGGCTTCGACCTTATATTGTCTCTTCGGTCTGTTAATGTACTACTTATTACTGACATAATTGCTCCTTAGCATGATTATAAATATATCTTCCAAAATGTTCTGATGTATAGTTCTCAGATACAAGTTTAAATCCGTTGTCTGCTATTATTTGATTTGGGTTTTCCATTACTCTTTCTATCTTCTCATGGAAATTATCTCGGTTCACCATTACGCAGTTTATCCCGTCAATAAATCCAAGTTCTTTTAACTCGTCAACTTCCTGCATTATCGCTATACACCCGCATAGCGGTATCTCGATATACTTTGGCACTACGTATGTATCGCATAGAGCCAGTGCTGCCATGTAAGACCCTACAAACTCCTGGTACTTCTGTGCGTTTGGAGTATCGCTCTCGTATACACAATGCGGTACGTGTTCTACATTGCCCTGCTTGAACGCCCAGCCCCTGAACTTGTAAGGTTTAAACTCTTCAGTACCTGCCCAAAGATGGCCGTTTGCCAATACTGCCTGTTTTCTGTCTTTTAGTTTAGTCGGTTTCATTCTTAGTCTCGGTGCTACCGGGAACCATACCAATTCTTGTTTACCGTAAGGTTTTAAATACTTATTAAATCCATTCTTGTACGGGCAAATCACGAAGTCAACGCCTCTCTTAGTTGCTCGCTTCATTCTTTCTTTTGCGCATAACTTGTGTACCTCTGTACCGTCCATGTATCTACCCTTAAAGTCCAACTGGTGCGGATCGTTCATGTACGAATACTTTAACGGGTGCTTCTTAATTCCTTCTATTACTATGTCATGCGATGAGTGAACGTCATAAAACACTACTACGTCACCAGTTACATCTTTAACGCTGCATGACTCTGATATATATTGAACGTCATCAAACGCCCGGATCAGGTCGATAAACATGTCTCTATATGTCTGACTGTAAGAACTAGACTGCAACTTCTTATCAGTCGGACTGAATACAAGCGATAACTTCACGTTCTCGTTCCTCTAGTTCACGTCTTAACATTCGCATATTTAAGAACTCTTGACCGTTCTTTTCCCATGTCATTGTTGGACAACCACGCTCAACCATCTTCTTGTTCATCTTGATACCCATAAGGAAAGCCTCTTCAAGCCTCTCTACCATTGGCTTTAAAACTTCTGGCTTATCCTGTAGATTGACTACGGCGAAGTCGTATATCTCTTTATGCACTTCGCAGATAGTCCGCCTCTGCTGGATTCTTTGCCCTTTCGGATTGTCAAATACTTTACTCAGAATCAAATGGATAAAATCCTTTCTTCTTTGTAAACAGTTTCACGCCGTGTCGTTTGCATTTCTTCCTAAAGACGCTTTCTATCCCATCAAACTTCTTTGGGTCGTCGAACTTATGAGCGTGTGTCTGAATGAAACATTTAGACAACTTCTTCAACGCACCGCACTCGGCAAGATCTTTCATCAACTCATACTCACCGCCTTCAATGTTCATCTTTAGTATGATCTCGTCTGCATCTAACATTAACAGCCACTTAGCAAAGTGAATACCCGCTACCCTGATCGGCTTCTGGTAATCAACACCGCCAGTCTTCTTACCTATTACCGAAGTACCGCCTTCGTTTAAGTTTACTCCGCCGCGATAAAAGTTTACTTCGCCTGTCTTGGTATCTGCTACGCATCTTATAATCTCAACTCCGTCAATATGGCCGACCTTTGCTTCCAGTAGGTCTGCCGTATCAGGGTCGCCCTCAAACGAGAATATTTTATACTCTTCTGCGTCAGGCATCTCACGATAGAACCTTCTGACTGTCTCACCAAGATGACCGCCTAAGTCTATCATTACTTTTGTTTTAGCCTTTGGCATGATCGACTCAAAGACGGCTTTAGCTTTTTGGCCGACAACCTTCATGTCAGGCAGATTATCAATCCTCTGATAAGGAGTTTTCATGTCTCTCTGTATCACTCTTGCCAATGTCTCAGTGTCGTTGTGGTTGCAGTCTTTTCCATCTACAACCTTACACCCGCTGGCGCGTGCTTCTCTTATTGATCGAGTTGCTATAACGTGAGGCGACACGACCATATCGGCGGCAGTGTAGAACCCTTTAATGTCCCTTGTCATTCCGCCGCAGTAACCAAGTATGCCTTCTTTTCTTAACGATGACAGCATCGGGTTTAGAATCTTGGATATATTATCGGAGATGCCAACGATATGAACCTTTGCATTGAGATTGCTTTCTCTGCAATACTGAGCCGCACCGAATATCGAGTTCAATGGCGTAATGTCGTCACGCCATATATCACAGATCAAGATGTTTATATCTGCCTTATGTTCACCGAGATCAAACTTGTCATTGCATGGATTGTACTCATTGGTGTCTACCATAGCCGGTATGTACTGAACCTTCTCAGGAGGTATGATAGTTCTCCAGAAGTCTATGTACTCAGGCCAGAACGTGATGAACGCCTTGTAGCGGGCGTCTGTGCCCTTGTTGTGCATCGCCGTTAGTATTGGTGACTTACCTGACTCTTCGAGCCTGAACGAGCTCTCAGGCCGTCCATGCAAGGCCATAACAATAGGCTTGCCGGAGTTGTGGTACTTGTCCGGTATAGCCGAATGCCTTACAAGAATGTCAGCGTCGTCTGCCCAGCTTAATTCTTTACTTTTAAAAGAGCCGTCTATCATAACTCCACGATGATTCACTCCATCATGGTCTATCATGCCAGCGTCAATGCCAGCCAATCTTTCAGCCATTATCAATTCTTTGGCTGTTCCATATAAGCCGCACTGATTAGGTGCTACTCTGCAAAAATGTGCTACGCGAATCATTTTTCTCTCCAAAGAAAATGGAGGCGAGCCGAAACCCGCCCCCTTAAATTAAACACCAGCATTCGACAATCTAGCTTCGATTGTGCTAAATACCTTATCAAACGTACTTGCTGACGCGCCTGTAATCTTTGTAACAAGATTACTTTCCATTACCGTGAAATTAGACGAGTTGACCAAAACATCAGACTGCAATACCGTAATATCAGACTTAACATTGTTTAAAATGTCGGCCTTGATTACAGTTATATCAGAGGTGTTCGTGTCAATGTCAGATTCCATCCAGAGGATATTCGACTTAACGATAACCAAATCCGAAGTATTGGTAACTGTGTCCGACTTCGTAACAATGAGGTCAGACTTAATCACCACTATATCAGAAGAGTTAGTGTCAATATCCGATTCCATCCAAGTTTGATTGGATTCAAGAATCGTAATGTCGCTCTTCGCCGCAACTAAATCAGATTTAATAACTACAATATCCGAGGTGTTTGTTACCATGTCTGAACGATCAGCAACAAGGTCACTCGTTAATGTAGTTACATCCGATTTAATCACTACGATGTCTGACGTATTGGTATCAATGTCTGACTCCATCCAAACTATATTTGACTTGACAACAACCAAGTCAGACGAGTTTGTAACAGTGTCAGACCTGACCCATGTAGAGTCAGATTCCAGAATAGTAATATCACTTTTTGCAGCCGTCAAGTCAGACTTAATAACTACGATATCGGACGTGTTCGTATCTATGTCCGATTCCATCCAAGTCTGATTAGACTCCAAAATAGTAATGTCACTCTGGATAGCCACGATGTCAGATTTAACGACCACCATATCCGAATTTAGAGTAGTGATATCACTGCTTCCAGCAATAGCACCAATCTCGTCATTAAGAATATTGATGTTAGATTCGACCTCTTCGAGAAAGATCAACAACTGATCCTTCGTCGGGTGTCCGGTTTTAGACCAAGCGTCGGAGATATTTTTGGCGTTTATACTATTAGTCATGTCTGCTGCCATAGTACATCTCCTTTCTTAGCTTTGGGCTACCTGCGTGTCATGTGAACTCTGCGAGCCGAAGTCAATCCATGCGTCAATAGTACCGGCACTAAACGCGCCTGTATCATCATAGAACAGTCCTGTAAACTGGAGGTCGTCTACGTTAGCCGGTAAAGGCATTCGCAGGACTTTGTAGCCAGATACGAGGGTCGCCTGCACAATGGCAGGAGTCTCGTACAGGAGCGTACCAGACTGGATACTTGTGCCTGAACTGTGAGTGTAAAGTTTAAACTGCAAACTCGTCCCACCGGCAAACGTAGTACCAACAACGATGTTGAGATATAACGGAGTACCCGTACCCATCTCTAAATCAGTGTCGTTCCAGTCGATAACATTGGTTGACTGAGCATCGCCCGTAATCGCTTGAGCATCACTAAGCTCTAATTTTGCGTCCATAATAGCCATGTCATACTCCTTTCTAAGAAATAACCGATTCGGTTGAAGTTATAGCATCCAGACGGTGTACCGGAATGCCTCTGAAGAACATCTGTGGAAGCCCAAAAGGACCGTTCGGAAGATAATTAACATTGTTCTTATCTTTCGCCAGGATGTCCAATTGCGTCTGTATATCACGGTTGACATACATTACAACACCGTTTGAGTTCTGTGGGAACTCGTTGATTGCCTGAATTATAAGATTCTCATTCAGGGATTGTGCGTCAGAGAAATCAGAATTGATATTAGCAACTCTCTTTACTGACCGCGTGTCATGGATTGCAAGCCCAATATCAAGGGTAAACTTAGTCACCCATGCACTGAACTTCTTTGTAGCATCAGAAGATGTGATCGTTTCCATCCCGATATTCTCACGGGTAATTCCAACCGTTTTTGAATTTCTTGGATAGATAAGATGACAAGACCTTGAACCCCACTGAACCATCCAGATAGAAGTGTTTGTTGAGCCGGTGGTTTCACCGTTGTTGAACACGTTCAATCCGTCAATAGTTCCATAACGCTTTTCCAGTCCGTCAAACTCTTCAGGCGAAGAATCCATGCTTCCACCGATAAAGGTGTTTGCAAACTCTTGGCTAATACCTTCGAGTTGTGCAGCGTCTTCGTTGCTCTTGAGTTTTTCTGGATCTGGCGATATGTCTAGAATCTTCATGTCGGTTTCCGACCTTGCTTCTAGCATACCAATGTTTTCTCTGACTTGATTTGTGTCGCCACGATTAACAGTAATACCTTCGTTAATCTTTCTCCACGATGGAGTAGGCAATGACGTTCGCCTTGAGAGTAAATGAGATGTGATGTCGTTTGCACGAATCATAGGCGCATCAATAAATATCGGCATTGCTTCGTCTAAGACTTCTGCAATATCCAATATGTTATTATCTGGACCCATTTGCCGGGCAAGACCCACCATCGTCAGAGTACCTCTTTGTGATAAACTGGCCATAATAGCCTCCAAAATAAAATGTTTACGCTCGATGGAGGAGCCACTACGCAGTGGGTCTATCTGTATTTAACGTCTGCTGGACGGCTGATTACAGCTTTCTTTGGGGGTGCTTTACGCGGTAGCCCCATACCGAGCATCAAATTCTGCTCCGTGTACAGACGCCTTAGCTTTCTGGGCCGGAATTGGGGAGCCAGTTTCTAAAGTGTCATCCATAGTTGCTTCTGCTACGGCATGGAAAGCCTTTATCAATAAAGGTTGATTTCCAATACCAGTTTCTTCTAGCCATGTAGTTAACTCTTCGCCGCCGTACTTCTTAAACGCGCCGTTAGCTAACTTCATATTCTTCTCTGTATCGCCTTTCCATCCCTCGCTAAGACCAGTAACACAGTCTTCGGCTGAAGGTGCAAGTGCGGCTAATGCGGCCTCTACCTGTGAATGGATTACACCTTCCACAATAGGGGCGGCTTCGCCAAACTGCTTAGTCGAGATACCAATCTTCTGTGACATAGTTCTAAGGTCGTCCATCTGGGCGATAGGTTCCATGCCTTCTGGTATCTCGTACTTGTACTCTTCGATTGTGGCCGGAGCCATCTTCGAGTTAAACGCCGTCCACTCTTCGTC
>SDBT01020322.1_pt1 | contig 10392 bp, 19 predicted proteins | sample 2277101 | NCBI WGS metagenome assembly SDBT01 (sample SAMN10404973, study PRJNA504765) | marine sediment metagenome | isolation source: marine sediment core GS10_PC15, 103 cmbsf | place: Arctic Ocean: Southern Knipovich Ridge | collected 2010
TAAAAAAGAACTTAAAAAAATATCAAAAATTACTATCACCAATGCTCTAACACGAAAATGTTCATACCTATCAAGCATTGAGTTACCAAGTCTTTAAATTATATTTCTTTTCTAATAGTAATGTAAACTATTTTAAATTAATGAAGTTTATGTTTAGATATCCTGCAAGTTTCTTACAGCTATCTCCAATATTATATTCAAAAAAGAGAGGATTTGTTTTTGATATAAATCTTTTAATAATGTATATAACTATGGTTGTGGTATTTACATCAACCATTTATTTAGGAATGAAATACTTATGACAAAACAATGTGTAATTTGCAAGGAGAAGATAATTGATACTAAAGAAAGATGGGTGAGACTAACTGACTTTAATAAAAAAGAACAAGTTGGTGAAACCTTTTATCATCTTGAATGCTGGAGAGATAGATTTAGAATAAGTAATTCTCAACGTAAACAGAAGATGTATGCACAAGCTCAAGAGGCAATTGGTAAGATTGGAAACATTTTTGAACAAATTAATCCTAACAAAGAGAAGGTTTATGAAATCCCCGCTAGTTAGATAATGTTTATTAAGTATAATCTTCTTTATTATTTTAATGGCAAGAAAAATAACAACCATGGCCGTTGATAATAAATTCTTTAATAATATCTTTGAGAAGGAAAGAAAGAAGATGCAGGAGAAGATTGGAGTTAATAACTTATCTCAAGCAAACTTTTCTAAAATGATTAAAGGTCTTAAAATAAAACAACCCAAACAAAATCTTTCTGAATTAAATATGAGACCTATGAGGGGGAGAAGAAATGGAATTTAAAAAAGGCGACTTGCCAGATATGTTAATATTCTTAATAACTATCTTTGTGTTTGCTATTGGATTACTTATCTTTGCTTTTGTTATACCCGAGATATCAAGTGGGCTAGAACTTGCTGGAATGAATAGCACAGCAGGAGGACAGTTAGCTATTGATGAATTAACTGAGCTTGGAGTTAATGGAATGCAAAAAGGATTCTTATTCTTATTCACAGGATTTATTATGGGTTTAATGATTAGTTCTTTCTTAGTAAGAACCCATCCAATATTCTTATTCCTATATTTAATTTTCTTGGGAATAACTGTATTCTTAGGAACCTTTATAGGAAACGCATTTGAACAAGTGGCAACCACAGGGGCTTTAGCAGATACTGCTGCTTCACAAGGATTAATTACAATAGTTATGCAAAACATAGTTGGAATAACATTGGCTGTTGGAGCTTTGAGTATGATTATAATCTTCGCCAAGTTCTCAGGATCAGGTGGCGGGAGGAGTGCGTTATGAAAAAACTATTTGTATTAATGTTCTTAATGATTTTCTTAGTTGGAACTGTGAGTGCTTGGGAATGGGATAATGTAAAAGATTATGATAAAGAAACAAAAACAATCACAGTTACAAATGCTTTAGGTTTAGGAGATATTATTGCAGAAATACAACTTAATACCCCCTTAAATTATGAAGTAGGTACAGGTTATCAAAAGGTTGCAGAGTTTGAAGTAAGAAGCAATAGTGATTATTCTAATGCCTTCAAAGAGTTAGAATTATTTGATAAAAAAGATAATGATAAAAAGTTCTTGAGAGATTATGATTTCAAAGCATTAAGTTATGAAGATGTAGAAATTAATAATTATGGAAATGTTTTTGTTGGTAATTCTTTAAATGGTACAGCAATGTATGAAAGACAAGTAATAGGAACACATATAGAGACTAAAGAAAAATGGACTAAACTAACTCCAGCAGATTTCAAAAAAGATGATATAGTAACCATAGGAATATTCACTGAAGTTAAAGTTGGAGATTATGTAGAGTGGATACCTAACTTCTTTGGAATAAGAATTGATGAATGGGCAACATGGACATCTTCTTTAAATGTTGGATTAGAAGTTTATTATAATTTTGATGAAACCACTGGAACGGTATTAGATGAAGAAGTAAATCATGTTAAAAACGGAACAAATATAAACATGGATAATTCTAATTGGGTAACTGGAATCTTAGGAAATGCTTTAAACTTTAGTGGTGTTGATGAGTTAGTTAATATTACAGATGCTACAACAATATATGATTCAAACTTATCAACAGTATCTTTTTGGATATATCCATCAATTAATTACACAACTACCCAAGATATTTGGAACTCAAATATACCTGGAGGTTATCTTATTGTCCAAGAAGCTTGGGATATTAGAGTAGCATCAGCTTCTCAAACTTTCTCTGGTGGTTCATCGGTAGGAAGAAACCAAGTAGACCCTTGGTGGAGTTTAAATCAATGGCATCATATTGTTATAGTTGCTAATGGTTCTGGGACAAATCAATTTTGGGCAGATGGAATAAATAGACAAAATTCTTCAGATATATGGAGTGCTAATGATGCTACATACATTCATATTGGGGCAAGAAATACTTTATCTAATTTCTTTGGGGGTCGTCTAGATGAAATGGGAATTTGGAATAGGACACTTTCTGGGGCAGAGGTTGTTCAATTATATAATGGTGGAACAGGAATTACCTTCACTGCAAATCCAAATGATCCTCCAGAACCAACTTTAATTTCTCCAGAAGATGGTCTGAATATAGCAAGTCAAATAATAGATTTCTCATGTAATGCTACAGATGATTTTGGATTAAAAAATATAACTCTTGAAATAGATGGAGTTGCTAATTTTACTAATGAAACTGGGTATTATGTTTTTGATGGTGTTAGTGATTATGTAACTATCGCAACAAATAATAGTTTAAGTCCTACAGATAAAGTAAGTGTTGTGGCTTGGGTTAAAACTAATGGGGCTATTGGAGCAATTAATTGGATATATGATAGATTTGAATCAGTAGATGGATTTGGTTTGAGTTTAGATTCATCTGGAAATCCTGAGTTTGGGCTAAATGGTGGAAGTGCTAAAGCTACATCCTCTGTAGATATTGATGATGGAGATTGGCATTCTGTAATAGGAACATATGATAAAGATGCAGGAGGAACAGATGAAATCAAAATATATGTGGATAGTGTTCTAAGGGGAACAGGTGATTATGACCTTGCGATTAATTATAGCCCAAATCCAAGAAATCAGATAGGAAGAATTGGTACATCACTTCATCTCAACGGCTCTCTAGACGAAGTAAGAATATATAATAAATCTCTAAGTCCAACAGAAGTAACAAACTTATATAATCAAGGAAGACAAGAAATAATTGGAAGTGTTGCTATACCTAATTTAGTTAGCTATTGGAATTTAGGTTCTAATGCAACTACTGATTTATCAGATGGAAATGATGGGACAAACAATGGGGCAACCCCAACAATATTCCTAAATCAAACAATAGGAAGTCTATCAGAAGGAACTCACAATTGGACATGTGAGGCTTGTAATAATGTTAGTCTTTGTACTACTGCAACAACTAGAACATTTACAATAGATACAACTCCTCCAAATGTAGATGCTATATCTCCAAATGGAACAATAGATTCAATTATTATAGGGGAAAACTTAACAGCTACATGGTTAGTAACAGAATCAGGACAAAATCTAACAGAACATATATCTGAATGTTTAATTACTTATGGTGCAACAATAATAAATGTAACTGAACAATGTGTAACCACCAACTCAACAAATATAACTTATGTGAATGGTATTAATAATTATACTATTAAGGTTACTGATAAATTTGGTCTTTTTGCAACAAATACCACAAGCTGGGAAATAGTTTTTATTGAAACAGGTGTTGATTTCAAAACAAACGTAACAGAAACTTCTAACCAATCTTTTGAAATAAATCTTTCTACAGGTGTTAATGTTTTATCGATCTCTGCAATTTTAACATACAATGGAACAAACCATACTTCTGATGCTTCTTGTATTGGGGGAGATTGTATTATTTCTAATCTAATTGATATTCCTTTGGTCGTGGGAGTAGAGACTGTCTTAGATGATTTCTCTTGGACTTTATCTATATTCAATGGAACAAGTTCTAGTTCAATTGTAACTTCCACAAGACAACAAAATGTTACAAGATTAAGATTAGAACCATGTGCTGGAGTATTTGCCACCGAGACATTAAATTTTACAATTTATGATGAACAAACCTTAGAGAGTATAAATCCATATCTCTTTGCAGGTGCTTTTGATTTTTGGACTGGTAGTGGAACAGTAAAAAGAAATAATTCTATCTCAGAAACTTCTATAGACGTTGATTTATGTATAAGGCCAATAAATGAAACTATGATGGTTGATGCAATTATAGATTATGATGAGAATACTAATTTCACAAACTATACAAATAGATTCTATTACTTTGATAATAAGGTAATAAATAATGTTTCGGAAGATATTTTTATGTATCTGTTAAATTCAGATTCATCAACTTCATTTATTCTTAAAGTACAAGATGAAAGTTTACTTCCAGTTCAAGATGCTTTAATTGAAATACATAGATATTATCCTGGAACGGATTCATTTAGAATTGTTCAAATAGCTAAGACAGATGATAACGGAAAGTCTATAGGATTCTTTCAAACAGAAACAGTTGATTATAAATTCATCATAAAGAAAGATGGGGTAACTTTATTAGAAACAGGACAACAAAAAGTTGTACCAGAAACATCTCCATTCACATTAACTTTTAATACTGGAGATCCGTTAGGTTCTCCTTGGGATTCTCAAGAAGGTTTGGGAGATTTAAACTCAACATTAGTTTGGGATGATGGTACTGGAATAGTTACTTATATTTATATTGATACTTCTGATGATTTTGATTTTTCAAGATTATTAGTTGTAAAAGAATCTCTAGTTAATTCAAGTGATGATACAGAAATATGTAATGAGAATTCTTCATTAACTTCTGCAACATTAACTTGTGTAGTTGGATCGACAGATGGATTTTATATATCTAGTGCATTCATTACAAGAAATTCAGTAGAACTATTAGATATGCAATTCTCTTTCCAAGTAGAAACGCTATCTGGAGTTGTAGGTATCCTTGGATTATTCTATGGTTGGTTTTTAGTATTGATTGCTTCCTTCATGTTCAAGTTCAATGAGATTGCTGGAATCTGGGCTATTACAATTACTATCTTTTTAATTAATTTAACAGGACTAATTAAATTTGGGGGGGTATTTGTAACTGCTTTAATTGCAATAGCAATAATATTAACATGGATCTTAGAAAGATAACTACTAAAAAATCATTCCTTACAAGGAATTTTGTAATTGCTGGAGTTTGATTTAGTGGAATTATCGCACTTTATGTTCTAGCTATTGCTGGAATATCTGATGAATATGATTCTACTTTATTAACTAATGAAGAATTTGCTGAGAATTATAATAAACTTATTGAACACACTGAGAGGATTGAAACGGCCAGAGAGACTGCTGCCGCTGGTGATGGTTTAAGTTTCATAGGAACATTTGATGTAGCATTCCAATCTACATTCACAGTTATACAAATGGTATTCCAAACGTTAGATATATTTGGAGATATCACTGAGAACTTTGCAGAAGACTTTGGAGTAGATCCAACAGTTACAAGAATACTCTTCACAATTGCTTTAGCAATTTTAACAACGCTGATTGTTTGGACTTGGATTTCAAGTATTAGTAGGGGGAAAATATAATGGTCTTCGTTCCGACATATTATCCAGTTCCGAATGCAACAGATACTAGAGATCTTCTTAGTGTGTTCCAATGGATTTCAAATTCTGCAACGGATGGATTATTCTTCCCAATAATGATATTAGTTATCTGGGTTGTTCAATTCATAGGAGTTCTTGCAGAAGGAAGACCAGCAAGTAGAGGTTGGTTGTTTGCTTCTTTCACAGCAACAATATTATCTATCATGTTAGGAATACTTGCAATGATGGCTCAGAAGTGGATATACTTGTTAATCCTATTTGTATCTCTAGGTGTATTCTGGGTTAAACTAGCGAGTGCGAGGGAATGATGGTAGGGAAAAAAGAACAAACTAGCTTTGTTGTTAGAGTAGGAAAAAAGATGAGGGAAGTTTTAGATATACAAAAGAAACAAATAGAGGAAGCCACCTATGATGTTGTTAAAGCTAGTGATTATGAAGCTGGAGAAATACTTGCCAAGAAATTCTTAAAAGAAACATAGTATAACATTATATTACATAATGTTATAATTTAGTTATTAATGTAGATATATAATTTTCCACATCCTTTTCTAATGAATTCATTACTAATTTTTAATACAGGTGAAAGGAGGTTGATTAATTAAGATGGAATTAAGAAAAATATCCCATACTAAAAAGGGTATTCAATTGAACCAAGCTTTTGGAGCTGTTCTTACTTTAGTTCTTGTTGCCGTATTAGTGATTATAGCTATCTTCTTGTTCGTAACGTTAAGTGATAGTTTTGATGCTAATAGTGCAGAAGCAAATGCTTCTGACGCAATGGTAGATGAGTTTAGTAATTACACGTCTTTGATAGGTCTTGTTGGTACAATTATCTTCTTAGGTCTTGTAATTGGTGTTCTTGTAGCATCCTTTGCTTTCGGCGGAAGAAGAGTTTAATTACATCCTATTAAGTAAAAGATGGAAAGTAAGAAAAGTATACAGTTAAACCAAGCTTTTGGAGCTGTACTCACACTTGTTCTAGTTGCGGTATTAGTAATTGTTGCAATAGTTATCTTTGTATCTCTTGAAACTAGTTTTGAAGGAACATCCACAGTTACAGTAACAAATGAAAGTGGAACATTAAGTGTAGCAGGAGATACTGTTGATGCTTCTGGAAATTGTAGTTTTGGAGACTTTGCTATAACTACTATGTGGAACACAACTGGCGGAGCAGTAATTCCTGTTGCGAACTATACAGTTGATGCTAGTGCTGGAACATACGTTAATGCAACTGTTCTTGGAGAAGGTTATCAATCTATAAGAACAAACTTCACATATACATATACGTGGGGATCTGAAGCATGTACAGCTAGTGAAGATATAATTACTGAGTTTGGAAACTATACATCTTTAATAGGATTAGTTGGTACAATTATCTTCTTAGGATTAGTAATTGGAGTACTTGTTACTGCTTTTGCATTCGGAGGAAGAAAAGAAACGTAAATTTTTATTAATTTTTGGGGGCTTTCTCATTGAGAAGGCCTCCACTTATTTTTTTAACATGGCATTCATACTCAATTTAAAACCAGTGGAGATTGGAAAGATTCAAAAGAGATTACAAAAAGAGAGAGCTAGACAAGCAAAACAAATACAAATAAAGAAAGCATTAGAAAAAGGGATTCAAGAGAATCCAATAAAAAGAAATCAATTTGATATTGATTAGAAAGGAGGTATAAAATAAATGGCAAAAAGAAAACAAATGAGAGTTAGAGGTTTTTTAAGAAAAGTTCCTGGTAGTAGTAAAAAGATTAGAATCAAACCTCAACTTAGAAAAAGACCTAAGATGAAAAAGTAAAAAGATAATGTTTATTAAGTTAAATTAACTAATAGTAAAGATGATTTTAAAGAAAGAAAAACTAGAGAAAAAGAATTCTATAGATAATACTAATTTCTCCACGGAGAAACAAATAAATAACATAGTTGATTCAACTCCTTCGTTTGAATGTCAGGCGAGGGAAGCAACAGAATTATAAGGAGGAAATAATAACATGGTAAGATTTAAAATAAAGAAAAGAAAACCTTTGACAATAAAACAATTGCAAAAGAGTATTGCTGAAGAAGAGAAAAAGGTAAAGAAAGCTCAAGGAGTAGAAGCCAAGCTTATTGAGAGAAGCCAACTTAAAAAACAATTATTTCAATTAAAAAATAAAACTGCTATTACTAGTGTTGGAAAAGGTAAGAGAATTTTACAACAAACTGGTAGAGGATTACTTAAAGCAGGGAAAACAATAGCACCTATCATAAAGAAACAAGCTCAGTTAATTAGACAGCAACAATTAAGAGATGAAGCTATTGAGAAAAGATTGAAGAGTAGAAGAAAAACTTCTAAGAAGATAACTAAAGCGGCTATTAAAAGAGGACAAGTCAAATCACAAAGTGATAATGGAATGAGTATCTTTGGCAATCTAGACTTTTAGATAATGTTTATTAACCTTATTTAATTAAAGACATAATGGATATTGCAAAAAACAAATTCCTATTCAGCATCTTATTTCTAATTGTGTTTATTTCTTTAATTGGGAATGTTGTAGCACAACCTCCTTTTCAAGTTCAACCACCACTTATTCAAGGTTACTTTATAGAAATTCCAGAACAGGGAGTATTTAAAGCAGGGGCAGATTTTACATTTTTCTTCCATGTATTTAATCTTTCTACTGGTTTCCCATTAACGAATGATTCTATTAATTGTGAATTTAATTTACATAATTCTTCTTCTACTTTAATTCATTCAGATACAAATTTAAAATTTGATGTTACAACAACGGCTTTCTTTTCAGAGGTTAAAGGGGGCAATTTTTCAAAAGTAGGAGATTATACCTACGTAACACATTGTAATGGGGCGGCATTAGGGGGGGTGGTTTCAGTAGAAGTGATAGCAACTCAAACAGGCAAATTACTAGATGAACCACAAGGTCTTGTTATCCTTGGATTATTTCTAGTCCTTATCTTACTTACCTGGGCTTTCTTATATTTTGGTAGTGAAGTAGAATATGTTCCATTCAAGATATTCCTAACTTCTCTTGGGGCTTTGATGTTAATGTTTACTGTTGGAGTTTCATTAAACATTGTTCAAGATATGCTTTTGATGACTGCCGTTCTTTCAGGAATGTTTGTAGGCCTATATAGACTAATGTTAATCTTAGTTTCTGCGGGGGGAATTGGATTGATGTTGTATATAATTTATATGTCGGTTAGACAATTCTATTCTAATAGAGGATTAATCAATGAAGAGATTAATTGAGATATCTTTTACTTCTTCATTTATTTAAATCTCATACTATTGCCTTGTTTAACTAACAATACTACAAGAATTATTAATAAAAAACATAGTCCCACCATAGAATAAATAAATCCGCATTCAAAAACACCAATACAATCAAGCATTTTTATCCTCCTTTTGATCTGGTTTTAATTTGCGTAATCTTGATAGTTGCTTTCTATTATCTTTAGAATAACATTTCCAACATGACTTAGCGCTTTCTGATTTCATCTCTCCACATTTACAAGGAATCTTTATCTTTCTCTTGTTTTTATTCTCTTCCAATCTTCTTTTTCTTGGAAAATATTCTTCAGTCATTTTTCTTCTCCCTATTAGAATATTCTTCCTTGGCCTTCTCTTCTGCTTTCTTCCAATAGAACTTCCATCTACATTTCATACATAAATAAAAATCATATTTATCAAGAAGTTTTACAGTTTTTAAATTCATCTTACCACTATCACTTTTACCTTTTCTTCCACAATCTGAACATTTAATTCTCATTTCTTCACCCCTTCATTTTTAACATTTGGTAGTCTAGATAATTGTTTCCTATTTCCTTTCTTAAAACACTCCCTACATCTCTTTGAAACTTTTGTTTTACTATTTCCACATTTACATATATTATATTTAATTCTCATTTAATTTCCTCCCAACACTCTCTTAAAATACTCATTCTAACTAAATCATAATATCTATTATTTCTATAAACTTCTTCTTTCAATACCCCCTCTATTGAAAATCCTACATTTCTATATGATTGCAAAGCTCCTTTATTTTCTTCATTAACTCCAAGCCAAACTTTGTTTAGATTCAAACTTTCAAAAGCATAGTCAATCATTTTAGTGCAACATTCAGTTCCAATTCCTTTCCCCCAATAATCTTTCTCTCCAATGATTATTCTAAATTCAGCAGAACTTACTTGAGGATCTATTCTATAGAGACCAACCAATCCAATAAGATTATTATTCTTTTTCTCAACAATACTGAATACAATTTCACTAAGATCATTCCTTGTTTTTTCATATAGTTCAGCCATGCTATCTCTAATGCTTGGCTTTAATCCTGTTACCATATAATGAGTTACTTCTTGGTCGTTAGCCCATTTGTATAAACCTTCTGTAAAGTCTTCTTTTTCAATTCCTCTTAAGTAAACTTTTCCTAAATCAAATGTCATTTTCTCTTATCCTCCGTAAGACGAATTTTCTTTTCCACCACACAGATAGTATCATTATGACTTGAACCATGAGCAACTAATAATATTTCTATAATTTCAAATCCTAATTTCTTTCCAAACCCATTACTATTCCATCCAAAACTTATAGCAATTCCACCAATTTTTATCTTATCTGCCATAGCCCTTTTTACACCCCAATAGAAAAAAGAATTTGTATCATCCCTTTGAACATCTACTTTAAGATCATTATAACATTCTTTAACTTGTCTTCCAGAATAAGGTGGATCAAATAAAACT
>SDBT01020323.1_pt1 | contig 10391 bp, 7 predicted proteins | sample 2277101 | NCBI WGS metagenome assembly SDBT01 (sample SAMN10404973, study PRJNA504765) | marine sediment metagenome | isolation source: marine sediment core GS10_PC15, 103 cmbsf | place: Arctic Ocean: Southern Knipovich Ridge | collected 2010
GCGCGAAGCGCTACAGCATTTGTAGACAAATCTAGGGCAGAAAAATTTGAAGCATATCTTAAGACATCATCAGGTAGGGCTTTTGCAAAAAAAAGGCTCTAGGCCCTTTAAAGGAAAATAATTCACTCTTTTAACGATAATCCTTGTTGCTCAGCGCGTTCTTTATTAATTTCTTTTATTGTTTCAAAAATCGGTTCGTTTTTAGGTGCAATTTCAACATAATCAAGGTTTAAAATATTAGGAGGAGTGCCCGGGCTTGCTTTGCTGCATTGCTCTAGTCGTTTACGTAATACATCTCTGCTATTAAGGTATTTATAATCAACTGCTTCAATTTTTACGCCCGGAATTTTTGACAATACTCCCTCAAATGTACCTACCGCCATTCCCAACGTTGTTCCTTGTCGTATTGTATTTTCTGGCCCATGATCAACTAAAAATCCTTTGCTTCCTGGAAAATCATCACGCATTTTACAAATACCTTCTTCCAGATTTTTTTTCCAATCAAAACTCCATTGCGTTCTGCGTACAGGATAATCTTGAGTAGGGTTTAAAATGGGTGAGGTCCCAGTGTTGCCTGAAACGCTATCAAAAATAATGAGTCGTTTTCCACTCTTTCTTAATTGGCCAATTGTTGGCCAATTTTCTGCTGTAAGTCTGTGAGCCAAATATTGTTCATCGTCCAACTTATATGCAAATTTAGCGAGTCCACTTTTGTTTAAAGCAGTATGTAACTTTTCATAGATTTGTTGATCTGAGTAACCAAGCGCGCCGTTGCTTTTTGAGCGTTTATTTAAGTAATCTTCCAATATAATAATTGCTATATCATTTGGATTTTTTTCCATGAGTTGTGCAAATGTGCGAAAGAAATCTTCCGCTTTTTCAATCTCACCGCTCTTTTGGATTGTAGCAGAGAGAAAACAGTTACTGGCACCATCGGGCTCATGGCATAAACCAATGAATGGTTCTGGCAGTTTACCTAAAGCTTTTTTTGCTTGAGTAACTAGAAGCTGAGCTCCTGTGCGTCCCGATTGCAAGGTTCTTAATTGTGTTTTGTACCATATTTTGGTCAACCCTTTTGACCGTGCAATGTCCCTTTTCTTGTTTCTTATTTCTTTTTCAATAGCCCTTAGCTTTTTTTCTGCTGTTTCTATTGCCTTTAACAGGAGTTGCGTTTGTGGAGAAATAGGGCGTCTCCAATGTAAATTTATTTTGCCACCTCTTGCGCCCGCCTTCCACTGTTCTTGTAAAGTGCCAAGCTGTTGATAATAGCGCCAATTATATGCTTTTGCTTGAGGGCTGTTGTGTGCGATAACAATCAGTGCATCACTTAATGACATATCATCAGGTAGATAGGCATAGGGAAAAGAGCTTGTCGAAGCAATTATGCTAATCAAAAATAAGATTAATTTTTTCATTAATCATCCTTTCATGCTAGTTTAAAATTATTATATCTAATTGAAATTAAAAAAGTCAATGCTTAAATAAAATAGTAGTTGGTAGATGCCACGGTAGGCCAGTCTTTCGCCTTCGTTAAAATTTACGAAGACGGGTTGATTTTTTCGCAAAAAGCAGTATTCTAGTTACAAAATTTGGGAAGCTATAAAGATTGAAGTACTTAATCTGTCAGGTCCGAAAGGAAGCAGCAGGAGTGTTTCAAAGCTTGTATACGCTTCCCTTTATACTTGAAAGCGCTAGAGTTTCTGGCGCTTTTTTTATTATCAGCTAAACTAATAACTGTAATATATTGAATTAAAATGAAATTGTGAAAAATACGAATGAATCTGAATCTTGCACGCAAGTGGCGTTCTCGTACATTTGATGAAGTGGTAGGCCAAGAACTACCTATAAGAATGCTGAAAAACAGCTTATATTTGGATCACCTTTTTCCCGTGTACCTTTTTTCTGGTCAACGCGGGTGTGGTAAAACCACGGCAGCACGTATTTTTGCTGGCGCGGTTAATTGTACGCAACTTGCTGCTTTTCAAAAAGAGCCAAAGAATAATGCGATTCCATGCTTGCAGTGTGATTCATGCCGAGCAATGAAGCAGGGCAAACATCCTGATTTTGTGGAAATTGATGCGGCCTCACATACGGGCGTTGATAATGTACGTCAAATTATTGATGCTGCAGCGTTATTGCCAGTGCTTGGGCGACAAAAAATTTATTTGATTGATGAAGCGCATATGCTCAGTAAAGCAGCATTCAATGCGTTACTCAAAATATTAGAGGAACCGCCACCTTCAGTATTTTTTATATTGGCAACCACCGATCCGCATAAAATTATTGATACGGTTACTTCGCGTTGTTTTCAACTATTTTTCAAATCGGTTGCAGGCACGCCGCTTGGTAATCATTTGGCCTTTATATGCGATAAAGAAAATATTGAATATGATCCAGAAGGCTTGCATGTAATTGTTGCGCAGACTGAAGGTTCTGTACGTGATGCGCTGAATTTACTTGAGCAAGTACGGTTTTCACAATCAAAAGTTACTAAACAAGCGGTATTGCGTGTATTAGGGCAGCTTGATGATGAGCGGTTATTAGCAGTATTTGATGCCGCATTGAATAAAACACCAGCTAAATTGTTAACGGTATTGCAACAGATCGCAATTGAATCGTTTTCTGCGCGTACAATTTGGGATTCATTGATCATGTTACTTCGTGCTGCACTGTGGATTAATCATGGCGTACAACCACAAGTATCGTTTGCTGTTGATCGATTAACCAAAATTGTTGCTGGTCATAACCCGGAGCTCTTGAGTTCATATTTGCAGATATTTTACGATCATGAAGCGATATTTTTAAAGACTCGTGTGCAACATCAGGTTCTTGAAATGGTGCTTTTAAAAATTGGTGCGATGGGAAATAATTCGATGCCGATTCGGAAAACTCCGAGTACTAACGGAGAACAGCCAAAGCCAGAACCAAAACAGCAGGCGCAAACAGTTAAGCAAACTGCTGTAAGTGATCCACGGTGGAATACCTTTGTGGAAAAAGTAATGAGTTTAGATGATCCCTTATTGTTTTCTATTTTTAAGCAGGGGCGCTTTGTTGCCTGTGATGAAAAAACAATGGCTGTTACGCTTGCGTTTCCACAAAATTTTACTTTTTTTAATGAAATGATAGAAAATACTCGTGATGCATGGCAGACAGCGTTTCAAGAGCTTTTTGGGCAACAAACAAAGCTCATTACACAGTTTGATGATGCACCAAAAGAAACGGTATCAATGCAAGCTAATGCATCGATGACTGATTCATCCTTACCCAATGCAGTGCCGAAGCCAGCAAAACCTACGTATCAAAAATTTAACCCAGTGTCGGCAAAGCGACCAGTAAATCGTTTTAGGCAAGCAGTAGAAGTGAAAGTTGATGTTTCCGATAAAGAAAAATGGGACAAAGCGCAGTTATTACTTGCCACATTTTCTGGTACTATTGTAGAAGCACGAGAGGATGATTACTATGCATAAATCAGGGCGTAAATTACCAAAAGTGGTCATCATTGGCCGCATGAATGTTGGTAAATCCACTTTATTTAATCGATTATCTGAAGACGTTAAAAGCTTAACACTAGACTACGAAGGAGTGACGCGCGACTTTGTAACCGATGTGGTGTGCTGGCAAGATGTTTGTTTTGAGTTAATCGATAGTGGTGGTATTAGTTTAAAAAAAGCAGACGACCCGCTTACAGAACAGGTTCGGCAAATTGCCTTGCAATTGCTTGAAGATGCGGCTGCAATTTTGTTTGTTGTTGATGGTACCGTTGGTATTACCAACCAAGATCGTGAACTGACAACTTTTTTGCACAAATTAGGAAAGTCGGTTTTGTTGGTGATTAATAAGATAGATAGTAAACGAGCACAAGAGTTGCAATTTGAGTTTCAAAAGTTTGCGTTCAAACCTACATATGCTATATCTGCACAGCATGGCCAAGGAATAGCGGAGTTGCTTGATGGCTTACTTCAAGTGCTGCCCAAAAAATTACCGGAAGCTGTGGAGGAAAAATCGCGTCTTTCGATTACTTTGTTAGGGAAGCCGAATGTTGGCAAATCATCTTTAATGAATACGTTGCTTGAGCAAAAACGGGTATTGGTAGCTGAGTTGCCGGGTACTACGCGTGAAGCAATCACTGATCAGATTCGATTTTATAAAGAAACAATAACCATTACCGATACACCAGGTATTCGCCGTAAACGATCAGTCGAAGAACCGTTAGAAAAGTTGATGGTCAAATCTGCATTTCAGGCAGTCAAACATTCAGATATTATTTTATTGCTCGTCGATGGTTCGGAAGGCACTATTAGCGATCAAGAATTGAAATTGGCATTTTATACCTTTGAGCAAGGTAAAGCATTCATACTATTGATTAATAAAGTTGATCTTATGGATGAACAGATGCATGCAGACCTTGAAAATAAAATGTCTCGGTATCGGCATTTATTTGATCATATTCCACTGTTATTTATTTCCTGTAAAACCCAAAAAAATGTTGGTAAAGTTTTACCATTGATTACGCAAGTATGGCAGCGGTATAACCACCGTTTTTCTGATGATGAACTAACAACATTCTTTAAAGATGCATTGCACAGAACGCCGTTGTATCACACAGGGGAATTGCTTACGGTATGGCAGGTTAAACAAATTCGTACAGCTCCACCGACGTTACTTTTACGTGTAAATCGCCCGCAATGGTTTGGTCAAAGTCAGTTAGCTTTTTTTGAAAATAGAATGCGTAAACAGTACGATTTAAAAGGAGTACCGGTAGCATTTGTGGTACGTAAGTCGTAGTATGAAGATTGAATATCCGGTCACCCTGCCGTGCGCGGCGAAGCTTTACGCGTAAACGTGAGCGAATAGAGAGAGTTGAAGGGTTGAACCAGGCGAACAAAACAGGAGAAGCAATGGATAAAAAAATTACCTTCCGCAATATGGATCATTCTGATGTAATGGAAAATTATAGTAATGAACAACTGGTAAAAATAGAAAAATTTCTCAAAAATGAACGCGAGCCAATTTTTATTGAACTTGTGCTAGAACCAGTCAAAATTCATGCTCATCATCGCGTTGAACTGCGCATTAAAACCCCACATTATTTTTTAATTTCTAATTATGAAGGCCCTAAATTTTACGATGTACTTGATCGCGTGATTGATATAATGTATCGCCAACTGTGTGAAAAGAAAAAAGAACTGGTTGAAAAGAATAGAAAAGGAAGTTCATATTAAAGGGGCATAGATTATTTTGTTTGAATATGGGAGAGGATTTCATTAATGAATTCCTCTCGTGATGTGTGATATAAATCACTATTCCAGTATTTAAGTATCTTTTGCGTAGTTGGCTCCACGAGCAAGAAGGTAGGAAATCCAATAATCTGAAATTGTTCTTTTAAACTTTTATATGGTTCGGCTGAATCATTGGTGCCATCAATTTTAATCGGAACAATTTCGTGTAATGTTTCCACCACGGATGGATCAGAGAGAAGTGTTGCATCAATTGTTTTGCATATCGAGCAATAGTCTGCCCAGAAATCAATAAACAGAAGTGTATGTTCTTTTTGTGCTTGTTGCAGTGCTAATTTATAATCGGTGTACCAATTAACAGGCGATTTTTTTTGGATAGTTTTTTCATAATTGGTTGCTTGATAGGTATAAGAAAACCCCACTACCGAACTAGCAATAAGCAAGGAGCCAAATAGATTATGAAATTTCTGTATTCGTTTGGTACCTACTTTTGCTGCGGTATATAAATAATAAAGCCCAACAAGAAATGAAGTAATGGCAACGAGATAATACACGTTTGAAAGGCTCAGGACGTTGCTTAAATAATAAAAGCAGACGCCGAATAACATGATGCCAAATAATTTTTTTATCTCCTCCATCCAAACACCTGCTTTTGGCAATAGATTAAGGGAATTTGAAAAGGTGCCCACAATTAAAAGTGGTGTACTTAAGCCGATGCCAAAAAAGAAGAGCAATAAAAAACCAAGCATCATATTACCAAGCGTTGCAACAATACTGAGCAATAAAATTAAGCCGGGCGAAATGCAGGGTGATGCAATAGAACCACTGATTAGCCCGAATAAAAATGATGAAAGTAATGAACCGGCATGATTCGTTTTTTGTGTTCGTTGTAAAAAAGCAGGGATATACAAATCATAAAAGCCAAAAAGCGAGAGTGCCAAATAGACTAAAAAACTGATTAAAAGCGCAATTGATAGTGGATGAACCAACAATTTGCCATACACCGGCCCGGTATAACTGGCTAAAAGACCAAACGTTGCAAAGGTTGTTGAAATACCAAAGGTATACGCTAACGAAAGAAGAAAATTATAGATCAATGAAGAGCCTTGTTGCGCATGTAAAATACCTGCCGTGATAGGAATCATTGGATAAATGCATGGCGTTAAACTGAGCAAAATACCAAGTAAAAAAACTAAAGCAAGGCGAATTGGTATTGAACTTGTCTGCTTTACCAAATGACTTAACGTGCTTGTCCAGGTTTGGCGTGCAGAATACATAAAACTACTATCCGATGTTTTTTTTGATTTTTTATCTAAATGAGGATTTTTCGGTTGTTTTTCTGGGCATTCTTGTGTTGCGGTATCATGAGTTGATTTTCCTACTGGTAACTTAAATAACTTTTGTACCAGGCTCGATTGCTTATTTGTTTGATAGGTAAGATATACATACACTTCATCAGACATAATTTTGCTATTTTTGATTGCATAGAGTGTAATTGTCATTGGTTGATCAAAAACGATTTTAGTTTCTTTGCTCACTTCATCGTAGCGATTGACTGCCTCTTTATTACTGTGCCAGTTTGATAAATTCATATCTGGTGTATCGATTGAAAAATCGATCGAATCTTTATATAATAATTCCTGGTTTTTAAGATCAAAGGTGATTTTTATTTGAACTGTTTTTTTATCAATTTCTTGTGCTTTAAAATCGACCGTTGACCATAGTGGTACACTGTGTAGTAATAAAAATAAAAATACGGTAAAAAGTCGTCTTACCATGGTTCGTTTCCTATAGGTTGAAAAATCGCTTAAAAATAGTAAAATATACTTTAATTATACCAGAAATTACCTCATATTATAAGGTTATTTCAACTATTATGGGGCTGTAGCTCAGTTGGTAGAGCGCATGGATGGCATTCATGAGGTCACCGGTTCGATCCCGGTCAGCTCCACCATCTGCCGTCGCGCGGAGCGCTATGGCATGACCTGTGCGACGTAGCTTTAGTGAAGACGTATGTCACACGCCGGAGTGAAACAAAGGCGGGCCACCGTTCTTGTGGAGTTTTGGTTGGCAGGCTAGGTTTGGTAAAGCTATTTTATGGGGCAAGTACTGAAAATTCAATAATTTTATTTGTGCCGTCAATCTTATTAATTAATTCAAAGCGCTCTTTAAGATAATCACTTTTTTTTTGCCACTGACCAATCCCTTCAAAGATATGTGGTTCAGGTCGTGCATCATAAAAACTTTTGTATTCAGTATCAACAAAATATAAACTATCATCCTGAGTTCTTAATATATTGCCTGAATCAGAATAATCAGTGTATCCATGATCACTCCCAATTGGTCTTACATCTGCTGCTGCGGGTTCTCCTATTATTTTTTCAGCGTATACTGTTCCGTTTTCTATATACTCTATTGAAGGAAAGCCGATTCTAAGGACTATTTTGATTTTAATATTATTTGGGTCATCTACAACGATGATATATTTTGGTACATTGTAACCTCTTTTTGCGAGGTATTCAGCTCCCCATATTCTTGTTAAATTTTCTCCTTTATTATACCATTTATTTGGATCAAGTGTCTGAAATTCATTTTTTGTTATTATCTGGTTATTTTTATGCATTTCTTTAAATTTTGTTTTAACTGTATGAATGATTTCATCAATAGGCATCGCATAACTAAGACTTCCTGCCACCTCATATGTAGGTAAAAACTTATTGCCTTTGCCTAATTGTTCTTCAAATTGTTGATATAAGCATTTGATAGTTTTTACTTCTTGCTGAATTGCTTTTGCACTATATGCAACAGGATCAAATGTTTCAAGTTCCTCCCCTGGTGGTACTAGAATTTCTTCAGGTTTATATCTTGCTTTTAATTCCTCCTCTTTTTTTGCCACTAGTCTTTCTACTATTTGGGCTGATGATAATTGTTGTTGTGGTTGCGGTCCCATAGACTTTATGAATGAACTTAGTGTTAAGAGTGCTGAAAGTAAGGTTAGGTGTAATTTGTTTTTCATACTTATTTCCTTCTATTACTCCCCTATTTATTGTTCCTCTATCTGAAGTATACCATATGAAAAATTCAAATAGAACTATCTAGATGTGGAGTTACTTAAAGTTCCTTTATAAGGACAATCTTTGTAACTTGTTGTAAGCTTTTTGTAAGATTTGTTTCTCATGTACAAAATCAGGTGAGAAGTATGGACTATAAAAAGTTGAATCCAAGCGAAGCAAAAAAATTACAAGCACTTTTTAAGAAATATCCATTGGTTAGTGATATTGCCCAAGCAATTGATGCGCAAGGGGGCACTACACTACTCGTTGGCGGTGCGGTGCGTGATCTTATGTTAGGCTTACCGGTAAAAGATTTAGATATTGAAGTCCATGGTCTTTCATTGCAGAAGCTTGAAGAGGTGCTTAAACAATTTGGACCGGTTAGTTTAGTGGGTAAGCAGTTTGGTGTGCTGCGCTTGCATAAGCTTGATGTTGATTGGTCGGTACCCCGCGTTGATGAACCAGGTAGAAAGCCGAAAGTGAAAATCGATCCGTTTATGGATGTTGAGTCTGCATTTCGGCGAAGAGATTTAACCATCAATGCACTGGGCATCAATATACTGAGCAAAGAGTTACTCGATCCATTTAATGGGTTAGCTGATTTAAAAAAAGGCATTTTGCGTGCTCCAGATACTAAACTATTTTTAGAGGATCCGTTACGGTTTTTTAGGGTGATGCAATTTATTGGCCGCTTTGAAATGCAACCAGATAAAGCACTCAATGATCTGTGCGCATCAATGGCTATTTCTGATGTTTCGCGTGAGCGGATCGAGAATGAATTTAAAAAACTATTCTTAAAATCAAAACGACCTTCGTTGGGGTTGCGTTGGCTTGATGAAATTGGTCGACTTGCAGAAGTACTTCCCGAGCTAGCAGCCACAAAAAGGGTTCCACAAAATCCTGATTGGCATCCAGAAGGGGATGTATTTGAGCATACAATGCAAGCAATTGATGCAGCGGCGGCACTTGAATATGACGATGAATATGAAAAACTGGTGATGCTGTATGCGGCATTGTGTCATGATTTGGGAAAAGTAAATACCACTGAAGAAATTGAAGGATCATTAAAAAGTTTAGGGCATGAAAAAGAGAGTGAGCGGTTTGCCAAAACATTATTCAAACGGATTACGAACAATAAAGATTTAATTAAAACAGTATGCAAGCTCGTTCGTCACCATATGCATCCCGTACAATTCATCACCGGTAAAGCAAAAATTTCTGCCTACAAACGGTTAGCAAATAAATTAGCACCAGAAGCAACATTGCAAATGCTTGGCACATTGGCATTAGCTGATAAACAAGGACGCAATCCTAAAAAGGAAGTACCGCTTAAAAAACGATCAAAAGAGATTGATCAATTTCTAAAGACTGCTCAAAAAGCAAGGGTGCTTGCACAGCAGGAGGAGCCAATTTTGCACGGTAGAGATCTACTTGATGTTATGAAGCCGGGCCCGCAAATGGGTAAGTTGGTTAAACAAGCGTATACAATTCAAATTGATGAAGGCATTAAAGATAAAGCGGAGCTTAAAAAGCGTGTGCTTAAAAAATGATAACCTAGTCGAGATCCTCAAGTTTGTTAGTGTTTACATTTGAGTTGTTTGATGAGCTTGTGAATTCACCTGCATTAAGTTTTTCCACTATCATTTTAACACGGCTATCATATCTACGATCACATCCCAATGAATCAGCCGTGAAATATCGCTTTTCATTGTTACGCTTTTGAACTGCCAACAAGTACCAATGGCCAGTGGAATCTCGATCACTTTCAGACATAGTACCAACTAAGAAAATATGAACATAGTTAGGCTGATTTCCATCGTTCCACTGAGTTTGTGCTTGATCAAAGTTTTCTAGCCATTCCAATTGTTCAATATCATCAACGATGGTGAAATGAGATCTTGTGGATTCTTCATTGGTTACATAATGCAGTAATTCTTTCATTTCATCCCCATCGAGATCTTCGGTTAATGAAATATCATTTTCGATTTCGTCTTTGTTGATGATAATTCTAATATTTCTTAGATACTGTTGCTGATTGTTTGAGTTTGCAAGTAGTGCTTTTTTGTTTGCTTTTTGTTCTTTATGTATTGCTTGTATTATT
>SDBT01020324.1_pt1 | contig 10391 bp, 10 predicted proteins | sample 2277101 | NCBI WGS metagenome assembly SDBT01 (sample SAMN10404973, study PRJNA504765) | marine sediment metagenome | isolation source: marine sediment core GS10_PC15, 103 cmbsf | place: Arctic Ocean: Southern Knipovich Ridge | collected 2010
TATCATATTGGGGTTGGCTCTTCCATGATTGTTAATCTATTCCACTATTCCATTGTCTATTCTTCCAATCCCTCAAGAAAGAACGACAATGGTAGAGTCGCAGCCATCATCTTCCTATTGGGTTGATACTCCTGCTCCTTTTTAATTGGATACTGAGGATGCTTGATCAGATTATAGATGAGTCTATCCTTGGTTTCCTCCACGAAGACATGAATCTGCGCGGAGTGTTTGAGACCGTGTCCTGCTGCTGGATTGTACCTGTATCTCTGCGAGGAACTCCCTGTGATGATGGTCACTATGTTGTACTTCATGGTGAATGTCATCAGTCGATGTGCCATGTGGGTCATGTGCTGTTTCCCCTCGGAATCCACAGTACCCTCTCCGTAGTAGATATCAGCAAGACCAGGAAGGAGCAAGAGTCTAGCAGGAACGCGCTCGAAGAATGAATCCAACTGATTCATCACAACGTCATAGGTCTGGCTGGAATTGAAGGCCCTTGTTACGAAGATGTTGTCCATGACCGCTTCTGGTTCAAGCCCGTGCTCGAAGGACCAGTGGGTAAGGGTTTCGATGCTGAGCATGTTCTCCGAGTCGATGAGTATAGAGGGGAGTTCCAAACCACCTTTGTCTGGTGGAAGTTGGGCGTGGACGGCGATTCGGTGAAGGCACTCGCGAATGGTGCGTGATCCATAGAGCAGGTAGGTGAGTCCCATCTCAAGACCACCACCGAGCAGGGAGTCCAGAGGCTTGATACCTGTCTGGAGGACCTCGCGCTTGGTAAGTTTGTCTGCTGTCTGGAAGGACATCTCACTCGGAAGTGGTATGGTGGTCGAGGACCTATAAACGGCTACAATGATAGATAGAATTAGTTTTTACAATAAACCAAACCAATCTTAGCTCATAACTCACGAATCATGAACGTTTATAATTCGAGTAATGATATCTTTCTGAAGGGGTTGTAGTCTTTGACAGACAGAAACATGGTAGTTGGTATTGTAATCGCGGCAGTGCTCTGTGTGAGCGCCTTTGCCGCTGTGACGCTCTTTTCTTCATCTCCAACAACACTTCACTATGAGAGGAACTATACAGGGGACAAGCCTGTATTCCTCGGAATAGCAGGTCTTGAAGACTGTGTGTTGACACTGGGATATGAGGATAACAAGGACCTCATGTACCGAATCGTTGTGGAGCTATATGACACGAGTGAAACCATCCATTTCGATTACTGGGGTACTGGATCATACTACGAGGTCAAGATAAACGGTGGTATGCACTTCGGACAAACGACTCGGGCTAGATACGTGAACATCACTCTCGGCACAGGTCATCCCTACTATATCGGCCTTGGTGGTGACCACAATTCGAGGAACGTCACTGGCAACATCGTGTTCGACAACAACGCCACCCTTGGGGGTGAGGAGTTCGGCTACGGCTTCCCTGGGAGCCTTAACCTCGTCTTCACCGAAGAAGTCGACTACTCACAGGGCGGTCTGAACATGGTGAGTATTGGAGATAGCCATAACCTCTCTGAGCTTACTTCGATCAACATGTACATCGACCTGCCTGACGGTATGGACGGCAGAGCCTCGTTCGTGTCAGAGAGCATGAGCATATCAGCAACCGGATGGACCATGTGGAAGGAGACAGTTATCCCACCCGAGAGATACTATCGGACAGCAGAGAGTCCGACCAAACCACTGCTTGACATCGATACGGTCTATGGTGACCATATATCGGCCACTCTGCTAGCATAGGCCAATACATCGGAAAAGTGAGAAATGGGGTGAAAAAAAACATTGACTAAGATTGACTTACGTCGTATAACGGTAATTGAACTAGACGGAGAAGGATGGATTGAAATAAAGGGTGAAAACAGCAAATTTGGCTTATATTTTGATGGTGCTGATATCATGAAGATTAACCATAACCTGCATGATACGAAAAAAAGCATAATCAATGTTGACAATTCATTTATTACAGAAAAGGAAACCAAAATCATCATCGAATTGAATGACGAGGATATATACTAAAGCATCTTGTCCATTCCTTTTGGACCGAGTGCGGACTTGACAGCCTCAGAAATAACTATTGCCGCCATGATGTTGTTTCTCTTTTAGGCCGCCTAAGAATGACACTGTCTCCCTTTTTTGCACCTACAGCTTGTGAGATATGCGGACATTTTGCTCGTGTTATGTAGTAAGTTTCAATGTTGGTTTCTCGTTGAATTTCAGGAAAGGTTTCGATGTTAGCTTGACCCTTTGAAATTACTAGATCACTCTCAGTAACTAGTTGCAGAAACTCGCGGCTCACCCACTGTATCGGCACACCATGAGCCCAGGCGCCAGTATCTGCTATCTGAGTCAACTTTTCAATCTCAGTTCCGCGTACTTCCTCAATTGTAACATCGTTAATCATAGCTTGTCCTTTGACAATGAAAGTCACAGACCAACCCATGTCCTTGAGAAGCCTCAGCAATGGGATATCGAGTATATGCTCTCCCGCATTATCAGCCAAGAACAACAATTTGCCGTTTCGAGCCTGAAGTGACCTCCATAGCTGCTCCGAGTCATCGATAGCAAACTTCTCATTTTGTATGCTGTTGAATACTTCCACAAGTTTCTCAAGATTTGGCACGTGGCCTGAAGTATTGAAGTCAATAACATTTCCTGTAATGGATGCCGCTAGACACGCTCTGAAACGTGCATAACCTTCTAGAGGTTCGATTATTTTATCAATCGTTGGTAATGCCTTAAGAGCTGCCTCAGTACTGATTCTCTTAATCTCTGCATAGGGGTCTTGAATGCCTGCCTTGTTGTACAAGTCTCGGTACATTCCAATTGAGAGGGGAGCTGGTTCAGTTCGATTCTCATATCCCTCAGAAAGAAGTCTAAATGCTAGTGCAAAATACTCTGCTTGCTTGTTCTCATCGGAAGTCAATAGAGGAACAAGAATCTTCAAACTGTCCATGATGCATGGACCACAATCGAGAATAAGGGGGACTTCGATTCGCTCACTCAGTGTCGCTCACTTCCTCAGGTGCGGAATTCGAATTGCCCACCATCAGATAAGCGTCTTCTCCATCACGATAATATCCTCGAAGAACACGACGTACAGAGTAACCTAATGTTTCGTATACAGAAACGGCTTCTTCATTGCCTTTCCTTACTTCAAGGAAGAATTCATTAGCCCCATACTCGATCATTGCATCCATACCTCCTTTGATCAGAGCTGTACCTATTCCCATGTGTCGATGACTGGTTAGAACTGCTACAGAAACAATGTGTCCTTTCTTCACTGGTAAGCGACCAAACGATGAGATTCCACGTTCAATTCGACACATAATGTAACCCACAATCTCGTTATTCACTTCAGCTACCATGAATGCCTTGGGAGCGTGGTAATGAAGTCCTATGAAAAATTGGTCTGGGTAGTTCTCGGGGAGTGTTTCTTTGTTGACATAGACTACATGCCTTATGTCATCAGGATTGAATTCTCTGATGTTAAAGGACTCAGTCATTTTGGTCTACACTCTATAGTCTCTTGATTCTGACGAGAATATGCTTCTCTTAAATCCGTTATGAAAAGGCTTTCCCCAAATGCTTCTCAGTGAAATTTCATGTACCAGACTCAAAGCTTATCTTGGGACTGAAACCAAACCATTTCATGGCTGCGATTTTGATAGGTGGAACCCCAGGAACAGGAAAGACGATGGTTTCCAAAGTCCTTGGAAGTATACTCAGTGTTGATGTTGTTTCACTAGGAGATTTGGCTGATGAATCTGGATGTATTTCTGCTAAGGATAAAATGAGAGATACTGGAATAATAGACGAAGATTGTCTTGTCGACGCTCTTGTGGAATTAGTGGAACCTAAGGGTAAGAGACTCATTATTGAAGGTCACTACATTGACCTTGTACCCAGCAGTGCAGTCCAATGGGTGTTCATTCTGAGAACTCATCCTGAAACTCTTAGAGGAAGATTAGCTAAGCGTAATTACAAAGATGAGAAAGTCAAAGAAAATATTGAGGCTGAAGTTCTTGGAGTCTGTCAGATGGATGCTCTTGATTCATTTGGTGAAGATCGTGTTCTTGAGATTGATACATCTGAAATGGCTCCTGCCGATGTTGCATCAAAGATTGAACAACTTATCAGTGAAGAAGCGGCTCCCATCCGAATTGACTGGATGACGATCCTTGAAAAAGAGAGTCGCCTTGATGAATTTCTCAGTGAGTAGATCACTCTGTTTCTTTTACCGAGATTGCAATCAAGTTGAGTCCTGCTGCAAAAAACATTACGAATGGTATTATTGATGCATATATCTCACCAGTAAGTTCTGGTTGATTATTCACAGAGAACGTAACTAGGAAATACACAGTTCCTCCTGCCATTCCGAGCATTATCGCAGGAATTAGAGACAACCAAGCGTACTTAGGAGTGGTGTATGCAAAGAAGCCAAGAATAATCATTATTACTCCCGCAATTATTGGAAAGAGATAGATTGCTCCACCTGTTTTAGTGAATGCCTCGATAAAGTTATAGAACCCAATTTCTGGGGGAACAGCTGCAGTTCGAACCATAATTTGTAGAAAAGTAGTTATGATTGATATGACTCCACCTATGACTAATAGATACATTGGCCATCTGAAGTTGAGCATACCAAGACTTCGTTTGCGAAGCTGCTTCTTCAACTTCTGAGCCTTTCTCTCACGTTCAGATGTTCGACTTACTTCAATGGAACGTTCTCTTTTCGTGAGTCCGTCGTCAACGTCTTCCTGTTCTGCTTCATTATCGATAGCATCAACAAGATCTTCAGCCATATCGGTGGAATCCTTCTCTTTCTTCATTCTGAATCATGATGCTGGCTGTGTATCTCTATTTAAGCATCAGTATCTGGGAGACTTTGCAGGACTATCATTCAGATGATTCTCAATCTGTTGAACCTGTGGCCAATTCATCACTTTTGATGCTTCTAATACTATTGACTTGCTCTTCATTTTCTCACAGAGGATCGTTAGATCATTTTCGTAGGTTTCATCAGTGCCTAACAATAGAATCACTTCTCTCTGCAATTTATCATTATTTCCAAAATACAAATCATATACGAGAGCTTCACTAATTGTTTCAATAGTATTGATGCATCTCTCTCGTTCAGAAGTTTGGTTTTCATGGTGTAACATGGAGAGTACATCAAAAAGTAATGCATAGGTGTCTGGATATTTTGGAAGAATAATGGGGAGTTCTTCCAAGATGCCAGTATTCAAGCATGTTGTCAGCTGAGAATAATTTGTTAGATAACGAGTACAAACATATTGGATTAGTTTCGAGTTTAGAATCAATCCTAGAGTTCTAAGGTTGACAGTATTTGAGGAAGGCCTAATTTGTACAATTCCACCACCGTGAATAGTACCAGGCGGTTTGATTACGCATCTAGGATACCTATAGTTTTTCGTTGCTACAAGAAGCTCATTATCAAACGATTCTTTCAAGCCCTTGTTTCTTAGGAACCAGTCATCAGTGTAGGTCTGATATTTCTTATCGATATGATAACGACGAACACTTCGCCCACTTGTGATATATGGCGTAGAGTAAGGTTTTGTTATTGTACGTTTAACATGTTCCTTGGGAATATCTCGGCCTCTTGTCGCAATCAAGATGTTCTTCTGACCCTTCTTTAAAATCGCTTCAAATATTGCATCATGATAGATTGGGAAAATATTACTGGCTCTCAACAACTTCAAAGGCACTGAATTATTCTGTTCAAATCCAGGTCTTCTAGATTCCACTTTAATGACTCCGTCGGTTCCAGGTTTCTGTCCTCTACAGAACAATGTAACCATCTCAAGTGTTACTCCGTCAAATGGGCTACCCTCATCAACAATCTTCCAAAGTTTTAGATTCTCAAGGAGAAACTGTCTTGTTTTTGAAAATTGTTTGACTCTGAGGATGCTGTTCGGGATTAGGAATCCAAGTTCTCCATCTTGACGAAGAAGCATGCTTGCTCTGACGATGAAATGTGCGGCGCTATTCCAAGTACCTGTTCTACTCCCTCCCACATTGAAGGGATACTTTGATTGGATGAACTTACGTTCGTCGTTACTCAGAAGATTACCATATGGCGGATTTCCAAGTATAATATCAAATCCTGGATTTGTCCTTGTTGTAATTGATGAAAAATCTGAAGTCCAGTCAAAGGAAGTCAGGCTGTTTCCTTGTTTGATATTGTCATGGACAGAATCTAATATTTCTTGTTGCTCTTCCTCAATCGGTGAAACCCATTGAAGGATTTCAGAGCGGCATTTGTCAACAGCATCACCGATTAGGTCAACACCAAAGAGTGAGTTTCTAACGATTGCTTCCCGTCTCTTCGTGATGTTTTTTCTTTCACCAAGTTTCTGTCTAGTTTTATCAAGCCAGTCCGCAGCTGATAGAAGAAATGCTCCAGCACCAGCTGAAGGATCTAGAATCTTGAGGTTCTGAACTAGTTTCAATTGATGATTTTCTTCAGTATCTGGATGGTTATCAAGCCAGGCATTGAGAGATTCATCTGCAATGAGTGAAGCTAGATGAGGTGGAGTATAGAATGCCCCAATTTTCTTCTTTTGAAACCTTGAGTATCCAGTTTTTTTGTTCAACATTTCCACCATTAATTTGCGATTTCTAGACTCTTATGTCAATTGTCTAAGTCTGTTTCTTACATATAACCAACTCGGCGCAATGGACACATCTAACAACATTTGCGTGTAAACCGCCCTTTTTTAATGGGCAATGTTTGTCAATACTCATGAGAAATCTGCGGTTCATTTCAGTCATTTTCATGTTGGCAATATTGATGCCAAATACGGTAAGCACTAACTCAATATCTGATGAACCACAGATAGTTGAGCTCATGGAAACTGCAGATAGCTTACAGCGAATTTATGGTGTTGATATATCTCAAGAAATCTTTGAAGCGGTAGATCAGAATAGGTACAAAAGTTATGTCCAGGATTTCACAGCCAATGGTTCAAGACATGTTTATGCCGCTATGTCAATTGCAGGTAGTGAAAATGAGATTTCTCACCACTGGCTCGTCAATAAAATGGCGGAGTTATCCGATGAAAGATTGGAGATTGAAATAATCGGCGAATACATGAATATTGTTGGCCGTTTGCCCGGGTATCTGCCTGGCAATAACCCCGTTTTTGTAATTTCCGCGCATTATGATACTATGCCATTGTGTCCCGGAGCAAATGATGACGGAAGTGGTATTGCAGCAGTCCTTGAACTTCTAGGGATTATGTCTCAATACGAGTGGCCTCTCGATATCTATTTCATTGCATTCAATGGAGCTAATGCGTTGTATGAGCAATTGTCACCTGAACCTGGTCTCTTCCAAGGTAGTCCAGAGGTTGCTGAAGCTTTCAATGATGCTGGTGTTGAGATACTAGCGCTCTATAATGTAGATACGATTCTACGTCCATCTACCTCCACGACAAGCAATGAGCGGTTATTTCTAGTATACAATGATAATGCACTATTCTATCACGAAAGCCAATACTGGGCCGAGCTAGGGAAAGCTATGTCGAATTGGTATGGGCGCGATGTAGTCGGTGCTATTACATCGATGGGTTTTGTTCAATGGTATAGGTCCGATCATATCAAATTTGTTGCGGATGGATATGATAACGTGATATTAGCCTTTGAGTCTGGCTTTAGTGTTGATACCGCCTATCAAACCCAAGATGATGAATGGGATCGTACCGAGTACCTATATTATCTTGGCAAAGAAGTTACTGCTCTCATTGGAGCAAGCATGGCGTTTACCATGGGCAAAGCTTATGGTGAAAGGACGCTGTTTTACAATTTGGAAACTGTCTTCCCGAGTATTTCATTCAAATACTACTTCCCAGTAAGCATGGAAACTACAATCAACGTTACTACAAGGTGGTATGGGTCTTCAGCGATTTTTCTACTATACGGTCCTAGTGGTACATTATTATCTTCATCTTCACAGACAGCTCCGTATCCTTGGGAATTTACGCAACTCTTTTCCTACACAACTACACAGAAAGGACTCTATTACCTTCAAGTTTGGAATACTGGTACTGAACCTCTCGGTGTTGAATCTTACATCGATATCGATGTTGATATCAATGGAAACGATGTTTCGGATCAATTTGAGTACTGGTTAGATTCCTCATTGTTCAATCAAGATTCTGACTCTGATTCAATTAGCGATGCGATGGAAATTATCTATGGCACTGATGAAAATAAGGCAGATTCTGACGATGACCTTATCCCCGACAACTGGGAGTTAGATAATGGACTAGACCCAAATGACCCAACCGACGCAAGCATGGATTTTGATAATGATACTCTAACAAATTTGCAGGAGTTTTCAAATGGGTTGGATCCCAACAATTATGATTCCGATTCAGATCTACTTCCGGATGCCTGGGAACTTGCAAATGGTCTGGACCCGCTTGTTAAGGACGCAGCTGAAGATCCTGATGCTGATAGCTACACAAACCTTGAGGAGTATCTTCGCGGATCGGACCCTCAAGTGGCAGAAGTTATAGAACCTCCTTATCTTCTGTGGATTGGAGTTTCTTCTACATCTGTTGTCTTGATTGCGGCGGCAGTGTATCTTCTACGCCGCAGAACACTGTAGCTGCACAACACTCTCAAAGTATGAATAAGTAACGATTTGGAATTAATTGTAAAGTAGAAATTTCCAAAATTCTTGATTGAAAGCAAAAGACAAAACGAAAACTGGTTGGGCAAAATCACCCAACCAATATTATTCTACTATCCTATTTTTGTTCCACAGTTGGCACAAAACTTCGCACCGCTAGTTGCAGTACCACAGTTAGGACAGAACTTGGCTCCGGCCGGGGCTGAACCACCACCGCCTCCACCTCGTTGTTGTCCGCCTCCGCCACCACCCATCATTCCTGCTGCTCCTGCCATGAAGCCCATGCCTGCACCAAAGCCGGCACCGGGACTCTTTCCAAGAGATTCAGCTGATGACTTGACGGTTTCTGAGGCCATCAGGTCTCTTCCACTCACTCCACCTGTCTGCATGAAGAAAAGTCTCTCACGGTATTTCTCCGTGGTGTCGAGACCCTCAAACTTGAGATCTACGAGCTCAAGCCCGATTCTTTCAAAGTTCATTCTGACCTTGGTCTTGACCTTTAGAGAGGTCTCATCAAGCTGTGTGAAAACAGCTTGCAGGCCAAAGTGAGCAAATTCGTCGATGATTCTCTCATTCATAAATGCGCGAAGGTAGTCATTGACCTTCTTAGTGCTGAAAGCGTTATGATTAGATACGACTTCATTCACGAAGATCTTGGGTTCCTTTACGCGGAACCAGAAGTTGCCATGAAACATGAGTGGTGCAAGATCGCTTGTTTGTCCTCTTCCACCATATTTGCCTTGGAACTGGGATCTGGAAATGAAGATACAAGTGGCTTCAAAGACGTCGCCCTTGATCTTCTTTTGTAACCATCCAGCAAGGCTTGGCATGCTACTGGTGGTAAGTTTGTGGCGGCCCGCAAGGAAAGTATCCAGAGCCTGTCCATCTCTGTAGAAGATAGCTGCCTGGTTTTCCATTACAATTAGTTGTGAGCCCCAACTTATTCGGTTGTCTGGATATCTCCAGACTAAGTGGTCAGGACTGGCATTAGTCCATTCAATTGCATCTGCCATAATAACACCCGTTAATAATCGAGTTCTGATTGAGTACAGTTTTCATAGGTTTTAAACATTGACATGGTATGCTCTACGATGGGTTCTGAGAGGAAACTGTCGTTAACCACAGCTACGAAGTATCAAGAAAGTAGGTTATTATCCAATTGCTTGCCTTCAAGCGGTCTATTATTAGCATATAATCCGATAACACGAATGTGTGAATCTTGAGCGACGAAACCCCAATCCCTGAAGAGAAAACTGAGGAACCAGAAAATAAGCGTCCTCCAATAAGAGGATTCAATCCCTTGGTCAATTACCTCTTCTATACTATTGCCGTGCTTGTGACATATGTGTTCTATTGGGCACTAGGATATCCACCGGTTATCGCCATAATGCTGTTCTTCGTGATTCGGCTGATTCAAGATACTAATCATGTTAACAAAACGTACGAATACAAGTTTGCACGTCAGGCAGCAATAATCAATTTGATTTATTCACTGGTTTTCTTTGTAATCCTAGTAATCAATGGGTTAGCATTATCGCAACAACTTGACCCTTTAATCATGCCAGACTTTCTAGACCTTACATCATGGACTCCCATGTTCATTATGGGTGGAGTACTTGGAATGTCAAACATAAAGAGAATGTGGGGTCCGCTGACTTTTCGTTACTAGATCTCAAATGACATCAGGTCTTCTCCCATGACTACCTCCGCATTTGTTC
>SDBT01020325.1_pt1 | contig 10391 bp, 12 predicted proteins | sample 2277101 | NCBI WGS metagenome assembly SDBT01 (sample SAMN10404973, study PRJNA504765) | marine sediment metagenome | isolation source: marine sediment core GS10_PC15, 103 cmbsf | place: Arctic Ocean: Southern Knipovich Ridge | collected 2010
GACGTGCTGTAGGCTTGTGGAACAGAAAATATGACGCAACCGCACAGGAGTTGTTCGAGGCCACGAGGCTACACCGGATAGACGTGCTGACCTCCACCCTCCCGGCTCCCGGCGACATGGTGTTCTTTGGCGTGAACAGTCGCAATATCACGCACGTTGGATTGTGTGTGGAGGTACTGGCGGACTCGGGTGAGAGCCTGATTCTCGAAGCTGCTGGAGGTAGGCGCGGTGTGGATACCCCTGAGGAGGCACAGGCCCTCTCAGCGATGGTAACGGTGCGCCCCATGCGTGAGGACGTGGTAGCCATCACCCGTCCGTTCGGATAATGAAAAAGGACAGCTGGATGTGGGGGCAACTGACATCAGAAGAGCGCCTACTGCGAACCGAATTACAGGCAGCCAGGGTAGCCAGAGATCCGCAAAGAGAACAGAGGGCCAAAGGAGATCTACGACGAATCCGCAAGCGGATGGATAGCCTGGACCCAGATGACTCCTGAGGAACTGAAGCAGTTTGAACGCCTTAGCCCCCAGATTGCTTCAGCACTGGAGCACTCTGGGGGCACCCACTCGCTCGAAGATGTCAAGGACGCGCTTATCACACACAAGGCGCAGCTATGGTGGGGTGACAACTCGGTGATAGTCACTGAGATAGAACAGACTCCTCGAATGAAGATATTGCGGTTCTGGCTCGGGGGTGGGAATTTGGAAGAGATCGAACGCATGTACCCTCTGATTTCTGAATGGGGTCGCAACCTTGGATGTACTCGCGCCATCATTGTGGGACGGAAGGGTTGGGAACGCACCTTCCTGAAGGCCGATGGATGGCGAGCGACACATACTGTTTTCGAAAAGGAGTTGACCCATGGGAAAAAGTTCAACTGAGACCGTAGAAACTTCCCTGGACCCTGGTGCGCAGGATTTTCGCAACTATGTTCAGAGCCAAGCACGGGATGTAGCGGGCACTCCTTTTGAAGGTTATGGCGGACAACGTATGGCCGGGATGGACCCTCGCGCTCTCGCCGGTTACCAATCACTCATGCAAGGGAACCAGGGCAGCAACGCTGCACTGCAAGGAATGGTAGGTAACATGGAGGGTCTTACCGGACCCCTGGACATCAACCAGTTCATGAATCCCTACATGGACGAAGTGATCGGCGGGGTGCGCGGGGACTTCAACCGTATGCGTGAATCGTCTCTCAACGCCGTGGGTGGCGACGCCACCTCGGTAGGCGCCTTTGGTGGATCGAGACACGGTATCGCTGAGGGTACTGCCATGGGAGAGATCGCCAGGGCCGAAGGGTCCACCTTAGGTGGCCTTCGTCAGTCCGGTTATCAGAATGCAGTGCAGAACGCCCTGAACAATCGAGGTCAACTCGGTGGACTCGGGCTCTCCGCTGCTCAAATGCTCAACCAGTTCCAGACCCAGCAGGGCATGGCCGGGGTGCAGTTGGGCGAGACCCAGCGTGGTATCAACCAGGGTAACATGGATGCCAACTTCCAGGAGTTCATGAGGCGGATAAACCAGCCTGGACAGAACCTCGGGGCCCTTCAAGGCATCATGGGCGCCTCCCCATATGGTACCACCCAGACCACCACCTCAGAAGGTAACTGGATGAACACTCTCGGTGGCCTGGTCGCAACAGGCGCCAGCTTCTTTGGCGGTACTCCCCCCAATATACAACAGCAAGCAGGCGGGGCGGGTGGGGCAGGAGCCGGAGGGGGAAGCAGTATGCCCGGCGTAGGGTACCAGGCTGGCCCGAATCCCTTCGGCACATCCAACTTTGGGTTCGGAGGTTAACCATGGGACTGCTTGATAAAGTTGGTGGCTTCATCGGCAAAGCAGGACAGACAGTATCCCAGGGGCTGTTGGCCGGTCCAGAGCGACACACCCTGGATGCAGACCAACGCAGAGAAGCGGGACAGCAGGGGCTGCGGGATATGGGCCTATCGCTGCTTATGTCCGGGGGTCCACCGGGCGGTGGGCGTAACGCGCCTACTACTCTCGCAGCTATAGCTGCGGGCGCCCAGGCGGGTCGTGCCTCGTACAGGGACACAGCAGAGCGCCTACGTGCCGCTGAGACCACAGTGGGGATAGAGGAGGCAATGGCGGATGGGTACAGCCCGGAAGCGCTTCAGAACGCGTTTACGGCAGCCATAGAGGGTGGTGACCTGGAGACCGCCCGCTCCATAGGTCCAATCCTGCAACAGATGATTTCTTCGCAGGCGACCTCTCCTAACACCATCAAAGAGACCACTGACCCACTTACCGGGGAGAAGATATTCTTTGATATGAGCGGCCCCGCACCCCGTGAAATCATGCGGATAGGTGCAGGTATGGAAGGAGACATACTGCCCTCAGGCCTGCAACAGGAACGTGGACGCATCTTGAGCAGATTGGCTACCCGGTCCTCTGGAGTTACTGATGTAGCCAACTCCTATAGGCGTGTACTGTCCGCGACAAATACTCTGCTAAACTATGATAAAGCGGTGGCGTTGGCAAAGCAACGCGGCGAGTCACTTCCGGCCCGTCCTACAGCGGCGGCCATGGCAGCTATATCCTCCTTCGCTCGGCTGCTTGACCCTGGCTCGGTCGTACGTGAGGGTGAGTTCCACATCGTATCCAATCAGGGTAGTGCGGTTGACCGCATAAAGAGATGGTACGAGACGATCATGCAGGGGATGATACCTGATGGATTAGCACAGGCATTGCAGGATGAGGCCTTTCGTCAGACTACAGCGCAACGGACCACGATGAATGAGATCAACGAAACTGCCTGGGAGCAGGGTATGGCCGCTGGTATCAAGAAGAAGTGGATGCCCCTGGAGAACCCATTCGCTTCCGCACTGGCGGAACTGCGGGCTGGTACCTTGGAATTTGACATGGCGCAGCACGATCAGGAACAGCAAGGGGCGTCCCAGAACCTCACTGAAGAACAACGTAAGGCCGCTCTTGACGAGATATTGGGGAGGTAATCATGACCGCACCTAACGTACGGGAACCAGACGATCCGCAGGAGGGATTGCGTGTCACCGAAGAATCCCAGAAACTGGACGCGCTGTACTCCGACATAGCCGCAGGGATGCGCTCCCACATGGCATCTCCTTTGATGCTTATGGAGGAGATCGGAAGGCGCGCTGCGTCCTATCGTATCCCGCCAGCGCAGGGGCAGCAGTACACCATGGAAGACGTGAATCGCGTCATGCAAAGGATGAGCGAACGCGTAAGGGTGATTAACGAGACACCTGACATCGCCTCTACAATCGCGGTCAACTTAGCGCAGGGTATGACCTTCGGCCTGCTCGATGACGCGGTACGCTTGTTCGCCCCCGAGACTGGCGAGGAGCTTCGTCGGGTACAGAAGGTAGGCCGTACTGAGAGACCCAAGACTTCCTTCGCTTCTGAGTTACTTGGTGGCCTGATAGCACCCGGCGCTACGATGGGCACTGGGGTACGCAGCGGTGCCACCGCCGCACGTATGATACGTGGAGCGGCAGGTGCTGGAGCCCTGGAAGGTGCTGCGTTTGGGTTAGGAGAGTCCGAGGGTACTGCCTCGGAAAGAGCAAAGGCAACGGCAATCGGTCTGGTGGGTGGCGGAGTGCTTGGGAGCGCTGCAGGTGGGGCGGTACATGCGGGACGTGGTGTTGCACGATACGTAGCTGGTAGATCCGGGCGCACTGCTGAGGAGGCCACACGCAACTTTGTACAAGGCGTAGCCGAGAGATCCCCACGTGGCATAGATGGGATACTTGAGGACCTGCGGCGAGGTAAAAACCTAGTGCCAGAGTTCCAACTTGCTGACGTAGCTGAAATGCGTCCCGTTCTCGCAGGTGCATCCAGAGCCTCCCGTGAGGCTAGGGGATTGGTAGATGTCACTCTACCCCCACGGGCTCGGGAAGCGGCGGAGAGAACCAACCGCATGTTGTCCGAAACACTTGAACTAGGAAATCTGCCAGAAACTTTGAAGACCCGCGCTGCTGACTTGATAGAGAGACGAGTCCAGGGTAGTCAGGCGTACAAGCAGATAACAAATGAGATGGTTGATGTTGAGGATCTGGCAGACTTCGTGTCTCTCAGGGGTGTAAAGAAGGCATGGCGAGCAGCTAACAATCGTCTTTCGGACTGGGGACGTGAGTTGATGCCACTGACTCGTAAGGTTGAAAACGAGGCAGGTGAGATCGTGGAGGAATTGACAGACTCTGTGAATTATGGCACGCTGCAACACATCTCCAACGAAATGACGGACAAGATGAATCGTCTGTACCGTACTGGCAGTAATGAAGCGGCGCGCACTATCAAGGAGGTACGGGACGATTTCAACACTACCATACGTGAGAGGGTTATGAGGTTGGGAGATGCGCAGCGTAACTGGCATGAATTGAGTGAAATCCAAAGAGCCATAGACGCCGGTGGCAACTTCATGACACCGAAAAATATCGCACTGTCGATACAAGATGACATGTCCCGGTTCACAGGGGAAGCTCGGGAAGCGTATCGTGAGGCCGCAGCGGAATCTATCGCAGCTGGCCTGCGTAAGCGCAAACGCAGCCTTCCGGTGTCCTCGGTATTGGACTCCCCGGAGATGACGGCCAAGATGCATGAACTCTACCCCGACCCGGAAGCGCACCAGACGTTCATGGCCGCGTTGAGTCGGGAGGATGACATGTACCAGACCTTGCAGCTGACACACGCTGGTAAGGAACTCCCGGTACCTGACTTGGTGGGCGAACTTCAAGAGGGTGCGGGAGCACGTACAATGCAGCGTATAGCTACTATGCTGGCTGCTTTTAAGGTCGGTTCTGCGCGCCTAGGCGCGGAAGCACACATGGGGATGTTGGGAACCCAAGCTCGGGAGAAGGCACAAGATGTCGGAGGCCGGGTGGCTCATAGTTTGTTAGATACTGGGGAAGCCAGGAGCATGGATGTACTGGACCTCATGATGGGCAAACGTGGTGGCATACGTCCGGGTACCCCCTCATTCCTAGCCTTGCGCTCACCGTTGGCGATTGCTGGCGCGGGGCGGAACATAGAGGAGAACCGATAATGGGTGGACAACGAAAGTTCATACTGGCTGCAGCGGTGATCCTGCTGTCTGGAGTGCTGTGCTTCCTAGGTAAAGTGGCCGGATCGGAGTTCGCAAACATCATCATAACAACCGTACTGGCCTTCAGTGGCGCCAATGCTGGCGAACACATAGCTAAGGCCTGGGGAGGAAAAAATGGCTAACGTAACTGGTACTTTTTCTGGGACAGGGCAGAGTGGCACCTTCGTGACCTCGGGGGCAGCGACCACCAAGAAGAGTCACCCATCCCGGTTCAATGTGAGTTTGAACTTCGCGGGCACAGCCTCCGTGACGCTGGAGCGTTCGTTCGACGGATCGGTCTGGTTCCCAGTTGCGGTGTACACAGCGTCTGCTTCGATAATGCGTGAGGAAGTCGAGCAGAGCGTATTTTACCGCCTTAACTGCACCGCGCACACTGACAATGTGGTCTACAGGTTGTCCGCATAATGAAGACCAACATAGTGCTCTTGGTCCTGGCGGTGATGTTGTTCACCGGCTGGCTCACCACAGAGCGGGCTCGGGCTCGGGAAGAAGGCCGCGTTGAGGTCCTGCAGGAGATACACGACTCGACTCTGGTTGTGCATGACTCGGCTCAAGCCGCCCTGCTTGACCGCATCACGAGCATCAATGCGCGTCGGGACACTGTGCGCCTCGTAGGCAACGTTTTGATCCAGGAGGTACTAGACACCCTCCTGCTGGTCGATACGGTCTTAGCGGTACGCGTACGCACTGTGATCGACACCTTGCGCTATGAGTGTGAGCTATGCCAGCGGGCAAGCCTTCTGTTGGAGGCATCCCTACTGACAGAGAAGAAACAGCATCGTGGTACAATCTTGCTACTGAAGCGGGTACAGTCCCGCAAAGACCGCAGGGTAACCTTCGGTCTCACCCTCGGGGCAAGTGCTGTGTACAACGGGGCATTGCATTATGGCCCCGGCGCCACCTTCGGTGTTCACATCAGGTTCTAGGGGGGAAGATATGGCCAGCATGGAAGAGATGGTGGGGCGGATAGACGAGCGCACTGAAACCATGGTAGGTGAGATCACAAAGATCTGGGAGCATCACGACACCCACGAAAAACGCATCGTGACCCTGGAAAATTTTCGGTGGTGGCTCGTAGGTGGGGGCACTGCAATATTCGGCACGTTCGCTGTGCTGTTAAAAGTACTCTAACGGAGATGGAAGGCCCGAACCCACCTAACCAAGAAACGCCCCAGGATCGTTTCTAACGCAAAAAGGCCCCCCACCCATACAACCGTATGGGTGGGGGGCTACTTGTTGCTCACGCCTCAGTCTAGGTGGGTTCCTGATGATCTCTGCGCCAATGTGGTGGGGACGGATTGGATGGGTCCTCGCGCCAGGTCGTCAGAACTACGGGGAAGTCGTACGTCGGATCAAGCTCGATCAGCATATTGTCCCCCTGCAGGGTGAAGATGGTGAGGCCCAGGCGGCGAGCTACGTGGCATTCATGCAGGCTGCCCTTGGACTTCGCCCAGCCGGGCAATAACACGATGCCCTCAACACCCATGATGGCCTCCAGGTCCTCCCGGAATATATCTTGAGGTGTCAGCGTCGGATGCTTCCCACCCCATTCCATTGGGAGTTTGGTAGGATCAGGTAGGTCGGTCCCAGCCAGGGTCTCTTTGTCGGCAGGGTTGAATACGCTGAAGCCAGCCGCTCGCAACTTGCGCGCTACTCGGTGGAACTCAGGGAAGTTGAAAAACTCCTTTGACATCATGGGCCCAGCTAGGTACAGCTTCATTTTCCCTCCTTCGGGAGTGGGTCATGCCTGATGGTGCAGGAACCACACACGACCAGGTAACCTATCGGGGACTTAACCCGCTTGCCGCAGATACGGCAGTGGGTCGTGATGATGGTGTGGTCTTCCCGCTTGGGTTGTTTATTCAGGTGCGATGAGGGCACCCCCGAAGACGGGGGTGCGCCTCGGTCTTTGTCGATGGTTGCCTTCACAGTAAAGCCTCCAGGCTGACGTTTGATTTTTCCCTCACCTGCATGCCGACGATGCCTCGCCTTTGTGTACCATCAATGCGACGGCTTCCTGTGGCAAGGCGCCTATTCGATCCCCGAATTGCTTTTCCCAATCCATTCGTGTCACGCAGGCCCTGCTCGCGTCGTTGGTCCACAGTGGTGTATCCTTCCCAAAGGGTGAACAGATCCTGGTTGCTGACAAACATGTCTGGGTTCCCGGTGACAAGGAAATGCGCGTCCCGAAACTGGCCAATTAGATCCTCCTCTCTGAAGTACTCTTCGGTGAGTTGGTTCACTGCCTCACTGTATGGGTAGCCCGTGTTGATCCACATCATGGCACCCGTCATTATGAGAGCAAGGATCGCAGGATACTCGGCGGCAAGCTTGGCATCGAGATTTGGATCACTTTCATCCGGAGCCACAAACTGAATGACCCGCAGGCGCGCACGCATCGCTGAATCCACATTGGGTAGAGTGGGAGTCTCGTTTCCGGCGACGATGAATTTTCCGACGACGTTGAACTCTTCGTACTCATGGTACAGCCTCCTGGCGGTTATGACTTCATTGCCTGTGATCGACTTCAGCAGTGACACGTTCCATTTATGCCCACGGTCAATCTCACTGCCATGGAGGAAACGCTTGTCCCGGAACGCGGCCACTGCGGATTGATGTGCGGTCTGCTCCCCATGTATCAGGGCCCCCTGCGGTACAATGCCCGCGTAATCACCGAGAATGGCATGCATGTGCTTCAGCAGGGTGCTTTTACCGGTGCCACTGTCGCCCGTGAGAAACCAGATGAGACGCTCCTGCATGTCCGTCGTAAGCGCAGATCCCAGCACGTTCAGGACATACTCTATCAGCTGTTTGTCCCCACCACAGGATGCCGTGAGGAACTTCAAGAACTCTGAGCACGTAGCGCTGAAGTCGGGTGCGGCGCCTGTGATCTGGGTGATGTAATCCTCTGGGTTGAAGCTCTTGAGGGCCATCGTACGTAGATCGTAGGTGCCGTTGGGGGTGTTGAGCATGTACATGTGCTGCACTGGGTCATTCACGTGCTCCCGGCGCCGGTACACCTCCATGTTCATGCTGATGCGAGCGAAGATTGTATTGATGTACCCCACTGACTTCAGGGTGTTCAGGATCTTGTCCCGTTTCTTGCCTGTTGGGTACATGTTCTCGAACTCGTCCGCGATGAGTGCCAGCTGGGTAGCGATGCGCCCTTTGGTTATTTCTACCTTACCTCTATCAGGCTCCCACCTCTTGCCATCCCACACGAACCAGTCCGCGTCCCCAGTGGTGAAGTACTCCCGGTCCTCCGACTGTACATGGAAGGCGATCAAGCTGTGATCCTCCACGTCCGTCAGCTGTAGCGGGAAGTTACTCTCAGGCGGGGCACTCCCCGACACCCCGAACTCCTGCTTTGCTTTCTCTATTGCAGCTGGCTCGCCGTCCCACCCTACTCGCTCTGCGGTACCGCGTATCACCTCCCAGCCAATGGAGATATTATCGTGCTTGAGGTCGGCCCACACCCGACGAGCCTCTCCTGGGTCACGCCCTTCAGGACCACGCTCAGTCCACTCCTGCCATATGGCAAACCCCTCAGCATCCTGCTCGGGGGAAGTGGAGGCCTTGACACCGTGTAGGACGTGTATGAACATCTCCCGCGATATTTCCTCCCCATTGGGGATCGCACGTACTGCGGAGCGCAAGAAGCTCATCGAGGGGGCTAGCAACTGCTCTGGATTCACCTTGACACGCTGCGATGAGTCCTGACGCTCCCCCGCCTCCCAGCCAATCAACTTCAGCTTGTGTAACACCAACTCCATGAACTCCCCGAACTTCTCCGCCGTTATTTCGGGGAGCGCGGAGGGAGGGACCAAGGGTTGGTTCCATTTATATCTGAGTCCAGTGTCCGGGTGAATGCCCAGCGCGGCGAACTGCTGCCCATGTCCCAGCAGTTCGATAGCATGCGTCGTACCATCTGGTGCTCTGAGCGGAATCGTGGACTTTGTGAGTACTGTCGAGTTCTCAGCTAGTCGAGTTAGGGCCAGGAACTTGGGCTCTTGACCTACTCGTATCGGGGTCTTGGTTCCAAACACCTCCCGCACGGCCACCATGACTCGCATGGCTCCTTCTGGGTTGGTGATGTCGCAGTCTATGGCCGGGTATTTGGCGGTGAGCAGGCCGATGTTGCGCTGCTTGTCCACCCACTTGCTAACGTCAACCGCTCCGGCTTCATACTGCACCCAATCCTTGATGATGGGTACTTTACCCTTCAACGGGATTAGGTCCTCGTACCCCATGAGAAACATATCTAGTGCGTTCATATTACCCCTTTCTGTATCGCCTGCCATGCCAACCTGATGCCTTGACTGGGCAGCCTTCGGCCCACGGCGGCTTGCGTTCCATGAGAGTGATGTACTCCTCAAACGAACCAAAGCCGTTTGGTACGTCAGATATTATTTCGTCATGCACTGTTAGGATTACTGGGTAGCCCACGTCATCCACTGAGTGCGTGCTGTAGGCCATGAGGTCTCGGGCTGTGGCCTGCACTGCGTTCTCCACGAGGAGCCCGCCGTACATGTCACGGCGCACCCACTTGCGGGTTACAGAGTCCTGCATCGCGAAGGACACCGCCTCCTTCATCTCTCCCCAGGGCGCCATCCGTTCAACCAGTTTGGGTTCATTGTAGCATAGGGGCCTGCCGCTCGGTAGCACCATCCACAAGAAGCCACCCTTCATGATGAAGGTGCAGCAGCTCGACTCGAAGGGGGTACCTGGGTTCTTCACTGCCTTCAACGCTGCGGCTTCGTGTGCGTACCACAGCTTGGGGATCAGGGAGTAACGCTTGCGGTAGCTAGTGATGTATCGCTTCGAATCATCCTCAGAGATAACCACCTGTCCTTGCTCCATGGCCATAGCGATGAACCGCTTCCACCCCATACCATACCCCGCACCTAAAATGATACGCTTCCCAATATCCCGAGTCGTTCCGAACTCCTTCGCAGTCAGGACATACACCTCTTCACCTACCCCGTTGTCGTGGTCGATGAACATTTGTACTAGGTCTGTCTGCCCGGCCATCCAAGCAAGCACTCGCGCTTCTATGGCCGAGAAGTCCGCCGCCATGAGGTTGCAACCATCACTGGCAACCAGCAGAGAACGTAGCAGTGAGGACACGATGTCTACTGGGTTCTCCTGCAGGTTTAGAAACTCATATGGCATGCCCTCGAATATGAAGGGTATGAACTGCTCCACCCCTTTGACCGAACCCCGGGGGAAGTTCTGCGGCTGTACCAACCGGCCAGCCCACCTACCAGTAGAGGCCCCCATAAACTGCAAC
>SDBT01020326.1_pt1 | contig 10390 bp, 7 predicted proteins | sample 2277101 | NCBI WGS metagenome assembly SDBT01 (sample SAMN10404973, study PRJNA504765) | marine sediment metagenome | isolation source: marine sediment core GS10_PC15, 103 cmbsf | place: Arctic Ocean: Southern Knipovich Ridge | collected 2010
CGCTCCTCGGCTCCGTCCGTTCCGACTCCACCCCCCCCGCCAACGGCACCGTCGGCGCCTGAGGCGTCAGAGAGCAGCACGGAGGCTAAAAAGGCCGGGGAAAGCAAAGAGGCGCGGGAAGACAAAGAGGGAGCGGAAGGCAAGGGGGCCTCGGCGGGCAAAGAGGCCAAGGCAGAACCTGCCGCTGGTGGCAGCCCTGCTCCTGGAGCAAAGACCGGCGGCGGGCCGCAAACCGCCAAAGAGCGGCAAGAGGGCCTCGGTGGTGAGCTAGAGTCCTCGATGAGGGAATTCGATGAGCTTATCTTGCGAGAGCAGGAGCTTTTAGAGCAACGGAGGGAAGCCGCCGAAGCCGCGGGTGCTGACGCGTCAGGAGGTGGCGGTGCCGAGATGGCCGAGGGAGCTTCCGGTGGAGAAGAAGCGGAGTCTTCCCAGCAGGCGGATGCTCGAACCGGGGGAGCTACGGGTGGTTCGCCCGATGCGCCGTCCGGCGAGCCGGTTCAGCCGGAACCGGCGGGTTCCGACCCAGGACTACGAGGCCAGAGCGATAGCGGCCGGGTTCCCCCAGACGTCGGCGATGGCGGCGGTGATGATATCGTGGCGCGACAGCTCAGGGAGGCCGCCATGAAAGAGGAAGACCCCGAGCTGCGTGAGAAGCTCTGGGACGAGTATCGAGCCTATAAAAAGGGCGGCTAATAAGCTTGCGACCACCAAGAATCAAGAATTCGGGAGAATAAGAATGTCGGCGATAGGGATGTTTCTCATGAGAGCGGTCTTGGTTGTGCTGGTTGGCAGCCTGCTTGCTCCACCGGCCTTGGCGAAAGAGAAAAAACGGGTGGAAGCGATTCAGGCCCAAACCGAGATCGCGGAGGAAGATCTCCTCGACGTCGGCATACAGATCTTCGATCCGGGTTTGCCCGAGGACGAAGCAGCACTGTACGAGTTGGAAGAAAAGGGTGTCTTTGTCGAGGTGAGAAAATCCGAGGCCCGATACATCCCGATACACCTCAAACAAACGCTCGAGTCAACCGGCAACTGGGGCGCGGTCCGCTTGGTTCCGGCTGCCAACGCGGTGGACGTCATGGTGGCCGGAACTATTTTGTCTTCCACGGGAAAGAAGCTCGAGCTCGATATCCGAGTGGTCGACTCGCGCGGCAAGGAGTGGTTGGAGAAACGCTACAAAGAAGAGGCGGATGTCGGCGCTTACCGGGATGCCAAGGACGTGGCTCTCGACGAGCCGTACCAGAGCTTGTATAACCGGATTGCCAATGACATCCTGGCGGCGCGCCGAAAGCTCGACGAGAAGGACATTCGGCTCGTCCAAACCGTGTCTCGGCTCCGGTTCGCGCGCGACCTCGCTCCAATTGCTTTTGCCGAGTATTTGAGCCTGGACAAAAAGGGGCGTTTCACCCTCGAGAGGCTGCCCGCCCAGAACGATCCGATGATGGAACGGTTGGCCGTCATTCGCGAACGCGATTTCATGTTCATCGACACCCTCAACGAGTACTACGCCGGCTTCTATGCAACAATGGACGATCCTTACGATAGCTGGCGTGCGTACAGTTACCAAGAGCAAGTGGCGATGGAAAAGCTGAAGCGAGCCGCCAGACTGGAAAAAATTCTGGGTGCAGCGGCTATCATCGGAGGGATCTTTTCGAGTACCCGGGGCCGAGGAGGGCGGGGTGTAGGCGAGGTAGCCGTGCTCGGAGGTATGGCGGCCATCACGGACGGGATGCAGAAGTCGGAAGAGGCCAAGATGCATGTCGAGGCTCTTCGCGAGCTCGCTGACTCGCTCGATTCGGAGGTAGCGCCGATGTTGATCGACGTGGAAGGCGAGGTCATGCGGCTCACCGGCTCGGTGGAGACCCAGTACGCCACCTGGCGCCAACTGCTACGCAAGATCTTTGCGACCGAAACAGGGCTGCCCGTGGATCCGAACGCCGCGATTGGGCCGGAAACCAAGGAACCAACCCAACACTGAGTCGCCTGAGGTCAGTTACCTGAAAGATCGCGTCACCCTCGTCCGCCCTCTCGGCAGCGGGCAGGGTAAGGTGCCAGTCGTGGTGTGTTGCTATGTCGAGCAAGAAGCAGCCTGACCGCCGGGATGGGGACGAGATCCAAGGTGGTGCTCGAGCCGCAAAGCGCGATGTCAAGCTCACCCCACCGCCGCGCGTCCAAAAGGTCAAACCCGAATACCTTTCGTCTCCGTCATTAGGTGATCCTCTAGCGAAGGGTACGGTTCACAAGACCCTGGCCAAGAAGCCAAGCTACGGGTGGGTCACGGTGGCGACTTTTTCTCTATTGCTGCTGGTGGTCTTCGGTGTCTTCTTTTATTTGCCGCGCTGGGTCGAGCAGAGTGAGAGCAGGGTTCCAAACCAATTGCCCGCCGAGACCGAGTCGGTCTCATCGGAGTCCATGCAGGTAGAGAACCTGCAGCAGCTAGCGCATCTCAAAGGGAAGGCGGAGAAGGCCTACGAACGCGTCACAGGTTTGATGGAAACCCTTGAGGCGATGAACGTATCCCTCTGGGGCGGCGAGACCTATCGAGCGGCTTTCTCCGCCGTCACTTCCGGCGAGGCGCAGTTCGTGGCAAAAGACTTTGCCGGCGCAGCCGAAGCGTACCGGCGAGCCGAAGAGCAGCTCGAGGCGGTTCGCCGGGAAGCGCGAGGTATCCTCCGGCAAGCTTTGGAAAATGGACGCCGGGCTCTCGAAGCAGGTGATGCCGCTTCCGCTTCCGGAGCATTCCGGTTGGCGGCCGCCATCGCGCCGGGCCGTTCGGAGGCCGCTTCCGGGCTCGAGCGGGCGGGGGTTCTCAACGAGCTGCTCGCGCTGCTCGTATCCGGCGGGGAGCTGGAAAGAAACGGCGATCTACAAGGCGCCGTCCGGGAGTACCGTAAAGCAGTTTCCCTCGACCCCCTTTCTCGAGCGGCGCAGCAGGCGCTGGCACGGATCGACTCACGCTTCGCTGAAAGCGCCTTCGTCGAGACCATGTCGGAAGGAATGGCTGCCCTCGACCGGAGCGATTACAGCGCTGCCCGGGAGGCGTTCCTCCGGGCAAAGGCCATGAGACCGGAAGCACCGGAAATCGTCGACGGGCTGGCACAGGCCGAAGAAGGGCTGCGTCTTCAAAAGATCGCCGAGCACCGGGAGCGTGCACTTGCCTTGGTTGCCAAGGAACAATGGCGCTCGGCGGCGGAAGCCTATCAGGCGGTGTTGGAGCTGGACGCAACCATTCGGTTCGCCCGAGAGGGCAAAGCGAGGTCTCTCGAACGGGCCGACCTCTCGGACCGGCTCGAGTTCCATATAAAAAATCAACAAAGGCTTTCAGATGAAAAGGTGCTCGAGGCGGCGTCGCAGGACCTCGACACCGCTTCGACGGTTGCGCCCGCCGGTCCCAAGCTGCAACAGCAAATTGCCCTGCTCGAACAAATCATCGCCAAGGCGGCCACATGGGTCACGGTCCATCTCGAATCGGACGAGTTGACTGAGGTCGTAATCTATAAGGTAGGTCGCCTAGGAACATTCGAGCAGCATGTCCTGGAACTTCGCCCCGGAACCTATACCGTAGTGGGTTCCCGAAGCGGCTACCGAGACGTACGGCTGGCGTTGGTGGTAGTGGCAGGGAAGGAGCCGGAAACTCTGGTGATTCGCTGCGAGGAGAGGATTTGACTTCCGCCGTCTACATCGAAGATGAACGCGGCAGCCGCCGGGTGGAAGTCGGTGATTTTCCGCTGTCCGTCGGCGGGCCTGATGCGGATATCCAACTGCCCGGAATCCAGGCCACCGAGGCGGTTGCCCACATCGGTCTTTTGGACGCGGAGCTCTTCGTGCAGCCGAGCCAAGGTGGCCCACCGGTGATCTGCAACGGGCTGACCCTTGGAACCTCACAATGGTTGCGCGACGGGGACGTCTTCGGCATCGGCGAGGCCCGTGTCGAGGTCCGGATCCGAACCGAATCCATCCACTTTCGGGTCGAGAAAAACAAGGTCGTTTCGCGATCCGAAGCCATCGACTTTTCGACGAAGACGCCGTTGCGGGACTCACCCGGCTCGATGGACGACATCTCCGGAACGAAAATCAAACCGATACAGTTCGAGCCCACCCCGATCGCTTCGGCCACCCGGGCTCGTCGCCCGGTTCGTTTCTCAATGGTCTCGTTCTGGTTGTCTCTGTTGCTTCTAGGCGGCGTCGCTTGGTCCGTTTTCGCGGCACGATCGGTTCTCGTCGAGATCGAACCCTCACCCGACCGAGTGGATCTGGAGGGCAGCCTCTTCGTTTTGAAATGGGGAGGGCGCTATCTGCTTTGGCCGGGAAGCTACGCCTTGTCGGCCGAGAAGGAAGGGTATCGTCGCCTCGAGGCCTCAGTGGAAGTGACCGATGAAAGGGCTCAGACCTTTCGTTTTTCGCTGGAGGAGGCTCCAGGGCTTCTCGCTGTTTCCACCGTTCCCGGGCAAGGCGCGGTGGTGAGGGTCGATGGTCGAAACGTCGGGGTGACTCCACTCGATGCCCTGGAGCTTTCCCCGGGTGAGTACCAGGTGCGAGTTCAAGCAGAAGGGTATCGGGAATTTTCGACGAGTGTGAGTATCGAAGGCGGAGGCGCGGTCACGACCCTGAACGTGGAGCTGATTCCACGTTGGGCTGCCATCACTTTCAACTCGGAACCGGCAGGTGCCAGCCTGTCGGTCGATGGCGAAACGCTAGGCTCTACTCCGGTCACCGCCGAGCTCATGGAGGGCGGTCACACCTACGTGTTGACGCTCGCCGGACACAAACCTCTCCGGGGCCGGGTGGCGGTGGTGGCGGGTAAGGTGCAGGAGCTTCAGGCTGCGGAACTGGACCTGGTGGACGGAAAGCTCATCCTCGACAGCAACCCGCGGGAAGCGAACGTTACCCTGGATGGTACTTTCCGCGGTCAAACGCCGTTGGACCTCTATTTGTCTCCGGGCGAGCTTCACGAGATCGGCATGTCTCGGTTGGGCTATGCATCTCAATCGTTTCAGGTCGAGCTCCAATCGGGTGAGAACCGAAGCGAGAGCGTCGACCTCGAGGCAAAGGTGGGAGTGGTCGAGATCGTTTGCGATCCACCCGACGCGGAGCTTTATGTCAACGGCGAGTCGCGAGGCCGGGCCAACCGGGTGTTGCGACTTGCCGCCACGCCGCAGCAGATCGAGATCCGTAAAGAAGGCTACCAGTCGTTCGGTGCCACGGTAACCGCCACACCCGGATTTCCGCAGTCCATTGAAGTGATTTTGAAGACAACCGAAGAGGCCAGGGCCAAGGCCAGGCCTCCGGTTATCACCACCGCTCGAGGACACGAGCTGCATCTGGTCTCCGCTCGTCGTTTTCAAATGGGGGCATCGCGGCGCGAGCCGGGCCGGCGGGCCAACGAAACGATCCGGCAAGTCGAGATCACCCGCCCCTACTACATTGCTACCAAGGAAGTGACCAACCGGCAGTTTCGAGAGTTCAAAAAAGATCACAAATCGAGCTGGGTGAAAGGTTTTTCTCTGGAGACCGACCATCACCCGGCGGTTCGGGTGAGCTGGCAAGATGCGGCGGCATACTGCAACTGGTTGAGCAAGCAGGATTCACTGCCCCCCGCCTACGTTTATCAGGGCGGCAGGCTGGTGGCGGTGGTTCCTCCTGCCAACGGCTACCGGTTGCCCACCGAGGCGGAGTGGGCGGGAGCCGCCCGCTACCCCGACGGGGTCAATGCGCTCAAGTATCCCTGGGGTAGTTCCTTGCCGGTGGCGCCGCGCTCGGGCAACTACGCCGATGTCTCCGCACAAGGACTGGTTCCGGTCATCCTCTCCAATTACAACGATTCTTTTCCGGTGACGGCTCCGGTGGTGAGCTTCGAGCCGAACGCCCTCGGGCTTTACAACATGGGTGGAAACGTGGCGGAATGGGTTCAGGATTACTACACGATCTATCCGTCGGGGGCCTCGGAGATCGAGCGCGATCCGCTTGGGCCGACGGAGGGGGATCTGCATGTCGTGCGGGGCTCCGGTTGGATGCACGGCAATGTGACGCAACTACGTTTGAGCTACCGCGACTACAGCAACAAAGCCAGGCCCGATGTGGGCTTCCGAATCGCGAGATACGCGGAATGAAATGGAGTGTATGACGTGAGATTGTTGATTTACTCGATCGTTGCCTCTTTTCTTTTAGGCGGCGCGCTCCTCACCTCTCGGGCGCTGGCCGGAAAGGCCGAAGCTCGTCCGGCGCAAAGCTCGGAGGAGAAGGGGCAGGAGAGCCGGCCGGCAAAGGACTACGAAGACGAAATGGAGGACTTCGTTCCCTCCGAGAAGCTGCCGGCGGATAGCGCCATTTCCTTCCCGGTGGATATATGAAAAAAACCTATCCCACCGAGTTTGTTTTTCAAACCTTATCCTTGATCGTCGCGGTGATCCTCGTACATGCTATTTATGTTCTCGTGATCCGCCCCAACGCCGACACCATTTTGGCGGAACGGCAGGCGATGATGGAAGTCGATGATAACTACGTCCAGGAGCGATCGGTTTACGTCATCATTCGCGACTTCGAACAAGAGACATGCTTCATCCTCATGCTCTGGGCGATGGCCATCATGACCTACAAAGGAGTGCAGACCTTTCGAGAGCACAAGTTGCTCGAGGTGGAGCTGGTACCGGTCGCTGAGGGCACGAAAGTTCTTCCCGAGGACTCTCGGGAGTACGCCCGCCATGTTCAATCGCTTCCCGATTCCGAGCAGCGGCTCTTGTTGCCACGGTCTCTTCTTGCGGCGCTGGCTCGTTTCAGCGCCACCCGGAACATCCAGGACGTCTCCGCTACCGCCCATGCGGTTTGCGAATCGGAATCCGAGCGGTTGGACTCCGAGCTCTCCATGGTGCGCTACATCGCCTGGGCGATTCCGTCCATCGGTTTCATCGGCACGGTGCGCGGCATCGGCGAAGCACTCGGTCAAGCTCACAAGGCGGTTGAAGGAGACATAGCCGGGGTGACCCAGAGCTTGGGGGTGGCGTTCAACTCTACGTTCATTGCCCTTTTGATCAGCATCGTGTTGATGTTCCTTCTCCATCAGCTCCAGCTCCAGCAGGAGCGCTTGGTGCTGGAAACGGAAACGTATCTCGACCGGCATCTCATCCAGCATCTTCGAGTTTCCTGATATGTCGGTCCTGGCCCTAGAGCTCAACGATGTGGGCATCCGAGTCGTCCATGAAACACACCTCGGAACGGAAGCGATACCCGCAAGCCCCGGTTTTGCGCTTCTCGACGGTGACCATTGGATCACCGGATCGGATGCTGCCCGCTCCGCCCGGCTCAAACCTCGCTACACGCACAGCCGCTTCTGGGAAGAGCTGGATACTTCGCCTCTAAAGCGTCCCTTCCCTCGCCGCCTCACCCGTGCCGATTTAGCCCACGCTCATCTGGAAGCGATCTGGAAAATAGTTGGGGATGTGGACGAGGTGATTCTTGTTGTTCCCGGCTGGTACACCGACAGGCAGCTCGGTTTGATTCTGGGGATCGCCCGCTCTTGCGGCATGCCGGTCACTGCCATGATCGACACAGCGGTTGCGGCGTCGGCGTCGGTGACGGAAGGGCGCAACCTGTTGCACCTCGACCTCAATCTCCATCGGACGTCGGTGACCTCGCTCAGCCGGGAGAAAGGGGTCAACCGGCAACGGGTGGAAGTGGTCAAGGGCGTCGGCCAGCTTTCGTTTTTGGACGGCTGGGTCAAGCTCATCGCCCAGATTTTCGTTCGCCAGACTCGGTTCGATCCCCTGCACCTGGCGGAAACGGAACAAACGCTCTATCGAAACCTGGCGCGGTGGTTCGAACGGTTGCAGCGTCAGGAAAGCATCCGTATCACCATGGAAGCTGCGGGAAAAGAATACTCCATCGAGCTCACTCGGGAACAAGTCGTTCGATGCGCTAGTCCCGGGTATGAGGCGATCCATCGTCAGGCGAAATCGCTGAGCCGCCCGGAAGAGGAGACGATCCTGCTTCTATCGGATCGTTTGGGCGAGCTTGTCGGTCTCGAAGAACATTTATCGGAGGAGCCCGATTTCGAAGTCCATTGGTTGCTTCCGGCGGCGGCCTCCTCGGGCGCGCTCTTGAAAAAAGAGTTGATACGATCGGTCGGAGGCGAGGGTGAGGAGGTGACCTTTGTCACCCGGTTGCCGCTGGAGGTTCCCATAAGGAGCAAAAAGCCGCCGGCTGGAGCGTTGACGCCTCCCGGGTCGAAGCCGTCTCCCACCCACATCCTGGTGGATGGGGTGGCGTATCCCATCTCCTCAAAACCCATCGTTCCCGGTTCGGAGATTTCTGACAGCTCTTTTCTTTGTAGCGTCTACCGGCTCGACCATCGGGTGATCGTTGAAGACGAAAGCTCCCACTCCACCCTCCTCAACGGCAAGAGGATCGAGGGCAAAACGGTTTGTGCCATCGGCGACCGGTTGCAGATAGGAAGCTCCGGCGTCGAAGCTCAATTGATCGCGGTGAAGGATTCAGATGGTCCGTCGAAAGATTAACGTCTTTGGTTTGTCCTTTCTGGACGCGATGACCTGCGGGTTCGGCGCGGTGGTGCTGTTTTTCATGATCGTCAATGCCAGTTTCGGCAGGAAGTCGGGCCGCCAGACCGGCGAGCTTCAGGGTGAGGTCAACCGGCTCGAAGACGAAGTGCTGGAGGGATACCAGAACCTGGTCGAGGTCAGAAACTCCACTGTCGAGGTCGAACGGGAGAAGGTCCTCACCGCCGGACTTTCCCGACGACTCATCGAGATACTCGAAGAGGTGCAGGTCGAGCTGGCGACCTATGAAGACACCACTCTGGCCAAACGGGAGCACATCAACAAGCTCGTGTCCGATCTCAAAACGCTCGAGGAGGAGCTCAAGCGTTTGTCTGCGGCGGCACCGAGCGAGGAGACGCCCGGTGACAAGCTTCGCAGGTTCGTCGGCGATGGCGACCGGCAGTACCTTACCGGTCTCAAGGTGGGCGGCAGGCGGATCCTCATCCTGCTGGACCGTTCGGCCAGCATGCTGGGCAAGACGATTGTCAACATCGTCCGGCGCCGGAACCTGCCCGATAACGTGAAGGTAGGTGCCGAGAAATGGCAGCAGGCGGTGTCTACGGTGGACTGGTTGACGACCCAGATCCCCCGCACCAGCCGGTTTCAAATCTATAGCTTCAACACCCGGGCCGGTTCGGTGGTGTCGGGGACCGACGGCCAGTGGCTGGACGGTAGCGACCGAGAGGTTCTCAATGACGCGGTCATGCAAGTCAAAAAGTTAGTGCCCGGTGACGGAACCAGTCTCTATCATGCCATCCAGGCGATCGGGACGCTGCGGCCGGCGCCGGACAACATCTTCCTCTTGGTGGATGGTCTTCCCACTCAGGGTCGCAAGCCACCCCGAAGAAGCACCGTATCCGGGAAAGAGCGGGTGAAGCTATTTAATGAAGCGGTCAAAGAGCTCAAGTGGAAGATTCCCATTAACGTGATTTTGTTTCCCATGGAAGGCGATCCGCTGGCGGCCAGTGCTTACTGGAAGCTCGCTTTGGCGTCGGGCGGTTCGTATGTGAGCCCATCGAGTGATTGGCCATGAAGAGACGGAAGACTCGACGCAACGGCATGGAAGGTTTCAGCTTGTCCTTCCTCGACTGCATCTGTTGCGGATTCGGGGCCATCATTTTGTTGTTGGTGTTGACCAAGATCGGAGAGCCGAGAGCGCTGGAAGAGCTACGGGTACACCTCGAGGGTCTGGTGGCGAAGCTGCAGGAAGAGCTTTTCGAGATCCGCGGTGAGACCAACGTACTAAACCGCGATCTCACCACCAAGCAAGAACAGCTTTCAGTTGAGCAAGTCCTAGTGGCCCGGCTCCGTGGTGACCTGTCCAAGATCCGGGGAGAGTTTGCGGCGACCAGCCAGCTATCGGAAGTCAACGAGATCGTGGAGGGAAGGCTTCTGGCGGCCCAGCAGGAGCTAACCGAAGAGATGAGGAGGCTCCAGGACCGGAGCTTCCGCCGGCCGGATGATGCTCCTATCGGCGGCATCCCGGTCGACAGCGAGTACATCATCTTCATCATCGATACCTCGGGCAGCATGCACAACTATGCCTGGCATCTGGTGCGGGAGAAGATGAAGGAGACCCTCGACATTTATCCCAAGGTGAAAGGGCTCCAGGTGATGAACGACATGGGCCAGCACATGTTCAAGAATTACGCCGGCAAGTGGATCCCCGATACACCCGGGCGCCGCCGGGTGATCCTGGACCGGCTGCGCAACTGGGCTCCTTTCAGCAACTCGAGTCCGGTGGAAGGGATCACCCGGGCCATACGGACCTACGCGACCCCGAACAAGCGGATCAGTCTCTATGTCTTCGGCGACGAGTTCACCGGCAAGTCCATCGACAA
>SDBT01020327.1_pt1 | contig 10390 bp, 6 predicted proteins | sample 2277101 | NCBI WGS metagenome assembly SDBT01 (sample SAMN10404973, study PRJNA504765) | marine sediment metagenome | isolation source: marine sediment core GS10_PC15, 103 cmbsf | place: Arctic Ocean: Southern Knipovich Ridge | collected 2010
AATGGACGAAGAAATTCTGCGAATCATCGGATCCTATGAGCGACAAGAGGTGGGGCGCTAAACCAATTTGTGTAGCTTCGACATGCGCTCGCTAAACTGCTCGTCCGAGAAGCAATACTTCATTTCCAGGAAACGCCCCCGCAAGGCCGCTACTTTTTCTTTGACGCCCGCCCGGTTCACGATCGCGTCGCGCATGAGCTCGGCCAGTTCTCCGAAATCTTTTTCTTCCATTCCGAAGCGAGTCATCTCCGAAACACCCATGCGAATCGATCCAGATGCGGTGAACCCTTCTTCTTCCGGCGAAGCCTGGTAATTCACCAAGATGTTGTTCTCCTCCAGCAACCGGGCATGCTCCGCTCCTCTGGAATAACCGACTTTCAAAATGACCTGGTGGGTCTCGGTATAAGAGACATCGGGATCTCCTGCCACATCCAGGCCACAATCCTTCAGGTACCGCGCGAAGGCTTTGGCGTGGGCAATCACTTTCTGCTGGTACCCCTCTTTGAAGAAGTTCATCTCATAGGCGGCCATCAGTAACCCCAGCAGCGTCCCCAGGTGATGGTTGCTGACCGAACCGGGGAAAGCCCGGCGCTCGAGGGCTTCCCACAAGGGGAAACGCCGATCTTCCTCTGTGTAGTCCGATGCAACGATCCCCCGCTGGGTGCCGAAGAAAGTCTTGTGTGTGGAGCCGGTCACGAAGTCCGCCCCTTCTTCGAAAGGCTTTTGAAAGTAAGGGCCGACCAGTCCCAGGACGTGAGCCATGTCGTACATGACCACGGAATCCAAGCCGAGCTCATCCACGAAAGCCCGTACTTCCTTCACCGGCTCGGGATGAAGCGTCATGCTCTTGCCCAGGATGATGAGCTCCGGCTCGTGCTCGCCGAGAATCGCCCGGGTTGCAGCGATATCAATCTTATAGGGGTTTTCTTTGAGAACCGGGAAGTTGACCACCGCCGCTCTTTCGGTTTTTGGATCGCGAGCCACGAAGTCCCGCAGGGCGCCCATGGGTTGGGCGCTCAAGTGCCCGCCCTTGATGATGTGGTTGTTCAAAACCTTACCGATCCTTCTCTGCTCGCTCTTGCGGTCGGCCCGGTTCAAGTAATCCACCAAGGCACTGAACACGGCCATATTGGCCATCTGCCCCGAGATCAGTCGGGTCTCGACTTCGGCGCAGCCGAGAAACCGGCGAAGCTCTTTTTCCAGCAACTCCTCGACTTGACCGATGAAATCCGTCCCCTGGTAGTAAAAGACCTCGGCTTCTTCGAAGGCTTTGAGGGGCCGGTGCTCCGCGTATCGGCCCACCGGATCCATGACCGAAAGCAGCTTGGTCATGGGCGAAGGCGTCATCTCGGAGGGAATGAGGTTGATACACTCCTGCCGGCGCCAAATGGTGTTGGACACCGCCTTGTCGATCAGCTCTCCGACCTTCCGGACGGCCTCCACGCTCGGCTCCGACTCTTCTTCTTGCCGCGGTTGGTGATGGACGATGGCTCGCGCATAGGGTGGCGCCTCGCTTCTGAGAAAAAACTGGACCCTAGTCGCCCGGACTTTTTTGCCCCTGATGTCGATCTGGACCTCTTCTCCTTCGAGCAAGTTGCTGTCTACCAGAGCCAAGCCGATGGCGCGTCTTTCCGCCTCCTCGGTTAGCTTCGACTCGAGGCCCATCCCTTCAGCCCTCCAGTAGGGCACCATGGTTCCGCTGGTCACGTACCCAACGTGGCTCCCGTCACGGTAAACCTTGTCTCCCGCCCGGGCGATGCCTTTTTCGGCCATCTCCAGCAACAAGATCCTGCGAGGAAGGTCTTTCACGAGCGAGTAATCATGGTTCAGAATTCCCTTAAGGGCATCGAATTGCCTGGTTAGCGGGTCGCGACCTACATAGTCACCTTTGAGCGAGGAAAAACTGACCCCGAACCGAGATAGATTGGAAGCAAAGATCGGTATCTCCACACCTTCCGGGTCGAGACCGAGCTCGTGACCATACAGAGGCAGAGCCGCCTCCAGCCGCAAGGTGTCCCTCGCTCCCAGTCCGACGGGAACCGCTCCAGCGCCGGTAAGCAAATCCCAGACCCTCAAAGCGTCATCGCGTTCGATAAAAAGCTCGAAGCAAATCGGCTCCCCGGTGTAACCGGTTCTCGCCACCGGAACGCTCGCACCGCCGAGAGTCACCAGGCTGAGCTCGTTTCTCATAGGTTCCGGAAGATCTCCAGATTCGATGACGTTCGAGAGGATTTCCTTCGAGCGAGGCCCCTGAAGACTGAGCATGGTTAACTCGAGAGTCCGATCGGTCATCTCCGTTCGAGGGAAAAGCTTGCGCCGGGACTCCAGGTGGTGCCAATCTTTCTCCCGATTGGAAGCATTCACCACCAAAACATACTCGTCCTCTACAAAACGGTAGAGATAGGCGTCGTCTACCGCACCGCCGCTCTCGTTGGGGATCATCGTGTACTGGCCGAGTCCCACGTCGAGTCCCGCCGCATTGTTAGTAAGCAGGTGCTGAAGAAACGCCAGTGCTCCCTCGCCGCGAATCGCAAACCGCCCCATGTGAGAAACGTCAAAAAGCCCGGCTCCCCTCCTGGTCTCCAGATGCTCCTTGACGATTCCGGTGGGAAATTGAAGCGGCATGTCCCAGCCGCCGAACTCGGTCATCTTGGCTCCCAGACTCACATGGCGCTCGTAGAAAATGGTTCTCAGTGGCTCTCCCATTGATCCTGCTCCTTCGCGCTTCCTGATCTACCGAACCGCTTAATCTAGCGAACTTGGTGTCGGAAAGAAAGCTCCACCGCCCGGCCAAAGAGTACCTGGAAAATAGTGGCGGATATGGGAACTCCAAACGAGGCGCCCTGAAGGGAGCGATTTTCTCCTACAAGCAGCCCCCAGAACTGTCGGGATTTCCCCACGGGTCACCACGGCGAATGGGGGAAAACTTCCGCACCTACGCTGAGATCAGCGAAATCACCGCGGCTCAACCTGCGGCATATGGTTTGCATGACGCTTTCTCAGTTTTCTCCTGAAGAAAAGCCTGTGGAAACCTGTACCCAATGTGAGGCAGAAATCCCTGTGGGGGCAGAAATCTGTTCGAATTGCAGCTCCCCGTCGGGGACCCAGCATGATTCGGCGCGGGTGAGCAAACCGCCGGCCCAGGACGCCGGTATCTCGGCCGTCAACATGGCCATCCAGGGTGTTTGCGGGGAGCGCTACCAGGTCGTCTCCAAGTTGGGGACCGGAGCGTTCGGCGAGGTCTACAAAGCGGATGACACCCTCCTGAACCGCACGGTGGCTATCAAACGGATACGTCTCGACTCCCTGGCCGATGAAAATGAAACGGAAGACGCTCGTCGCCGCTTTTTGCGAGAAGCCCAGGTGGCGGCTCAGCTCCAGCACTCCAACATCGTTACCATTTTCGACATCATCGCTGGGCCACAACTGAGCTTGATCGTCATGGAGTTCGTTGAAGGGATCACCCTTCGCCGCAAGCTCTCTTCGGAGAAGTCCCTTCCTCTTTCCGAAACGGTTCAAATCCTCTCCCAAGTTGCCGAAGGCCTCGATCACGCACACGAGCACAAAGTGGTTCATCGAGACATCAAGCCAGCCAATATTCTCATTTCTCGCTCGGGTGCGGTGAAAGTGGCCGACTTCGGAATCGCCAAGGCCGAGTTTTCGAAAAGCCACACCGCCACGGGAAGCATCCTGGGAACACCCGACTACATGTCGCCGGAGCAGGCCCGTGGCGAGACGGTGGACGGGCGCTCCGACTTCTTTTCGCTGGGCAGCATCCTGTATCAGTGCCTGGCGGGAGAGACGCCTTTCCGAAGCAGCAATCTAACCGGAATCCTACTTCGGGTCGTAAGCGACGATCCCCCCCCGATCGACTGCGACAAACTGGGCCTCCCCTCGGCGGTGCAAACAGTCCTGAAGCGCGCTCTTGCCAAGAACCCAGCCGAGAGGTTTGCTTCCGGCGCCGAGTTCACCGAGGCGCTTCGCTCGCTGCCTCAGGGCGACGGGGACGGGCCGGTGGTGACGACGGACCCAACCGAAACCACCGGCGAGGAATCGACCGAGACAAAGCCGGACTCGGTGGCCGACAGTCTGATGAAAGAGGCGCGCAGCACCACCGAAATCCAGCCTCTCCTCATCGCGCTCGAGAAAGACAAGCGCCGCCTCTGCGCTGCCGCCTCTCCGTTACTTCATTTTCAGAACGTGAGCTTGACTTCGGAAGAAGCCTATATCCTGTCCCGAGTCGACGGGCAAACGAGACCGGCGGACATTCTTTCGGTGAGCCCCGTCTCTGAGCCAGAGACCGCTCGCGCTTTGCTGGGCCTTATTCGGACCGGGCTCATTTGCTTCGAAGGCGACCAAGCCTCCCAGGGAGCTCCAGCCAAAGATGAGCCCAAGGAATCTGCAGCCGCGCCCGAACCGTCGGTTTCCGACGACAAAGCGCAGCGTGAGATCGAGAACCTCTACGAGCTTTCTCAAACTCAAAATGACTGGCAGGTGCTCGGAGTCGACCAGACCGCGAGTCGCAAAGAGTTAAAGACCGCTTTCCAGGAGAAGGCGTTCCGCTACCACCCCGATCGCTATGCGCGGCTGAAGGATGCAGGGTTTCAAAAGAAGCTCTCTTTCCTTTTTACTCGGGTGAGTCATGCTTTCGCCGCTCTCTCCGATCGCACCGAAACGGCCCCCCAACTAAAAAAGGAAAAGACTCCGGTAGCCCATACCCAACCCGACGAGGGGAAGCCTTCAAAGGGTGGAGGGAAGCCCGAACGTGCCAGCGGAATATTCAGGCAGGCCAAGACGGCATTCGAGAACAAAGATTATTGGCGCGCCATCGAGCTTTGCAAAGAAGTCGTAGAAATCGATGAAAGCAAGGCCGAGTACTTCCACCTGCTCGGCGCGGCGCTCTCCCAGAACCCCAAATGGACGCACGATGCCGAGAAAAACCTCAGGAAGGCGGCGGATCTCGATCCTTCCAGACCCGAGTACCCGGCCGCCCTGGGCAAGCTTTACCGCTCACAGGGATTGCGCGCGCGGGCCGAACGGGCATTCAAGAAAGTGCGAGCGATGGATCCGGATTTCCCGATCGACGAAAAAGAGTGAGCTCATCGTGACAACAACCGACCGAGGGAACAGGATATGAGAACGGTTCTGGATTTGATTCGCGAGTTTGGAGCCTTGAATGACGCCAAGGTTCGGCGCGGAGGGAGTCTGCCTTCCTCGGATGAGAAGCGCTTGGAGGAGCTCAAGACTTTCTACGACCTGCTGATGTCTCAGGCCGGCTTACCGGTGAATGCCGACAAGCCTTCTTTTTCGGAGAGTGACCTCCGCGACCATCTCACGGAATGGAACCGCATTCGTGTACCGGCGGAGATTTGTGTCGTCCTTCGACACGAGGACAACCATTATGCCGGCCGGGTCTTGAACTTGAGTCGAAATGGCGTGTTCTTGACATCGGAGGTTCTTTTCGACGTAGGCTCCCGTCTGAGTCTCGTGATGCCAGATGACGACGGGAGCCCCGATAGCGCATTGGAGTTGAAAGCAGAGGTCACCTGGCACACCAAGCGAGGAATCCCGGCGGCCGATCTTCCTAGAGGGATGGGTCTTCATTTCATCGAGCTGACCCCGGACTTGCAGGAGAAACTAGATTCCCGGGTGCTCGAGACGATTGAAAAGCAGCTCTCCGGTCTCTGGTAGACGAGGCGCCCTAAGCTCGTTTTCTTTCCGGATCGAAAAACGGAAGCTTCACCACTTTCGCGGCGGCGCGCTTTCGCTTGTACTCCACCGTCATCTCCAGATCCACTCGAGTACCGGGCTTGGCGTAAGCAGCGTCGAGAGTGGCGAGGGCAATGAACTTCTTCAAAAGCTTCGACCAGCAACTACTGGTGGCTTTACCCACCTGGCGACCACCGAAGTAAATCGGAATACCTACTCGAGAAGCAACCTGCGACATTTCCGGGGCCAACCCTTCCTCGGTATAGAGCGGCTCGATCGCTTCCCAGGCGACCTCGAGTCCCATGAAAAAGCGCGGCGTGCCGGCCTTTTTCTCTGCGGCCAGCGCTTTTTTCCCGATGAAGTGGGACTTTTTCAAGTTCACCGCCCAGCCCATTCCAACCTCATAGGGACTGGATTTTTGGTCTTCGATGAGAGCTTTCTCGGCGTTCCAGAAATCCACATCGATGAGGGGGTAACCCGCTTCGATACGAGCCAGGTCGAGAGCTTCCATTCCCGCGGGAACGATACCGCGTCCCTGACCGGCATCCATCAGCACGTCCCAAACACGCTCGGCGTCCTCGGTGCCGACCCAAATCTCGTATCCCAGGTCACCGGTATAGCCGGTCCGACTCACCACCACCGGGACTCCACCGAGCTCGGCGCGGGTCGCAAAGAAGTAACGGAGATCGGTCAAGTCGGTGCTGGAGACGTGGTTGAGGATGTCCCGTGAGCAAGGCCCCTGAAGTGCCAGCGCACCCATTTTTTCGGAGACGTCATCGATCTCCACACTCAAACCGGCGGTGTTGGCGTGAAACCAGTGAAGGCAGGGATCGACGGCGGCAACCCGAAAGTGGTTCTCCCCGAGGCGCTGAAAGGTGCCATCCTGGAGAATCTTCCCGTCGTCGTCACACCAGGGTGTGTAGATAACCTGTCCCACCTTGCACTTCGCTGCATTCCGGGTGATCAGTCGGTCCACGAGCGCAACCGCGTCGCGCCCTTTGATGTCGTACTTGTACAAGGGAGACACGTCGATGAGCGCCGCCCCGGTCCGGACCGCCTGGTATTCCGGCTCACTGAAATCCTCGTAAATAACGGCGGCGAAGTATCCGGACCAATGCTTCCATTGGAGGCTCGTGTTGAGCGGTGCCGTGCGTGAGTGGAAGGGAGTTCCTATTGCCATGGTTTTGACCTTAGGCTTTAAGTGCCCCAGAGCACTTGAAAATTGATGTGCCCCGACTTCGTCGGGCTTTCAAGCCATAGCTTCATGTTCGCAAGTTTTATTAGTGCGAACGCACATAGTTCCATTCGATGCGCCCGCTGGAATCCCCCGGCTTGCTCCGGGGGATTGTTAATTATACTTCCATCTCGTCCCATATTGCAATATAATAGCCCACTATATGGAAAGCTCCAGCGGCTTCCGCAGTTGAGGATCGAAATGACAAAGTACGACGTGATCGTGATTGGCGCCGGCCACAACGGACTGGTGAATGCCGCCTACCTGGCCCGTGCGGGAAAGCGAGTGCTGGTGGTTGAGAAGCGACACCTGGTAGGAGGAGCCACGGTAACCGAGGAGATCTATCCAGGCTTCAAGTTCACCGTCTTCTCTTACGTGGTGAGTCTCCTTCGGCCTGAGATCATTGAAGAGCTCGAGCTTGCTCGGCACGGGTTTCACTTGCTGCCGCTCGATGGCACGGTAACTCCCTTGCCCGACGGGAACTACTTGGCCCGCTGGCATGACAGCGCCCAAACCCGCCTGGAGCTGCAGCGTTTCTCGAGAAAGGACGCCGACGCCTACCCTCAATTCGGAGTTCATATGCACCACATGGCCCGGGCGGTCCGCGACTTCTTGTCCATGCATCCTCCCGAGCCTTCTTCGTTCAAGCCTTCCGACTTGAAGGGATTGGCGGATCTAGCTCGCCATTTTCAAAATCTAGGGCCAAAACACTTCTACGACCTGGTCCGGCTCATGACCATGAGCGCTGCGGATTATCTCGACGAGTGGTTCGAGACCGAGCCGCTCAAGGCGACGATGTCCGCGAGCGGCATCATCGGAACGCCTCTTGGACCGCGCTCCACCGGCTCCGCCTATGTGATGCTCCACCACTACATGGGTGAGATCGACGGGGTCTCTCGCTCCTGGGGCTTTCCCCGCGGAGGCATGGGGTCGGTGGTCGATGCCATTGCTTCGGCGGCAAAGAGCTTCGGTGCCGAGATCCGGCTCGAGGCCCCCATCTCACGAGTCATGGTCAGCAACGGAAAGGCCACCGGTGTCGTCCTCGAAAACGGTGAGGAGATCGGCTCCGAAGTGGTTGCAACCAGTCTCGATCCTAAGCTCGCCTTCTTGAAGCACATCGAATCGGGAGAGCTCGACAACGACTTTTTGGAGGGCGTGCGCCGATACAAAATCCGTGGCTCTTCCGGAAAGGTCAACCTCGCGCTCAGAGAGCTTCCCAACTTCACCTGCCTACCCGGTGACGGCCCCCACTATCGTGGATCCATCTCGATAAGCCCCAGCCCCGACTATATGGAGAGGGCTTACGACGACTACAAGTACGGGAACTTCTCGCGTAGGCCCTATATCGACATTATCTTTCCTTCCAAGCTCGACCCGTCCATGGCGCCACCTGGAAAGCACGTCATGTCGTGCTTCGTCCAATATGCCCCATACCATTTGAAGGAAGGCACCTGGGAAGAAAAGCGCGAAGCTTTTGGGGATGCGGTAGTCGATGCCATTGCCGAGTACGCGCCGAACCTGAAAAACGCCATCGAGTACCGCCAAGTGGTGAGTCCCTGGGACACGGAGCAAATGGTCGGCTTGACCGAGGGCAACATCTTCCAGGGGGAGTTGAGCCCGGATCAGCTTCTCTTTCTCCGGCCGGTTCCGGGGTGGGCGCAGTACCGCACGCCGATTCGTAACCTTTACCTCTGCGGCTCCGGCGCGCATCCGGGAGGTGGCGTCATGGGAGCCCCGGGCAAGCTGGCGGCGGAGACGATGTTGAAGGACATGAAGTAAGGCAGGAACTGAAAAATGGCAGCAGCATACGATGTAGTCGTTATTGGGGCCGGACACAACGGGCTGGCCGCCGCCGCCTATCTGGCCAAGGCGGGCAAGCAAGTCCTGGTTCTCGAGCGCCGCGAGACCGCGGGAGGCCTGGCAGCGACCGAGGAGTTTGCTCCCGGCTTCAAAGCCTCGGTGGGCCCCGATCTTTGCGGACTCTTGTTACCCCGCGTCATCCAGGATCTGGAGCTCGAGCGCCACGGCCTGAAGATCCTCGAGCTGGATCCGGCGCTCTTCCTCCCGCTACCCGACGGCAACTCTTTCACCATTTGGCAGGATAAGGAAAAAACGCTCCAGGAGATCGGAAAACATTCGAAGGCGGACGCTCAGGTTTATCCGCAATTCGCCGATCTGGTGGATCGTTTGGCCGGTTTTGCTAGACCCCTGCTTTCGAAGCCCACCCCCAGGCCCGAAGCCCAGTCTCGAAGCGATCAAATGGACTTGTTGAAACTGGCCTGGGGCGTGAGGCGCCTGGGCACCAAGACCATGCACCAGGCCTTCCGGACCCTTCCCATGTCGGTGGCTGATTTCTTGAACGAATGGCTCGAGGCGGAACCGTTGAAGGCCAGCCTCGCGTCCCAGGGACTCACAAACGTGAGCATGGGCCCGCGCTCGTTTGGAACCGCCGCCATCTTTTTGTATCACCAACTGGGAAAGCCGGGTTGGCCTCTTACATCCTGGGGGCTTCCTCAAGGAGGCATGGGAAGTGTCGGTCAAGCCATCGCTCAGTCGGCGGAAAGCTACGGAGCCCGCATTCGAACCGGCGCCGGCGTCACACAGATCCTGGCGAAAGACGGCTGCGCAACCGGAGTTGTCCTCGAGGGCGGCGAAGAAATCTCCGCCCGCTGCGTGGTATCCAATGCCGACCCTCGCACCACGTTTCTGAATCTGGTGGATCCGGATTTGCTGGAAGCCGAGTTCCGTATGAAGGCCGGGCGAATCCGATACCGGGGCGTGACGGCCAAATTGAACCTCGCCCTGGGTGAGCTTCCCGACTTCACCTGCCGACCCGGAAAGGATCCCGCCTCTCACCACCGCGGTGTCATTCAAATTGGTCCCGATCTCGACTACCTCGAGCAGGCTTACGATGACGCGAAGTACCGGCGGCCTTCGGCGCGCCCTTTCCTCCAGGCGGTCATCCCCTCGCTTTCCGACCCGAGCCTGGCCCCGGCAGGGAAACACGTCATGTCGGTGACGATGCAGTACGCTCCGTACCGTCTGGATGGTGGCAGCTGGGCCGATCGGCGGGAGTCACTGGCCGACGCCATCATCGAAACGCTCTCCGAGTATGCCCCCAACTTGAGCCAAGCGGTTGTCCATCGACAGATTTTGACTCCGCTCGACTACGAAACGACTTACGGGCTACCCGAAGGGAGCTTCCATCACGGAGAGATCAGCATGGATCAACTTTACTTCATGAGGCCGATTGCCGGATGGGCTCGATACCGCACACCGATCACCAACCTTTACCTTTGTGGCTCGGGCACCCATCCGGGAGGGGGCGTCACCGGCGCATGTGGCTTCAACGCCAGCCAACAAGTGCTCGAGGATGGCTAAATCGCCCGGCGTAAGCCGGGCGATTCTCTTCGGGCGCGTTGAATGGAATGAGACTCGATGCGCCCG
>SDBT01020328.1_pt1 | contig 10390 bp, 9 predicted proteins | sample 2277101 | NCBI WGS metagenome assembly SDBT01 (sample SAMN10404973, study PRJNA504765) | marine sediment metagenome | isolation source: marine sediment core GS10_PC15, 103 cmbsf | place: Arctic Ocean: Southern Knipovich Ridge | collected 2010
ATCGAATACCCTCCTCTTAGATTCAGGGCTAAGACCACTTTCAACGTAGTCAAGCAGCTGTTTTCTAGAGCCAAACGCAGGAGACGGATTATAGCTACTTGGAAGTAAAAACTGTGTACCAAAGCCAAGCAGGAGTAGTAGCACGTTCTGTACTATATCCGCAGGTGACCCATGAATCTCAATACCCTTGGTGGCCAAAGCTACGCCACCTATGTTGGATGTGCCAAACACATCACCAATAACGTCATCCCTACCCTTTAGATGAGGGTTGAAGTAGATCTGGGTTCTCTCAAATATCTTCTGAAAGTCTGTGCAGATTATGTTATACACAGTATTCGCAGTACCAGACCTATCTACTGCGTACTCTTCTTCAACTCTATCCACCAAACCAAAGAAAGTTCTTGTCATGCCGTTGTTGTCGCCCAGATTGAAGTAGATATTGATATAGTCGTTTGGGCGTATAATGTTGAGGTAGTTTTGTGTTGGTGTAAGAGCGATGGAGGCATTACCTATGCCCTTTGTGGTCTTGCTAGTGTTGATGCCTATAACGTCCTGAGACAGGTCTATAGGTGAGTCATCAGTTGTGTGACTATGAACTAGGACCTTGCAGGTAGTGTGGTACCTTCGTACCCCATCAGGTCCTAGGGCACTAAAGGTAGAAGCAAGCTCTGGTAGAATAGCTGACATCTACAGGGTATCTCCCGGACTATTCACGCCTACGCCTTTTGACACTGGTACTTGCGCGGGTATCTTAGTAGTGAGATCAAACATAGTGCCAACGAAGGTTTTGGTGTTAACACTACTCTGCTTGCTAGACTCCTCAATAGCAGTCACTATAGGTTCTATATTAAGAGTCATGGACTGAGGCGCACCAAGGGCGCTGGCTGGCTGGTTTAGAGCCTTATCCTTCATCCTCTCTTGTTCCTGTCTAATAGACTTCATGTTAACCTTGAGACCTGCTTGTACTCGTTCCTTAGCAACCGCAGCTGTTTCTACTCCAGTGATCCCAGCAGCCTTCATAGCAGCCACTCCAAGATAATCTGCTGCTGCAGTAAAGGCAGACCCGGCACCTGTGCCAGAAGAAACACCAAGGTACAGCTGCCTATTCTTCTTGGCTAGCTCCTTCAACTTGTCTTCATACTCTTGGTCAGAAAGCTTGTTCTGACGATGTTGAGCTTTTACCTTCTGCAGTTCTTGGAAGGTATCCATACTCTTGGACTCAGTTATCTCAGCCTCAGCAGGTCCCAAAAAGTATTTCCTAATATCCGTGGTTGCCCCTGCTATTGTTTCTAGAAATTTCTTTATTGCCGGAATGTTATCAGCTATTACCTTGTTTATGTTCTTCTGTATTTCATGAATAGGATCAAATACTTCCTTACCCAACTCGTCTAAGTGCTTAGTTATTTTTGCAAGTTCCGTAACTACAGTTGCAAAGTCAGTCATATTAGCAGCCAACATCTGCTCTTCAATAGACTTAGCTGATTTCAAGGCCTCCGCTATCTCTTCTTCAAGCCTAGTTCTATCTCCACCTGTAGCCTCCTCTAACTTACTCGCAATGTCCTTAAGACCTTCAACCTGAACTTGGGAAAGACCTGTTAATTCTTCTAAAACGAACGTAGATGCATCACCTCGTCCAAACTCACGTTTAGCCTGCTTGAATATATCAAGGAAGTTCTCTACACCCTTTGGTCCGGCAATACCCTGCTGCTGCCTAGCCCTAGCTTCCATAAACCCAGCTGTACCACCGGGAGTACCAAAGCCAAATGCTCTCATCAAGAAAGCTTTTCCCTCTTCTCCTCCTCCAGGCCTCCTAACAGACTGGTCTAACTTCGACAGCACAGCTGCACCTCTAGTACCTTGGAAACCAGTTTGGTCTGTGCCTCCTAACAGCGCTAGTAGCTTAGCTGCACTGGCACCAGAAACGTCTCCAACAGCTACTCCACCTTGGCGTTGTATTAGAGAACCAACCCCAGAAATGAACTCTCCCATACGACTTCGATCAAGTCCACTCTCGAACCCTCTGGCAATAATATTCTCTAGTTCCTTCTTACCTCTAGGGTCCTTTTTGCCAAAACCCTGACCTGCTTGAGCCAACTGACCCATGACGTTAGAGGCACCACCAAAATCAAGCCCTACGCCAGCCCTAGTGACCTGCTGTGCCAGTGTAACGGCGCCTACGTCTCCTGTCTTACGGGCGATATCAATAGCCTGACGCGCCGTCTCAGACCTTGTAAAGCCCATTGCATAGCCGGGACCCACAGCAGCATCATACCCAGCCCTATCTCTAGTTAGTGACTGCAGACCAGCTTGCGCTTGCTCAGCCTCTACATACGTCTGATATCCAGCCCTGACCTGAGAGGATACAGCTCCTACGGCAGCTCCTGCAGCAAGCAAGGGCACAGCCACAGCGAACCTCTTCAGCATACCGCCGAAGCCCTTGAAGAAGCCGCCTCCTCCTCCGCCGCCCATACCAGCGTCAGCGCCGCCCTTCTTGTTTATCTGCTTTACTATACCAAGCTGCTTCTTTAGTAGTACAACTTGCTTTTCCAACTCAGCAGTCTTGGTCTTCTGAGCCTTATTAGAGTCCCTCAGTAGTTTGAGTTCCTTGGTCTGTACCCTGCCCTTGACTTTACTAAGCCTATCCTCAAGAGCTACAGTAGCCTTGCTCTTGGTGGCCTTTTTGTTATCAGAAGTATCACCCTTCTTAGACTCTTGATTCTGTTCTCGCCTGAACTTAGAAGTGACGTCATTGGCATTAGATACCGCCTTCTCAAGCGGCTCAATGTTACCACCAATCTCAATCTCTATCTTTTTATTAATGTCGGCCACTAACTACCGTCTCCAAAAGTAAGAGGTATATTGGTGCTCTTAGGGTGCTGCTCAGCTATGAGCCTTTTCTGATGCTTGTCTGCTGCATCCACAACGTCCTTAAATGAACGAGGTGGAGCTGCATTCTTTTGGTCTAGGAACTTCTGAACGTAAGCCTTTGCCTCAGGAGTGAAGGACTCCCACAGGTCAACACTTTCGCCCTTAGCGATTCTCTGTTCCCACGAATCTACCAATTCATCTCCTGTGTCAGTAAAGACAATCTTACCATCCTTAGTGCGGTAAGCTTCAAGAGGATTCTTCTCAAACGTATCTTCGAAGAACTCTACTAGTAGGTCGTAAACAGTCCTATCTGAAAACAGCTCATGGTTCGGGGGGAGACGATACTTGTTGATCCACCACCGCTCTAACATCTTCTCTGGGCTGGGATGTCTGTGATGTTCCAGAGCTGCTTGCCTCGCCGCTTCCAGTAACTTCCCCTCCCCCATTTTCAGCTCTTCTCCCTTTACCAGGAAAAGAATTCTCGAACACGATGACCTCCTTATGCACCGCGTTGATCAAACCCACATCAGTAATATTATCCAAGTCCCACCAATCAGGTGCTTCTAGGACTGCGACTTCTAGGTGTGCTAGCATGTCGTTAAACAAGTCTAGGCCCTTGGAGATACCTGCTCCGGGGTTATCCGCATCGTGGTGGTATCCCCCATTTAGGTGCATCTTCCTAATCTGCTGCTTGTTGAATCCGTTAATAGACAGTTTTGTTATTTTGAAAGGACCTTCATAGGTGCAATCATCATCTTCGGATTCGTAACGAACGTGGATAGTTTTAGTATTTCTCGGATTTCTTGCCATGTCATCCCCTCACTAGGTTGCTGTTAGATTGGACTTTCAAACTCGTCCTTGACTCTGATAGCTACGAAAGTAACGTTCTCCTGAACGATACCACGAGCAGTAATATCCCATGTATGTCCAGAGCATCTTACGCCTTGGAACAAAGCCATAGTCTGTAGAGTGATAGAATCCTGTACTGACGCTGTAAGGTCGTCAGTGGTAATAATTTCCTCTTCGATAGGCATAATGCCTTGCTTCTTCAAGGAGTCGCCAATAACTCGGAAAATCTGAGCATTCAAAGTGGTGCGATAAGCAACAGGTACAAACTCTTTGATCTCGAGCAAGTTGAGGACATCAACAGGCTCATAGTCAATAGTTTCCTCACCACTCATTCCTCCAGCAAAGCCAATTGGATTAGCATTGATGAAGAAGATGGCCCTTGCTCCGGAAAATGTTTGAGATTCAGCCATTTAATAAACTCCTAATTGATGTCCTGATTAGATACGTGTGGGTAAAAAAAAGAAGGCAGGTCAAAGCCGGAAACGGAGGGGACGACGTCTCAACGGCCCGACCCACCATAAGTACTATGTAGGAAGTACAACAGCTACGATGGTCTCCTCAGCGGTAGCAATAAGGTCAGACAAAACGGCGTTGTGCCCTGCTTGCCCACCGGGGTGTGCATTGGTGCTGGGATGAGGACCCTCAGCAGCATCTGGCTCTTCAATGGTGTAAGCCACTGTGCCGGGGTCAGAAGCATAGGCTCTGGATACCAAAGCTGAGTCTTCATCATTGGAAAGAATCCTACGAGGCTCTTCACCAGTTACAACTAGAACACGGCCCCTAAGTTGGTCCGGAACAAAGGCCGAACCACGATTATCAAGGGTGACCCTGTTAAGGTCTGCACTCACCGATACCACAGTACCGGTCTGTACAACACGCTTGTGATCGTCAACCGATACACCAGCTGAGAAGAAGAACCTTCCCAGCTCATCAGTAGTCACGGAGTCAGTACCAGTTGAACCAGAGGTAAAGTCAGTATTACTATCAATCTCAGCTGCCACCAAAGTAGTAGTGTTGGCTGAGTCGTCCAGTGCTCCACCACCGTCAGTAGCAAGACTCACAGTAAGAACCTTGGTAACTGAGTCGAAGGCGCTCGACAGAGCTTGGTTGGTGTCATTAGGATCAACGAAGTCAACACTTACGTCATTACCCGCAGAGCCTGCTAGACCGCCGCTCAGGGCCACTACGATAGTGTCTGAGCCGTCTGTATCAAGGGTGGCGGCAGCGTTGGCTGCAACACGTAGCCTATTGACGATAAGCAGTAGAGCATCCTGTACGTTACGAGTATTACCAAATACGTTTCCAGCAGGAGAGTCAGCTAGGCCCTTTCCTTCCCTAAGGTCGGAAATGATAGCATCCATAAACCCGCCGTCAATTGAGTAGGTGTCTCCTGCCTGAGGTGTGGCTGGTAGAGCGCCAACTGCAAAAGTAAGAGTAGTGGTTGTGTTAGCAAGTACTACTGCAGTAACACCCGCTAGGGCTGCAGTTGTGTCACCGACAAAAGTCACAACATTACCAATCTGACGGCCTGCGACAAAAGTGCTAGCTCCATCCACTACAGTAGTGGCAGAACCGCCAGTAGCAGTGAGAGAACCAGTGTCTAGCCCAGCCTGAAGAAGTTCCAGAGCTGTTGCCATGTCTTGAGCCCTAAGGTAGTTCTGAGCAGCACCACGTACATTTGAGCCCAAGTCAGAACCAACGGATAGAGCATCCTTGATCCTAGTAAGGAAATCAGTGGTTGAGGTTGGAAGGGAAGGCATATCTATAACTCCTTAGGCAGTATTACGCGGCCTGCGTTGCAAGCTGTACGAACAATTCATTCAAAATAAAGTTGATTCCAGGCACTGGGAAGAAGCCTACAGACAGCCTGACAGTGTCTCCAGACGAGGTAACCTTCAGGTTGTGGAAGGCCCTAATAGTGGCCCCTGTTGCTGGGTCGCTAGAATCTACAATGATGTTATTGGTTCTCTGAAGTTCCAAGAAGTCAGCTGCTGCGTCCTTCACGGAAGAGATAGTAGCAGGTGAAGCCTTGCGACCAGTGAACCTGTTTACCAAGAACTCTCTAAGACCGAACGCTACAAAGCGAACTGCGTCTCTAACTGAGCCCTCAGACTTGGCAAGGTTGTTGTCCTTGACGTGAGTCGTAAGGTCTCGTACCCAACGGAAGCCACCAGAAGGCACAGGTTCCGCAAACAATAGGCCACCAATAATAGCTCTGTTAGCATCAGTCAAGTCTGTTGGATCCCAAGATGAATCCTGAGTTAGCCCTGAAATTCTGATACCCTTGTGAGTAAGTGGCTCTGCTACTTCCGACACTCCAGCTCTCATAGAGGCAGCCATTACAGCAAACTCACGAGGAGTGAAGTCTACAAGAGATCCTGAGGCGTTAAGAGCAGTTGGGTTCTGTCCTACCAACGCAACATCAAAGTCATTAATGATATTACCCTGAGCGATCAGCTCATCAAGAGTTCCCTGCTTTGCAGCAAAACCTCCACGTTCACTATTGCTAGCTCCTCGAGCAGCGCCTACGTGGGCACCCATCTGAGCGTGTACAGAATTTACTGTAGCAGTTGATCCAAAGCCTTCATTTACAAGGTCTTCGTCAATCTGAGCTACAACTGAGTTGGCTCTAACCTTGAGAAGCGCATCAAAGCCTTCTTGGAAGTTAGTGTTAGTAGAAATACCACGAGTTCCACCAGCAAAGTTAGCAGGATCTTGTCCAGCACCAAAAGCAGCTGGAGCGCAACAACCGTCCACAGACAGCTCAGTAGCTCTAACAGAATCTGCCAAAGCTGAGAACCCGTTGTAGTAAGCTACAAGAGCCACGTTGTTTTGGAACAAACCATCAGCAGCAACACTAGCGCTATTAAGCACAGTCACCAAGGTCCTAGGACCAAAGTCAAAGTCTGCAGCCAAAGATATGTCAGGGTTAACTGCTCCGGGCACAGTAGCCAAGTAGTTGGTATTAGCATTGATAGTATCCAGAAGCGCCCTAATGGTCATTCCAGGAGTAAATGTAATGCTAAGATCATCCCCAGATACTCCAGTAAGAGTAGTGCTAAGAGAAGTTGCAATACCGCTTGCTCCAGCTACAATCATGGTACCAGCAGTAACAGTCCTAATACTTACATCATCACCACCAGAAGCAGCTGATGGAGCATTGGAAAGAGGCGGAGAAAGAGTCAGCTGCGAAGCAGTGTTAGCGGTGATGGTTGTGAACTCGCCATTAATAAGAACCTGAGTACCTACGTGATCACTAGGAGTCAAGCCTCCAGTAACCAGTTCAATTATAGAAGCGGTTGAACCAGTATCTACATTATCGCCGATATTCTCAGAACCACCACGGTAGAGCAGGTTCATGAAGATCTGTCCACCGGTCTCAGGGGAAAACTCGTCCTCACCTTCGAAGGTAAGTGTAGCAATCTTAGAGCCGGGAATAACTACTCCGTCAGCTACGTCAGCTGTGATGCCATTAGTATGTGCACCGAAGTCATCTGAAGTCAGAACCTGGCTGTTAGCCAAGATCTCTGCGTATGCTCCAGTAGTAGGCGCTGTAGGCAGAGCTGGTGAGATGGTAAGAGTAGTGGCGTTATTATCCACAATCTGGCGGATGAATGTCACCGCCAATGAATCCTGAATGAATACCCAACGACCAATGAACTCGTCATCGGTAAAGCCGGCTGCTGCCTTGAAATCAAGTACAGTCGAAGTGGAAGCACCATCCAGAGCACCAGTGAGTACAACCTCATTCTCTAGTACGAAATAGTCGTCTGTAGCATCAACAGGGGCAGACCCCCAAGCAGCCACAGTCATGGTATTGGTAGAGGCAACGTAGTCAGTAATCTGACGAACCTCAGTGGTAGCCGAGAAAGGCCTAAGAACAATCCACTTGCCGTTCAGTTCATCGTCCGCGAACGTGGCAGCTAGAGTAGTGTCCACAAGGATAGCTGCACCCTGAGTGCCTGTAGCGGTATTCGGGGAAGCAGGGGAACCAATAACGTTATCAGCTTCTGCAGCTGGCAGGTTCAAAGTAGACTGAGTTGAATTGTTGGTCTTAAAAAGTAAGACTCTAGATGCTCCACCGGGAACGTTCTCGTCATTGCCGGACTGGAAAGCAAGGGGAATAGAATCAACCATTGGTCCAGCCCTAAAGATGTCCTTGGCTCTAGTTGCGTCAAACAGTGTAACAATGCCCTGAAGTCCCGGGGCGCCACCGTCTGCTTCGCCTACAAGAGCAACAATGCTGTTGTCGCCCGCAACAACTACATTCAGAGCATCGGTGTTTACCTTGGTGATACCACCAGGCAGGAAACGAGTAATTCCATTAAAAGTAACAAATGACGGCATAGTTATAAACTCCGATTAATTAGTAGCTCTTAAACACCTTGTCCCACTCTTCGATGGTTCTGTGCTTATTATGATCTTTGCAGAAAGCCCTTAGGCCTGGGATGTGGTGAAGTTTCTTTCCTCTAGCAGCTGCCCAATGGTTAAAGCTATATTTTCTTCCAGCTACTACAGGGGGTTTAGAGACCTGAACTTTCGGCTTGGCTTTTTGCTGCTGCTCATCAACGTGGTCCTGAGCATCTTGCCCAGACAGCATCTTAAATTCTACTTCAGACTTCTTTTTCTTCTTAGCCATAGTTCTTTGTTCCCCTAAATATCAATGCGTCCTATGTTCAAAGGACACGGTACGTTTGGATCATCAGGTGCGATAGTGAGTTCTATAGCACTAGCTGTTTCTAGCTCCTTTATGAAGCTAAACGGGTAAGTGAAACGCAAGGTCAATGACCTCTGGAAAGCCTCATTTGGCAGGTACTCAGGTCTAATTCCGAAATCAGATCCACTGAGTTTCAGTGCCATGATTCCTTGCTCTTCTAAAAATGATCTAGTAGAGAGAAGGACTACCTTGGTTATTGCATACAGGTATAGGACTTCTTCTTGGTGACCAGCCAGTACTGATAGCTGATACTGCGTTTCATAGTTAACACCCTCCTCAGATAGGCTCTTAGAAGAAGACGGGTAAATACTAGAGGGTTCTCCAATGGACGCACCAGGATTACTGGCCTCTCGTATAACTACTACACTTTGATCTGTTAATTGTACCTCGAAAGGGTCTTGTATGTCAATAGAATTTGAGGTTAGTCTAATAATACTTTTAACTTGACCTTCTCCAGGGCCAGATACTACATATAAATCTAGGCACCCAGGATTACTCTGGTTTATACTAAGTACGAAATCAAGCAGTTCGGCCGCGCTATCACCATCAAAAGTAATACGAAAGTCAACAGCAGTGTCCACCTGCATAGTCTGGGTCACAGTTTTAGGTAGGCCAGAACTATCAGACACTGTACCTGCGTGCTGACCACTGCCTAAGACGTCATCAAATGATATATCTGAACTGGGGATAAGACCGCTCACTGAGGTTCCCATGTGGTTGCCTAAGAAGGTCTGGGCCTCCTCCTCAGTCTTCAAAAGTAACACTAGTGCAGGAAGTTTCAGAGACTGCTTCCTAGGGTAGTTAACGCTAAAATCAATAGTCTTCTTGGTGATAAACTCTTTGATTGCCTCTTGCTGCACTTGAGGCAGACTCCTAAACAGCACTTTGATTACACGAGGGTCCTTACGGATGGCACGAATACCATCTGACAGTGCTCTCTGTATTACTACTTCAGGCAAGACCGACACTATGAAAGCTCCTTGACTATGGCGTCAGCTAGTTTATCAAGTGCTGCTGGTAGTATTACATTATCCAAGTGTGTCATTACTTTCAAGTACATCTGTTGTCCATCCCAGCCAGGGTGGGTCCACCCATCATCGTCCTTATGCAGCCACACTGGCTCAATCCCGTGCGTGGGGTGGCCCTTCCACAAAGGTATCAATCTACGGTTCATTCCACCTTTCAGAAAACCTGGTTTCATGTCGTACGAGTCAGCACCAAACTCAATAGCCGCGATGAGAGGGCCCTTACCTTCTGAAACGTAGTTGGTATCAAGTACAACTCTGTAAGCCCCTCCAAGCATCGGTCTCGTCACTATAGCCTCCGTGTACCACTTGGCGGTAGATGTAAGGCTCTCATTAGCCAAAGTCTTCCAGTATTCAGCAGCTTCTTCTGCTATCTCTCGCATGAATTCAGAAAGGTCATACTGTGTCAGACCTAGCTTTAGGGCCATGTCAGGCACATCTATATCAATAGCAACCCTATTTGCAAGGAGTAAATTTGGGTTAAAAGAAATGCCAGCCATCAGATGCTAGTCCTCGTAACGAAGCCTTCAGCCTCTTCATCCCTCTTGGCTGCAGTATCAGCTGGGCTGCCTACTGTGAAGGACACATGCTTCTTTCTGAGCAGTACTTTCTGAGACAAAGTCCTACTCCTGTCAAACCTCTCGAACGGAGTGTTGTATACAATCCACTCTAGGAACGCCGTGTACTTAAGGGTGTAGAGTGTCTTGTCTACGGGGGTGTTTCCTACCCACTGTATCAATTTGTCCTTGAGTAAGAAATCTGCATTCTGGAAGTACAGTACTCCGTTCTCGTCCTCACAGTGAATAGCACAGTCAGCTAGGTACCACAGTCTATCTTCCTTCAACTGCAGGTTTGTATCTAGAGCTTGGTTGTCGTCTGTGTTACCTGCGTTCCTGAATATGACCTGACCTGCACCTACAGGAGACGAGTG
>SDBT01020329.1_pt1 | contig 10390 bp, 8 predicted proteins | sample 2277101 | NCBI WGS metagenome assembly SDBT01 (sample SAMN10404973, study PRJNA504765) | marine sediment metagenome | isolation source: marine sediment core GS10_PC15, 103 cmbsf | place: Arctic Ocean: Southern Knipovich Ridge | collected 2010
TTTAGAATGAGTTTTTACAAATGTATTATTAATTGATAAAATTGCAAGTATGCAAGCATTTAACTATTTATAAATATTTTATTTGCTCTTGATTTTGCCTGGCAAAGGAAAGGATCTGGCTGGCGACTGATACAGAATCAAGTACATTATCGGCAGGAAGTTTAAATACCAATTGCTGATCGCGATTACTCAATCCAAACAGATAGGTTTTATCATAATATTGAAGCGCCATTTCCGCTGTCAATTTGTAATCGCCCTTTGTTACCGCCTCTATGGCTTTACGTGTTATGTCCCCTCCAAGCCGCTGGCTTATCTTCTGTATGCTTTCGCTTAGTTCCTCGTTTGAAAATCCCGCGTAATCTTCCACCAGCCTGTCCACCCTGTCCATGCGTGGGATATCCAGGAATACCACCGGGGCAGACCGGATTTGATTATAAATACCCGCTGGAAGAATATTTCGCCCTATGCTGCGGCTTTCATCCTCAACCCAAATGGTACGGTTCTTTTCAAGGGGTAATAAATCCCAACAAATTTTGTTTTCGAAATGTTCCGTTGAATGCTGGTTTTTTTCTCCAAGATTTCCAAAAGCAGAACCTTTATGATGTGCCAGGGTTTCCAGGTCGAGGATCTGCTCTCCCATTTCCGCTAATGATTTCAATGCGGCGGTTTTGCCTGAACCGGTTAAACCGCCAATGACAATTAAAGGGAGAGCATGATCGAAATAGGCAAGTACAAATTGACGGAAAGATTTATAACCTCCCTTTAGGCGGCTACAATCCATCCCGGCTGTCTCAAAAAGCCATGCCATGCTTGCACTGCGCATGCCTCCCCGCCAACAATGCACGAGGAGTTTATTTTGCCGGGCAATTTTTTGGGCCTTCCGGACAAATGATGTCATTTTCGGACCTGCGAAATCCAGGCCTTTTATCAGTGCCTCCTGTTGTCCTTTCTGTTTGTAACTGGTTCCAACTGATTTTCTTTCCTTATTAGAAAACAAAGGAATGTTGTGGGCGGTGGGTATATGTCCCTGTTTGTATTCAGCAGGTGTTCTTACATCAATTACCGGAAAGCTATCCGCCTTCTGCAGGAAAAGCTTTATATCAATCTCCCGGGGCATTTTCAGGGAAGGTGCGTAAGAGGATTTCCTTTATTTGATCTGTGCTGGCAGGCTTTAGCAGGTAATCCTCTATACCCAATGCTTCAGCAGCACTTCTGGTGTCAGGATTTTCTACTGCAGTCACGGCCACGACAGGTACTTCAATTCCCAGTTTTCGAATCTCTGTAATTGCCTGTAATCCATCCATTTCCGGCATCAGCAAATCCATAAAAATGATATCGTACGATTTTTCAATGGCCATTTTCACGGCCTCTTTGCCATTTTCCGCCTGATCAATTTCAAAGCCCAGGCTTTTAAATAAATTTTGTGCAAGTTTCCTGTTGAATATATTGTCTTCTGCCAGTAAAATTGAAATATCCGGGTTGATGATCTTGGTCCGGGGTACTTTGCCGGCACCCGATGACTGGAGGTCCTTCTCCCTGGTGGTACCATCTAGCACTTCTATGGTGAATGAATATTTAGTGCCAGGCTGATCGGGATCTGCAGAGATGGCAGATGGACTTTCAATCCATAATTGTCCCTTTAACAGGTTGATATGTTGCAATGCGATGGCAATTCTAAGCTCGTTTTCTTCAAATCCTTTACCTGACAGGTCCAATGTATTTCCCTGATGGTTTACAAACTTATCAATAATATGCTGAGGCAAACCGGGACCGGTATCATCAATTTGGAATTGTAATACAAGGTATTCATCATGATCTTCAATCACTTCAGCACTGATTAATATCCTGCCTCCCCGGGTCTGTTCAATTGAACTTTCCACCAGATAATAAAGAATCTGTCTGAGCCGGAAAGGATCACCTATCAGCCTGTCTGGCATATCATTTCTGATCTTGGTGATGATGCTGGAATTGATCTGGGAAGCTATTGATTTAAAAGGTTGGATAGCGAGGTCGATTTCGTCTTTAAGGGAAAACGGAATTTCTGCCATAATCACTTTTTCTACATCCTGTGTTGCGAAATCAAGGATTGAGGTGATCTGGTTGGAAAGGAGATCCGTAGTTTTCTTTAAGATCACAGCAGTTTCTTCTAAATTACCTTTGAGGCTTTCCTTTTCCAGTATATCAACAGCATTCCGCAACTGGCTGACAGGTCCTGCTATCTCATGGCTCATGCTCTCCAGTAATTCAGTTTTGGCCAGCTGAGCAATCTTTTCAAGATTTCTTGCCTTCTCAAATTCTGTGATATCGAATAGTAAAATGATGTTGGTTTCAACCTGATTGATTTCCGTTATCAACTCGCGCCTGTAAAGTTGCCGGATGATGTTATCACTTTGGGATTTAATAACATCGCCAGGTCCAAATGCCCGCATGTACAACGGATCATCTGTCCCAGCCTTTTTTGTCTCCAAATCCAACTCATGCAAGGATTTATTTTCTGGCGAATCTTTGGGATCCTTCATGATCCATTCCCTGGCGGTATTATTCATCACACGAATAGCTCCATTGGGTTCTGAAAGTATGATTCCGACCGGAAGGGAATCCAGTGTTTTAACCAGGGCAACTTCAGAGACACGTTTACGCCGGACAGTTTCTGATTTGACCCTGAAAACAGTGAAATAAATGTATAGCAAAAGAGCAAGGAGGGCCAGGCTGAATAAAGAAATGATGGAAAACTTTATTATTATGCTACGAAGAAAAAGATCTGTTTTAATGGAAAAAATAATCCCCAGATCCCTCTTGACCAGACGAATCGGATAATAAACTGAAACAACCCTGATGGGCGAGCCATCTACATCGATGGAATGAACCATTGAACTTTCCTCACCTTTTATGACATCAGATCCAATTCTTTTCAGATCATTGGATGAAATATTCAGGTTGGTTTCAGCAGTTGCAATGAGTTCTCCTGCATTGGTCACCATCCACTGCCACATGGTGTTTTCAAGACGGTATTTTTCAAAAATGGAATTTACATAGAGAGTAAAATTTATCTCTACAACGATATTCGAACGAACAATCCCATTTTCATCAAAATCCGGAATTAACAGGGAAAATTTATCCTGGTCGAAAATCAGCTCCTCCCTTTCGTGTAATATGGTCTGCTCCTGGGATTCGTAATAGTCTGTAACAAAATCGCCTTTCCTGTCCAGTATGAGGCTGTATACATTATTCTCATTATCAAAAATCGTAATTTTGTTGATGAGTTCACTATTTCTGGCATAAAGCTTTTGCAGGTTTTCTGCACCACGTTCCCTGATCTCTGTGTTAGTGAACAGTTCACTGAAATCATCAGCAAAGGGAATTGCGTTCAACTCATTTTCAAAATTCATGCCTCCCTGTTCAATAGTTGAACCACAGAGATGTGTTTGTCTGGTTAGTAAATCAGTTTGAAAATCAAGTTGTTGATTAAAGATAGTGAAGTAAAAGACTGTATTGATTCCTATAAATAGAAAAATACTTATCAATATGATGAAAAAGGACCGGTTCATTCATCTGAAAATTAACATATTCATCATTATTACACAAAAGAAGTTATTACCTGTATTTAGAACTGTCCTGCTGTTCCTCCAATAGGTTCAGGTAGCTTTTATATCGGGACAAACTGATTTTGCCAGACTCAATAGACTGTATGACAGCACATTCTGGTTCGTTCACATGAATACAGTTATGATATTTGCATCCAGCTGAAACCTTGAAAAATTCCGGAAAATAATGATAAAGGGGCTCATCTTCCATATCTGTTATTCCAAATCCTTTGATTCCAGGAGTGTCAATGATGAAACCCCCGATGCCCAGTTCAAACATTTCGGCAAAGGTCGTGGTATGTTTTCCTGACTTATGACTCTGGGATATCTCCCGGGTTTTTAAATTCAGGGATGGTTCAATGATATTGATCAATGTAGATTTTCCCACACCCGAATTGCCTGCCAGCAGAGTTACCTTTTCTTTCAGTGCAGATTTGATCTGATCAAGGTTTACCATTGTCTCAAGCGAACACTTAATGCAGCCATAACCAATTTTTTCATAGATTTTTCGCCACTCGTCAAGAGTCATTTTTTCAGCTTTGCCATACAAATCGATTTTATTAATCAAAAGGATCGCAGGTATATTGTATGCCTCGGATGTGACCAGGTAGCGGTCAATGAATTCGGCATGTGTAACAGGGTTGATCACAGTGATCATCAGGATTAACTGGTCGATATTGGCAGCAATGATCTGGTGAGATTTTGATAGTTTGGTAGATTTCCGGATGATATAGTTTTTTCTTGGAAGGACATCACTGATCCGGCCTAGTTTTTCACCTTCCCGGATGGAAAACCTCACCAAATCACCTACGACAACCGGGTTTGTGCTTCTGAGCCCTTCCAGCCGGTATTTGCCACTGATAATACATTCGTTCAATCCGGCTTCTGGCGAATTGACCAGGTATGAACTACCGGTTGATTTAATAACCCTTCCTTCTCCTTCCATATACAAAGTATACAAAAGTAGTTATATTTATAACCATGCAAAAGATCATATCCTATAACGTAAATGGCATTCGTGCTGCCATAAACAAAGGCCTGCTGGACTGGATGAAAAAAGTAAGACCAGGGATGCTGTGCATACAGGAAACAAAAGCACAGCCCGATCAGGTCGACATGGACCCCTTTAGAAAACTGGGGTATATTGATTACTGGCATTCAGCTGAAAAAAAGGGTTATTCCGGGGTTCTGATACTTGCAGATCGGGAACCTGACAATGTTGTAATTGGCATGAATGCCTCAGATTATGATTCAGAGGGAAGGGTTATCCGGTTCGATTTTGGTGATATTTCTTTTCTCAATGTCTACATTCCATCCGGCACCACCGGGGATGTCAGGCAGGATTTCAAGATGCAATTCCTTGATGACTTTCTCAGTTTTCTGACTAATCTCAGGAAAGATAAACCCAATCTTTTGGTCTGCGGGGATTTTAATATAGCACACAGGGAGATTGATATACACAACCCGGTCAGTAATAAAAAAACTTCCGGGTTTCTTCCTGAGGAAAGGGCATGGATTGATCAATTCCTGGAGAGTGGTTTTGTGGATACATTCAGGCATATGAACCCGGGCACTGTTAAATACAGCTGGTGGAGTTTTCGTTCAAACGCCAGGTCGAAAAACCTTGGATGGCGGCTGGATTATCATATGGTCACCGAATCACTGGCAGCCCGCATAAAAGATGCGGGCATCATGAACGATGCGGCACATTCCGACCATTGTCCGGTTTGGGTGTACCTGGACATATGATTATTTTAGAAAGATTTTGGCAAGCCCTTGTTTTCCCTTATAAGGAGGGTATCTTAAGGGAAAATCCACCCAGTTTGCCTTGTCAAGAAATGACCTTTTATAGGAAAAGGTTTCAAAACTGTATTTCCCATGGTACCTCCCCATACCGCTCAAACCTATCCCGCCAAAAGGCAGATAAGTGTTAACGAAATGCACCACTGTATCATTTATGCCTCCGGAACCGGACATGGTCCGGTCAATGATCATACGCTGGGTTTTCTTCGACTTACTGAAAATATATAAACAAAGAGGCCTGGGTCTGCTTTTGATATAATTGATGACATCATCGAGAGACCGGTATGTGATCAATGGCAGGATAGAGCCGAAGATTTCCTCCTTTAAAAGAATATTGTCCATGTCCTCTACCTCAACAATGGCAGGCTCAATATACCTTTCTTTAAGATCGGTATCTCCTCCCAGCAGGATTTTTTGTCCCTCCAGGTATCCTGCCAACCTCTCCGCATTGGATTGATTGATAATTCTGGCAAAATCAGGGCTACCCTTGATGTTGTCCTGGTAAACAGATTTCAGGTAATCCTTCATACCTGTGAGAAGTGCTTCTTTGATATCTTCATGGACAAACATATAATCGGGGGCAACGCATGATTGTCCGGCGTTCAGAAGTTTACCCCAGAGAATTCTTTTGGCTACCAGCCGGGGATTGGTCTCAGGTTCTACGATAACGGGTGATTTTCCACCCAGTTCAAGGGATACAGGGGTAAGGTGCCTGGCGGCAGATTGCATGACCTTTTTCCCGACCTCTGTACTACCTGTGAAAAAGATATAGTCAAATTGTTCCTCCAGCAGAAGCTGGTTGACCTCCTTACCCCCTTCAATGATGGAGATATGATCCGGATCAAAATGGTCAGAGATCATGCGGGTCATCAGTTCATAAGTATGCTTTGCGTGCCGTGATGGCTTGGCAAGGACACAGTTACCGGCAGCCACAGCACCAACCAGTGGCATGAAGAGCAGCTGGAAAGGATAATTCCAGGGGGAGATTATTAGCACCCTTCCAAAAGGTTCCTGAAAATAATAGCTCCTGGCAGGCCAGTGTAACATAGGAGTGTATACGCGTTGGGGACGAGCCCATTTCTTCAGGTTTCTGATCATGATCCCGATGTCCTGCAACACCAGCCCGTTCTCACTGCCATAGGTTTCAAATTCCGGTTTGTTAAAATCCGCCCTTAACGCTTTGTAAATATCTGTTTCATGCTTGATAATCATGGCCCTTAATTTCTTTAAAGCATTCAGCCGGAAATTGACATCCAGGGTAATACCGGATTCAAAGAAGTGTTTCTGTCTCTCTATAATATTTTGAATTTCAATAAGATCCATAATTTAATCTAATTCGATAATTTAATAACATTCTTCATGATTACATTTCTGAGCAGGGAATAACCCTTATCGTTCAGATGTACCCCGTCTTCGGCATAGATATCATTTTTCAGGATTCCCGGTTTCATAAACATGGGTGTTGAGATATCAATAAAAATGACATTCTTTTGTATCCTGCAAAGGTCTTCAAGCATCTGATTGGCCCTGTCCATCTGTTTCCAGTGCCTCATTCTTGATGGACTGGGTTTAATGGAGAGGAAGATGATTTCAGTACCAGGTAAGCGTTGCTGACATTGGCTGATGAATGCTTTGCACTCTTCCAGGAATGCCGAAGGTTTTGTACCCCTTGTAATATCATTATCTCCTTCGTAGATAAAAATCCTGGATGGATTGTAGGGGAAAACAATTCTATCAATATTCTGGTTTAATTCTTTCATAACGGACCCTCCAAATCCCCGGTTAATTACGATCTGTGGATACATATCCTCAGCAAGGTTGTACCAGCGGCGGATCGTGGAGCTTCCTGTAAAAAGGACAGCGCTGTCAGGGGGTGGATCATACCTGTCCATTATCTCAAAAATCCTGATCTCGTTTTCATACCATTCGGGAGGTTCTGTTTTTTCATAAATATGTTGTGCCATCCCAAGGTCTAACACATCCAGGGCTTGATCTTCGAGTAGCAGTCCCACAAATGATCCGCCGCCTGTAGAAATTTTATCCACCTGCAGGGTCCATTCCTTTATTGGCGTGTTCTTAAATCGGTGTTTGAAGGATCCGGAAAGAATGTGGAATATCTGACCGTCATAAGTCCGGTCACTGATGACCTTAAGTCGAACTGTTTTTTCATCGATGATGCAGGCCCTGAGCTCTGGTGACATTTCAGGATACCGGTCAGCCGTAAGCGTAACACTGTGAAATGCATAAGGATTCCGGTAAGATTCCCTCACCGAATACCATGGCAGGCTGAAATTATCCGGGTCGTCCTCCCGGTCGGCATCATTCAGGTAGAGCTGTATGGCCATTACCAGGTCCTGGTGAGGATCAATGCTGATCATCTCAAAAGGAACCATCCCCTCCAGCATGTAACCCAGGCTGGTTTTCCTGCTGTAAAATACAATAGAAGTTTCGGATGTGTTTATTGATAACGATCTGAGATGATCATAAGCATTGAATGCTGCCATGGAGTCGGGAAGGTCAAATCCCGGCCTGACAGAGACCTGCAGAATATCCGGGGAACCCCTGCCCTGACTCAGGAATAATTCGAGTCCATCCCCATTCCAAAAATGATCCGGGTCCTCATACAAACTGTCATCCTTGATTTCTGCCAGTAGAAATATTCCTTTTTCGCTCCAGGCCATCCTGAATGAAGCCTGAAAATCATTTGTGTCCGGGATATTCCCACAAACATCAGAAAGGATTCTCAGCGGAACATAGTCAGGGTTCCAGTCCCCCGACATCCCATCAACAACAAGGCCCGGAAGATAAGGGATACTCCGGGCAATATCAGGCGGAAGATCAAGCTTGTATTCCGGTCCGGTTACACAGCCGATTGAAGTTATTGCAAACATATGCAACAGGATCAACCTTAATATATTCTTGCGATAATGGTGCATCATATATTCATTTGTCTTTCTTTCCCGGGATCTTACTCATGGCATATTCCGCCATGGCCAGGATGCTAAAGCTTGGGTTTACCCCGATATTGCCCTGGATGACGGATCCGTCCACAATATGGATGCCAGGGTATCCATGTACGGACAGATCAGGATTTATAACACCATCCGAGATGCTTTCTGACATGGGACAACCACCCAGGATATGGGCGGTAGTCGGACGGTCAAACATAACTTCAAGAATAATATTCTGAGCAATTCCATTTGCCTTTCTGGCATATTCTTCCATTACTTGCTGACCAATGCCAATATAGGCCGGCACTCTTTTATAGCCTGAATTATCGAGGATTATTCTCCCTCCCCATATTCCTGGCTTCCAGATCATGCGCATTGAATTTTCAATATGCTGCATAACCAGGAATATAACCAGGTTGGTAGACCATTTAAATTTGAAAATGACTTTCAGAAATTTCCGGGGATTTCTGAATGAGATGTAAATCATCCGGAGAGTTCTTTTAAAATTAGAAACATTACCCGGGGAAGACAGGGCAAAAAACCATTTTAAGGCGTTTGATCCATCCGGGTATTTGACTACTTCGACATGGGTATTCTCGTCGGGATTGAAAACACTTGTAATGGCCAGGCCATTATTGGTTTTTTCCGGGATACTGGAAACCGCAGAAAGTGTTTCTGAATTGGTAAGCAGCGAGAATCCCAGGGTATCTGACAGACCGGCAAGGGTTTTGTATTTATATTTCTGTTTCAGAAGCAGTTCGAGTGTACCGAGGGATCCCCCGGCCAGGATCAATCCTTTACACCTGAATTTACGGGCCTTTCGGCTGAACAACCTGGTCGATGATCTGGTATAAACAATGTATTCTGTGCGCTTGCATTCAATCCTGACTACCCTTGTTTCTGCAAGGATCTCTGTGCCGTATTTTTCTGCGAAATAAAGATAATTTTTATCCAGGGAATTTTTTGCATTTTCCCGGCAGCCTACCATGCAGCCTGCACATTCAATGCAGGGCTTTCTTAGAGGACCCTGTCCATTGAAATAGGGATCCCGCTCTTCTTCCCTGTCATCCATATAAATACCAACATATACATTTTCAAAACTATCTGAGCGATTCATATCTTTTGCCACTTCTCTGAGATACCTGTCTTCGGGATTGATTTTTTCATATAGTGTTCTTCCCATCATGAATGCGGCAGTATCATAAAAAGGCTTTAATAGCTTTTTCCAGTTGCCATATTTCTTCCAGGAATCATGTTTTTGGCAACCAGAGATATTTTCGGAGGTTCCAGTTACTTTTTGGAAAATCATCGGGATTAAATCTTTTACCTTTTTCAATGGTTAACACAGAATAACCTTTTTCGGACAGGCGGAGAGAGGCAACACTACCTCCGAAACCGGATCCTACAACGATGTAATCATACACCTTTTCCATCAGGAGGGTTGAAATATGAGAGAGAGCTTAAATATAGAAAAAGAATGGCAAAGACAGGAATCAGAGGTTTCTTAAAACTTCGGCTACTGTGGACCTGTTTTTATAGTTGGGGTCATACTGGATATAACGGATCTTCCTGTCTTCACCGATAATGAAGGTAGCTGGGACAGGCAAAATATAATCCTCATTTGCATTTGCCCTGTCGACATGTTTTCCAATTCTCCGGTTATGCTTTCTGGTTTTTTCATCCATGGTAAATGATACATAATAGGCATCCATGATATGGTATCCTTTATCATGTATCACAGAAAATGCAGCGCCGGTTTTATTAATGGTTTTATGATTGTATTCGGGGATTTGCGGTGAGACTGCAATGACTGATGCACCCTTGTCGAGCACATATTCAAGTGAATCCTGGAATTTTGAAATATGCTTGTTGCAATAGGGACACCAGGAACCGCGGAAAAATATCAGCACAACCGGTCCGTTTTTAAGTGATTCCCTGAGATTAACCAGATCGTCTGTTTGATCTATCCCGTGGAAATCTGGCGCAATATCACCCACCTGAAGGGTAGATATAGAATGCTGGCAGGCAATGACACCTGTCAGGAGGCTTAGC
>SDBT01020330.1_pt1 | contig 10389 bp, 7 predicted proteins | sample 2277101 | NCBI WGS metagenome assembly SDBT01 (sample SAMN10404973, study PRJNA504765) | marine sediment metagenome | isolation source: marine sediment core GS10_PC15, 103 cmbsf | place: Arctic Ocean: Southern Knipovich Ridge | collected 2010
ATTCTACTTTCTGATTAAAAATGAAAAAACAATTTGACAAAAATCACCCATAATTAATCTTGCATACCGGACGGTCGGTTTTATAAGCTGAATCCTCTGATAAAGGAGTTTTTATGGATTCTAAAGAAAAGATTTTAAAAGCAGCTTTAAGGATTTTCCTGGAAAAAGGTTATGATGCTGCCAGCATAAATGATGTAGTTAGAGAATCAAAATTTACCAAAGGTGGAATTTATCATCATTTCCAGAATAAAGAACATTTATTTATAGAGACCATAAATTTTTTATTTGATGAATTTGAAAAATGGGAAAGTGAAATTTACTCAAAATCTTTGAGTTTGAAAGAAATTCTGAGGATCTATTTTACATCACTTAGTGAAGTAATAAATTTCATAAAGAAAGTTGCAGAGACTGATAGGTTGAAGGAATATAATTTTTATGTTTTAATGTTTGAAGCGTTTCATAAATTCCCGGAAATTAAACATAAACATTGGGAAACCCATAAAAAAAATGAAGATGCGTTCATCAAAATCTTGGTTGATGCTCAGGAAAAGAAAATCATTCAGGATGACATCGATCCGAGAACATTTGCTTTTATGGTAAATGCAATGGCAGAGGGAACAATGCTCTATCATATGATAAATGAAAAAATAGACCTGAAAGAAATGGGAGAAAAACTCTTTCAGAATGTCTGGAATAGTATAAAGATATGAGCCTATAAGAACGCTAAGGAACACGAAGAAAATGTCTAATAACAAATTTCTAATTACAAAACCTTGCGAACCATGTCAGGCTTCCGTCAGTTGCCGGATTAAAATTTGACTGATGGTTTCTTTCAGAAAGATTTTGACCTTCGCAATGGTTTAATTGGTTGAACTCGTTGAACTGGTTGAATAGGTTTCCGGTATAAAAAAGAAAATAAAAATTCGTGTTAATTCGTGTAATTCGTGGATAAATAAAAAAGGTGGTAAAAATGAAAAAAGTGATATTAACATTTGTTCTGATGCTGATGATATCAGCACTTTCTGCAATCACTCTGGAAGAAAGTATTCAAATCGCACGAGAGAATAATAAAGATATTCTGGCTCAGGAAAGCGGCTTGATGTCTGCAGATTGGAGTGAAAAAAATGCCTTAACGAACTTTTTCCCGAAAGTTTCATTCAGTTCCACAATTGTAAGAATAGATGATGATACTTATGACTTGGCAAACGCACCAATCCAGGTTCCCGGTATCGGTGAATTTCCTTCTATGTTTTCTGTATACAAAACTTCTTATACAAATTACATTACAGTTCAGCAACCTGTCTTTAATGGCGGGAAAATGATAATGGGATATCAATTAGCAAAACTGGCAAAAAAACAGGCATTAATTGCATTACAGGATAAAAGGAATGACATTTCTTATGCAGTTGCTTCTGCTTATCTTGGTATTCTGAGATTGCAGGATTTGAAGACTCTTTCCGAGAAAAGCTTGAATTCTACAATTTCCCACCTGGAAAAAGTTCAAAAAAAATATGAAGTGGGAACAGCTAAAAAATCCGATGTACTACAATGGCAGGTTAAAAAGAAAAATGATGAAACTGCCATAAATGAGATCGAAGGTGATATTGATGAACTTTTGGGTATGTGGACGAACCTGCTGGGAGTTGAGGGAAAAAGCCCGGCTCAAATTGAAGTAAAAGCATTAGACTTAGAAATTAATAAGTATGCTTCAATGAATTCCAAAGAAACTGAGCAGGCAATGAAAGAATATCTTTCGGATGTATCCATAAGCAGCCCAACCTTGCAGATGCTCGAGCTTGCACAGAAAATGACAAAGAAAAAATACCTGATGGCAAAAGGAGAATTTCTCCCTTCAATCAATATTCAATATAATTATGAATTTGAAAGTGATGATAAATTCGATTTTTCAGGAGAAGAAAACTGGAACTTTGCTGCTGTTGTTTCAGTGCCAATTTTCACAAGTGGAGCGAATTTCTCTAGTGTGAAAACAGCAAAATATGAAATGAAGAGAGTAGATTACGAAACTGAATCTATAAAAGAGAATTATCTTATTGCTGCAAAAAATGCTTTTTATAGTTTGATCACGAAATCTAAAACAATCGAGGATAATAAAACAGCTCTGGAATTTGCAGAGGAGAATCATAAAATAATCAATGAGCTTTACGAACAGGGAATGGTTACGAACAGTGAACTTCTGGATGCTGAAGCAATGCTTTTTGGAAGCGAAATGAACCTGGTATCTTCATATTACGATTATATTCTAATTAAATATGAATTAAAAAAATACAGGAATTAACAGGAGGTATTGATGCTTAAGAAATTAATTATTCTAATGATGGTTGTCCTGCTTTCTATTTTTATTGGATGTGAAAAAAAATCTGAAGTAGAAGAAAAAAAAGAGGAATTAACAGGTATCAGAAACGTGAAGGTTGCACCTGCAAAAAGAGGAGATATTTCCACTTATATCGATTTTTCCGGGAAGCTGGAAACTAAACAAATAGTGAATATCTCTCCTGCTATGTCTTCTAAGATTGTGAAGCTTTTTGTAGAAGAAGGTGACAAGGTAGAAGAAGGCAATATCCTTGCCAGGCTGGATGATACACACCTTGTTCAGGCGGAAATGCAATACAGGAATCTGAAGAAAAAATACGAAAGAATGAAAGAGCTTAAAAAAACCGGTTCTATTGACGAACAGACTTTCGATGAAGTGAAAACCGGTTACGAAGTTGCGAAATCTTCTTTTGAATTTATGCTGGAAAATACAGAAATCAGGGCACCTTTTAATGGAACTGTAACCTTGATTTATAAAAAAGAAGGTGAGAATTTTGATGCAATGATGGACCCGATGCTCATCAGGATGATAAATCTGAACCGTATGAAAGCCAAAATACAGGTTTCAGATGTTGATATTTCAAAAGTGTCAATTGGGCAGAAGGCTTTGATTAAGGTGGATAGCTCTACTGAAGAATTTATTGGGAAAATAACTTATATTTCACCTGAAGCGGATATGATGTCTGGAACTTACACAGTTGAAATTAGTTTGAAAAATCGTGATAATGTACTCAAGCACAATCAGTTCGCCAGGATAATACTGTTTACAAAGACTTCCCAAAATACGATTATAGTTCTTCAGGGAGCAGTTCTGGAATCTGAATATGTTTTTGTATTGGAAGATGGAAAAGCTGTGAAGAAATACGTTACTTTAGGCTTGGAGAATGAATTTGAGGTTGAAATCAAAGTGGGTATAAAGCAAGGTGAACAGGTTATTACTTATGGTAATGTCGGGCTTTCCGAAGGGGAAAAGGTTGAAGTGAGCCACTAAGAACGCGAAGAAAATGTCTAATAACAAATTTCTAATTTCAAAACCTTGCAATCAGTTGAATTGGTTGAATCAGGCTTCGTTTCACTACGCCCGGACAAGTTGGTTGAACTGGTTGAATTAGCTGAATCAGGAAAAGACCTTGCGAACCGTGTCAGGCTTCCGTCAGTTGCCGGATTAAAATTTGACTGATGGTTTCTTCTGGAGAGATTCTTTCACCTTAACCTTTGCAATGGTTGAATCGGTTTCCGGTATAAAAAAAGAAAATAAAAATTCTTGTTAATTCGCGGCTAAATAAAATAAATAAATTAGTGGAACTTAGCGTTCTTCGCGGCTAAATAAAAAAGGTGGAAAAATGAAATTACCCGAATTTTCAGTTAATCGACGCATAACGATTTTGATGTTAACGATATTGATCATAATTGTGGGCGGAATATCTTTCACAAAACTTGGGCTGGAGATGCTGCCGGATATGGATTATCCTGTAATCTCGATCATTACCAGTTATCCCGGAGCTTCCTCACAGGATGTGGAAGAAACGATCACCAAAACAATTGAAACCGCAATCGCGACTGTTAAAGATATTAAAAGTCTGAAATCCGAGAGTATGGAAAATGTTTCTTTGATTTTGGTGGAATTCAATTGGGGAGCAAACCTGGATTTTGCAGCACAGGATTTGCGTGATGTTATCGATCAGATAGCGGATTACCTTCCCGATGAAGTTTCCAGACCTCTCGTTATGAAATTCAATCTATCTCAAATGCCGATTTTGATGTATGGCGTTACAGGTGGAGAAAACACATACCAATTGCGAGAACTTTTAGAAGATGATGTTGCAGCGAAATTAAAAACTCTCAGTGGAGTTGCTTCCGTAATGGTTATGGGTGGTGATGAAGCTGAAAAACAGATAATTATCGATAAACAGAAACTGGAACATTTTAAAATATCGATAAATGAAGTTGTGCAAATGGTTGCTGCTGGAAATCTGAATATGTCCGCAGGTCACATCCAGAAAAGTAAAAATGAATATTTATTGAGAACCATTGCAGAATATAAATCTACCGAAGAAATTTCTAATCTTCCCATTAAAATTACTCCAACTGGGAAAACAATTTACCTAAAAGATGTTGCCAGAGTTATAGACGGATTTAAAGAACAACGCTATAAAATCAGGACTAATAGAGAACCTACTGCAATGTTGATGATTTCCAAAGAATCTGGTTCAAACACTTTAACGGTTGGGAAAAGGGTTATAGCGAAAATCAAAGAAATCGAATCCGGCTACAAAAGTCAGATCCGTTTTAATGAAATAATGAATATGGGAAGACCGATTGAAAAAGTAACGCGCGGAGCTGCTTCTAACCTGATAATCGGTGGACTTTTAGCTATTATGATAATGTTCCTCTTTCTCAGAAACTGGCGACCTACTCTCACCATCTCGATCGCTATTCCCATCTCGGTTGTTGCGACTTTTGTTTCGCTCTATCTTGCTAAATATTCCTTGAATATTATGACCATTGGTGGCTTGGCTTTGGGTGTCGGAATGTTGGTCGATAACTCGATTGTTGTGATCGAGAATATTTATCGACATTTGGAAATGGGAAAAGATAAGATCAGTGCTGCCAGGATTGGAGCATCCGAAGTTGCAATGGCTATCACTGCTTCCACCCTGACTACAATTGCAGTTTTCTTTCCGATGATCTTCAGTGAAGGAATGACTGGAATTTTAGTTCGGGGATTGACTTTAACGGTTTCTTTCTCGCTTTTTGCTTCCTTGTTTGTTTCGCTGACAATCGTTCCGGCTATTGCTTCCGTCATTTTTAAAAAAGAAAGAGCAAAAAATCAAAAAATTAAAGAGCAGAAAATATTTGAAAAAATTAAGGTAAAATATGTAAGATCACTCGAAAATATTTTACAGCATAAAGCCCGGACACTGAGTATTGCAGGACTCTTGTTCTTGCTTTGCATCGCAATCCTGGTTTTGCAGTATTATGGATTTATTAATGTCATTGGAACGGAATTTATGCCTGCGCAGGATATTCCTTTCTTATTGTTGAATGTTAAAATGCCGATTGGTACTCCTCTGGAAGAAACTGATGCAGTAATCAGGCAGATCGAGGGTGTTCTCGACAGTATCGAAGATGTCAGGCATACGATGGTTTTGGTTGGACCAATGTCAGATTCGCAGGCAATGGCAGACCCGACCAATCCGCAGGAAGTTAGTGAAGCTCAGGTTTATGCCCGGCTTCATGAAATCAAAGATCGCAAAAGAAGTTACGAAGAAATTCAGGAATTAGTTCGAAGCCGGATTCCCAATATAAAAGGAGCGCAGATCACTTTTCTTTCGCGGGAAGAAATGATGGGCAGTGGAGCTTCCAATCCAATTGAGATCAATGTTTATGGCAAGGATCTGGAGCAATTGAAAGTAATTGCTTCCCAGCTTGAAGAACGGGTTGCAAATGTAGAAAATGTCGCAGATGTGATCAATTCGCTGAAAGAAGGTAAACCTGAAATTCACATTGTCATAGATAAAGATAAAGCTTTCAAATATGGTCTGACATCTGCTCAAATCGCTTCCTCGATCCATACTGCCACGCTCGGAACAGTTGCAGGGATTTTCCGTAAAGCTGGAGATGAGATAGATATCCGGGTTCGTCTCGATGAAAAAAACAGGAACAGCTTTAATGACATCGAGCATTTATCTATTGTTTCTCCTTTAGGATTTTCCGTTCCTTTGAACCAGATTGCTCATCTCGAATCTTCAGTAGGACCAAAAAAGATCAGTAGGGAACATCAAAGCAGGAAAGTTTCGATTACAGGCGGAATCACAGGAACTAAAGACCTAGGTGGAACAGTTAAAAAAGTACAGGAAGCGATTTCCAATATAACAGACAATCTTCCGCTCGGTTATTTTTTGGAGTTAGGAGGGTCATACAAAGATATGCAGGACGCTTTCAAAACGCTAGGACTCGCCTTACTTCTGGCAATAGTTCTCGTCTATATTGTGATGGCTTCTCAATTTGAATCCGTTAAGCAGCCCTTTATCATTATGTTCACAATGCCTTTAGGATTTATCGGAGTCCTGTTTATTTTGATTATTACTCGCACTACACTTTCGGTTGCCAGTTTTGTGGGAGGCATTATTCTCTGTGGAATTGTTGTAAATAATGGAATTGTTTTGGTCGATCATATTAATCAGCTTCGTCTCAAAGGAATGGAAAAATATAAAGCAATCATTCAGGCTGGTTCTGATAGGATGCGACCTGTTTTGATCACTGCATTAACTACCATTATGGGAATGCTGCCCATGGCTCTCAGTAGACAGGAAGGTTCGGAACTTAAATCTCCGATGGCTTTAACTGTTATTGGTGGACTTATTAGTGCGACTTTCTTTACTTTATTTGTGATTCCGGTTATTTATAGTTTGGTTGATAAAGAGAAGAAGAGAATAGAAGAGTAAATTAGTTGAATCAGGCTTCGTTTCACTACGCCCGGACAAGTTGGTTGAACTGGTTGAATTGGAAAAAGACCTTGTGAATGGTTGTGGAATTTCAATTGGGAAGTTGACATTAGTTAAGATTGGACATATTATATTTTCTTTGAAAAATGCAATTATTTTGTAATAATACATAAAAAGTTATTGACATCATATAGCTTTTATATTGATTTTGACACAGATATGTATTTTAGCTTTTTAAACTAGGAGGAAGTAATGATTTTAAAATTTAAAATAAAAAACCATCTCTCGATAAAAAATGAAGTTGTTCTGGATTTTGTAGCAACAAAAAAAGACAAGCATTTTAACTTCTTTTGTGAAGAAATTGGGAAATATAAGGTTTTGAAGATTGCGATGCTTTTTGGACCTAATGCATCAGGAAAATCCAATGTTCTGTTTGCGTTGAATAAATTTCGTGATATAATTCTAAATGATAAATTGAGTAAGAAAGACCAAATTCAACAAATTCCTTTTGAATTCGATTATTCTACACAAAATGCTCCTACTTTTTTTGAATTAGAATTCCTAGTAGGTGAAACCAAATTTACTTATAACATCGAATTCAATAATGAGTATATAATAAATGAAAATTTATATATCTATTCGCCTAATAGGACAAAATATTTTTCACGAATTACCAACGTTCAAACAGAGGAAGTGAATTTAGAAATAGGTAATAAATTTGATATAAGTGATATTGATAAAAGAACTTTGATTGGGAATACTACTCACAATATGACAATTCTATCTGGTTACAATAAAACTAGTCTACGGATTAAGGTTTTTGATATCATTAATGAATGGTTTAGTGATAATTTGAGACCGATAGTTAAACCTGATACTGAATTAAGGGAATATGTGAAAAATCAAATTCAAAATGAAAATATTAAAACAAGCTTAATTGAAGATATGTTACACAATGCGGATTTCAATGTGAAGAAAGCATTTATTGAAAAAAAGGATATTACTATGGAGTTTCTTGAAGGATTAAAGGAGAAAGAGCCGATAATTTATAAAAAAGCTATTGAAATGTTAGAGAAGTATCCTGAAGATATTATTGCTTTAGACTTAATTTTAGAACATAATGTTAAGAATAAAGGTAAAGAAGAGTTATTTCGTCTTCCAGAATCTTTAGAATCAGCTGGTACATTAAGATATTTTGGATTATCAGGTGTTCTTTCTGAAATTATAGATAGAACTGGTGTACTGTTTATTGATGAATTGGACTCATCACTTCATCCAGATTTACTTAATCATTTTATAAACACCTTTATGTTAAACACTAAGCGGTCACAATTAATTTTTACATCGCATTATCATCCCTTATTAGAAGAGACTGATGAACTCAGAAAGGATGTTGTATGGTTTACAGAAAAACTTGAGGATGGTTCAACTGAATTATATTCTTTGAAGGATATAAAAATAAGATCTGCATTAAATTATTATAAAGCATATAAAACAGGTAAATTTGGTGCAAAACCCTTTATTGGATCTGCATATCTTCCCAATGATGAGGATGATAATGAGCAGACGTAACGAAAGGATTTCTATCGCGATAATTTCCGAGGGAGAAACAGAAGCCTGGTATTTTAAACAATTGAAGATAAAAGAAAGAGTTCATATACAGACTTATCCAAAAGAAGGGAAAAAATTAGAATCATTATATGATAAAGCTGAAAATTTGTTAAAAGATGAGAGTTATGATTTTATCTTTGGCTTAATTGATTTAGATGTTATAAAGAATGCAAAAGATAAATTACGTAAACTTGAAAATCTTTCTAAAGATAACTCAAAAAAAAACTCAAAATTTTATCTTATTAAATCTCAACCATGTTTTGAATATTGGTTTTATCTTCATAAAGATAAGTATTCATCACGATACTTTTCGACTTGGAAGAACGAAAATCCTTTAAAACCTGAAATTAAGAAAATAATAGAAAAATATGGAAAGAGTAACAAATTCTACAGATCTGTAAACGGGAATGGAGTATATTCCTTGCTTCGCCCAAAGCTAATAAATGCAGGTAAATATTCCTTAAAATTATTTAATGAAAAAAATACGGAAACAGTGTGTGAAATCTTTTATGTTGTTGGTATATTATTTTGTTCTAAATGTAGAAAAGAAAATTGTACAAATGATAAATTCTTTAATACATGCATAAAAAGTAAGCATCTTTGTGACAATTTAGATAAGGAACTAAAAATATAAAAAGCTCGATCCTGAGATAGGGCTTCTTGTAGTGGAGATACTCCGCCCAAGGCGGATAAATCGGGTCTGTGTGGGAAAAAGATGCTCGTTCAGGAGTGAACGAGCTACAGATTAATCCCATTTCTCTTTCAGCTCTTCAAGTAATTCGTTATATTTAGCATCAATGACATCGACCTTTTTCTTCATTTTATCCAGGTCTTTCACCACCAGCATATCTTCAAGCCAGGTTATGGTTTCCTTTGGAAAATCGCGATAAGTATAATGCAATCCAAAATCAACTTTGGTAGGTCTGTATTTCAAATTCCAGAGGTAAGCCATGCGGTTTAGAAGCTGGTTATAGATCACAAATGCATCAACTTTGTTTTTCCTGTGGATTTGCTTTTTAACGTCCATTACCAGGATCCAGTAGGAATCTGAAATAAGTTTATAGAAGCGTTTACCTTTTTTGATAATTTCTTCTTCAGGAGTGGGAGTTGGATCAAACAAATCCTTTTTATCGAACCACACGATTGAATTCCCATGACGATCCGATTCCATGAAGCGATTGCCAGCAGAAAGTTTCTCGATGAGAATATCCACATAGAAAAGTGGGGGAGATTTCTTCAGTCTGTAATAGCATTGAGAATGTCCGTGCCAGCTTGGTTCCGGAACTCTGAACTTAGATTCAATTCTGTAATTATTTTCAAAGTATTTTTCTAGTTGTTCAAAAATGCTTTCAACTTCATCATCTTCACAGATAATTCCCAAATCCAGATCGGAGTATTCATCCAGGTAGTCTGTAGCAGCGGAACCACCTTCCCAAACTGTATAAATAGAATTGTTTAGTTTTAATAAATCTTTAAGCTTTTTAATGAACTCTTTTCTGAAATCCAGCATGATTTTTTCTTCAAAATTTCTTAAAATATCTTATCAAAGTAGATAAAAAAAGCATAAAAGATGTCAATCGGAAAATTCAAAAATTATCTCGAATGTTAGTAAAATATTTATAATTAATAACTAACATTTCCCACTTCATTTTCAATCATCTAACCTGTTGAAAATAATACAAATATGGATTATAATAATTTAAAATTACATGAAATCAGTACAATACTATAGTAGAGTAATTGATTTAAAAAATGAAATTTTATCAATAACCCACACCTTCAGGTGTGGGAAGCAAGATCAGAGATGTAGATAATACACCGTTTACAGCGTTCTTATGATGAGCAACAATAAGAAATGAATTGAACGGCGTGAACACCGAAATGTTTGTCATTGTTATTCCCCTACCTGAAGGTAGGGGTTATTGATCATAAAATAGGAAAATTAGATAAGTATGATGACTTTGATAAGTTTAAAAATCCAACTGGGAAATGTTAGTAA
>SDBT01020331.1_pt1 | contig 10389 bp, 8 predicted proteins | sample 2277101 | NCBI WGS metagenome assembly SDBT01 (sample SAMN10404973, study PRJNA504765) | marine sediment metagenome | isolation source: marine sediment core GS10_PC15, 103 cmbsf | place: Arctic Ocean: Southern Knipovich Ridge | collected 2010
GCCGAACAATTTCTTGATAACGGATTTTTGCTTTTAGAATCTGACTTGTTATATGATATATCGAGCCTGCATATTCTGCTTGAGTCCCGGCATGACGATGTTATTCTTGCCAGTGGTCAAACGGATGCCGGTGACGAGGTTTTTATTGAACATGATGACAGTATGTTTTTAGTTAATATGTCGAAGGATATCACTGGATTCAAACAAACAAATACAGAGATGGTCGGAATAAGCAAGATTTCAGGAGACACTTTTAAACTAATGTGTAACTACTTTAAAAATTTAGGACGCATTGAGCTTGACTATGAGAACATTCTCGTTGAAGCAGCCAAGCAAAAGAAAATATATGTTCAAAAGATAGAAGATTATGCATGGTGTGAAATTGATACTGAGAAGCATTGGAAACGAGCGGTTAATGAAATTTATCCTAAGATAAGTGAGAATGAAAAAAAACATAAAGCGTAATATCTTATTGAATCCAGGGCCTGCAACTACAACTGATTCTGTTAAATATGCACAGCTTGTACCCGATATTTGTCCAAGAGAAAAAGAGTTTTGCGATTTGGTTGAGTGGGCTGTTAATGAACTCACAAATATAGTGGCCTCTTCTGATAAATACACTACCATTCTATTCGGTGGCTCAGGAACTGCTGCAGTTGAAGCGATGCTCAGTTCTGTTGTTGAGGGAGGGAAATTATTAGTTGTTAACAATGGCGCCTATGGCAAGCGCATGTGTCGGATTGCCGAAGTCTACGGCATCGATTTTATAGAATTTTATAGTTCCAGCATTGAGCCCCTTGATATCAAAAAACTTGAGAGCTTCTCTAAGGGGAAAAACATAACACATTTAGCTGTTGTCCATAATGAAACAACAACAGGGTTACTTAACAATATTCAGAGTTTCGGTGATATATGTGCACGTAATAATATAGACCTTTTGGTTGATGCCGTAAGTTCGTATGCTGCGCTCCCAATCGATATGCAGAAAATGAACATTAAATTCTTGGCAGCCGTTTCTAACAAAAACATTCAGTCAATGGCTGGCATATGTTTGGTTATTGCCAACCTCGATGCGCTTCACAAACTTGAATACATAAAACCTAAGAATCTCTATTTGAATCTTTATGACCAGTATGATTATTTTCAAAAACACCAACAAATGAGATTTACACCACCGGTGCAGGTGTTTTATGCATTAAAACAAGCTATACTTGAGCTTAAGGAAGAAACTGTTGAGGGTAGGTACAAACGCTATTCTCAGTCATGGCAGCTTCTTATAGAAGGTTTAAGAAAGCTCAACCTTAAGACTCTTGTTCCCAAAAAGCATCATTCAAGACTTATAACAACAGTAGTAGAACCGACCAGCCCCAAATATTCATTCAACATAATGCACGATTTTTTATACAAGCATGGGTACACTATATATCCAGGTAAAATTGACGAGCACAACACTTTCCGAGTAGCCAATATAGGAGCGATTGACCACAATGACATCTCAGGATTTCTTGAATGTCTGAAAGAATATCTTGAAACTCTTTGAGAACGCCGGTTTTTTCATTTTTATGCCCAATAGTAAATCACTTACTTTATTCCATACCGACCACACTGAAAAACAAGCTTTACAACCTATAGCCGATGAAGCTCAAGCTCGTGGATGGCAAATAAGGTTTACTGACAATATAAAAGAAAAAGCTGAGGTGGGTATATATTGTCAGCATCCTCCTTGTTATCCGGAAAATTCGAAACTGTCCATAATAATGCTTCATGGGATAGATCAGGGTCGAAATGTATGGCCAAACTTATGGCAGAAAGAACCTTGGCACAAATTTGATATAGGCATCTTGCCAGGCAAAGAGTGGAGTGAACGTTGGCAGCAAAGTTCCTGGGATCCTTATTCGCGTACTCGACTTGGTGTTTATGAACTTGGCTGGCCTAAAGCAGACCTGATTTTTAAAGACAGATGCGAGTATGACAGAAAGGTTAAGGATATTAGGGAAAAACTAGGACTGAAATACGAGCATTCTGTTTTGTACGCCCTCGCATTCGAAACAGATGGTAAACAGGATGATTTTGTACAAGCCTTCAAAGATGAGCCTGTCAATATTTTGCTTAAAACATGGCTCACGGAGGAAGATACCGGGCGATATAACGACCTTTATAACAATCAGAAAGAAATGAATGATTTACATAAGGATATTGAAAACGTATATATTCTTGACCCAGAGATGAGTATTATGTATTGTCTGGGGTTGTCAGATATTTTTGTAACAGATGAAAGTAGTATTCTTTTTGAAAGCCTTTTGCTAAATGTACCCTCCATATCGGTGTCCGACTGGCCGATGAGAACCAGCAATAGCGGCTGTCGTAGAATGCCCGATGTCTCCTATGAATTTGTAAACAAAACTACTAAGACAAATCTAAAAAACACTGTTGCTGAGCTCTTACAAAACCTCTCAAAGTACAACAAAACACTTGAGAAATATCGAGCCGAGAATTTCTCTTTCTTGGGTTGTAGTTCATATACCGTTGTAAATCTTCTGAAATCCTTGTGTGGCAGCTCTCCTGCCAAATACCAACCTCTATCCCCTTCCTCCAGAGAACGAAAATACTTGAGGTACACACGACCTTTTGCCAGGTTCATTCGCAAAAATATTTTAATACGTCTGTTGAAAAGAATGATGAAATAAAATCGAGAATACTATATGAGTACTTCTATGGAAAAGATTGTGCTGATTAACAACAAGCGATATGAACCTGTTGGAGAATCTGAAGAAAAAGTTTTAATTGAAGGTAGAAACTCACCTGTTCAGGCCGTTGGCGCTGGCATGGTGGGACGCTTTATGGTAGAAAATTTTGGTTACGAACCAATAATCGTTTATAGCCAATTTAATGCCAATGTGCTTGAATTATTTAAGTCATTTGGTTTTACCAAATTCAAACAAACTAAACCAAAAAGATTACTGACGATAGCGGCTCATCCCTGGCTTTTCCTGAAATCAATTTTTATTACTGTTACGGCTATCTTTCAAATGGGACTGCATCGTGATGATATTTTTGAAAACTTCAGCACAGACTTTAAAGTCTGTGGTATGTGTTGCGGGGACTTGATATATGATACTTATATTAGATATGAGCATAGATACATGAACCTCAGAAAAGACCTACTTCTTTTTTGGAGGATGATTTTCTATTGCGCCTTTGAGATAAACCTCACAAATCTTCTGTTTAATTCCTTTAACATAAATAAGGTTGTTATTACAGCATGGGATTATTGTTATATAGGTTCGTATTTGTCACGACTTGCTTTTAACAAAGGTATTCCGGTGGTTATTGTTTCCGGAAACATGGTTCGTGAGTTTCAGAATGATAGCGTTTTGCCGAATTACCCTTCTGTGGTATGCCTAAAAGCTTCCTATCTTATAGAATATGCTCCTGATATTAAGTCAAACATAGAACACTATCTGAAAAGATATTTCGCAGGAGACGTCGATTATAATTCGGCTAATTCTTTTAAGGATAAAGTTGTTCTATCAAGAAAAGAGTTGTTAGGCAGACTTAATATCTCTCATGACAACAGAAAGATAGTGTTTATAATGCCGCACTGTTTTTCAGATGCTGTGCATGCCGGAGGTCACATTCTTTTCAGAGATTACTATGATTGGTTTATCCAAACTCTGAATCATATCAGAAAAAACGACAGTGTAATTTGGATAGTTCGACCGCATCCTGGCTCTTATATGTACGGTGAATCAGGGATTGTAGATAAAATTGTGGAAGAGAAGGAAACCAGCAATATTTTTCTTTGTCCCAAGAACACCTCGACGGAAACAGTTCTCAAGACAGCAGATTCCGTTATTACCGTAAATGGGACCATTGGTATCGAAGCTGCAATTTTTGGAATACCGGCCGTTGTTTCCGGAACGACAGCTTATGGTAATTATGGCCTTGTCAGAGAGCCCACTTCAAAAGAAGAGTATTTTAAAATACTTGATAGAATTCATACTCTTGAAAAATTGTCTGATAAGAAAATCAATTTGGCTAGAAAAGTTTTTTTTCTTTACCATTTTGATTATAGATTTGAGAGCGATATCCTCTTCAGGCCATCAATTCCCCCGGGATTGACTAACGAAGAAAAAGAAGCTGCTCAGGAACAAATCTGTGAAAGATTATACAAAAACATCCTGACCAAAAGGTATGAAGAGGACAATTACTATAAAAGTCTCAACAATGTAATTTCATAAAAGCATGAAACATCGTATTGAATTTATCGGCCTGCCCGGAAGCGGCAAAAGCTCTCTATACAGTTTTGCGCATCAATTTTTAGTTCAACATTATCCTGAAACATACAGCTTGACAAGAGCTCTGCGGTATTGTGAATTCCAGGCAATCAACCTTAGTCGTTCCAAGGCAAAATTGCTTAAAAAAGCAGTTTACATACTGGCAGATAACTATCTAATGTCTATTTTCCCTTATACCAGGAGGCGAACAGAAGCTTATTTAAAATTTGTTTTGGATAATACCGACTTTGTCAATGTAATTTATACTACCCTTGAAAAAGCTAATATGTCTTTGAAAAATAAAATTAGAATCAGCAACTGGTTTTTCGCTGAATTATCTGCTTATCAAATGATTGAGGAATATTTTAGTGATGATGGAATACTACTGCTGGATGAAGGATATTGTCATCGCTTCGTTTCTTTGATAGCGTGCGATCACACAATGTATTCTGCAGAAATGCTTGACAATTATTTTAAAGTAACAGCCTTCATACCTAATATCCTTTTCTTTGTAAAACGCAACCCGGACTTGTGCCTTGATACTTTGAGAAAGAAAACTTTACCTGACTATTTTGCAACCTTAAGTCCTGGTGAACTTTATGAGCGATATACTTTTTTCGAGAGAAGGCTGGAAGATCTTGTAAACAAAGCTTCAAGTTTAGGGGCGAAAATCATAGAGGTCGGAAACACAGGTAATTTGGCCTATGCGAAACGACAGATTGAAGATAATTTAAAAAGATTTGTCGTTGATTAACGCTGTCATTGTTCTTTTTGCTTTCTTTTCTTAAGCTTTGCTTTTAATTCCTTTTTCTGTATTAGCATCCTGTTCCTATTAGTCATTATTCGCAAATTATGTGTGGTATTGCCGGTATACATGGACCTGATGGTAAATCTTGGATAAATAGGATTAATGCTTTGCAGACTCATCGCGGCCCTGATGGTATGAGCGTATATAGTGATGAAGAAAATTTGCTGTATTTAGGCCACACACGGTTGAGCATTATAGATTTGGAAAAAGGTACTCAGCCAATGTTCAACGAAGATAGTAGTGTGTATATAGTGTTCAATGGTGAAATATATAATTCGCCACAGCTAAGACGGGAATTGCTTTTAGATGGACATATATTCAAAACAGATAATTCAGACACCGAGACGCTGATTCATCTTTATGAGAAAAAAGGCGCTTCCATGTTGGACGATCTAAATGGCATGTTTGCCTTTACAATCTATGACAAAAAGAAACAAATTTTGTTTTGTGCCCGAGACAGAATCGGTATCAAGCCATTTTATTATAGCAATCAAAACGGTCATTTTGCTTTTGCTTCAGAACTTAAAGGTTTGATTGCTTTACCCTGGGTATCATCCGATATCAATTTTCAGAGTCTTTATCATTATCTCAGCATGCAGTTTGTTCCGGCTCCAAATACCATTATTCGTAATGTCAGCAAACTACCCAAGGGACACTATCTTATCTACCATCTGGATACACACAAAATAGTTTGTCAAGAATACTGGAACCTTAAAATCCTCCCTGACAATAACATGACAAAAGAGCAATGGCAGGAAAAATTAAGATATTTGATTATCAAAGTTGTACACAGATGGACACTTAGTGATGTTCCTATTGCTTGTTCATTATCAGGCGGCCTGGACTCTTCAGCTATTGTTGGGATATTAGCATCGGGCATTGACAAACCACTTAAGACTTATTCGCTTGGATTTGCTGGTGAATCTGAAGCTAATTATAATGAACTCCAATATGCGCGCAAAGTAGCCGACAGGTGGCAGACAGAGCATCATGAAATAGTGCTTAAATCAGAGTCCCTTCTTGAAGATATTGACGATATGGTCTATTTCCTTGATGAACCTTATGGTGGAGGGTTGCCTTCATGGTATGTGTATAGAGAAATAGCAAAAGACTGTAAGGTAGTTTTGACTGGCACAGGAGGAGATGAGCTTTTCGGAAATTATGGGAAATGGCGAAAGTATGAACAAAATTTCATAAAGCGTTATTATCTGTCTACACTTCAGTTTAAAACCTGGTGTAAATGCAAGATGCCTCTGGCCGTACTGAAAAACCCCCATGGTTTTTTTTATCACAGATATTTGACAGATGCGGCGAAGGATTACTTATGCTTTGACGGAAAAGAAAACAAAACATTCGAAAAAACTGAGAGTTTACTTGAGAGATTATGGCAGCAGTCCGGAAATTTGTCGGCGCGTGATGCCTCAGCATATATCGATTTTAATCTTCAGCTTCCCGAGGAATTTTTACATGTGACGGACCGATTTTCCATGGCTCACTCGCTTGAGGCAAGGGTACCTCTGCTTGACCATGAGTTGGTGGAATCGGTATATCAGATACCATCTGATGTACGCACAAATGTAGATGACCCTAAATCTTTATTCCGAGAAGCCATAAAAGATTATCTGCCGGAGGCATTGCTTGGAAGACCGAAAAAAGGATTTACGCTTCCTTTGCCGATATGGACAAGAAATAAGTTAAAAGATAGAATACAAGAACTCCTTAACCCTGGCTTCCTGAAAAGACAGGGAATTTTTTCTACCAAGCTGTGGCATCATATCGTTAGCCCTCATCTTGAGAGACGGCGTGATTTTACGCAACAAGTCTGGACTCTGTTCATGTTTCAAATGTGGTTTTCGACTCTACACAATAAGCAGTAGAAACATCAAAAATTGTCCATTTTTTTGAGATTAAAAAATGTCGTTCTGTAGATACAACAAAGTGCAATCATCATTTGTAGTTATTGAAGAGTATTGTCAGTGACTCGCGGAAATCCCCCAAAAATAATCTGGACTGAGATGGTTACAAAAAGATTCTGGGATTTTCAAGCAACGTATTGTCCAGAGAACTTTTTTACGTTCCAGTTTGGTCACAAGATGTACCGAAAGCTTGCGCCTTACCTTAATGGTTGCAAAACAGTGCTGGATTATGGATGTGGTTCTGGTCATATGATAGCTTATTTGCTAAATCATGGTTTGAGAACTTCAGGTGCAGATTGTTCAAAGAGAAATATACATTCAGTCAGCCAAAAATATGAAGGACATGAAGATTTTGAAGGAGCGTATAGCATTGATGTTTTGAAAAAAACAGGCAAGAAGTTCGATTCGATAATTTGCCTTGAAGTCTTGGAACATCTGGATGAAGAACAACTAAAATCTGCTCTTGAAAACTTTAAGACTCTGTTAAATGAAGGGGGCAGATTGATAATTACCACACCAAATGATGAGGATCTGGAAAAAGGAACTATTTATTGCCCTAATTGCAATTGTTTGTTCCATCGCTGGCAACACGTAAGGTCTTGGAGTGCGTATTCTTTGACATCATATCTTAAGGCTAACGGCTTTGAAATTGCAGCTATTTGTACAACAGATTTTTCTGTGTCATTCAAAAGAAATCGTCTCCGTGCATTTTATTATGTATTAAACAAATTGCGAGGCAGGCCCATAAAAAAGCCGCATCTATTTTGTATCGCAAAGCTCAAGTTAATTCCCGGTGCATCCGATGAAAATAGTATTTGATATTTCCACCTGCAATAACCCAGAAGAAAACTTTTATCTTCGGAGTCTCTGCCGGACAGACTTTGTTATTGCGGATGAGAAACCAGATTATAAATCCTGTGATGTTGCGATGTTTATGCAATCACCTCAGACTGATGGTTCCATTAAAAAGGCCTTGGTAATTAACCCCAATATCCGCATAGGTATTGTTGACCCCAGAGGCAGCAAAGCGTTCCAGTATTTGGCCAAATCACATTTTGTAGTTGTAAATGGTGTTGAAAAGGCAGATTTTTTCTCGGCCTTACAGCCTAATGTGTTTATATACTTTGATTATCCAGAGGTGCGCAAGTGTGTTAAAAAACATCTACCAAAAGAAAAGATGATAATCGGTTATCATGGTAACAAGGTGCACCTTGCAGCAATTTTTCCCAATATAGCCATCGCTCTGGAGCAACTTGCCAAGCGGTATAATATTGAATTCTGGGCAGTTTACAATATTAAAAAGTTCGGTAAATGGCGTTCAGGAATGCCGAAGAATCTACCTGCCAGGCACATACAATGGAATCTGGACAATTACTCTAAAGAACTCGCTCAGGTTGATATTGGCATTGTACCGACAATGATACCGATGGCTTTCCCTCGCTTTAACAAACGTATTTGCGGTTATTCGAAGAAATATTTTCTTGAATCGCCGGATGATTATTTGATACGATTCAAGGTACCTGCTAATGCCTGCAGGGTTATCCCTTTTGCCTTACTTGGCATTCCGGTTGTTGCTGATATGACCCCATCAATTTCACAGTTTATTAAGCATGGTCAAAATGGTTTTTTAGCTCACAGTGCAGGTGGCTGGTACAGTGCCTTGGAGCAATTGATATTAAGCCATGAGAAAAGAACGGAATTTTCTGCTAATCTTTATCAGGACATAGCTGACATCATTGATGTAGATAAACAAAATGCAAGGTTTGTGGACTTTTTAAACGATATTGTTAGAACTAACTACACGTCTCTGGGGCGATTCCACGTCCCATCCGTAGCAAGGTGCGTGAAATTTCGGTTTAATATTCTTTGGGAAAATCTACATGCTGATTACTCCAGATTAATAAGATTGCTCAAAAAGATTGGAGATGGCGGTTGATAATTTATTGGAGTTTCAAGCCAAGAAAATCACCTTACGGAGGCGCTAATTCATTCTTGGGTTCTCTGCAACGGGAAATGAGCAAAAGAGGCGTGCACTTTACCACTGAACTTCATAAAGCTGATATTGCTTTTGTCAATGCTCTTACTCATGAATCCAAAGGAAATAATTTAAAAATGAAACACATTGAGGAAATAGCCCAGTGTCAGATTTCCATAATTCATCGTAAAACAGGTTTTTGGGGCCGCAGTTCCCCTGCTTTTCACGGCCTCAATAATGATGGTATTGTTGTTGGAGATGTATTACAATTAAGGTTTTCAAACTATGTGGATTATCATATCTTTCAAAGTCGCTACAGTTATAACGAATTTGTAAAAGCAGGCTTTGAAGGAGACAATTATACCATTATCCATAATGGGGTGGATTGCAACATATTTAATTTCAGTACTAAAAGATTTGGAAGTGTTCATAGCAAGTCTATATGGCATGAAGGACAAAAATTCAAAATAGCGATTAGCTCATGGTCTAATAATTACAATAAGGGATTTTGCCATTACAAATTGTTGGATGATACCTTGGATGAAATGCCGGATGTTGAAGTAAATCTTGTCGGCAGGATACCACATGACCTTATATTAAGAAACATAAAGGTTTACAAACCATTGAGACACAAACTCCTTGCCGATTTTCTTAGACGCAATCATGTTATTGTTCAATGCTCTATAAATGACACGTGTTCAAATGCTTTGATTGAAGGTTTATGCTGTGGTCTACCGGCGATTTATCTTGATTCAGGTGCAAATGCAGAGCTTGCCGCTGAGTATGGAGTGCCATATTCAGGGAACTGGGTCAAAGATATCGGCCAACTCAAATCAAAATGCCATACTTTCGTCAATAGACTTAAAATGCTGCCATATTCAATAGAGAAAGCTGCAGATAAATATCTTGAAGTTTTTCAGAAAGTCATAAAACGTTGAATATTCAATGATCTAATTAGTTGGACAGGAGCCCGTCATTTTGTTTAAGGGATTTTTACGCAGTATACTTTATAATAGGCCCATTGCGAAGTTGGCTATTAAAGTAGTACTTCGCGTCCACAATCTATGTTATCGTTTGGCTGGCAAGTTTGCCCTTATTCTAAATAACGGTATTCATCCCAAACACCGCATTTTGAAGTACAAGGAATGGTTTTTGGAAAATATTGAACCAGGATGGAATGTTTTGGATATTGGCTCTAATACGGGCATGTTACCTTGTATGCTTGCACAAAAAGCAATGTTTGTCTATGGCGTCGAAATAAATGATGAGTATGTGTCCATCGCTAAGACACAACATGCCAGAGATAACATCGACTATATTTGTGCAGATGCAACATCATATGATTACAGCTTATGCAATGATATTGATTGTGTAACGATATCAAATGTACTTGAACATATTGAGAACCGAGTT
>SDBT01020332.1_pt1 | contig 10389 bp, 6 predicted proteins | sample 2277101 | NCBI WGS metagenome assembly SDBT01 (sample SAMN10404973, study PRJNA504765) | marine sediment metagenome | isolation source: marine sediment core GS10_PC15, 103 cmbsf | place: Arctic Ocean: Southern Knipovich Ridge | collected 2010
AGGATCCTGAGGATTTTTCTATCTCCTACAAGAGAAGGAGGAGCTGTAGAAGGATAAGCCCGGAGATTGAGGAAAATATTTCGAAAGAGCCGTGCCTAGAGAAGGGACTTATTGAGAATGAAGACATGCCTAATTTAGATCTGTACAATCTTCCTTCCATATTTTTTTGTCTATCCGCATTTTCTTGCATAAGAATAGGAAATCTATTAAAATAAACAAGATTTTTTTGGAGGATGGCGAAATGAAAAGGCATCGATCCTTTGTTTATTCCATTGAATTGTTGTTTATCTTCAGTTTTGTTGCATTAGTTTTTTCCCAACAAGACTATTCCTTGAAGGAGCTCGTAGAAAAAAACATCAAGGCCCAAGGGGGAAAAGAGAAGATATTACAGATCGAGAATTTTTCATTCAAGGCCGGTCAACAGACATATCACATTTCATCTGATTGCCGTATGAAAATCACTTTTGGCAGAGATCCCGTTATCACTGAAGTCATTCTTGTGGACCGAGAGAATGTCAAAAGAAACTTCCTAAATGAAATCACTGAGTTCAAAGGGCTTTCGAAATCCACCTATCAAGGTCTTACAATGCTGTACAGCGGATTATTCACTCTCATGGAATTTGAAAATAAGCTTAAATTCGGAGGCATGAAAAGTCTTGGCCCCAAAAAATTCCACATACTTACAACTCAGATCGGTGATCTAACGGTTGACTTTTATCTTGATCCTGATGAATTCACTATTAGGAGGATGGCCTTTCAAGGAATTGACCCCAGCCGGGGCAAATATGAAGTTTATCACGACTTTGGCCCTTTTAAAAAAATAGAAGATTTCAAAATTCCATCTTCCTGGTTCAATTCTCAATTGGGTACGCGCGGCAATCTATACGAGATTTCAGACGTGAAGACGAATCAGCCATTAGAGAAAGAGTTTTTTTCCGAGTATGAAGTAAATGCAGGAGTGGTGGAAGTAGGACAAGGCAGCTTAAAAGGAAATATAGTAGATTTCAATGTATCAAGCGGTAATTGGATCAAAATCTCCACCAACTTGAGAAAAGATTGCATGCAGGAAGCGGGCTTTAAGGCAAACGACAAACTAATCTTAGAGATTGATGATGAGCAGATTGAGATCGATTTCTATGATTTCCAACCGCCGAGAAGTGGTATGGCCCCTGGAACAAAACTGATTATTCCGGGTCCAAGAGGAGAAGACTTTATCATCCACATTTTATCTTCAGAATACATAGAACTCATAAAAAAACTTGAACTCTTGCTGCCAATAAAAGTTAGAAAAAAATAAACAAAAAGGAGGAGATTATGGCAAAAGTTAGCCGTCGCAATTTTTTATGTGCCTTTGCTTCAAGCGGATTAGTTTTTGGACTGGCAAAAAACGTAAAAGGAAGCTTTGAAAATCCGGCATCGGCTCAAACCGAATCTTCTCCTATAAAAATCAAAAAGTATAATCCTTTAGGCAAAACTGGCCTGAAAGTTTCTGACATCAGTTGTGGGACGGCTACAGTCTTTGAACCTAACATTTTAAGATATGCCTACGATTGCGGAGTGAATTTCTTCGACACTGGCGAAGAATATATGCGCACTAAAAGTGAAACATTGATCGGCCAAGCTCTGAAAGAAGTTCGAGATAAGGTCATTATCTGTACTAAACATTATTATCCCCCCCAGGGAAAAATTGAAAAAGCTGACATCATCAAAAAAGTTGAAGCGAGTTTAAAACGCATGCAGACTGACTATGTCGATATTGCGATGGTTCATCGCATCTTTGACCTTTCTTTGCTGAAAAATGAGGAGCTTCTCGCGGCTTATTATCAATTGAAGAAAGAAGGAAAGATTCGTTTTACAGGATTTTCAACCCACGACGCAAAAGTTACCCTGAAACAGAATTTTGATAACGATTTCACACAGGTCGTCATTTTCATTTATAACCATATGGAAGGTAAAGAGATCGAACCGCTCATCCAGCAGGCGCACAAAAAAGGTATCGGAACCATTGCAGTGAAAGTCTTTGCAGGCAGAAAACAAGGAAATCTGAAACCGCTTATCAGTCAGTCTTTGAGTTATCCTCAAGCTGCAATTCGCTGGGTTTTGAGCAACTCCCATGTCGATTGCTGTGTATTAACCATGAGCAGCTATTCTCATATTGAAGAATACATACCGGCATCGGCAAAGCCTTTAAACAGAGGCGACATAAAAGTGATCGCTGAGTATCAATCCCAGGCAAGCAATCAGTACTGTAGGGTAAGCTGCAGAGAATGTCTTTCTGCCTGTGCGAACGGGATCGCCATTAACGATATTCTGCGCTACAGTATGTATTTTGAGGACTACAGGATGGAAAAAGAAGCCATGCGTTACTATGCCGAGTTAGAGGAAAGTAAAAAGCCCTTTAAATGTTTAAGTTGTCCGGGAAACTGTGAATCAACCTGTCCATATGGTCTTGGAGTCAGAGAGAAGCTCATTCGAGCACATGAGATTCTGTCGGTCTGATTCGTAAGACATAATATGATTTTATATTTGAGGGTTTCCTCTAATTATGAAGGCTTAATCATCCGAAAATTGTCTCTTGAATGTTATTTTATGAGATAGAGCTCCTTTGCTTGATTATCATAATGCTTTTCAGGTAGATTTTATTGAAACACATAAAACATAGCATGTATATTTTTTCAGAGGAGGATGGATTATCTCATAATCCCCACCTTTGGATGTGATGTCTGAAGACCGAAAATACTTTCCTGTAGCCGGATTATACCATTTAAGATTGTAAGATCCTGATGGGAAGCGTATCGTCATCTTCCCTTTTTTTTGGTCTGTCTCGGTCCACTCCTTGTACACAACGTAGCAGATTCCTGGTTTGCTTCGCACACGAAAACCAGGCAGGGCACTGATTAAAAAAGTATCATCAGGATACATTTCATTGATTGAAACCGGCAGAGACTCTATGAAATTTCTTAAATGCATTTGATACGTCATAACATCTATAACAGCTTGGTTTAAAGGTTTAGCAATATCTAACCAGGATGCTCCGTATGATCCGGCCATACCCCGGATAAACATTCCCCAGAATGTGCTTCTATAGTATTTAGCTGCCTTCAGGTCACGAATATCCGAATCCCTCCAATTGGCCTTACCTGGTCCATTACACGTTTCATTCTGAATTATCGGCCGGTCGAATGGTTTGCATAAATCTATTTGCTCATTATTATCGTGGACAAAGTGAATATCTGTTTTAAAACTGTTATAGGCAATATCGTGATTCCAAAAGGAACAGCCTATAGGCAGTCCGTATGGATCGAATCGCTTGATCCAGGGAATGTACTTCTTGTTCGCCTGATTAAGAAAGATAAAAGGATCACCTGGATTTTTCTCGAAAGATATAATTTCATTCCCAAGTTCCCAATATACATTATAAAATCCTGCGAATCGGGCAACAATTGTTCGAATGTAATTTCTCTTTTGCTCATCGTCTTCATCTTTCCAGACATTGAGAACTTGCTGCTCCCCTTTGTTGCTGTATTTAAAGTCGAAATCTTTATGTCGTCCCCACGTACAAAAAAAGTTAATCTGGCAGTAGATACCCCGCTTCCTCATTTCCTTTACCAGCCATTCAGCACGATGAATCCAATCCAGGTCCCAAGATAATTTATCATTTTCCAGGGGAAAATATGAAATTTTCATGAGGGATGAGTTGTGACGGTATTTTTTACAGGTGTCCAAATATGAAATAATTTGATCGTCGGAATACCGGCCGTAACGACCTCCTTTTAGCTGCCCTTTCTTAGCGATAGGAGCGTAATTAGGTCCATTAAACCATTTTCCACCGAAACTATAAAACGGTGTGCCATCATCACACACGAGGTAACGTCTATGTTTGTTATCAACATGTACATGTCCATGAGCATCAGGGTCCACCCTGTCGGAAACACATGTAAAAACACCTCTTCCCGAAGAACCATCAAAGGACCAACGAAATTTCCATTCACCAGGTTCATCAGGCATGAATCGGGCACACCACGTGTCACCACCATCATAAAAACCATCGATTTCAAAAGTGCGATCGTTTTTGTAGAACGCAACTGAAGCAAACTTTCCGAACTTATTTCCACTTACTCCAGGTACCTTAATGATCAGCTCAAATGTACCGTATATTGGAATATTTTCAGATCTCGAAATGTCTTGTTCTGTAAAAACGTTTATGCTCCCTCCGGCTTGAAAAACAAGGGAGAAAACGCAAATGATAGACATGAAGACCAGCTTTTGAAAATTAAAATTGGACATTAGCATCTGTATATTTATTAAATATATTATAAACTCAACTAACTCACCTCGGCTCAAAGAAAAGAATTAAGATAATTCACGGTATTCTTTCCCTTCATTGCAAAGTGAAGAGGTCCGCTCCTGCATGCTTAAAACATAAAGGCAATCTTAACGAATAGGGTGTTTCTCTGAGTTCCCTTCACCCCAAAAAGGGCCGTGCCCTTCTGGTAGGCCAGCTGAAAGGAACCGAAAGGCGGTTGAAATCTGTAAACGAATAACACCTGGATATTCTTTTTATCGATGGAAGAATTAATCTGGTAAAAAACCTTAAGGAAAAGATCGTTAGTAAAATAATTGGTGGCACGAATGACATGGAGCCAGGTGCTTTCCCCATCCAGATCAGGATTAAAAAACAGCCTGGTAAGCTCATATTGGAAAGATAGATCCCGGGTAATCTTATAATTAAACCACCCTTCGAGAAGCTGAAAATCCTGGTCGAAGTTATGCCCGAAGCTATACGAGAGTTTTACAGACTGCCATTCGCGTGTATTATAATGGAGTTCAATAACACTCTTGTGGTTCCGAAAATCTTTTTCAAAAAGCTTGTATTCCTGGTGATGTTCAAGGTCCAATCCAAATTTATTCTTTAGATCGGATTCCAGAGTTTGGTCTATCTGCCAGCTTCTCAGAGTTCCTCCCAATCCCCAATAGATATTATAATTGGATTTGTATCTTATCATTTCTATTGCACCTTTTTTTAACCAGAAAGTTTTTACTATGGCTGAATCTAATTCCCGCCGGTTGTCATCCAGGATAAGGCCTACGGCATTGGCATTATCGCCGAAATACTGCCCCAACTGGGAATACCGAAGATGAATATGAAAAGTCGCAGAATCATAACTAGGGCGAAGGAAGAAGGCGATGTTGTCCCTGTTATGGTCACCATAACTCAAGGCAAACTGTCCGGTAAAATTGAATTTATCCGTAAAATATAAAGCCGTATCAAAACCTGCAGTCCCTATATTTTTTCCGCCAATCAATTTATTAGCCATGAGAAAACCAAAGTTAGAAGATTCCATAACATCCTTTTTCAGCCGGAAGACAGAAAAATTGGCTGTGCCCTCACCGGTTTCATCATTTTCTTTGGTTTGTGCGCTCAATCCGGAAAACTCATAACCACCGGATTTCCCGTAGATCGTGGCACCTCCATAAATATCCGCTATCCGGCGGGAATAAAATAGCCTGATCCGCTGTCGGTATATCTCTGAGCCTTCCAGGAAAAAAAATCTTTTCTCGTTCAGAGTGAGTTCGAACCGGGTTAGATTGATTTTTTCCTGGTCGGCTTCGATGGTGGCAAAATCGGGGTTAACTGTGATGTTTCCAGATACTAACTGGCTGAATGCATAGCGCATGTCCAGCCCAGCACTCATTTCTGTCTGTTTCTTCTCTTCTGCTGTTGAAATGAGGTGTGGCATTATCTGGACCTTCTTCTTGGATTTTTTTAACCTCATGTCTGTAAGCACGCCGAACTGAGAAACTTTGTAAGGAGATTCGATCGGGCCAGTCCAGAAGCTATCTTCCTGTCTCCGGGGAATTCTGCGGCCGAGGCTCAGACCCCATGTCTGGTTCTCACCGGGTTCATATTTCAAGCTGCTCAATTCTAAAGCCAACTCCGCACTCCAACCAAAATCCGTTTCATGACCGGCTGATTTCCAAATCCCATCCCATGTGACATCGTTGGTCCGGCCATTGTCAGATATTCTTCCATCGAGTTGAGTTCCTAAAAGATTCGACACAAAATAATAGCAGGTACGGCGGTCATGAAATGTATCCAATAATACGAGGACTGAATCATCTTTTTGGACCCTGTCATCTCTTTTAGTCGTAGAAGCCGCGATTTTGCTCCGTGAACCATCATAACAATAAAACCCGAAATAGATATATCTATCATCATAGAGAATTTTTACCACCGTCTTTTCAGAGGCAGGCTCTCCCCCGTCAGGCTGAAATTGGATGAAGCCAGTGACTTCAGGAGCTTGCTCCCAGACAGGTTCGTTTAGAAGCCCATCGATTTTTACGGGTTTATCTATTCGCTTGGCCGCAACTTCCTTGGATTTCCACTGTCCGAAAGCCATAAAGGGAATGATCATGATAGCGCAAATAGATATTATTTTATTCATGAATCTCTTTGCTTAAGAATTTATAAGAGTTTCCATTTTGTCCGCTCGGAAAATTACACCCTAATTGCATAAGTTCCATTTCTGATAAACGTGACAGAGCTTATCAAATTCAACATGATAAGGTCAACAGAATGCAATTTACTGGAGTTCTCCCAAAAAATTTTAAGGATCGAAGAGCTATCGCTATAAATTGCCAGTTTTCCACTATAATTTAAGCTTTAAAGCCATTTTCTTTGTTATAACATGAAAAATCCTAGAGGAAAGCCCCCAAGGGGGGCTTTTAAGAAACTTAGATAATATTAGAGACTCATATAGAAATCCTACTCAACATCCAGAGAAGATATATGACATTAATGAAGCTCAAGATTTACTTGGTTTCTGTATCAATGTTGTAAACCGCATGACAGGATTACTACTAAAGAAAAAACCTAGAGTAGTGGCATTTACTTTGATTATTTGTATCACACACCTATAATGCCACGAGTAATACAACAAGCATAACTATCCTGCCCTATTTATAAGAAACTGCTTTTCGGCTGCGCCGGCCAGAAGTGGCCGTACTCGCGCTCGAAGCAGCTCTCCTATTCGGCCAGGAAGCAGTCGAGCGAATGGAAGAACGCCCGAGGAATAGGAATTTCCTTTTTGTGCTCGCTACAAATCCTATCATTATTACCTAACTAAATGTGTCACCAAGGTTGCTGAACCAGTACACCTCTTCTTACAAAACCATATTCCATAAATATCAAATAGAGGAAATCGAAATGATTTTAAAATTAATCAAGAAGTTTTTTTTAGTTTATTGTGTTTTGGTTATTCTTTCCATTGTTTCGTTTCAACTAAATTTGGACAGATGAGAGCATTTCTTAAGCTAAAGATTATTTGTAATAATCTTAAGCTAGGAAAAATGCATGACAACTTTTTATTTCTTCCTTGTTTTTTTGGGTATTAAGAATTAATATTGTCAATCTACTTTTATGCTAAGAGAGGAATTTTAAATGAAAAGCAGCAAGAATTATACAGGCCTTGTTAGTTTATTTGAGGAGTTTCGCGAGTTCATAAAACCTGCGGTCGTTGACGGAGTCCCTGATTTTACAGCCACCGCAATGGAAGAACAGTACAGAGGACTGAAAGTTCTTCAAAAGCGACTTGCTGCAATCGATACGAGTGGATGGAGTGTTACCCAGCAGGTCGATTACCATGTGGTTCGTGCAGAGATGAACGGCGTTGAGTTCGACCACCGCGTTCTTCGGCAGTGGGCTCGTGATCCTGGTTTTTACAATCTTACCGATGGCATATATCCCCGGCTCCTCGTTCACCACTCCAGGAGCTTGTCCAACTGGGGGCTGTATAAACCTGAAGTTCCTCTCTCTGAAGTTGGAGTCGCTGATTTCCGGGTGAAATTGCAGGCGGTCCCTAAGCTTTTTGCACAGGCAAAGATAAATCTTACCGAAGCAGCCGGAGATCTCGCAGCGATTGCTAGCCGCGTGAAAGAAAAAGACATCCAGTTACTGAACGGGTTTGCGGTCCAGTTCGCAGAGCACCATCCCGAGCTAGTCCCATATGTCGAACAGGCAGTGGCTGCTACCGAAGACTTTCGTGACTGGTTGATTGAAAACACAGATCAAATGACCGCACCCGCGGGAGTCGGAAAGGAGAACTATAACTGGTGGATGAAGAATGTCCATCTCATTCCCTATACTTGGGATGAGTTTCATACCATGATTCAAAGCGAATACAATAGAGCCATAACCTTTTTAAAGCTGGAAGAACACAAAAACCGGGATCTTCCCGATTTTAAATTGACGTCGAGCGAAGAGGAAAACCTTCGGCGGCAGAGAGAGACGGCGGCAAAGATCATGAAATTTCTCCGCAAAAAAGAGATCATCACCGTCCCAGATAATCTAGAACCTCTCCCGCCTGAACAATATCCACGAAAGTGGGGGATGAGCGCCTACCTCAGGCCCAACTATCGTGGATATTTCGAACAGACCAATGATCGTGAGCCGATGACCAATGTTCTTCACGTTTTATTTGGCCATTATTATGGCAGCGGAAGAAAGATCTGGTATCAGATAGGCGACAATCGGCCTATTCGCGGTAATATTCGTCTTTTTGATATGCATGAAGCCAGGTCTGAAGCATTGGCATTCGGTATTGAAGAGTGGTTAATGCAGGCAGGTTTATTTGATGAACGTCCAAGATCAAGAGAGATCGCCTACATCTGGTTGGCGTTCCGGACAGCTCGTGCGCTGTCAGACTTAAGAATGCACAGCAACGAATACACGCTGGCGGATGGGATTAAGAATTTTTCTGACGGGATTCCCTATCCCTGGGCAGAGCCGGACGGCGACGCGGTATGGTGGGACATTGAAGAGACCCTGCGCGCACCGGGTCACAGCTCGAACTACATTATCGGAAAGAATATGATGCAACAGCTAATGGCCGAACGGTCAAGACAATTGGGCGATGGTTTCACCATCCGACAATTCTTTGATGATTTTATGGGCGGAGGCATTATCCCTATTGCCCTGACAAGGTGGGAGTTGACCGGCTTTGAAGATCAGATGAAAGTCCTGTTGGATTCAGATTGATCGTGTAATCGGAAAATGGATGCTTCATCCTTACAGAGTTTCTTTACCTCTTTAATATTCGCAGCCTCAACATGAGCCTGAAGTTTAGGATAGGCAATGATATTTGTGTAAAGTTGGGCCAGAGCTTTCCTCTTTTCCGGAACCGCCACATACTGATATAGCATTCTGATTGACTTTTGCGTTCTTCCCATCATTCTCAGTTTAGGCTGGGTGTATACGTCTTGAGCAATCTTTATCGCATCTTCATCTTCGGCATTGGCTAAGCCATAGGCTTGCAGCCAAATCCAGACTGACCCCTCTTTTCATCTGAGTTGGGTTACATTTATCTGCAGTGTCTAAATTTGTATACCAAAAGATATCCGCATGGTGGACGAACTTGGGCCTGGAAAAAGTAGAGACATTGAACATTAAATGACCCGAGTCTGCCGTATAAGATGCGACCCTAAATTAAAAAGTCAACACCGATGTTCGGGTCGGCAACGTACTTGGCGATATAGTCGCGCGAACCCAGGTGGCCTTGCTCTTCGCTGTGCTCCGCCGGCTCCAACAATCCCTTGTCAGCCCCGATTCAATGAGTTACGAAGTGGTCCAAACACCTGGGGCAGGGCTATCAATGCAGGAATTTCCCTGCCCTGATCTCGTCTGAATCCGATATATTGCTCGATCGGGTCCGACTCGAGATTGCTAACGCGCCTGTTACCAGAGCTTTTCTATCTCGTCCGTGAGGCCTGTCATCTCCCAACGAATCAGCGCATACGGCATCATTCCGGCGGCGTAGAACTCGTCCATAAACTTGCGCATGTTGAAGTCTTTACCGAGCTGCTTTGCGCGGTCGCCCAAGAGCTTGAAGTGCTGGATGAACCCGGTGCCGTAGGCCAGCTCATATCCTGGTGCCTGTACCGCGTCTTTTTTGTGGTCCCAGCCGCTGTAGGTGGCCCCGGCATTCCACCAGTTGCTGTTGTCCAGGGGGGCCGGGCCGGAGACTCTATTCTTGGCACCAAACTTGTTCCAGCCGGCGTAATCTAGCTCGTTCGCTTGGAATAGCAGCTCTCCCAGGGCACTCATACCACGGTTGGCCATGCCCTCGGCGAAGAACTCCCTCATCCTCGGTTGGTCGTCAAGAAGGCCGGCTTGCATCAGCATCCAGCCCAACCCGTTCGCGACTCCCTCCCGACGTGCGTGGATCATCTCATGGAGGCGTCGAGCCTTGCGTATCGGCGATTGACCAGTTCTCGGCCGCAGGCCATCGAGCTGATGGACCACGTGCTCATGGATGAGGCCCCCCAAGAAGTTGTGAGGGCGGGCTGATGGCGATGCCGGTGGAACCGGAGGATGCCCAGCATATGCCGCTT
>SDBT01020333.1_pt1 | contig 10388 bp, 9 predicted proteins | sample 2277101 | NCBI WGS metagenome assembly SDBT01 (sample SAMN10404973, study PRJNA504765) | marine sediment metagenome | isolation source: marine sediment core GS10_PC15, 103 cmbsf | place: Arctic Ocean: Southern Knipovich Ridge | collected 2010
ATGTTGCCGAAGAGTTAGCAAGAAAAAGTCTTCATGAAATGATTAAAAGTGCCTCGATAAAGGGTATTTTTACTCAAAGAAGGGAATTTATGACACTGAAATATCTCGAAACAAAAATAAAAGGACTCGCCAAAGCATATAGAAACATCCCCTTACGTGAATTGTCAAGCAAATTAGGAGTCACTGAATCGAGTATAGAAGAAAACTTGGCAATTTTGATTGGTAAAGGTGAAATAGATGGATATATTGATTCGCAAAAAAAGATTTTTAATGCTTACAGTGTTGCGACCTCCTCAAGTAAGAAAGCTCCAGCAAAAAAGAAACCCACAGAACCCATTGAAGATAAAAATATTGAAGTTGTACGAGAATATGATTTTGAGGGGGGTCAACTTCATTATAAAGTCGCAGTAAGAAATATGAGCAGTATGGCTATAAACAATGTAAAAGTTGTATTAGATGTTCCAACGAGTTTCAACATAAAGCAGCCCCTGATCTCCATCCCTGTTATTGAATCAAAAAATTCGAGGGGAGTAGACTTCTATTTAGAACCTAAAGAGTGTGGCATTTCCAACATTGGAGGCACAGTTATTTATAAAAATGCACGAGGAGAGAAGTATACAATACATATCAGAAAGAAGGAGGTTCAAATAAAATGCCCACTGGTTTGTACAAATTTGCTGACTATAGAAGACTGTCAGCTTTCAATTCAAGATCTTCCAAATGATGCACGAGCGTTTTTGATTGCAGATTTAGACCCACGTCTTGCCTATCGAGCCGGTATTAGGGCTCTAAAATACTTCGATACGAGTATGATAACGTCCTACGAGGGAGGTGAAACGGTAGAGTCATATGAGGCAGAGGCATGGTTTTGTGCTGAAGCTAAGGTCACTGGAGGCAGAATAATTACACGAGTGTTTGTTTCAGCTACGAGCCAGAGCTTAGAGGTAAGAGTTTGGTGTGGAAACCCCGGACAACTCACAGGCTTTTTAGCAAGGATAATCGAGCTATTGTATGAAGAGATTAATATAATAAGAAAAATAAAGAGCGATGAAAGGGAGAAAACGCTTGATTCGATGGTAATTGTTCAAAATCTTATGGAGATTTCAGACTACTGTATGCTCCGTTGGAAAGCTCAGAACATCAGAAATAAACTACATGACACATTCATTCGATTAAAAAGGATTTTTAAAGTGGATAGTGCTGTACTGGGGAGAATGGAATTCTGGTTAACCCGATTAAATAAATACGAAAAAGAAGACAAAATTAGTGATGAGGACGCTGATAAACTTGTTAACGATGTGGAGCAATTTAAAAATGTATTGACAAGAGCAATGAAAGTTTAAATTAAAATAAGAATTTTTGAAATCTAAATGAAAAAGTGTAAATTTAAAGTAAACAACTTCATAACACTTAGATATAGATTCGATCATACAGTTATATATATCAAAAATCGAATATTTGGAAACTGTAAATTTCTAATGATTAATTTAAATCTTGAAACCATGGAAAATATATCAGATTTAAAATCTGTGGATGAAATATCAGAAATTCTTGATAAATCATTAGAACCAATTGAAAATAAGAATAAAAATGTTGAAATATCGCCTGAGACTGAATTTTGGGGACATTGTTCTAATCTTCAAGTATGGGCAGAAAATAACTATAATACTATACTGCTTCATAGTAATTTAGCATTTCCGTTATTGAAAAGATTAACCGAAGTAAATGATACTAAAGCTAAAAAAGTATTTGTTGATGAAATTAAAAAAAGACTTAAGACTGGATATTTGCCAGTAATTATCTATTTAGTAAAGAATGATTATTTACATTATCTTAATAATGATGAAATTACAGGAATATTTAATGAAATAAGCTATGAGTATTATCCTTCTAAATATCAAACTTTAGTATATTTGAGAAACCTAGCAAAAATTTGTCCTGTTAAAATAAAATCTTTAATACTTTCAAAATTAAAAGAAAGCATCGCAAAATACCTTATAGAAGCTATAAATGATAATTTATATAATTATGATAATAACCTAGGAGTATTTCTCTCTGAAAATTATTTATCTCTTCTAAACGATGTCGAGCTTGGGGTATGCCTTGAATCAATTAAAAAAAAACTAAGCAAGGAAGGCTTCGCAAATTTAAAAAATAGTGGAGTTTTTGATGGGACCAGAATAAAAACGCTAATAGTTAGAACAGAACAGAATTGGGATGATTTGTCAATAATAAAACATCTAGAGAGAGTTCTTGATATTGAACTAAATGGGTACGATTCTAAAGATCCTCACTTAACTGATAATTTGAAGGGATATGTTTTGAAAAATGGCAATTTAATAAAACTTAATCTTTCAACTTTAAAATTAGGAGAAATACCAGAGCAAATTTTTAAATTGAAATCATTAAAATCCTTAAATCTAAGCGGTAATAATATAAAAACTCTACCTAAATCAATAGAAAATTTAAAAAAGTTAGAAAATTTAAAATTAAACCGTAATAAAATAGAAAGCTTACCTCAATCTATAGGAAAATTAAAATTCCTAAAAAGTATTGATTTAAGTTACAACTCATTAAAATCTTTACCGAGAACACTATCAAATTTAAAAAACATGTCTGAATTGTTATTAGGAAATAACGAATTTGAACACTTTCCTGATATAATATTAGAACTAAACCTTACATCATTAAGTATAGGAAAATGTATAAAAATTTTACCAGAAAATATAGAAAAATTAAAATTCTTAAAAAGCCTTAATTTAGAAAAAAATGAAATCAGTATATTACCTTTAACCATTGGTAGTCTTAAAAGACTAGAATATCTCAATCTGAGCAAAAACAAAATTAAATATTTAGATGAATCTGTGTGTGACTTAACTCAGATGAAATGGTTAAACTTGAAAAATAATAGGCTTAAAGAACTACCAAGATGCATAGGTAAATTGCAATACCTTATCCATTTAAATTTGGAAGGAAATCCTTTAGAAAATACTACTCACCACATTCTTAATGAAATGAGTGAGCGAATACGTTGAAAGTTAATAAATTTACTCCCATTCATTGGTTGTAGGATTAAATGTTTTGCTAGTCAAAATTCCATATTTCTCATAATTAGTTATTATCTTTTTTATAAAAAGTCTGACTTGTAGATTATTCCCAATATTTATACCCAGTAAACGTATTTTTGTGTAATCAGTAGCTTTTGCTTGCCTAACAATCTCAAGCAATCTTGCATTATACAACCGTTGAATTCTATCATTCCAAATTGCGGGCGCTACGCCGTGCTGGAAATATGAGTTAAAATAGAACATTAAATTTGTATAGTCTAAATCTTTGACAGGCTCCAATTTATTAATGGCTGGATGTAACGAAGGAAGATAAAATTAGTGATGAAGATGCTGATAAACTTGTTAATGATGTCGAAAATTTTAAGCAAGTTTTAAGTCGCTCTTTAAAAATCTAGGTTTTTCTAACCAATAAATATTTATAATTTCATGATGAAATATTAATAACGCAACGAGATAACAAAAATTAAGGTGTCAAATAAAAGATTCCCATTATAAGCATATCTATTAACGAAAGCCTCAAGAAATTCATAAATAAACTAACTTCAAAAAATCCCGATTTGAATAAATCTAAATTAATAAGAGACGCTTTGTTACGATTGATGACAAGCCCCGATTTTTCAAATCTCGATGACACCACTAGCGAACTATTAGTACCAGTTAGTAAAAAGATTATTGGTAATATGATAATAGTAGCACCAAATGATCTTCATGTTCAAAAAAAGTTAAATAGAATTGAAAAGAAATATTCTGATAAAATTATAAGTAAAAATCAACTCTTCTATCCAAATAATTTTTCTATCTTTTTAGTATACGAGGGTTCTGTTAAAGACCTGCAGAGATTTGTTGTGGAAATTAACAGCATCAAAGAGATTATAAATTTTAGATATTTAATTATAAACTAAATTATTAATCTTCTTCATAAGATCAACAAATATATTTATTTTAATCTCAATTTTATATGAATTAAAACCAAATATTAGAGTGAATATTATGGGTAAACAAAAAGGCTATGGGAAAGGATATAAGAAAGGTAAAGCTGGTGGTTCTGGAGGAGGAAAAGCGGGAGGTGCCCCCATTAAAGGCGGTAAAATAAAAGCGAGTCATATTTTAGTAGAAAAATATAGTAAAGCACAAGAATTATATGAAGATGTTCAAGCAGGTGAAAATTTTGAGAAACTTGCTCGAGAAAACTCTATTGGTCCCTCAAAAAAGAAGGGCGGAAATTTAGACGAATTTGGGAAAGGAGATATGGTGGGGGAATTTTGGAATGCGTGTACTAAACTAAAAATAGGAGAAATATCGCAACCCGTTAAAACACAATATGGTTATCATATTATTAAACGAACTGGATAATTAATAATAAATTATAGCCCGGCACGGATTTTCGATTAAGAGAAAAATCTCATACTTTTCGAACCGTGGTCACGGGGTTCAGGGCCCCAGATGCTTCCATATGGGCGGTCAGCCCAGATGTTTGACCGCTACACCACCGGGCTTAGATTTAGATGATGTTTATAAATTATAATATAAGTTTTCTAAAAAATTTTTCCTTCTCATAAGAAAATTTTTTAAATTAATATAAAAATATGAGATAGATTTTTATGTGTCTCACTCCATATATTTACTTGGATTACACACGATTGGTGGATATAAAAAAAATACTTCGGCTAGGGCTAAAAAAACTCATTTCTGCAAAACCCCGTAAAGAGCTGAAGATAATACCCCGTGAAGCTGTAGTCAAAGTTACTATGGCTCGGGAAACTGAAAAAAAAACTTGTTTTATCCTCCATTGTGTAATCCACCTTTTTTAAACCGATAATTTTATACAATTTCTTTTGATTTATTAAAAAGAAATGGAGAAAAAGCAAAATAAGAAAAAATCTTGATTTATCCTCATATATAAGTTAAGATTAAGATATTTAAATTCATATAAGATGTAAATATTATAGATTTTATTCAGAAGTATTAAATTAAGAAGATTTCTGATACTGTTGATAAACTTCGGTAAAATACTTATCTGACATTCCAGCTATATAATCTCTAACAATTAGAGTCAACTTGTTCTTTTCTTTAAGGGGTTTAAAGTATGTTTCAAAATTAGGATTATCAATATATTCTATATGATCTTTAAAAATAGGAGCATTGAAATTCTCTTTTTCTAAATCTTTGAGTGATTTTTCAAATATCAATTCAAATTTTTTAATTAAATCATTCATGAACGTTGAATTTGTATGCTTATTGGGAAATAAATCCCTTCTGAGATATATATTCTCATAGTTATATTCTTTTAATTCTTTTAAGGCTCCAAAAATCTTTTCACTATATCCTATAGTGTCATTATCTAAACTGCAATTTAAAAGATCCATTATCAAGGAATTCATGATTTTACGATTTGTGTCGCCGAGAATTCTTTTACAATTCTCTGGTAGATCTTTTCTTTTAATCAATTTAAGCAAAATTGCGTCCTCTATATCTCGCCCGATATAAGAGATTGTATCAGCAAATCTTACGGCGATACCTTCATATGACATTGGAATTTTTTCGATTTTGTTTTCTTTAAATGCATCATTATATTCTTTAAAATGAGCTTCCCAGCTTTTTCCATTTAATTTAACAGGTTTTAATTTTCTTTCATGAATTTCTCCATCGTGACATAAAATACCATCTAATACTTGTAGCGTTAAATTCAAACCCCTTGCTGGTTCTTTTGGAAATCTTTTCTCAAGATAAGAAACCCATCTTATTCCTTGGGCATTATGATTAAATGTCCCCATGTTATGATATTTACTTAAATCATCTAATATTTTTTCACCTAAATGACCATAGCAAGTATGACCTATATCGTGTGATAAAGAACAAGCTTCAATTAGATCAGCATTAAGTTTTAGGACTCGTCCTATTTGTCGAGCAACTCTCGAAACGATAATGACATGTAGAGATCTATGAGTGATATTTGCATTATTAACTTCAAAAAAAACTTGGGTTTTATCGATATATCGTGCGTAAGCTTTTGAATGGACTATACGATCAACATCTCTGAAGAATGGGGGTCTGATATCAGCATATCCTTTATAATCTTCATCTTCATTGTACCGAATTGCCTGTGAATCTAATATTCCATGAACTCCAATATCCGTATCTTGTCTTAAGCGTAATCTAAGTTGATCTATTTTTTTTAAGTCCATAATTTCGTTTCAAATTTAAACTCATTAATTATTACTATTCAATTGAATATACAAAATTATTAAAAAAAATTACCCAAATTTGATATTTATCGCTTTATAAGGGCAAGATTCTTTACATTTTAAACAATAAATGCATTCACCATTACCTGTAAAAAACTCAAACGTTTCATCTAAAATTCTAATTTGCATTGGACATACTCGCTCACATATTCCACAATCAGCTCTACCGACACATTTTACTGGGCTCCTAGATAGTTTCAAAAATGAGTATTCATTAACTACCCCTGAGATCGCTCCAAATGGACACAAATATCGACAATAAGTACGAGGATAATAAACTGCACAAATTATCACTATTAGATAAAAAAAGAACATGAAAGCTATCCAAAAATCTGTGAAAAGGGGTTCTAGAAACTTTTCCTCCCAATTTTCATAGAGTTCAGTTATCATATTCGGGAAGAATACAAAAATATATTCTGATAACGAAAAGAAACTTACTGGTTTTTCTGCAATTGGTCCAAGGTTATCTCTATAATCTTTATAGAATTCCTTGTCCGTTGTCCTTGTAAAACCCAAAGGGGCAATTACAATCAATAATATAACTACAATGGCGTATTTAATTTTTAATAGAAATTGGTGAGTGTCTTTGCTTACTTTTTTCTTACTTCTACCAGTTGGAACAGCTGCAAGACAATCCTGAATAGTTCCAATAGGACAAATCCATCCACAAAAAAAACGGTTCGTAAAAAGGATTAGTAGAATGAAAATACCAAGCAACAATAATGGAAATTCACCTTCTGCGATTGAATAGAAGAGATATTCTACAAATCCAGCCCCTTTTGATAAAGGATTTCTTGGGGAATTCTGAACGGGTTGAACCTTAAGAAATTCTTCAAAACTTAGTAAATTTATTATAAAAATCATCTCAATAATAACATAATTGATTATAACGAAGGCAGTGAATTGAACTACGCGTCTAAATACTGTGGTTTTATGTAATTTTTCCTCAAAACTTTTTTTTATACTCAAAGAATACCACTATAGCAAACAAATTTTAAGATAAGTAATAATTGCTTTCTAAAAAAATTAAGTGTTCTTCAAATTCTTGAAAAAAATAAAATGATTTTAATTAATTGAAAAAATAGTAGAAAAAGAATAAATTAAGATTGTCGAATAGTTATTTCAATAATAAAGTCTCTCGATTTTTAGGAGCTTTTGTAGCCTTCCTCAATTTTTTATGGATCATCGTTGAGAGACTTACACACTTACTTTCTTCACCATGGTCAGTTATTACCAGTTTTGGTCTAGGTTGAATTCTCCTTAAGAATTGGGAAATTTGACTTCTTGAAGAATGACCTGAGAATCCTTCGAGAGTAAAGGTATTTAAATTTAATTTTACTAATTGAGTCCTTCCTTTAGGGTCAACATACTGAAATTCTCTAAAGCCTCGTTGAATTCTGCTCCCTAACGTGCCAGAAACTTGATATGAAACAAAAACTAATGAGCTATCAGGATCGATTGCCAATCCTCTTAGATATTGTACAGACGGGCCACCAATGAGCATACCACTAGTAGCCAGGATAACACTTGGACCCCCCTTTATAATATCTAATCTTTCTTCATGAGAACTGACAGTAGTGAAAAAATCTGATAAGAAAGGATTTTTACCTTGATGTAAAATTTTCTCACGTAAATCACTGCTTAGAAAATCTGGATTAGCAGTATGTATTGCAGTTGCTTCGCTAATTAAGCCATCAAGAAAGACAGGAACTTTATCAATTATTCCTTTAGATATAAACTCTTCCAACACAATTATTAACTCTTGCGCCCTTCCTACTGCTAAAACGGGAATTAGTATTTTTCCTCCCTTTCTAATAGTTGAATTTAGTATCTGTTTGAGTTCTTTTTCTGATTCTTGCCGACTAGGAATACGATCCTGTGGACCACCATATGTAGCTTCAATAAGCAAACTCTCGACTCTCGGAAATTTTACAGCTGCTTTTTCTAATAATCGAGTTTTCTGATATTTAAAATCTCCTGTATATACGAAATTATATCCCCCTTTTCCGAAATGTAAATGTACCATAGAAGACCCTAAAATATGACCTGAATTATGAAGAGTTAATTTTATATCGGGCGCTATATCTGTAACCTTACCCCAATTCAGAGGTATGGTATGTAATACCGTTGTTTTAACATCACTTTTTGAATATGGCGTAGCTCTACCTTCTTTTTCACATATTTGAACGAAATCTAACTGTAACATAGTAGCTATGTTTCTTGTAGGTAATGTACAATAAACAGGACCTCTATATCCGTATTTATAAAGAAATGGAACGAGTCCACAATGATCTAGATGAGCATGTGAAATTACTACGGCATCGAGATCTCTTATAGAAAATTCAGGAATGTCGAAATAAGGGAATCTATCATTAGGATTGCCTACATTTAAACCACAATCTAACATAACATTACTATCCCTAGTTTGCATTAAAATACATGACCTGCCAACTTCTCGAAATCCTCCCATAGACGTTAATCTAACATTAAGCTCTCTGAACAGGGTTGGCCTATGTATTCTTTTACCAATTTTTAACAAAATCTCCTTTTGAGTCTTTCGCTCTTGTTTTAGCATATTTCTAATTAATTGGATAGTTCTGGATGCTAAGGGTGGGGTTCGCATTGTTTTAGGTTGCCAAAATGTATTCATTCTTATCTCTTTTAAGTTAACTCCCTTCTTACCTATAACTAAACCAGGTTTTCCAGATTCAATAATCACTTCTCCTCGAGTATGATCAAATTCAATGCTAGTTATTTCTGCATCTTCTCCCACCAGGTTTTTTATGTATGCTGTGGTCTCAGAGGGATCCTTTCTTTTATCTACGTTCCATCTAAATACAACTCTTTTTCTCATTATTTTAGCTAGATCTTTTAGGACTGTAGAATTGTCAACAATACTTGTATCAGAATTTTCAGAATATACCGCAATCTCAGGACCTTCGAATTCAATATTTTGCACCTTAAATTCTGCGGGAAGATTTTGAATGATTTCATCCTTTATCCTTTTTAATTCGCTCTCAAAGCTCAATTTATTTAATCTCCTTTATGTTAATTACTTATCCATGAATAATATCTATTTTTTTAGTAAAATAATGGCAAAATATAATAGCTTTTATCTTATTATTTATTTCACTAAAAAATACATGAGTAAATTTTGATTGTTTGTTGGTACTATTGTTTTAATAAACAAGATATGATTCTCTTTCATAAAAACTGTTTATGAAAGACTTCAATTAGAAAAAATAATATCTAAATTGCTATGTTACATATACTAATTTTCAAATAAAAACCTTTTGATTATATTTCATTCGATTTTAAAATGTAAATAGTCCTAATTATTGACTTATTTTCAATTTCAGTAAATTTTAGATAGATTTTTTTAATAAAGAGAACTAATTCGTATATGGTTAAGTTAAAAATTGGAGCAATCGCAAGTGGTGATGGTAGTAACTTTCAAGCGATAGTTCAATCATGTGAATCGGGTATTTTAAAAGAAAAAGCAGAAGTTTCAGTTTTAATATGTAATAAACCGGGGAAATTTTGCATAACAAGAGCAAAGAATCACGGTATTCCATCTGTGTTAATAGAATCTGGCAAACATGAGGGAACTCGAGAAGAATTTGACCAGAAAATGATTGATGTTCTAAGAAAGTACCAATGTGAACTAATAGTTTGTGTAGGTTATATGAGATTGGTTAGTAAATACTTTATAAAAACGTTCAACGGAAATGTTATGAACATTCATCCCGCACTTTTACCATCATTTAAAGGTATGCATGCTCACCATGATGTACTAGAGTATGGTGTAAAAGTATCCGGTTGTACTGTCCATTTTGTTGATCCTGATGAGGATCATGGGCCAATAATAATCCAAAGATGTGTTCCTGTTTATGATACTGATACAGAAGGAACATTGGGTACAAGAGTTTTAGAATGGGAACACAGGATATTCCCTAAAGCTATTGAACTATTTGTTGATAATAGGTTACGAGTTGATCGTCGCATAGTTAGAATTGATGGTGAAGTTAATTTATAACGTTGTCTTAATTAATATATGGGAAATGATTTCGAGGAA
>SDBT01020334.1_pt1 | contig 10388 bp, 7 predicted proteins | sample 2277101 | NCBI WGS metagenome assembly SDBT01 (sample SAMN10404973, study PRJNA504765) | marine sediment metagenome | isolation source: marine sediment core GS10_PC15, 103 cmbsf | place: Arctic Ocean: Southern Knipovich Ridge | collected 2010
ATAACCTGTCTCAAGATTTATTATTTGCAGATCTCCATGTACATCACCAAGTAAAACTCTCTTAGAACGATGAAATGGCAAGATAGAAATTATCGAATAGAATTTATTATAATATTTTATATTCAGAAATTGACCATTCTTTCTATAAAACCAGATAGGATAATTCTCACCGTGAGTCAAGATTAATTGATACTTCTCACGGTGAATAAAGATAAATTTATCATTTAAATAATTTAAACTTACAATAGGAAATCCTGTGGTGAGATGAAATGAAGTCTTCTTATCAGGAATGATTTTTGTAATTGACAATTGCCTTCCATTTACTTTTTCCCCCTTGATGATATCCCAACACTCTACCTGTTGATTTACATTTATAGTTATCAGTTTCATATTATCAGGAACAATAATTCCATCAGCTATCGGAAATTTAATGTTTGTAATGCATTTAACTAAGTTTAAAGTCTGTAAATCCCATATTTTCAATTTCCTATCAGTTCCATAAGAAACGAAAAATTGATCATTCTTAGTAACAAAAATTGTTTGAATTGAACCAGTATGACCATCTAGTCTTTGGGTTATTACTCCTGATTCTAAATTTAATATAATAAGTTTTCCACTCTGATTTCCCAAAATCAATGTACTAAAATCAGTTGTTATAGCAATAGAAGAAAAAGGTACACCCTTATCTTCAAAATCTGTAAAACATAATCGAGTAAGCTTACTCTTCAAGTAATTTCCTCCAACCCGTCCAGATAATCTAAACATAGGGTTATGGTTACCTGTAAATCCTTATCACAATCCTTTATTTTCTTTTTTAGCATATCATGAGAAGAATTATTAAACTCTACCAATATTGGATTATCTAAATTGGGGATTAACGCGAACTTATTCGTAGCTGTCAAAAATCCTTTTCTATGTAACAAGAAAGGTTTGAAAAAACATTCATCGCTACCTCCAGTTAGGGTGAAAAGAACGAGGTTTTGAGAGGCCGATAAAGATGATATTTCCGAGTTTTCCATGAATGATATTATTTCTTTGCGGTTATTTATGATCAATCCCAGTCCAAGTCGAAGCGTTTTTGCATTTTTAAAACCAGAAAGTGTTTTTTGGACTGAAAGATGCATAGTATATGTAGATAACATAGAATCAATAATTGTCTTTGATGAAACATTGGAAAATTTCTCTAAGAGGGAGATTTTTCGATGAATTAACCCTGGAGAATTTCCGATAACACACATTACGTAAGGAATAATGAAATATTCTTTTGATACTAGATCATTCATTGTAGTCCAGTACGACTCGATAGCATTGTATTGTTTCAAGCCTGGCAGAAAATTATCAATTAAATCAATGTTTGAAAAAATTGGCAAATCTGATAATTCTTTCATATATCCGAGACACGCTTGAAGTGATGAATTAGGCTTTTTAATTAACTTTTTAAGTACATATGAAGATGAAGCATCAAGCTTATTCAATTTGATTGCTTTTCTTAAAGGTATTATTATTAAAATAAAATCGTACTTCGCAATATTTATCTGGTCGACATTGAAATATCCCCTTATACAACCAATTCCATGATCATAATATTCTGTTACTTTTTGGGTTAATGGGACGCAGGAAATAAATAAGAAAGTTATTTTGCACTTCCTAAAAATCGTTTCAGTGCCTTTAAATGCCCCAAAATCGATAACAATATCAGTTTTATTTCGGAAGAATTCCTCTAATTCATTTTTGAGATTTAAATCAATATCAAAATTGCTACAAAGACTTTGCATTAATTTTAGGTTGTCAATTTCTGTGAACTGCTTAAGAAACTCTCTTTTTCCATGATGATATTCTTCCCCCTCTCCCTCAATCATTGCCCAAGGTAATAATTCGTAACAGGGGTGATCTACTATCTCATTGATAAGGGGCCAGAAATTGGATGATTTTTCATAGTTGTTGTTCAAATACCTTATACATTCTTGTAAGAAATCCTTGGGATTTGTTATCCAGTATTGAATCATTCTTAAAATATCTCTATCGATATCAGCAGACTCTTTTTTCTTGAAATTATTTGTAGAGGGATCCCAAGGCATTAATAAATTGAATACAGTATCAATTAATGGGCCTCTCGGCTTTCCCTCTTCAGTTTCGTGATAAAATGTATTCTCTGCATTCTCCTTTAAAATTGTATTACTACTAATTAACCCTTCAATAAGCCATGGACCAATTTTTTTATCAAATCTTATTGAATAATAAACATTATTTTCAAAATATGAATCTTCTTCTTTAGTCTCCAGCCGGTGTTTTTGCAGTTTTTCTTTTAGAAAATTCGCTTCTTCGGATAATAAAGCAGGAGGAAAATGCATTAATAGAGTAACAGCTTTTATTTTTGTATTTTCTTCGAGAGTATCATGTACTTCAAGAAATTTTAATCTGTTGCTTTTCTCTAAATTGAATATAATTTCACCCATTCTACTATATTCCCATTCAGAGAATTTAGTATTACATGAGAGTATCTGCGTGATAGATGAATAAAACATATCTATATTGAGATGACTTTGTTTTTGCAAAATTAAAAAAGATTCCTCTAATCTAGGAGAATTCTCATAATAATCTGGATCTATTTTTTCACATAATTCAACTTTTGATTCTATTAATGATTGTTTTTCTTCCTCAAAATCGAAGTGTTTCCTCAATATCGTAAGAATGTCAAATGATTTTTGATCCAGATTATCTTCATAAAATAAAAAAAGGTCAAATAATGATTTCCATTTCCATGATTCAACCCATTCCTCAATATAATTATCCTGATAGAAGTTACCTAATCCTTGTAATACTAGATCGGGAAAATCATTTAGTTTTTCACCGAAATTACGACAAATCTGGGATATTGATTGAAAACCTATTTTAAAACTTCCTCTTTCCTCAAGCAATGTTACCAATAGTTGTAAAAGCTTTTTCTGTTTGGATTTTGCTAAATTATGTATTATAACTTCTTGAATTTGAACTGAGCCGTCCCTAAATTCATCGATGATTATTTTCTTCCAAATTATAAAACTTTTTGAAGAGATTTCGGATATAACTGAAAAAATTCCTCTTTTTATCCAAAAATCAAAATTTTTCAAGGATTTTTCTAGCCATTGCAGCTCGTTAGTCTTTATGTCTTTAAAATCAGCCCAGTTTCTTTTAACTATTTTACAGAATACTGCTAGTTTAGTACTAGATGCTACCCAGTTATTAGCTTCCAATACTCCAATTCCCGCTCTTCCTACGATTAATGGGTCATTGATTATAATCGATTCAATTATAGTAAGAAATTCTTCCTTTACAGCTGCTTGTAATTCTCCTAACACTCTCAATACAATATACTTTTTCTTATTATCGTTTGAATATAGTTCTTTGCATAATTCTGTTATTAAAGAGCTGCTCACATAAGAGGTTAATCCTAATTTTCTCATTGCACAAGAAGCTTCAATTTGTATCTCTGAGCTTTGATCCTGCAATCCCTTCAATAGTGGTTTCAAAAGTAATTCTTTCTTATTGTAGAAAGAACATTGACCTAAAGCCCATATTGCATATTTTCTATATGTAATTTGTTTTGCATCCAGAAGAGATTCTGAAATTGCTGCCTCAGCTAAAAAGGGGATTACTTGTTCAAAATGGGACTCCATATAATGACCATAAACCCTTGGAACTTCAGTACGTTGAATGTGAAAACCTTCAAGCCACTTGAGCATTGAGGATGGTTGATTAATTTGAAAATTAATCACCTGATTATCAAACCATTCTTTGTAATCTTCATTCGTAATAGAATCGCGATAATCTGCGTCAGAAATTCCTTCAAAATCATATAAATTATTTTTTTCTAATATTTCATCTTCTCGCCAGGGATTTTCATAAATTGGGCCAATTTCCCAGAATGAATAATCATCACCAGTAATATCGATTTGATCTAATGAAGAAAAAATCGAAACGTCACTAAGATTTCTAAGATTATCTTTAAGTAAGACCTTAATCGTTCGTAAAATTTCTTTTCTGTTATTGTCTAACATCAAACTAAAAAATCCCTCTTCAAACCACGTTAAAGGAGGAATAAAGCTTTTAGTTTGCATAGTTGACTTCAAAACTGATATTAATTGATGTAAATATGGTAGGACAAATTTTATTCCGATTTTTTTCAAAGCACGTGCAGCTTGAACTTGATATTGGGAATAAAGATCGATACCACCGTAATAGTCATAATTATAGTAATTATAACGTAGAGGGTCTATCGGATCTTTAAGAATTTCAATCAGAGGTTTTATAGCTATTTCTGCATCAGGGTACCCAATATCTCCAAGTGCATACGCAGCATACCCCCTAACTTTGGGGTTTTCATCTTTTAAACTTTCAATTAGTGGATCAATTGCTTCTCTCACCAATGATCCTCCAATCTTTCGTATAAATCGGATTGCATTAATTCTTACCTCTACATCGTTAGAAGTTAGAAGTTCTATTAGTATGGGGATAGCAAAATAGCTTTCATCTGCAATCTTCTCATCAAAATGCTTTACTCTTTCATGATATACTTCTATTACATCTATTAACTCAGTTTCTTCAATATTAATTCTAGGATTGACATTCTTAATTAATTCACGAATTTCTTTGTTTATGTCATTTTTCATATGTTCCCATAGAATTTTTCTGTATCAGGATCATCATCTTTAACCCTTAATCGAATAACTTGTTCAAAAAAGTTCAATCTTTTTTTGTTATCACTAATCTTTAAAACTTCTTTATACATGAATAATTTGAAAGTTTCATTTGAAAACAAGAACGACATGTAGTCTGGATACTTAAAATCAGTCTTGAATGATAACTGGTTTACAACACTAAAGATTAATGCATAAAACTCTTTAAAATTTATCAATACTTTTAGTAGGTGATAAAAAATCCAATCACTCTCTAAAAATCTGGAGAAAAAAGTAGCTATTTTTTTAAGATCGTCTAGTGATGTTTCTAATTCACTTAACAAGTCAATAGCTTCGAGTTTTACCTCAGGTTTTCCATTTTCTAATATTTCTATGATTTCTTTTATAATCCATTCTTTTTCTTCAATATTTCGGCTTATTTCTCTCATAATTTTCCAAGAATAGGATCTAATTACGGATGACTCTGAATTAATAAATGATGACAGCAATTTTTTGGGGATTTGGCTTTTATCGTGTAAAAACAATTTTATGAAATCAATAGCTTTGGATTTAAATTCACTATTTTCATTATTAGCTAAAATCTCAACCCAGAGAAACCTCTTGTCATCTTCTAATTTGACTATAAACGTACTAATAAAGTCGACAAAATCAAGTTGCTTCTGCGTTTCATTCAAATAGAACTTATTTGAAATAAAATTCTTTTCACATGAAACGCAAAGTGAAATAGGATTTTTTGGTATTTTATCAAGATTATAATCAGATAATGCTATAATTTCTGACTCTGAAAACTTATTTTTACATGAAACACATTCTATATTAGAATTCATTGTCATACACCCCTCATTAGATCATGGCTTCAAGAATCGCTAATAATGTTAATATAGATGATGTTTCTTATAAGTTTTTAAGTACTAGGACTACCTAGTTTTTAAAATTACAGGAGAGGCAAACAAATTAATCAATCCCCCTCAAAAAAAAAGTTCATAATTTTCCAAAGGATGAAAGGATTCATTGCAAATTCTTCTGGTTCAGCTTATTTCCAATTTCACCTTATTGAATTTGAGAAAGGGATGACAATATCTGAGACCTTGTCATTATTGGGAATAAGACCTAATTCAGTAGTTCATATGGTTTTAAAACAAGCAGGTATGTTAAAATTTATTCTAGAAAAGAAAAAGACGGGCTTAGAAATACTCAAATTCTTCAAGGAAAACTTTCCTGATTCTCCATACAAACAAGCGACAAACGAGGAGATTCTTTTCCCTTTACCTACATTAGATCACATGAACAATGATTATTTTGTTTATTGGACTGGTTGGGGGATAGACGCTTATGGAATGATATATGGACCAGAAAATGAAAGCCCTTCTAGCCAGGGATTCCTATTGCTTAGTAAATTTCAAGAACATTCAAAAATAAAACTTAGGATTAAGAGGAACTATCATCGGAATTACTAGAGGGTGGAATATATGAGATTAATAGTTTTCTGTGAAAAGTCATTTGATCTTAAAAAAGGGTTAGAAAACATTGGATTTAGTGATAATTCCAATCTCATAGAATGTCACAGCTTTTCGAATGAAATTAATGTGCCTTTGTTTGTTAACTCAGAGAAAAGAAAAAGAATCAAGCATTTAATTGAGTCTGAATCAAAATTTGATAGTAGGATAATCACACCCCTTCCAGATTATGAGTTTCAAACATGGAATTTTGTTCATGAAAATGAGGAGGACGAATAAAGTCATGATGATAATTATATTAGCAGTTTTTGGTCTAGATTTTGGCAAGTTTTAATTGAAATGATAGATAATACAGAAAAAATTCCGTTTTTAGAACAATATTCATTTTTACCAATTATTTTACCAGATTATTGTGAAAACTGTAAGGGTTCAGTTGCTTTTCATAGATTAAGAGAAGTAATCTTTCAAACTGAACCCAAGTGGTTATGTCAAAAGTGTATCGAATCATTTTCTCAACTCCAACTCATTCAAGAACGAATTTCTGCGAAAAATCAGGCCGATACAGCTGCTTTCATAATTAAGAACAATACCACATGGATTAAGCTCCCTCATGGTCAAAATATCGCAATTGAGAGTAAAAATCAAAAAGTTAAAACAAAAAGTGATAAAGAATTTCAAACAGCTTTAACAAACTCAAAGATTACTCAGACATACTCAAAAAGTGTCCTCGAACCAAGTTACGTCTATTTTCTAGCTTATATTTCAATGTTTGAAACCATTTTCCCAACACTAGAGGAATGGTATTTTGCCCTAGAAAGACGAGAAAAATATCGTAATCAATTTGAAATTCAAGAAAATCTCATCTATTCAAAATCACATCTAGGTATGATATGCAGGAGTTCTTATTTTTCATTAGAGAACAAAAGAAGATTCACATTAGAAGATTTTGATGTTAAAGACGGAAATTACGAATTAAAACCAGGAAAGATTTCAAAAGAATTAATTGGAAAAGCAACATGTTACAACAAGAATTTCTTGGATAGAATTCTGAACATTCTACAATCAAATAATGCTTTTAACTCATCACTTTCTTCACTGTTCATTTCTGAAGAATATTCTCATCTAATCATTGAACTAAAGGAATTTGGATGCTCTTTTCGTCTAAATTCAGAAAGAAAATAATCTAAACGTCTGAATTTCTTAATTCTTACTGTTAGAAGTCCCACTTTTAAAGATGAGAAAAAAAAACATAAAAATAATCAAGATTTAAAATACCGAAAAGTTATTTTAATTGAACATGATTATTCTTCGCATTCTGGAACCATTACTACTCTAAGTAAATCAAACCAAATGTTATTGATGTGATAAAATAATGACCAAATTATATTTTACTCTTAGAAATGATCAGCCTGATGATTTAGGGGAAATAATTGTCTTTGAAACAAGAAAATTTTGTATTTGGATAAAATACTCACAAAATAAAGTCATAAGAATTGATCACAAAAAACAATCAGTATTTTTACGGACACTACAGGAATTCAATGAAGCTCTAAAAGAAAAAGAAATCTCTTCCTTCTTTTCTTACAAAGAAAAAAATCTAAAAGATCTATATCTCATTGCTTTTTTAGCATTAAACATAGGATCTGTTGAAAAAAATTGGCAATCTTTTGAAACTTTATACCCTCACTCACCAAGAGGGCAAATTTTAGTTGCTGATGGAGAGGCATTATCAACCGAATTCTTAGAAGAAGAAGGATTCATACAATGTAAGTTAGAAGATTTCACTTTCACAGAGTCTACATTCAAGTATAAGCACAATGATAGTAGAATAGAATTTACAAACGACGAAAATTTTAAACAGAATCTGAAATTAATTCATCCGAATAACCAAGATGAAAATCATTCTTACATATTGTACTATAAACTCAACTCTCATCTAATTTTCAGATTAAAAGAAGTGGATTTATTTCTAATTTTTACTCCCAAACAAGATGAAAATGGTACAAAAACTTGGAAGAGGCATTCTTATGGTACTTGGAAAATCACTACAAATACTCTTCCATTATTAATCAAATATAGAAAATCTAAACAGAAGGAAATGCTAATATCAGTTATTAAAGAATTATCAAGATATGGTTTTTTTATTTCAAAAGAAGGAATCTTTAAAAAGGTTAAAAAGGATTATACAGAAGAAATTGTCTATTTACTAACTAAAAATAATCCTAAAGCAAGAATGTTACTTAAAAAAAGTAATATGGGAAAATTCTTAATTTATTTGATAGATACAATCGAAGATGGCGTATTTGCAAGTATTAAATTAGAAACAATCATTAATGAAGATAAGGGACGTCATAAAAGTTCTCAAGATGAAATCATGAATTTTCTACTACATCTTAAAAATCTTGATTTTTGCATAATAAATGAAAATGTAAGAAGATCTGTCACGGTTTTGAGAATAGGACAGGGATTGGTCGATATTGATGAATTTAATACTTGGATTAGACTAAACGGAACTTGGTTCGTTGAACAATATCCAGAATTTAAAACAATTCCACGCTAACTTCTAACCCATATATCCATCACGCTGAAGACTATCTCCCAAGTCAATAAAAGTATAGTCTGATAGTTTTTCAGACGTGACGAAATCACCAGACTTGTTAAAAACAACAGGCCTTTCAATCTTGAGAACTTTATACCTAAAAATCGTATCAATATTTTTAACCTCGATATATATTCACAATGGAAAAAGTGTGTTGGGAACTTGATTTGCTCCCGAGATGAATTCTAATTAAACAATTAAAATTCCTGTTTTTTCAAAAAGAGTGAAATAACTAATCCCGATAATACTGAGATAAGAAAGATAGGAGTGGTAGAAGCGTTTGTTGTACTTGTTGAACTTGTTGTAATCTGGCCAGTTGTAGTTGAAGATTGAGTAGACTCTGTTGTAGTGGTTGTATTCAATGACGGATCAATTAATACTGAATCACCAATCGTTGTTGTCCGATCAAGTTCATTAAAAATGAGAGTGTCCACCTTTACGGTTGTTCTTCCATCTGTTTCATTTTTTACGGTTACATTACAATAATGATATTCAGAGAAGTAAACATCATTCTCTTGCCATTCAGAGACATCTCTATTAGTATGTAAATCTGCACCCGCTCCTCCTGCTGTTATGTGTACGATATTTTTCCTCGTAGTCCGATAGTAGTTGTGATCATGCCCAGAAAACACCAGATCGACACCATATTGAAGAAGGATCGGTTCCAATACCACACGTACTTGTTGAGCATCATGAACCCGATTGGAGTCGCGAACTGAATAACAAGGACGATGAAATACCGCAATAACAAAATCTATTTCGTTGGTTTCAAGATCATTTAGGAGCCATGATTTTTGTTCAGTAGTAATATCAAAACTATGGGTATTATCATTCCAATTCTCTTCTGTATTGATAATAACAAAATGAACTTGATTCATGTAATCAAAGCTATAATACCTTTCATTTTCAGGTAAATCAACGTTTGTTTCATATACAGAAAAATTTTCATCAGAAATCCCATAAGTATACTCATCTATATTATAAGTATATCGTTCATGATTCCCAATTGCATTATATACTGTAATATTATTATTGGTTACATTTTCGATGTCTTCATAATATCTATCCCAGTCATCTTGTTCACCGCCATAATAAACCATGTCTCCAGTATGCACTATAAGATTAAGATTTGGATTATTTTCAACAACTGAATTCATTAAAGCTGCTCTAATTGGGTTGCTAATATTTTCTTGCGTTCTTTTTTGATTCACGTCATCCCAATCTCCACTAGGCTGACGACTATCACCCAAGGCAACGAAATGCTATGTGTCAGATGATGCCAGAGTGGATTTTTGAATATTCTGGATTGTACTTTGACCAGATATAGCAATTAATGAAAAGGAGATGGTAATGCAAAATAATAGAAAGGATGTATGAATAATTCTCATTTAGTCCACCACACACTACTTTGATACACACGGGATTATTAAGTATTGGATGTGTAAGACGTATCTAAAAAGGTCGTGATTAAAAAAAGGAAATATGTAATAACTCCAAATGGAATTTCAATCCAAATCGAATATTAGCACCTTTCTTTTTTTTCACTACGTACAGAATCAACTAACGATTTTTCGAGTTTTCATTTTCTAGTCACGCGGGGAGTGCAGAGAAACTTTTTTATAATATAAAGACGACAATATTTTCAGTTCCCAAATC
>SDBT01020335.1_pt1 | contig 10388 bp, 20 predicted proteins | sample 2277101 | NCBI WGS metagenome assembly SDBT01 (sample SAMN10404973, study PRJNA504765) | marine sediment metagenome | isolation source: marine sediment core GS10_PC15, 103 cmbsf | place: Arctic Ocean: Southern Knipovich Ridge | collected 2010
AATGCCCGGTGACCGGGTGACGATGGAGGTCGAGCTGATCACGCCGATCGCGATGGAGAAGGAACTGAGGTTCGCGATCCGTGAGGGCGGCCACACCGTCGGCGCCGGCGTCGTTACCGAGATCCTGGAGTAGGAACCAGTAAGGGAGACTGAGGTGGCTGGCCAGAAAATTCGGATACGCCTGAAGGCATACGAGCATGCGACACTCGATCGTTCAGCAAAGGAGATCGTGCGAACCGCGAAGCGGACAGGAGCCCGCATTTCGGGCCCGGTGCCACTTCCGGTCAAGCGATCCGTATACACCGTGCTGAGGGGACCTCACGTGGACAAGAAGTCACGCGAGCAGTTCGAGACCCGTGTGCACAAGCGTTTGATTGACATCTACGAATCCACGCCCCAGACCGTGGACGCGCTCATGAAACTTGAGCTGCCCGCGGGAGTGGACGTGGAGATCAAGGTCTGATGCGGAGAACGAGATGAAGGGGTTGATCGGCAGAAAGTTGGGCATGACCCAGGTATTCGGCGCCAACGGTGAGGCTGTCCCCGTGACCGTACTGGAGGTCGCCCCGAATGCCGTCCTGCAGGTCAAGACGACCGTGAAGGACGGATACGAAGCAATCCAGGTCGGTTATGGCCGTAAAAAGCTGAACAGGGCAAAGAAAGCCAACAGGATACGGGCGGAGAAAGCAGGGCTGGAGTCAGCGCCAACACGTATTCGGGAATTCCGTACTCCCGATGCCTCACAGTTCAAGGTGGGGGACAGGATCAGCGTCGACTTCTTCAAGATCGGGGATCGGGTAAAGGTCCGCGGAACATCGAAGGGGCATGGGTTCTCCGGTGCCATGAAGCGGCATGGTTTTGCCGGCGGTACCCGCGCCTCCCATGGTGGCGGGCCCAGTCACCGCGGAGTCGGTTCGGTGGGTATGAGCGCCACACCGGCGCGGACGATGAAGGGACGGAAACTGCCCGGTCAGTTTGGCAACAAGAAGATCACCCAGAAGAATCTCATCGTCGTTGAGGTGGACTCCGAGCAGGAGATATTGCTGGTGCGGGGTTCGGTACCCGGCCCGGTGAACGGGCTGGTCAGGATCGAGCTCGTGGGCGAGACACCCAGAAGCTACACGCCTCTTGAGAGTTTCGCCGCCGATGTTGAAGAAGCACCCCAGGCCGATGCCGCAGTGGAAATGACGGAGGAACCGGAAACGGCCGCCAGAGATGAGGATGAGGTGCGTGCCGCGGCAGACGTGCCGGAAGCCGATACGGGTGAGGATGAGGCTGACGCGACAACCACAGAGGAAGAGAACGAGTAGGCCGACGATGGCGACACTGAAGGTTTTCGATAGTGCGGGCAATCTGACTTCCGCAACCGTGCCGGTGGATGACCGGATCTTCACCGCCGATGGTGGAGATCATCTGGTCTATGAAGCGGTCACCTTCCATCTGGGAAACCGGCGTCAGGGAACAGCCAAGACCAAAGAGCGTTCCGAGGTTCGCGCATCTCGCCGCAAGCCGTGGAGACAGAAGGGCACCGGTCGTGCACGGGTTGGTTCAGTGAGTTCTCCGATCTGGCGGGGTGGTGGAACGACGTTTGGACCCCAACCCCGTGATTACACCCGCAAGATGCCGGTGAAGGCATCCCGCAAGGCACGGATATCCGCCCTCTCCGCCAAGTACAGCAATGACGCGATATTCGCCACCGAGGCACTGCGACCGGCAGAACCGAAGACGAAGCTGGTCGCCGATCTGCTTCAAACGATGAATCTGATCGACAAGAAGGTGCTCTGGCTCCTCTCTGAAAGTGACAGGAACACCCGGCTGGCCGCCAGGAACCTGGCTCGCTGCCGGACTCTGCTGGCGACCAACGTCAGCGTGTACGACCTCATCAACAGCGATGTGGTGCTGATCGAGAAGGACGCGGTCGGCCCCCTGCAGGAGATCCTGATTCCATGAAGTCTGCACAGGATATCATCATCAGACCTCTGATCACCGAGCGTGCAGCAAACCTGATGGAGAAGGAGAACAAGGTCGTATTCGAGGTGGCGGTCCACGCCAACAAGAACGACGTGAAGCGCGCTCTGGAAGAGTTGTTCGATGTAACCGTCACGGCGGTTCGGACGATGAACGTAAAGGGAAAGATGAAGACGATGGGTAGATACTCCGGTCGTCGTGCATCGTGGAAAAAGGCAATCGTCACCCTGAGCGAAGGCGACTCGCTCGACTTCTTCGAGGGAGCTTGATCGAATAATGGGTCTCAAGAAGTACAAGCCGACCACACCCGGACAACGGTTCCGGAACGTCAGTGACTTCTCGGAGGTCACCGCCGACGCTCCCTACAAGCCGCTGACTACCGCTCTGCGCAAGACGGGTGGGCGGAACAACCAGGGCCGGATCACCTCCCGGCATCGTGGAGGCGGACACAGACGCCGATACCGGATCATCGATTTCAAGCGGAGCAAGCGGGACATCCCGGCCGTGGTAGAAACGATTGAGTATGATCCGAACCGCTCCGCGAATATCGCCCTGCTGAAATACGTCGATGGCGAGCGTCGCTACATCCTCGCTCCGCTCGGGCTCAAGGTGGGAGATACGCTGGTGGCCGGTGAAACAGTAGCCATCAGGCCCGGAAACGCCATGCCACTGTCGAAAGTGCCGCTGGGCAGTTTCGTGCATAACGTGGAGATGAAGCCGGGTAAGGGCGGCCAGATCGCACGCGGTGCAGGGACGGCCGCGCAACTGATGGCGCGTGAACGCGGCAAGGCGATCTTGAGACTTCCGTCGAAGGAAGTGCGTCTCATCCCACAGGGTTGTTACGCCACCATCGGTCAGGTCGGCAATCCCGAGCATGAGAACATCAGTTGGGGTAAGGCCGGGAAGACGAGACATCGGGGACGCCGACCGCATGTGCGTGGGGTGGCGATGAACCCTGTCGATCACCCTCATGGGGGTGGAGAAGGCAAGTCGAGCGGTGGACGGCATCCGGTAAGTCCATGGGGTGTGCCCACCAAGGGGCACAAAACCCGGAAGAAGGGGAAGGCCTCCAATAAGGATATCCTGCGCCGCAGGGGCAAACGGAAGTAAGGAGCAGACCAGGTATGTCACGATCGCTCAAAAAGGGACCCTGGATCGAGGCCAACCTCGAGAAAAAGGTCCAGGAGATGAACCGCTCCTCGGAGAAGAAGGTGATCAAAACCTGGGCGCGGCGGTGCACGATTCCGCCGGAGTTCGTGGGACACACCTTTGCCGTGCACAACGGTAACAAGTTCGTACCGGTGTACATCTCGGAGAACATGGTCGGTCATCGGCTGGGCGAGTTTGCGCCTACGAGGACCTTCCGCCAGCACACCGGGAAGAAAGCCGAACGCATTACCAGGCTGAAGAAGTAGAGAAAGGGCCTGTCAGCTGATGGAAGCCAAAGCAAGAGCCAAACATGTTCGGATCAGTCCGGGCAAAGCCCGACTCGTGATCGATCAGATCCGTGGTGAGAGGGTTGAGGACGCGCTGAACATTCTCCACTTCAGCCGGAAAGCGGCCGCGGTACCGATCGAGAAGACGCTGAGGGGCGCTATCGCAAATCTTATCAACAAGAGCGATGGGGAATCAACAGTGCCTCCGGAATCGTTCATCGTTACCCGGGCTTTCGTGGATGCAGGGACGATGATGAAGCGCTGGCGTCCACGATCGATGGGCAGGGCACATCCGATTCTGAAGCGATCCTGTCACATAACGCTCATGGTCTCGGACGGACAGAACGAGACCGGAGAAGCCACCGAGGAGTAAATCTCTTGGGTCAGAAAACACATCCGATCGGGTTCCGATTGGGCATCGTCAAGGACTGGGACTCCAAATGGTTCGCCGAACGCGGAACGTTCGCCGACCTGCTGGAGGAGGACCTCATTCTCCGTCGCTACCTGTGGCGGCGTCTCGCACGCGCCGCGTTGTCGAGGATCGTTATCGAGCGGGCTCCCAAACGGGTGACCGTCACCATCCACACGGCGCGTCCCGGCGTGGTTATCGGGCGCAAGGGAGCCGAGGTTGACAAGCTCAAAGAGGAACTGCAGCAGCTTACCGGCAAAGACATCTACATCAACATCCAGGAAGTCAAGCGCCCGGAAAAGGATGCCCAGCTCGTCGCAGAATCGATAGCCCGCCAGCTCGAAGGCCGGGTCTCCTGGCGGCGTGCGATGAAGAAGGCGATGGCAAGCGCCATGAGAATGGGTGCCGAGGGGATCAAGATCACCTGTGGCGGGCGGTTGGGTGGCGCTGAGATGAGCCGGGTGGAGACCTATCTGGAGGGACGTGTACCGCTCCACACGCTTCGTGCCGATATCGATTTCGCGCGCGAGACGGCATTTACGACATACGGTACCATCGGCGTCAAGGTGTGGCTGTTCCATGGCGAGGTTCTGGGTCATGGTGATGCCTTGGAGGAATCTGCCGAAGAACAAAAGGCCAGCTCCCGTTCACGGAGTAGGAAGTAGAGAGGGCGCGTCATGCTGGCACCGAAACGGGTCAAGTACAGGAAACAGCAACGGGGCACGTTCAAAGGCAAGAAAGCCAAGGGGGGCGTGAAGATCTCCTTCGGGGCTTTCGGTCTGAGGGCGCTCGAGGCGGCATGGATCACAAACCGTCAGATAGAGTCTGCTCGTGTCGCGATGACCAGGTACGTGAAGAGGGGCGGGAAGATCTGGATCAGGATATTCCCGGACAAGCCCCTGACGGTCAAGCCGGCCGAGACCCGGATGGGGAAGGGAAAGGGGAACCCCGAGCAATGGGTAGCCGTGGTGAAACCGGGTCGGATCATGTTCGAAATCGAAGGAGTGGAGGAGGAAGTAGCCCGTGAGGCGTTCCGTCTTGCTTCTCACAAACTGCCGATTAAAACGGCGTTCGTGGTTCGGGAGGAATTGTAATGCGTGCCTCGGAAGTGCGTGAACTGCCACACGATGAGATGCGAATCAGGCTCGATGACCTGAAGGAGGATCTGCGTACCCTCCGGTTCGGACATGTCATGCAGCAGGTCTCGAATCCACTGGAAATCCGAGCCGTCCGCCGCGATATAGCACGGCTTGAAACGATCATCGCCGAGGAGAACCGGAAGACAGCCACCGGCCCGGCAGAAACTGAAGTAGTGGCTGGAGGTGAAGAGGCATGAGCGAAGGTGGATCGCGCAAAGTACGGATGGGCCGCGTTACCAGCTCGAAGATGGACAAGACCGTGGTGGTGACGGTGGACAGACTCGTCCGGCATCCCCTGTACGGTAAAACCATCAAGAAGCGGTCGAAACTGTACGCGCATGACGAAGAGAACCAGTGCAATGAGGGCGATATCGTTCGGGTGATGGAAACCCGGCCGTTGAGCCGGACGAAGTGCTGGCGTGTCGTTGAGATCATCAAGAAGGCCTCGGTCTGAGGCACCAGGACGGATAGATCATGGTCCAGGTCGAAAGCAAACTCAGGGTCGCCGACAACACCGGTGCCAAAGTGGTCCAGTGCATCAAGGTGCTCGGTGGGACCCGGCGTCGGTACGCGCGTGTTGGTGACATCATTGTCATCACGGTCAAGGATGCCATTCCCGGCGGTACGGTGAAGAAGGGTGAAGTGCGCAAGGCTGTGGTTGTGCGCACCCGCAAGGAAATGCGTCGGAAGGATGGATCTTACATCAGGTTCGATGAGAACGCCGGAGTGCTGATCAGTGACAATGGTGAGCCGATCGGCACCCGCATCTTCGGACCCGTAGCGAGGGAGCTCAGAGAGAAACGATTCATGAAGATCATCTCTCTTGCCCCCGAGGTTTTATAGCGATGCATGTGAGAAAGAACGATCAGATTGTCGTAATCGCCGGTAACGACCGTGGTAAGACCGGCAAGATCCTGAAGACGTTCCCGGATTCGAACCGGGTAATCGTCGAAGGGATCAATTTCATAAAGAGACACACCCGGGGCACCCAGACGAATCCGCAAGGCGGCATCATCGAGCGTGAAGGAACGATCCACTCCAGCAATGTGATGGTCATCTGTGCCAGGTGCGGCGAGGGAGTCCGGACCCGTTCGGGTGAACTCACCGGCTCGGACGGGAAAACCCGCCACGCGCGTACCTGTACTCGATGCGGCGAGATGGTGGGGGGGGATGAATGATGGAGAAGCCGAGGATACATACCAGGTACCAGGAGGAGATCATCCCCGAGCTGAAGAAGAAGTTCAGCTACACGAACGATCACAGCGTACCCGGACTGGTGAAGATTGTATTGAACCGTGGAGTCGGGGACGCGACGCAGGACTCCAAGCTGGTCGACACAGCCGTTGAGGAACTGACCTTGATCAGCGGTCAGCGGGCAAGTGTGCAGCACGCCAGACGCTCGGTGAGCAACTTCAAGTTGCGCACCGGCATGCCGATCGGAGCCAGGGTAACACTCCGTCGTCAGCACATGTACGAGTTCCTGGACCGTCTCATCACGATCACCCTGCCGCGGGTGCGTGACTTCCGGGGTTTGAACTCCGATTCCTTTGACGGCCACGGCAACTACAACATGGGATTAAAGGAGCAGATCGTGTTCCCGGAGATCGAGTACGACAAGGTCTCCCGGATAGAGGGAATGGATATAGCCATCGTGACGACTGCGAGGACCGATGAGGAAGCGTTCGAACTCCTCAAAGGTCTCGGAATGCCGTTCCAGAAGTAGGAGGCGAATTACCAGGTGGCGAAAAAAGCGTTGATTGAGAAGGCGAAGAGAACACCGAAGTTCTCGACGCGGAAATACAACCGATGCAGGCGTTGCGGCCGTCCGCGCGCGTATATGCGCAGGTTCGGTCTCTGCCGCATCTGTTTCAGGGAACTGGCGCTCGAGGGGAAGATCCCCGGAGTGCGGAAAGCATCCTGGTAACAATTAAGGAACACTACAGCAGGGCGCGCCTCAAGCGGCGCGTACCGGTAGCTGAAGGAGCCTGGATAACTGATGAGTATGACCGATCCGATAGCGGATATGCTGACAAGGATCCGCAACGCAGCGAAAGCCGGTCATCAGAAAGTCGACATCCCAGCGTCGAAACTGAAGACGGAGCTCGCCAGAATCCTGCGGAACAACCATTACATCCGAGGATACCGGGTGACTGAGGACGACAAGCAGGGGGTCCTCCGGGTGTATCTGAAATACACGGAGGAGGAGACTCCCACTTTTCACGAACTGCGGCGAGTCAGTCGACCCGGTCTGCGCAGGTACGTGACTGCCGTTGAGATACCAAGGGTAAAGAACGGTCTCGGTATCGCCATTCTCTCGACCTCCGTCGGGATCCTCACCGATCGTGAGGCCCGGAGGAAAGGGGTTGGCGGTGAGATCCTCTGTACGGTCTGGTAGGGATAAGGAGTTCAGCAGACGATGTCACGAGTAGGCAAAGAACCGATTCCCGTTCCCGATGGGGTCAAGATCGACATTGAAGGTCAGATCGTCACGGTGACCGGGCCGAAGGGGACGCTCTCGGATAAAGTCCCCGCGCCGATCGCCGTGTCACTTGTCGAGAAAGAAATCAGGGTCGAGCGACCGACGGACAAACCGCGTGACCGCAGTCTTCACGGACTGAGCAGGACGATCGTGGCCAACATGGTCGCCGGGGTCTCGGATGGCTACACGAAGACTCTCGAGATCGTCGGCATCGGTTACAAGGCTGAAACGAAGGGCAGGCACCTGCTGCTCAACATCGGCTTCAGCCACCCCGTTCTCATCAGGGCTCCGGAAGGCATCACGTTTGCCGTGGAGAAAAAGGATGGGAGCATCGAGGTCAGCGGAATAGACAAATACCTGGTGGGGCAGGTGACCGCCAACATCAGAGCAATCCGGCCACCGGAGCCTTACAAGGGTAAGGGAATCCGGTATCGGGGTGAATACGTACGCCGTAAAGCCGGCAAGACCGGTGCCGGCGGTATCGGTTAAGGGCATCCAGGAGGGATTACGTTATGCCCGTCAGGTACACCGAAAAGAACACCGTGCAGCTCAGAGCGCGCAGGCGTCGTCGGATCAGAATGAAGATCTCCGGCACGGCCGAGCGTCCCCGTCTCTCGGTGTTCAGAAGCAACAAGCACATCTACGCACAGATCATTGACGATGTCCGGGGACATACGCTGGTGGAAACATCCTCCCGTGCACTCGACATCAAGGGCTCGGTGAAGACGGCAGACGCTGCCAGGGAAGTGGGCAAGATTCTCGCCGCCAGGGCCAGGGAGTGTGGAATCGAGACGGTTGCCTTTGATCGAGGCGGCTATCTGTATCACGGAAGGGTGAAGGCACTCGCTGAAGGAGCGCGCGAAGGCGGGCTCACATTCTAACGGGTACTACCGGACAGACAGGCAAAGCAGGGAGTTGTCAGAGTGGCCAGGATAAATCCTGAAAATCTCGACCTTGAAGAAAAGGTCATCTATATCAACCGGACCGCGAAAGTCGTAAAGGGTGGTCGACGGTTTCACTTCAGTGCGATCGTTGCCGTTGGAAACAGGCAGGGAATCGTCGGGATCGGTGTCGGCAAGGCGAACGAGGTGGCCTCTGCCATCCGCAAAGCCAACGAGAACGCGCGGAAGAGCCTGTTCCGCGTGCCGATCAGCAATGGGACCATTCCTCATCAGACGATCGGTCGCGCGGGCGCCGGACGCGTTATGCTCAAACCTGCAGGTCCCGGTACGGGCGTCATCGCGGGCGGACCGGTTCGCGCTGTGCTGGAAGCGGCAGGGGTCAGGAACATCCTGACCAAATCGATGCGGAGCAACAATCCGCACAACGTCGTGTTTGCCACGGTCAATGGCCTTCAGTCGCTGGAGACACCCCTCGAGGTGGCGAAGCGGCGTGGGATAGAAATATGGGAAGTTCTGGGTGTGGATGAGGGGACCTATCGCAAGCGGCAGGCGGCTCTCGAAGCGAACATGCTGAAAGAGGCCGATGACGCAATAAAGCGTGGTACCGAAGAGCAGGAACGGACGAAGAGTGATGCCCGCACCAGGGTGGAGAAGCGTCGGAAGAGCCAGAGGAAAGCAGAGGCGACCGTCGCCGAAGGGGATGGCAAGGTGAACGAACCCGGTCCTGACAAGGTAATGGAAAAACCACCCGTCGATGAGCTCAAGAATGCCGGGACTGAGGAAGAAGCGCCTGCCGACGTGACACCGGTTACTGATGATGCGGACGAAGCCTCCATTGAGGAGCATAAGGAAGAAGCCGAAGAAAAGAAGGCTGAGTAACGATGGCAGAGAAGAAAACATCCTCGGCTAAGAAGACCGCGGCCAAGAAGACGACCGCTAAGAAGACCGCGGCCAAGAAGACGACCGCAAAGAAGACCGCGGGCAAGAAGACGACAGCAAAGAAGACCGCGGGCAAGAAGACGACAGCAAAGAAGACTGCGGTTAAAAAGACGACAGCAAAGAAAATCGCAGCGAAAAAGACGACCGCGAAAAAGGTTGCCCCGAAGAAGGCTCCTGAGGAGAAGGTGACGGTTCAGGTGGCTCCGGCGGTCGAAAAGCCCGCAAAGAAGCCGGGACTGCTGCGGATCACCCAGACCAGAAGCCCGATCGGCAGACCGGCCAATCAGAAGGCCACGCTGAAGGCGCTGGGTCTGAGAAGGATCCGACATACTGTTGAGCACCGGGATACACCGTCCATACGTGGAATGGTAAGAACGGTCATCCACCTGGTCGACGTTGTTGAAGTCCAGGGAAGCTGACCGGTAGAAGGATACGAGGACTCCGATGGGGAGATATGAGATGAATCCCGCCGAGGGCAGCCGCCAGACGCGGAAGCGTATCGGTCGTGGACCAGGTTCAGGTACCGGCAAAACCGCAGGGAAGGGGCATAAGGGACAGAGGGCCCGCTCAGGATATTCACGGAGAGCGTGGTTCGAGGGGGGGCAGATGCCGCTGCAGCGCAGGGTCCCCAAGAGAGGATTCAAGAACCCGTTCAGGACGGTTTACGACGTTGTCAATGTGGGGGATCTGGTGCGGGTCAAAGCGGAGCAGGTGGATAAAGAGACCCTGAAGGAAGCGGGCTTGATCAGGTCCATTAATATCCCGGTGAAAATATTGGGCAACGGGAAGTTGGAGAAATCAGTTAGCGTAACAGTTGAGGCTTTTTCCACCTCCGCGCGAACCGCAATTGAGGCCGCCGGAGGTACGTGTACGGTCATTAAGACAGACAGGCGCGACTTCCGTGCGAAGCGGACTCCTAAGGATAACTAACGTGTCATGTCATGTGACAATCGTAGGCACCGAGAGTGAAGCCGTGCTGGACCGGCAAGGCGTGGCGACGAGGCATAGCGGTGGCTATAGTGTGCCGCTCCGCAATTGCGGTGACGTACCGAGGGCGCCGAGGCGTGCGGCCGGCAAGGCTCGAGGAGGAAGGATAGCAGTGGCTATCGTGACGAC
>SDBT01020336.1_pt1 | contig 10388 bp, 10 predicted proteins | sample 2277101 | NCBI WGS metagenome assembly SDBT01 (sample SAMN10404973, study PRJNA504765) | marine sediment metagenome | isolation source: marine sediment core GS10_PC15, 103 cmbsf | place: Arctic Ocean: Southern Knipovich Ridge | collected 2010
CACCAAGATCGTATCACCTCCTCGGTTGACTACAGCCTTACACGTCTCAGACAACTTGAGGGCTTCTTCCAACGATTCTTGTGGGCCCATACCACTACCAGTAAAACACTCTCGGAGATCCTCAGAACGCATCCTAGGAGCCATGTTGTCCATGTGCGCCTGGGTAGCGTTGACTACGGTTATCCCCGGATGCGGGTGCTTCTTGGTACGTGTTGGGCTTCCCATTCAAGGCTCACAAAGTTAGCGGGAAAAGGCGTGTCGTTCCTGATTGTGACCGACACTTCCTTGGAGTCTTGGAAGACCCCGAAAGTGAACTCCCCATCCCCTAGGACGATTGAGCCCACGGTAGTAGGTGCTGAACCAACCTGTTTGGCATCGAAGACCTCGGTGGAGGCAACTCCAAAGGTGGGCGTGACCACGACCTCAAAGCCAGCGGTAGCCCTAAAAAGGACTCGGCCTTCGTGGAGCTGGAGGTTCCCGAGGCCGATTGGAGCGCCGCCTTGCCCAGCATCCTCACGGAGAAACGGCTCAGAAAGGGTAAATTCATGGGTGTATGCGTGGCCGATCCAGACAGGGGTGGAGCTCTGGTCCCCCGACACGGTCACTGTATGAGCCCCAGGGGTGGAGATGTCCGTGGACAGGACCGTCAGCAGGGCGCCGGCTTCATCCGCGCCTTCTGCTCGAGTCGCCACTTGCATCGTGGCTCCCACCTGAATGTCATACGGAAGGAGGTACTCAGTGGAATCGCTGACGAAGTCATACGTGACGGTGACGCCATCGAATGTCTCTTTGATGCGCCGGTCTAGGTACGTAATGAATGTCGTATCTGCGTCTGCCAGGCCATTGGAGATCTCCGCTGTCTCTAGGAAGACCTCAGTGCCCCGCTTGACCATGACGTACAGATTGGACTGAATCCAACCCACAGACAGGACGACTGTGCCCACGCCCAGGTCCCACTTGCTCCAGGCTGCTTGGATGTCTCGGTCAGCATCTCTAGCAGTCTTGTACACGTAGACCTCGTTGGGAGCCCCATCAGCGATGAAGACCACCATGCTTTCGATGGTACTCACAGCGATCTGGGCCACCAAGCCTGAGAGAAACTTCGGAACTGCCTGCGTCAGATCGACACCGTCATACTGGCTGCCGTCTGATACGATAGGGACGATCTCACGCGCCCCGGAGAAACTCCCTTGGGGGTAGATCATAATCACGCCCCGACCTGAGTCTACGGGTGGTGCCGTGCGGCTATTCTCAAAGCCAAGCTCAGGACGGATCGAGATCGTCTTGTTCGATAGGAGGGGCTCTCCCTTGACTGACAGCACACTCTTCTCAGAGAAGAGGAACAGTGTATCAGAGTTGGGAACCCCGAAGTTCAGGACCGTAACGCCCTTAGTGTTCGCGGCTACGTCTATCGAATCGCCGTCTAAGAGATCCTGAACTGTGGTCTGAAAGAGATTGAAGAAGTCTGAGACGCCTGAGAGTACGAGGTTCTCGCCGGCCACGAGGCCTAAGCGTCCCCGGTGGAACAAAACGTCTCGGACTGCTTGGCCTACCAGTGTAGGGAAAGGATTGGTAGTCTCATCCCCCACGTTCCGGGTGGTCCAAGTAACCGCGTCCCACTCGAAGTACCTCTGGAAGGCAGTGCCCGTGACTGTGCCCACATTGTCATCCGTCATACGGACGAGCTTGTGTGGCATCGTAGCGCCGTCCAGGGTGTCGAGAGCACTGAAGTCGTTAGACTCTACCCAGTGCCCCACACCGAAGCTGGTGCCGTCGTCAGCAACGAACTCCACGAAGAAATCGTCAGCTATCTCAGTAGACTTGCCTACGATCTTGACCTTGAATCCATGCTGACAGATCAGGGGGAGATCCGTGATCGCTTCTACGGTCTTGTGGATCTTCTCAAGTGCCGTGTCTCCGATGGAGTCTGAGACCTCGATGCGATCGAAAGCACTGGCGGACGTAAGCCGGATTACTGAACCCTGCCTAGTAGCCGTAATCCCAGAGATGGCTCCTAACTTGTCGGCCAGGTCTTTGGCAATTGCCTCAGTCTGGATCGAGCTGATGACGTCGGTTAGCCACACACCACCGTCAGTCTCACAAGTGGCCTGTATCGCGCCTTCGGCGGCATGACATCGCGCCGCTGCAGTGAAATCGTTCTTGAAGGTCGCCGTAATGACCGTATTGTCCGCGGCCCCCTGAACGATCCTGACTTCGTAGTCGCTCTCGTAGTCGCCACGCTTGACGAAGATGAAAGCATGTCCGACACTAGTATCTGCTGGAGTCGTGTTGGCGTCCTTGGCTACTAGGACGTTCCGGGTTGCTATGAACGTGAAGTCCTGGACAGTAAGTGCTGAGGCGCGGGAGGGGTCGAGATACTTGGCAGGTTCCGTAGTGCTTCCCTTACTACGGGTGAGATGTGCTCCAAATAGGAGCATGCTTTTATTCGGGAAGGAAGACCCGACGTTAGTGCTGATCTCTGCGCGTAGAGTGATCGTAGGAAGTACCGTTGGAGCGTCACGGACATCGAAACCCACGAAGCATCTGAAATGGCCATTGCCTAGATCCTTCACACCCCCTACAGGCGTGCCCAGTGTGCCAGTGACCGTATCGAACGTGATGACACCACCGGCTGATATGTCGAATGTAGCAGTGACCGAGCTCAGAGTCAACCCTGTAAGCAGAATCTTGAACTTCGTGGTCGGGTCTCCCCCACCACGCTTGACGTAGAAGGATACCACATGCTGACCCCGGAAGGTGGCCTTGCCCACGTCCTGAAACCAGCTACCGTTGCCTGTAGCCCCTGCAGCGTTCTCGAATAGGACGTAGGTGCCGTATCCTAGGGGGCCCACAGTCGCGTCTGCTTGCTCCCCATCGGCGTCCGCGGTCTTCTGCCAGTCATTGGCCTGCAGGAACGTCTCGGGGTCCGTGATCGGATTGGACGCCCGGATGTCCAGGTAACTGAAGTCCGGGATGAACGGCGTAATGGGACCATGTACCGGGATGATATTGCCATCGGTGTCGATGACTCTGACCAGCTCATTGCTAATTAGGACTTGGTATTGCTCATCATCTCCGCGGTCAATCAGGTGCCCCAGGACATCATCGATCCCGATGTCCGACACGAAGTTCCCCACATGATCAAACGGATGCCGCTTGGTCTGGCCTTCCACCGTCGAGCTGTACCCATTGATCTGGCTCTCCAAACTAGAGGCGAACCTGATGGCCGGGGGCTGCTGAGAGATTCCAGCAGCCAGGCTCGGGACGGGGATGTTGACGTGTGCCATTCTAGGCGACTCGGCCTCCTAGAGGGCTGCGTCCTACGATGAGTCTCGTAGTACCCCCGAAGATCGAGACGTCTGCAGTGTCTATCTCTTCCTTGAGTGCCAGGGCCTGCGCGATTCTTAGGTCCGCCTGTAGTCTCAGGCCGAGGGGCCTCGAGCCAACCGTAGTGGACTCGTAGCGCACTGAGGCCGCATGGGTCACCCAGTTCTTGAAGGTTTCCGGAAGGTCAACAAAGGTCAGTAGGCGTACTAGGGTAACCTTGACGTCTTGCTTCCACACGAACGTATTGTTCTCACGGTCGTATAGTTTATCACCACGCTTGACTGTCCGAATGGAGGCGTCGTCTGCGTCCACCCGGAGTATGTCAACTGGGATAAACAGGAAGCCATCGACGTCTCTCGCCAATGTGACATTGCACTCGGTATTGAAGGTCCACCCAGAAGACTGAATTTCCCGGCTAGCCTCAGTCAAGAGCCTCAGAGCGATGCCGGCAGCCGGCCCTGAGGTTGTAAGATCGTTGATCTGAGCACGACCAGAGTCTGCAAAGATCAGGTTGACTGCGTCCAGCTCAGTCTTTCCAGCTACCGGAACAGCCATGTGTAGTCTCCAAAAAAATAGCAGGCCGAGACCTCGCTTGAAGTCTCGGCCCACAGGTTACTCATTACCGGGTTCCATCAAACTCCCTACAGGAAGTCGTCCATGTCCTGCTTGTTGGTGATGGTCGAGGTGGGCTCGTCATCATCGTTGATCTCGATGCAGGCGCCTTCGCGCAGTACACCATGACCAACAGCTTGCTTACCAAGCAACTGCCAAGCCTGAAGAGTGGGCAACCAGTCAACACTGGAGGTCATGCCCATCATACGGACAGTTCCTACAGCAGTCGTATGGAAACACACGGCAAGCGTCAAGTCGAAGACACCGCCGTACGTGTCGGTGTTGCGGATGCCGACCAGGTTAGTGGCGATAGTGCTCTGCGGAAGGTTATTGGTCTTGATGATCTCAAAGCCAAAGATCCTCTCGATAACGCCAGCAGACCGACTCCCGTTACTGTCGGGGTTGAAGTCCCGGTTGATCGCTTCACCATTGTCCACCAGACGGTGGTACTGCACCGGGGGCAGGGCGATAAAGCGGTCCTCGAGCGGGACATCATTCTGATCCATCTTGACTGCCGCAGCACGGACAGCGTCGATGAAGAGACCCACGTCAGTCGAAAGCTGAAGAGCGGAGTTATTCATGATGACCGCACCCAGCGTGTGATCGGTCGTTACCGCAGCCGTAGCACGCGCGCCAAGAGCGATTACCTGCAAGAGCTGCTTGTCATCAGTCGTGGCGAGGGCCCGACCAATCTCTTCTGCATAGTCCTGACGGATCTCGTAGTGGTTTTGGACCTCTTCGAGCTCGTCGATAAGAGCACCAGCGATCAGTTTACGATCAATGAAGATCTCTTGCTCACCGTGCAGAACATTGGTGAGTAGGGGGGTGCCAGAAGCGGCGTCTACGTTAGGATCAACGAGACTGATACCAGAGAGGTGGTAAGCGGCGACCATCTTACCAATCGCCGGGAATTGAGCGGACTTCCCGCTCTTGATGGTTCGGACTCTGACCTTGTCACGGATCTTGTTCCTTCGCTCGTAGGTCGTCAAGACCTCACCAGAGAAGACCTTCAGAAAGAGGTCTAACTGATTTGCGAACGTATCCGGAGTCGTGTCATTGTCTGAACCAATGAAGGTAATATTGCCTGCTAGGCCTGCCATTACATTGGTTCCTGTTGCTAGAGAAAAAGGGTCCGTTACTGCACTTCCAACGGGCCATTATCCCGCCCCTAGCAACAGGTTATCCGACGCATCGGGCCAGTGGGGGCCATAGGGTGGCGTACTGTCAGAATGTTTTTATACTTCGGCTGCTTCCTCAGGTTCGTCGCCTACCTCGAAGGTAATCTGGGCACCGAAGAGCGTGCTGAGGTACTCAACTTCACCGGGCGCAAAGAGATCTTCGCACCAGCTGGGCAACGGAGAGCTCAAAGGCTGCGTAATCTTCTCTTTGGTCTTGAGATCATAGAGCAGCACTTGCCCCGACTCTACCGACCACGGGAGGGTCACCGGGAAGCCCGAGCCCTTCATGAAGACCTTGGCCTCTCCCGAAGCGTTCCCGATAGCCAGGAGCTTCCGGGAGTCCGTGGCTACATGAGCCGCTCCATCCGACGTGAAAGATGCCACGAGCACTGGGCTCTGGCATGCAAAGAGAAAGAGACAAACGAGTGTTAGTAGGTATTTCATTAGAACTTGCTGACGGCTATGCGGTTCTGGACTTCCATGATGTATGCTTCGTCCCGCTGCCTCCCGAAGTACCGCGGGTCATTCATAGCTGCAGTGACCTGAGCCTGGGACTCAAAGGCCTCGAATGCAGAAGACCCAACCGAGGAAGCTGTAGGGGCTACGAAGTTAGGGGACACCGAGGGCGTCAGGCCACTGGATTGGAATTGGGACATGAGACCCCTGGCTGCCATAGTGATCGCGTTGATGTCACCACCATTGGTGATGTCATTGTAGCTCTTCAGTTGCTCAGGACTGAGGTTATGAGTAGCCCAGGCTTGCATGGCAGCGTACTGTTCTTCGCCACCCACTGCATCATAGACTGACTTGGCCTCGGCTGCTTGCTGAGACTGCAGCCCGGTCATGATCGCACCAACGAAGGTACGATCAAAGCCTTGGGTTTCTAGCTTCTGATACGAGGCATCGGACAGCTCGCCCTTGTCAGCGAACTCCTGGAAGAACGGGAAGACCACATCGGACATGCGCTCAGACCCGGGATCTCCAGGCTTGGTAAGGCCGAGCTCCGTGGCTGGAGTCGCGGGAGTTGCTGGAGTCGCGGGAGTTGCTGGCGCTGCCCGCTTGCCCTGGAGAAATTGAATCTCCTTGACCATCGCTTCCTGACGCTTCTCAGGGTCCGTGATGTTTGCGTACTTGTCGGGCAACACAAACCCTGACTGGTCCGTAGTCGCTGGGCCACCCGGAGGCTCTTGAATAGTCCCAGGATGGGTGTACTCAGCGCTCTTGGCTCCCTTCGATACAGATGCGCCACCCTCAGGAGGGGCCACACTCGGATCCACAGGAGTTGAATCTTGTACTGTTACCTCAACCATCTTACCCTCCAGTATCTTGTCTTGAGTTCTCGCCTACTTCCTTGACCACGGCAGACCCAATGGAATCCGTGATGCGACCCAACTGTGCATTCTGCTGAGCCTCTGCTGCGTCCTCCTCCGAGAGCAGTATTTCTGCGGTGATGATGCCGTAGGCGCTGCCGAGCTTGTCGGCTGTCTTACGGACGTCCAGGACCTGACTCACAACTTCGGGTCCCAGTGTAGCGTTCAGGTCCTGCAGGAACCCTCGGACTCTGAGTAGCTCCTGGCCCTTGCCGAGTCCCTCGATGCCCGTGATAATCTTGGGCTTCACGTCTTTCGGGATCTCCCGAAGAGCCTTGGTGTTCAACATGAGCCTCATGATCTTCTCGACCATGGGCAGTTGGAACTCTTGAGCCTGCAAGGAGTACACGCCACCCAGAGTTGCTTCGAGTTCGTTGGCCATGAAGCGGATCTCTTCCGCGGTGACCCGTTCGGCGTCTCGCTGGAGTGCCTGGCTTAGAAGGAACACGGCCTGCAAGTCTTTCTTGATCTCCTGGGCCTGACTGAAGGTCACTTGGAAATCAGCAAACTTCTCAAGGGACAAAGCCTTGATGGCGTCATGATCCCCCATGACAAAGGCCCCATTGGGGCGGTTCGCTAGCTGCTTGATGTCGGGAGACATCACACTGTTGGGGTCAACAATGAAAAGCAGACGTGCGGCAGCTGCGGCAGCCTCAACTAGCGCTTGGCTCAGACCCTCGAGAGACTGGAGGTCTCCTAGGTACTCTTGGACAACGCCCCTACCGTAGCTCTCCCAGTACTTCTTGTTGATGAAGTTGACCAGATACGGGAACTCATCTTTGCGGAACTCACCTTGAGTCCCGGGGATGGCCTTGGCGTCCTTGCCGATTTGCTGTTCGAGGTGATAGCGGCCCTTGTCATCCAGCACTGCCACGGTCCACAGCGGGACCTTCTTGCGGCTGTTGGTTCCCGGGAGCGCCTGGATCATCAGAGCAAGTCGGGGGTCCGCGGTCTCCTTGGACACCTCTTCCCGGATCACGAGAGCGACGACCTGTCCGTCCTGGCTATGCTCAGCCACGAACTGCTCGGGGTGGTAGGTCCGTGGAAGCCGATCCTTCAGGGCCTCCGTGGTCGGCAGGAACATTAGAGACGTCCCGCCTACAATCTGGTACCTGAGGTGCTCGAAGGTGGCAGCCCTGAGACTTAGAGTCTCCACTTTCTCGGTTACCGCTCGAGCCGCTTCCTCGGCTGACTGCTCGATCTCTGCTATGTCCTCCTGGGTGATCTGCCCGGAGACCTGCAGGGATTCCTTGTCTACGATGAAGCGGAAGAAGGGGGCGCCCGGGGGCAGGAGGGTGAGGAGCAGCTTTGAGGCGAGGTTGTTTACCCCGCGAGCGCCCGTAGACTGGTAGGGGTCCGGGAACTCTTCTGTCCCGGAGGCTGCTCCGTCAGGGGGGAACAGGTGGGGGATGGTAAGCTGGGCTGCCCGCCTCGCACGGTCCATGAAGGGCCGGCGCTCTGTCTCCAGTCTCTTCCAGAGGATGGAGGCAGAGGGGATCGTGTGCATCTAGTTCGGTAGGCTAGTCTTGGGCAGAGGGACTCGTAGCTGTGAGGTGCCCAGGCGTTGTGCGAGGCGCCGGGCTACCGAGGTTTCCTGAGGGGCCTCAGCTGTAGTAGCTGTCTCTTCAGGGGCCGGCGCGACGGGGGGCGTCGGGGGCGTCTTGAAGGTCTTCTGCTTAGCGAGGCACATTAGATTTTGTTTTGGCGTTCGTAATTGAAACGGAGGAGCTCCACCATGGAACGCTTGCCCGAGTAGAAGAACACCTCATCTAGGGGCTGCCCTGGCTTAGGACACCGAGCCGGGCAGTTCTTCTCGAGCCACTGGAGGAGTACCAGATCCACTGGCGGGGCCTTATTGATTTCCATTGTAAAGCCTTTGTTAGGAACTACTAAGTCTTTAGGAGTTCCGACTAGTAGGACTTTAGCAAGTGTTTGGTTGCTAAAGTCTAGGAAGTTGCTTCCCTGGTGGCGGCGGCCAGGTCGTTGAGCCTCTCGGCGTGCGCGGTGACACCGGCCTGGAAAGGGGAGACGGGGAGCGGCACGTCGAAGTCCTTCCCGATGGTGCCGTTGAGGGGCTTCTCGGTCACGGTGAGCTCAGCCTTCTCAGCCTGAATGCTCGCAGCGTTCGCCGAGTACCCTGCGATGTCCATAAGCGTGTCCTCGTTGAGGCTGTGTGCCCCTCTCGAGATCTTCTGGAGGATGTTGAACATGCAGACGTCCTCAGCTGTCAGGGTCACACAGAGGCCCTTGCGCTCCATGTACGCTGTCCACATCCGAGCGGTACAGCCATGGTTCTGGGTTGGAGTGCCGTAATCGTTTTGGCGTTTCCCAGTTACGATCTTCTTGACAAAATCTAGGAATTCGCCCATCAACTCATTCGGATTTACGGGGTCCATAGCTGTACCTCACCTTTGTCGAAGTCGAATTCCCCGGAGCGCAGAATGCGGGCCAGGCGTGCTTGGAGAATGGCGTCGCTTCCTCGCAGCCCCACGTTCTCAAAATTCCACAGGATACTTTCCCACACAACCTCTAAAAAGTTTCTCGAATAGGTTTCCTGCGCATGCTCAGCAGCCTTGAGAATCTCAGTAGCACCCACCGCTCCCACTCGAGGACACCCAGGGTACCCATCAGTCGAGTCACCCTTGAGCGTCTGAAACATGTGATTCCAGTCGGCCATGAAGTGCGGGATGTACTCGATCTTCTCGCGCTTGGTCTTGAAGTCGGCTAGGAAGCCAGGGATGGTGCGCATGTCCTTGTCTGTGGAGACAATGACGGGCTGGCAAGGCCAAATTTCCTCAACACCTAGGTACTCATAGTCTTCCTCAGTCCCAGTAGACAGGATACCCATGACGTCATCAGCCTCGAGCTTATCCTCCATCGCCCAGTTGTAATTCTCCAGAATCCAACGCTTCATCTTGAAGAACCCAGGCGGCTTACCCTTAGCCCGGTTAGCCTTGTACGTAGGACACAAGGTCTTCCGCCAGTTGTCAGGACCCGACATACAGATCAGCATCTGGCCCCCCAACCGTTCCCGGATAGCCTCGAGCCCCCGACCCAGCTGATCCTGACAGGCGGCCAGGTCTGCTTCTTTGTCAACGTCGGGGCTTCCAAAGGACACATCGATCGAGGTGGCATGGAGATACTGGTACAGCAGGATCTCGATGTCGATCAGGAGTAGGCGCTTGAGCTTAGGCTTGGGCATGATGGATGCTCCCGTATTCTACCTTCCTCATCTCTTGCAGGACCTTCATGGCTCCTACACGCTCGAGAGACCTCGAAGGCGCCGAGGCCATACAGTCCACGTATTGACACTGGGGCTTGGCTCGACTGAGGTAGTGTATCAAAGCTGTACGCACAAGCTGCGCTGTAGGTCCGTGCGCCTTCCATTCATATGCCTGCTTCTCTCCATAACACGATGCACGCTTAGAAATGGAGCCGCCGAACATGACGTAGAACTCCATGAGTGCTGTGGTGTCTGTGTTGGTGACGGAGATGATCTCTGTGGTCAGGCTGATACCGATATAGCCCTCACCATCCAGGTACCCAGCCAGCTTAGCATACAGAGCAGTGGCGCAATACCACCTCTTCCCATACTTACTAATGAGCAGTTCCTGGGTGCTAACCTTTACCCGTTGCAAGTACGAATCTTTAATTTTGGGCCACGACATATTAGTGCGTCTCCGACCAATCTTTGCCTACCAGCGCATCACCCTCTAGTGCGCACCGGAACTTGTAGTGAGCCTGCACGTCTGGGAACGCCAGGGACATTTGTTCTGCAGCAGCCTGGGCCAGCTCAGCCCGTACCGCCATCTGGATCTCGTCGTGGAAGTGTCCACAGTTTCCGAAATCTGTATACCTTTTCCACCCCAGCGCACGAAACCTTTCTTGCACACGAATGGTG
>SDBT01020337.1_pt1 | contig 10387 bp, 9 predicted proteins | sample 2277101 | NCBI WGS metagenome assembly SDBT01 (sample SAMN10404973, study PRJNA504765) | marine sediment metagenome | isolation source: marine sediment core GS10_PC15, 103 cmbsf | place: Arctic Ocean: Southern Knipovich Ridge | collected 2010
CGAGAGCCAAAAACTCAAGGAGCAGAAAATTGGCTGAAAAGAATGTGCGTCACATCCTCGGGCTATCCGGCGGCAAGGACAGCACAGCTTTGGCCCTTTACCTGAAAGATAAGGTACCGGATATCGAATATTTCTTTTGCGACACTCACATGGAATTGCCGGAAACTTATGCGTATATAAAAAGGCTTGAGATCCTTCTTGGCAAGAGAATCGTATTTCTTGAGGATAAAAGGGGTTTTAATCATTGGCTTGATGTCTATGGGGGATTCCTGCCCTCTGCTCAGGCGAGATGGTGCACAAAACAGCTGAAAATAATCCCGTTGGAAAAATATGTTGGGGATGACGAGGCTATCAGCTACATAGCGTTAAGGGCAGACGAGGACCGCGTCGGCTATATATCGACAAAAACCAATATCAAACCGGTATTTCCTTTTATGAACGATGACCTTGTCAAAAAGGACATATTCCGAATCATTGAAGAAAGCGGCATAGGAATGCCTGACTATTACAGCTGGCGATCTAGGTCTGGCTGTTATTTTTGCTTTTTCCAACGCAAGATCGAATGGGTGGCGTTGTCTGAGATTCACCCCGGCTTATTTGAAGAAGCAATCAGATATGAGCAGGATCATGCAGACGGTAGGAAATATTTCTGGAACCAGGAAGAATCGCTGCTGGAACTGATAGACAGGAAAGATGAGATAATTGTAGACCACGAAAAGCTGATGAAAATGAAAAAGAAGGCACTTCCGAACAGGCCTCTTATTGAGGTTTTCGACTCTGCGCTTGACGACGAAACTGAGGACTTCTGCTTTATCTGCAATCTGTAGTTCACATGTATTTAGTATTTAGAGATGTTGATAACATTTAATAATATCAAGTAGCTATGCATATGGACAAAGACCAAATTACAAATTTTCAATCGCTAAGGGACCTAAAACCTATATATTTTATACCAAACGACCCTTTCTCTGAAGAGGTGCTCGTCCCGACATTTCGTATATCTGAGAAAGCGGATTGCATGATGGGCTTTTTCTCCAGCGAAGCACTATCGACTCTGGCGCCTGGCCTTGCAGCTTTTATCAATTACTCGAAATTTAGCTACAGGTTGATAATCAGTCCTTTCTTGCGTCTTGAGGATCTCGAAACAATCGAGAATGGCTTCCGTTCTCCTGGGGATGTCGCCAAAGACCTCGTTGAACCATTCGTAATCACAGACGATCTATTGCAGCAGCATACGCTTAAATGCCTCTCATACCTTATTCGTGTCGGCCGCATAGAAATGAAAGTCGCCTTGATGAAGCGCGCCTTGTTTCACCCCAAAGTGTGGATTTTCGAGAACGGTGATGATGCGATAGCCGCACATGGATCAAGTAATATGACCCTCTCAGGAATCAAGCATAATTTCGAGCAGATCAGTGTTTCAAGGTCATGGTTAGATCCGACGCAGAAATACATAATAGAGAAATTCCGCGACCAATTCGATCGCCTCTGGGATAATGAAGAAGGCGGGTGCGTTGTTGTGTCACTCCCGCAGGCTGTCAGGGATAAAATACTTCGCTCTTATCCTTCGGAATACCCTCCGACTGAATCAGAGTACCAATCACTTTATCATCAAGCGATCTTACATAAGCGTAACGATACGTTTGATGGTAAGCCCCAATTCGCATCATTTAAATTCAGATTCGAGATACCAAATTGGATAAACTATAAGTCTGGGCCATTCGAGCATCAGGGGAAGGCTATTGAAGCCTGGTGTACGGCTAAATTTCGAGGTGTTCTGGAGATGGCCACAGGTTCTGGCAAGACGATTACTGCGATGATCTCTGCGTATAAAGCTTACAAAAAAAATAAGCCGCTTCTGATCGTTGTTGCAGCACCATATATACCACTTATCAATCAATGGTGTGATGAGATAGGTCAGTTCAACGTGAAAACCACAAATCTGGCAGAAGCAGGTAATTCTGCAGAGCGTATAAAGTCGATTCAGCAAGTAAAACGGCGACTGAGAACTGGAATCTCAGACGTGGAGGCGATCGTGGTCACTCACACCACTCTATGTTCAGAGGATTTCTTTAACGCGATTACATCATTTGAATGTCCGCGCCTCTTAATAGCCGATGAGGTTCATAATCTTGGGAGACCAGGCTTCATAAACAATCCACCTCAATATTATGAGTTCCGTCTCGGGCTATCCGCAACACCTGTCAGACAGTATGATGAAGAGGGAACAGAGGCTATTTTCGCTTTTTTCGGTCCCGCCGTTTTTCAGTATTCCTTGAAAGAAGCCATCGGAAAATGTCTTGTAGATTATGATTACCACGTACATCCGTGTCATCTATCAAGAAGCGAAATGGACCAGTGGTATGAGTTGACTGAAAAGATCAAGAAAAGTGCATGGAGAAAAAAAGACGGGAAACCAGATGAATACCTCGCGAAACTTTTTCGCGATAGGCGTGAGTTGCTTGAAACTATCGAAAGTAAGATCTCTATGTTAGCATCGCTTCTCGATAGACTAGATCTAAAAAGCCTAAGATACACATTGATTTATGCATCAGACAAAGAACCTGAGCAATTAGAACAGGTTAACCGCCTTTTACGAGATAGAGGTGTGCTTTTCCACCAGCTTACGGCAGAAGAGACGGCCGATCATGATAAGACAAAACAAATCATTCAATCTTTCCAGCATGGGGAGATCCAGGTCCTGACAGCTAAACGTGTCCTTGATGAGGGTGTGAATATACCCCAAATCTGCCAGGCTTTCATTCTAGCAAGTACGACAGTAGAGAGGCAATGGATACAACGCCGAGGTCGTCTACTGAGGACATGTAGTGCCATCGGCAAGAATCAAAGTATCATACACGATTTCATAGCATTACCACCGGAGATAAAGAATGGATTAGACCCAGACACACGCTCACTCATACGATCAGAATTATCCCGTATTCATGAATTCGCAAGTCTTGCCAGGAATGCAGGAAGGCAGGATGGACCACTGAGAATAATAGATAAGTTGGTCAATTTAATCTACTTATGAAAGAGGAGAGGTTAGTCAATGCCATTAATCCAAAGAAAAATTGTCTCGATCATATCTGGTCAATGTATGAATCTGGACGAAAGGTGCAGGGGTTACAGAGACGAAATTCTTGACACCATCACCGATATCCTGGAACTTGAACGACAGAACCGTATCCGGTCGATCAACATACAGCAAAAAATCAATGATAAATGTGACGCTACGGGGCGTTACCTAGCGGAAAATACTTCCCCCGATTAATAATATCGGAACAAATTGATATTTGTACTACTCATTTGAGCAGTCAAAGCAGGGAGAATAAACATCATGAAGCTTCTTCGCGCTGAATTTGAGAATTTTAGACTATTAAGAGATCTAGAATTAAGTTTCTCGACAGATAATGAGCGTAATCTCACTGTCATAAGGGCTGCTAATGAAACCGGAAAGACTACAATCCTTACTGCCCTGCAATGGGCACTCTATGGCGATATCGCTCTTCCAGCAAAAGGGCGCGGATATAGGCTCCATCCCATTGACTGGAATACTGAAAAAGGTCATAGGATACCTATAGCTGTCACAGTTGATTTTCAAGTAACGAATTGGCGAAAGAGCAGCAAGGGTACTATAGAGACCAGAAAAAGCTATCGTATCGTCAGAACTGCCTTTGAAGAGATCAGTGGGACGAAATGGAGCAGGCTGCCTTCGGCTGTGAGGCTCTATGAGCTCACTAATCAGGGTGCAGAGCCTATCGAAATTCCCGAAGCTCTTGTCAACGAAGAGTTGCCACCGGAGCTTAGGGAAGTCTTTTTCACTGATGGAGACCGAGCGCTCAGTTTCATCGAAGCAGATGTCGCTGTCTCGACCAAACGCGAAAGAGTGCAGAATGCGATTCGATCCTTACTTGGCTTAAGCATCATAGAAGATGCTTTACGTCATGCGACTAAATCAGCAGCTGAAGCCAATAAAAAAGCAAAAAAACTTCAGACCACTGGAGATCTTAACATTATCGCCTCACAATTGCAGGATATCGATGATGATATGGAGAAGCTACAGACCGGATATCAGGATGCTAAAGAGCAGTTCACGGCGTTTGACGAGAAGTTCAATAGTATCGACCGAAGAATAGCCGAAGCTTTGCAGAAGGGTGATAAAGAGAAGCTGAAAAGGAGTCTTGAAAATGCTGATCGTGAAATCAAGCAATTAAATAGTCGTATCGAGTCTGCTGAGAAAGATCACTTAGCCTTATTCAGAAGCGAGGCCCTAACGATTGATATGCTATCACCAGTCCTTGGTGACGCTATTCAGAAACTGACAGACTTGCGCGATCAAGGGAAAATACCCAATACGACAATACCTGTATTAGAAGAGCGACTCAATCAAGAAAAATGCATTTGTGGGGAAACCCTCGATGAAAACGATCCTGACGGAAATCGACGGAGACAGCACATACAGAAACTCATCAATGACAGCAAAGATGCTGATGAAATACAGATAATTATTACAGATCTTTACTATGGCTCAAAATCCCTGCAAGGATCTGTCGAAAATATAGAATCACAGTGGTTACCGAAATATAAAAGGGTTGTGGAAAATCGGGATGGACTGGCAATTTTGCGTGATCAGGCAGGCAAAAAGAAACGGGCGATTGAGCTTGAGATTGATAGCCTGCCAGACGCGGATATTCGGGGATTGCGTGAAACGAAGAAGAAATACCGCGAACAAAGAGATAGATTTCTGCACGAAATATCTTCTAAAGAAACAAAAATTGAAAATCTCAATAGAGACCGAGTATTTTTCATCTCGGAACGAGACAGGTTATTGAGAATACAGGACAAAGGGTCGCGAATTCTATCTGAATTAACAGTAACACAAGATATTATCAATGTGCTACAGAATTCTTATAATAAGATTACTAGCGAGGAACTTGCTCGGGTTAGTGAGCAAATGAATAAAATATTCATAAAAATGATTGGTGCAGATCCTGAACAATTCGCAATCATCAAACGCGCTGAGATCAGCAAAGAATTCGATATCATCGTCTATGGTCCACAGGGCAGGACACTTGATCCCGACCGTGATCTTAATGGTGCCTCAAGACGCGCGCTGACTCTATCATTTATTTTATCCCTTACCTTAGTCAGTGAAATTGAGGCCCCGAATGTTATTGATACGCCACTTGGCATGATGAGCGGCTATGTAAAACGATCAGTTCTGAGGACAGCTATTCAAAAGAGCGCGCAGCTCATACTATTCCTTACCCCGGATGAAATTTCCGGGTGTGAGGAGATACTTGATGAGTCCGCCGGAGTCGTTGTAACTCTCACAAATCCGGCTCATTACCCAAAGATGCTGGTGAATGATCCCCAGGTCACAGAGCAGATGATCCTATCCTGTGACTGCACGCATAGAAATGAATGTCAACTTTGCCAGCGAGTTTACGATGTTGAAGCTGAGATTGATGAAGAGTTAATTTAGGAGGCTATGATGGCGGAACGGTACTATAATCCTTTTCAGGGAATGGATATCAGCGTTCCTGTTGAATTCCGGGATATATTTGCGCGGTATTGCAGGACTGGTGGACAGGGAAGCATCGACAATAGCCCTTTTCCCCGGATGATCGATCTATGGTTTTTATCGGCCTGTGTAGCAGTAAGGCTAGACTTGGAACCTGCTGATCTCGGAAAAAGTGAGACCTATAAGATCATCGAAGGATCCATATTCGGCAATGACCCCTTGCGGATACATTCACTAATGCTGATCGCTATAAAAAAGACAGGTAATATCGAGATCGTCTCTGAGCCACGACGTGTAATGGCTTTGGCCAATGGATTGGCTATAGCGGGATTACCTAAGGTCATCGAGATGCTTCAAGATGGTGATGCTGAACCCATCTGGAATCTATCAGATGAATTAGACAATTTAATAAGAAAACATAGGCAATTGAATTAATAGGGTAAACAAATGACTTGGAACTGAATCATAAGCTCTCATCCGATATCTGATATTCGTGATTGGAATAATTCAAAAGGGCTTGAAGTCCGGCCCGACTTTCAAAGGCAGGAAGTTTGGTCTAAAGCAGCGATGATAATCGATGATGAACTGGAAAAGATGGTTCAAGTCCAAGTCCATCTCCTACACAGTGCTCAAAGAGGGACAAGCGCCTAATCAAAAATTGGATTTTAGGAGTATTTAGAATGAAACTTCTGGATAATAGGTCATTATTTAATTTTCACCTTTTTTAAATAAATTATAAGATATTAGATTGACTAAGTATACAAATTTAGAAAAATATGCTGGCTTTTTAAAAATGCTTAGAGATCGGTTTTCAAGTATTTGGTGGAATTTAGCGTTACCTTGGGAGGCATAATTCTATGAAGATCAAACACGATTTCATGAAAATTAGTGATTTGACCAAAATCCGGGATACCATCCACCTCAATCCTGCTTGGCAGCGAGGTCCAGTCTGGACTCAACGTAAAAAAGCTCTTCTTCTTGACTCGATTTTACGTAGATATGACGTCCCTATGATCTACTTACGTGAATGTAAACCTCAGAGTACGTATGCTTATGAAGTTGTCGACGGCCAACAACGCTTGCGTTCCATATGGGATTTTATTGACGGTGAGTATGCTCTTATAAAGGATTTGGAGAAAGTCGAAAGTATCGAAATTGCTGGGAAGAAGTATAAAGATTTACCCATGAAACTCCGAAATCGTCTTAATAAATTCCCAATAGTTATTGCTTTTATCAAAAACGCACGCGAACCTGAGATCTCAAGACTTTTCTCGCGTATGCAGATGGGCGTTCGCCTTAATCCTGCGGAACTCAGAAACGCTGTTCAAACTGGGCTACGGCATTCTATTGACGCTGTTGCCCAATTAAACCCATTCTTTCAGAATTCACGTATTCCTCCGGCCCGTTTCAAGCACCAAGATTATTTGGCTCATGCCGTTTCGATCTGTATCCATGGAACGAAAAGCGATCTAAAGGCGTCACAACTGATGGCAGATTATATCAATCTCACCGATGACAAAATCTACGCACCTATTATGGCGGATGCTCTCGAAATTCTTGATTTTTTAAATAAAGTAAATCAACGAACTTCAAAACGAATTAAACAGAAATGGATTTTTGTTGATCTATTCTACCTCCTCTTTCAAAACAAGAAGAGACTTAAAAAAATTAAGCCTAAAGTTTTCGCTAGTGTTTGTCTACAATTTGATCGAGAACGACTAAAACACAACGCTGAACCTGAGAAATTGCTCGCGGGAAAGCCAACCAAAGGAGACAGAGATCTTTATAACTACATCATTGCATTTAAAATATCGGGAGGTGAGCGTAAGAATCTGGAAATTCGCAACATGGCTTTGAATCATCGTTTTGGTAAAGTATTTGGAGTATGATATGCCGTTAGAGCTTGAAGATATACCTGATAAACTTATAAAAAGCTATCTTGATGGTAAGTGTGGTTTCTTCGTAGGTTCCGGTCTCTCTCTCGGCGGGGGCTTTCCTGACTGGAGGGGTCTACTTAACGGGTTGATTGAAAGAGCTGAGGCTGACAACTCACTTTCGGTTGATAAGGCAAAAGAGTGTCGTGAGCTTGCGGAAGACCCAAATAAGTACTTAATGGTTGCAGAGGAGATGAAAGATGTTTTAGGTGTTGAATTCAAAACCTTCATCGAGGAGATTTTTGCGGACGATTCAAAAGAACCCCGTCCAGTCCATAATCTATTGGTAACACTGAAAAAAAACAGATTTATTATTACTACGAATTACGATCTATTGATAGAGCAAGCATTTGCTAAAAACAGGGTTTACACAACAGCTTATAAATACTATGAGGCCCACGCAATTCAAAGGCAACTCTTCCGAAGGGAATTTTTCCTTCTAAAAGCTCACGGAGATGCCAAGACTGCTACCGAGAATATTGTTCTAACTGATAAAGACTACCGGCGTCTTCTATATCAACAACCGGGTTACCAAAGTGCGCTTCAGTCTATTTTTACTATGTATTCGGTTATCTTTATAGGATGCTCACTTGAAGATCCCGAGCTAAAGCTTCTTTTAAACTACATCAACGCTGCATTCCCTGAAGGCGGAATTCCTCACTATGCGCTGATGACGACAGAGACTACAAGTACAACCGAGCGTGGACGATGGAAGAAAGATTATAATATGCGAATTATCCCTATTTCCTCGGAAAACAACTACGAGGACATAGATGCATTTCTAAAAATCCTTCACGAGAAAGAAAACCAAGCGGAATGAATTTAAGAGGTTTAGACCTCCCGAAGAAAAATTAAAAGAGCTATACGAGAAATAAAACGACCTACGGAAAATACTTGTGGAGGATTTCCATAGTCTTAAAAACCTCCAGGAATGCTCTCCTTCTGACGAAGTTTCTGGGAAATATAGGAACAGAAAGGAAGGACATCTTCTTTTCAGACCAATCGGGCTATTGATATTCATGAAAGTCTTAAGGCAACGGATAGATTCAGGGTTAGCATTGGATAAAGTAGCAAAACAATTATCCAAAGTACCAATGGAAATTTCAGAAAATCCTTGGGTAGGGCTTTTATGGGATGTAAAGAATCAGAGAATGATTGCAGCATCTGAAAATCAGAAAGCTGCCGGAAAATTGCTTTTTCATTCAGTAGGAGGAAAGTTATCAGTATTGAAATCGAGCAAAGAGGAGCTCATCAAAGAACTTTCAGGACTTTTGAATAAAGAGGAAGATGAAATTGAACTTCGTAGATACTCCAAGGTTAAAACAGGACGGACTAAGAATTAACTCTCCATATCATTATGTAGCCATGACTCGTGCTATATTTCGCTTGGTTATCCCATCCATCGAGGCAACAGAAGTGATAAGGCGAATGAAAAAACGCCTGCTAGAAGAAAATTAAGGAATTTTAACAACCTACGTATTATATTCATTACATAACTTGGAGCAGTCAGAAAATAATGCCAAAGACGAATAATAATGTCCAAACCGCCAAGGTCGGCCGAGATTTGGTAGCAAACGAATTATCATCACGTGGAGCACAAAATGTGACTCAGATTAGCAAAGGACGAAAAAAAGTAATAATAGCTGAAAACGTATCACGTTCGAAGACAGTCACGGTAATAGTGAAAACCCTTCGCTCAGGCACCTGGCAGGTCTCAACAGATGATGGATCTCCCATTGATAATGTTTCCGATGAAACTGAATTTTGGATTTTCATTGATTCGCGGGATGGAGAGAATTTTCCGAGATACTATATTGTTCCGGGCAGTTGGATAAGAAACGATATATATGAAAAATTCAAAGCCTATTTAGAAAAGCACGGCGGGACTCGACCTGTTACACCAGGATCTACCCACCACGCAATAAAGGAAAACCGAATAATCCAATGGAAAGATCGATGGGATATTCTTAATATTTTTTAGGGAGGTGAGTAAGCGTTATCATGACAGATGCTGCATTCTATGCAATACCTAACAGTGGGAGTGAGCTGTGCGCTTGACAGAAAAATGCCTAGGTCTGGGTGCGCATAAAATCAAGGCTCACATTGGCGCCTTGATTTTGAGTGTGCCGGACATGCTCCTAGACAATACCTAGCAGCAGACAGCCGGAGGAATCGAAGAAAATAATGAAAAAGAAACTTATAGAGTCTTTTCAGGGCTATACCGATTCGGTTCAATCGAAACTCTCAAGAAATAAAGACAAAATAGTATTGATGAAACCATCAGCACTGAGGCCCTTGGTTGAAGGACTTGAAGAAAAACCTGGCTTTCATAATCTTGTATTAGAAACTCACGCTGTGTTTTCAGGAAATTATCACAGTAAGCATAAAAATTCATGGAAAAATGCCATCAAGAATTATCTACGGAGATCTGGATATTACTTTGATGTCTTGGATAAAGACAATTTTTTCGTTGATGAGACGTTTAAAAATTATTGTGACGCATTCGTAAAAGAAGATACCCAAATCACTTACCTGACACTACTTGAACTAGTATCTTTTAGTGAACGCAGTATGGATTTTGGGTCATTTCAGATTGAAAGACTTACAAAAAATGAACTCGAAGATTTATTTCAGAACAAAATAAACGAGGTTTTCTACCCTTGGGCGGTGGCCGATGTAAAGAGGTTACAAAGTTATTGGTTCTTATCAGTTAAAAAAATAGAAAAGACTCCGAAGCTTGGCTTTATACATCTCAACCTGGAGGAGATTGGTCATGTAAACCTGGAAATTACTAAACACCCCAAGGCTGTGGAATCAGCTCTCCAACAACTTGTTTTATTCGATTGGCAGGCCGACTTGTGGAAAGATACAATTGCAAGCGGAAAAAATTATCAAAAAGAAAATCGGGATAAGGGGTGGTTTGGCT
>SDBT01020338.1_pt1 | contig 10387 bp, 6 predicted proteins | sample 2277101 | NCBI WGS metagenome assembly SDBT01 (sample SAMN10404973, study PRJNA504765) | marine sediment metagenome | isolation source: marine sediment core GS10_PC15, 103 cmbsf | place: Arctic Ocean: Southern Knipovich Ridge | collected 2010
CAAACCGAAGCGTTCACCCTGCTCGGCGTCAAACCCAGCGCGTAGCCAGAAAACACACAAACCCCGCGCAGCTAACCGGTGAACACAGCATATGTTACATCAATCCCCGGACGAAAAGTTCGGCCTAATGTTCCTCGGGCCGGGCAGATACGGCCCGTATGAGGAGAGCCCATACCGCAAAGTGGTTGCTCGGGGTGAATACACCGGCCAGAAGATCGGCACGGTCCGGAACTTCCGGGATGGCGCACAGCTTGGTGACGTGGTCCTGCTTCGCCAGGCTCATCGCGTGGCGGCGATGGGTACAAGCACGACGAGACGTTCGGCGACGTGTACGGCTGGGATTTGGAGCACACGCGGCGGGTGGTCTGGCAGGAGCAGCTCACGAGAGAGCTAGAGAAGATCCAGCGTGACAGCAACCTCTTCGAATCGTATAAGCAGCAGCCGACATTCACTCGCGTTCGTGACCGGGGCACGTTGGGCCGCATCGCCTCACTGATTCCTAAGTGCATCGAGCGGCCGCTCAGGCCGAGGCCGGAGCAGTTGCCGCCAGAGCTGAGCCTGGAGGAGCTTGGGCAGCGGTTGTTCTCGAAGGGATTGGCGAACAACGCCGTGGACAACGTGCTCCGAGCGATCGAGCGTCAGCGGCGGCTGCTCACCTGGTACCACGCGCAAGGCGATGAGTCCGCCCGGCCCGACGAGCACGAGGTGGTGGCACACATGGTGTTGCCCCTGCTGTTGGCCCTGGGCTGGTCCGAGCAGCTGCTCGCGGTCGAGTGGCACAAGGTGGATCTGGCCGCGTTCTGGGGGACACCTACGACCGCGGACCGCTGCGTGCTCGTCTGCGAGGCCAAGCGAATGGGCCACGGATTGCAGGGCGTCTGGAAGCAGGCGGTCCGCTATGTTCGCGACCTACGCCTGCGAGAGTGCGGCAAGATCCTGCTGACGCAGGGCGCGCGATTCTACCTGTACCAGAAAACGGCAAAGGCGTGGCCCGCCGAGCCCGAGCCCGCAGGATATGTCAATCTTGAACACATCAGGGAGAATCACATCGCTCCGGCGGGCACCAACGCGATCGATACGCTGATCGCCCTGACGCCCGCGGGCGTGCAGCGCAAACTGGGGACGGCGACATGAATGCGACTGCAGCGATGCGGACTACGCTCGGGACCTCCCGGACCTTGCGGCCGTTGAGCCTCGCCGAGAGACTGCGGGGGCGGTTGTGATGGGATCGTTGTTTGAATTCACGTGTCCGTCCTGCGAATACCGAGCTGAGGTCTCCGGCGGTGACGACGCTGGCATGCAGTGCTTGACGACTACAGTCCTTTGCCGAGACTGCCGAGCCCTTTACGACGTGGTGGTTTCCGACAAGCCGTCGGAAGGCTTCGAGAGCGCCCGAGAACCATGTTGCCCGAAATCGGCTGCGCACGAGGTTCGGCGCTGGACCGCGCCGGGACCTTGTCCGCGCTGCGGCCACACTATTCAGCCGGGGGAATTGACAGTCATGTGGGACTGACAGCCGATCGGCTGGGCATGCAGCGGAATCGAGGGATGGCCACATGAGCGGCGGTATACATGTTTTGAGAGATGACGGCGAACTCGTGACGCTCTCTGAGCAACAGTACGACTCGGAGGACCTGCTTCAGACGCTGCTGGCGAAGTATCCCGATATCCTCGCCGGTGATCAGATCAGCCCGAGCGCGCCGCGCAAATGGCTGTTGATCAAACGTGAGATCGAGGTGCCGGGCGAGGAGGGCGGCGCAGGCCGTTGGTCGCTGGACCATCTCTTCCTGGATCAGGACGGCATCCCCACGCTGGTCGAGGTCAAGCGCAGTACCGACACGCGAATCCGCCGGGAAGTTGTCGGCCAGATGCTCGACTACGCCGCCAACGCGATGGCGTACTGGTCGATTGAGGCGGTCCGGGCCAGTTTCGAGCAGACCTGCGCCGGTCGCAACGTCTCAACGGATGAAGCGTTGGCGGACTTTCTCGGCCCGGAGGTGGATGCAGACGCGTTCTGGCAGACGGTCAAGACGAACCTGAAGGCCGGGCGTCTCCGGCTGTTGTTCGTCGCGGACGAAATCCCCAGTGAGCTTCGTCGGATTATTGAGTTTCTGAATACGCAGATGGACCCCGCAGAGGTCCTGGCCGTGGAGATAAGACAGTTCGTGGGCGAGTCACTCAAGACGCTGGTGCCGCGCGTCATCGGTCAGACCGCAGAGGCCGAGGGCCGCAAGGGAGGTGCACAGCGCGCCACCAGGCAGTGGGACGAGTCCTCGTTCTTCGCCGAGTTGGAGAGTCACGGGGCACCCGAGCAGACATCGGTGGCGCGCCGACTCCTGGAGTGGGCGCGCCAACGCGTCACGCGCGTGTGGTGGGGCCGCGGCGCGACCATGGCGTCCTTCGTGCCGGTACTCGAACACGGCGGCAACAACCACCAGGCGTTCGCGGTATATACGGGCGTGGAAAAGGGTGGCGGAGTTGTTGAGGTCTACTTCTACTGGCACGCCCGCAAGGCACCCTTCAACAACAAAGAGCTGCGCCGCGAGATGCTGCGACGATTGAACGAGATCCCCGGGGTCTCGCTGCCGGACGACTCGATCGACCGCCGTCCCAGCGTGCCTCTCGCCACACTTGCCGAGGCCGATGCCCTTGATCGCTTCGTTGCTGTGATGGACTGGTATGTTGACCAGGTGCTAAGCACATGAGGATGCCGCGGCCGGGATCAGCTGGGATCGGGGTGGTGCGACACGGACGCAGCCTGTTCTTGCGAGGGTAGTCTGGTGGCCAAGAAGAAGAACCGAGAACAGAAGAAGCGTGAGAAGCAGCGCCGCAAGCCCCGCCTCGTGGTCGAGGACCTGGGCGACGGGGCACTCTGGGGGGCGGCGGAACCCGATGAGGACCAACCCGAACTGATGACCCACCCGGGCAACGAGCTGCCCCCGCCGTTTGTGACAGAGAAGGCGATGCGGGGGCTGTTCGGCGGTGGCGGGCTGCTAGGCAAGCGTGACAAGCCCTCGCAGGCCCAGGACCTCGCGTATGAGGCCATGGAGACCCGCGACCCCACCAAGTCCGCCAAGCTGTGCACCAAGGCCCTCGCCCTGGACCCGAACTGCGTCGACGCGTTCATGCACATGGCCCAGTTGTCGTGCGACACGCGAGACGAGTTGATCAAGCACATCCGGATGGCGGTCGAGGTCGGCGAACGCGGGCTGGGTGGCCCCGCATTCATCAAGGAAAACCGCGGCTACTTCTGGGGCCTGCTGGAAACCCGCCCATACATGCGCGCGCGGGCGTTCCTGGCCCAGCTGCTGGTCGAGGACGAGCAGACCGCTGAGGCGATCGCCGAGTACGAGGAACTGCTCAAGCTCAACCCGAGCGACAACCAAGGGCTCCGCTACCCGCTGTTGGGGCTGTACCTGGAAAGGAATGATCTCGACGGCGCGCGGCGGCTGTTCAAGGAATACGAGGACGAGGGCAGCGCCGTGTTCGCGTGGGCACTTGTGCTGGAGCGCTTCCTGGCCGACGACGAGGATGGGGCCGCCGCCGCTCTGAAGGAGGCCCGTAGCGTCAACGAGCACGTCGAGAAGTACCTGACGGGCAGGAAGCGTATGCCGAAGCAACTGCCCGGTTACTACGGCATCGGTGACGAGAACGAGGCAATCATCTGTGTCGACGCCCTGGGGGCGGCGTGGAAGTGCCACCGGGCGGCGGCAAAGTGGCTGAGAGGGGCGGAAGCCCGAGGGGCTCGCCGCTGAGGCACGAACACACGGTCGGGATGGTCGTGGAGCACCCTGAGCGGCTGCAGTGGAGGCCAGGGAGAGCACCGCCTTGTTCCGTAACGCGTTACGCATCACGTAGCGGCCGAGGCGGACTCAGAACGAGATTTCTACGGCAGGCTTCTCTTCGAGCGTGAGGATCAAGCGGCCCGCGCTCGCATCAAAGCGATGCGGCGCAGTCAGCGGGGCGTCTTGGCCGTTGATGCGGAGGCGCGGGGCCGACTTGAAGCCGACGATCAGAACTTGGTACGCGTGATCGGGCCAGGCATCGATGGTGAACGCGACGCGGCCCGTCTCCTCGACCATGTCACAGATGGCTCCTGGAGCGTGGACGATCAAACCGCAGCTGCGAAACACGCGGAAGTCGTATAGCGCGGGCTTGTCGAAGAGCCGGACGGCGTTTGCCAGCACCGTACCGGGATTGATGGCGGCGTCGATGCGAATCTGGGCGCGCAACGCGAAGGCGTCAGGCAGCAGGCCCTGGCGTTTCAGGTCGCTCCCGCGAGGCCAAGTCTGCTGAACGCCGGACGCCGTGATGCCGCCGGCCAGCCGCTTCCACGGACCGGTCGGATCGTGGCGGATCAGACGGTAGAGCGCGTCGGCGTAGACCAGACCACACCATTGGACCGGCAGGCCCATCCAGTTCGGTGCGACCCAGTTGGTCGCGCCCAGTACGGGGATCGTGGCGTAGAGCCCGATCGACTGTTCCGTCGGCGGCACCAGATAGACGAACGGCACGCCCGTCCACGCCCAGTACCGGGCCTGCTCCAGGAAGTGTGCTTCGCCGGTGAGTTCGTAACCCAGCGTGAAGGCGCGCACCAGGTGCGCCGACGCGAGAACGTCCGGCGTATGCAGCGGGATCTCCCAGGTCTGTGCCCCGCGGGGTACGGTGTCGGCGAATTTGTCCAGGGCACGGAGGACGCGAAGGCCCTGGTTGATGAGTTCCTGATCACCGCAGAACATCGCAGCTTGTAGTAAGCCGGTCACATACTCCGCCGTCAGACCGTTGGCATCGGGCGCGAAGTGTGTCTTGCCGTAATCGGGGCGATCGGGCGACTTTCGGTAGCGGACGGATCCGTCCGGCTCGAAACGCGTCAGCAACTCGCGAGCAACCCGGCGGGAACGGGCAGCGTTCTCTTGCACCTGCCGGTACGCGAGTGCCGGGACCGGATACCGCACGTGGGAGACGCCCGCGAAATTCAGGTCACCGGGTTGCACTTCTCCGAGCGCCGCTTCAGCGGCTGCGGCCAGTCGACGCTTGAGATCCACATCTTCCGCCTGGAGTGCAAGCCAGTCCATCATCAGTGCAGCGTCCGCTGCCGGTTGGGGCTGAAAGACGCCGGGCCAAGCGTGGCGGTACTGGTTGCCGACGCGGATCGCCGAATCGAGCCAGCCGCACGCTGCCGTTGCGGCGTAGCTGTCCCACACCACATCCGCTTGCGGCACCGGCGGCAGGCCGCGCAACGCGACGTACTGCCGCACTGCGGGGACGACGCTCTGCCCGCGGCCACCGATCAACGTGGCGCGCAGGGTCAGGGTTTGGTTCGCCCTTAGCGTCTGGCCTTCGTACGGAAGCAGGCTGCCCTCGGAGCGGTTCGTGCCGTCCGAGCCGGGGAACAGGATACCCATCGCGTGTGCGCCCGACTTGAACAGGCGATCGGGGGAGTCGAACAGCGCGCTGAACTGTGGGTGTTTCTGCCAGATCAGACCGACGTAGCGGTCATTGGCCTGGATCGCCATCAGCGGAATCGTGATCTTGAGCGTGTCAGGGACCTGCCGCTTGGCTCCCGGCCCGACGAGATCTAGTTCGCTGCTGCTCGGCTCATCTTTGCCGAGATATTCCAGCCCGGCAAACAGCGCCTGGTTCTTCGTCGCGCCGAACGACCCCAGTCCTGGCAGGAGGGTGAACATTGGCAGGAAAACGACGGCTCGATCGTCATTCACCGTCACCCGCGACGTCACCTCAAGCGCGTCGAGGGCTACGCCGGGCCTGAACTCCTGGCGCAACACCCAGTCGGCTCCGTCCACGTCGCGGACCGCCGCCTGCACGACGACAGCGTCCAGTTCTTCCCAGGTTTCGACCTGTGCGCTTCCGGCGAGGTCGATCCAGCGCTGTGCCTCCCCGTGCACGTAGCCGATCAGGGGGCGGGTGAAGCCGCACGCCATCGGTTGCCCGGCCACGCGGACCGTGAATCCACCCCATTGGCCGAGGTTGTGGACCAGCTCGATATCGCCCGATTGTACGGACAGCGTTTCGCTTTGCAGCGCAGGCAACGCGGGTCTCGGCCACGCCGGTTCTTTGAGCTTCGGGCGCGCTTCGACCGTCAGGCTGGCCACGACGGCTTTGTCGCCTTTGCGGCCGGGCGGCGGATCGAGGCGCAGGTGGTAACCGGGACCGAGCGGCGGCAACGCCACGCGCACGTCTTCCCACACGTCCGCCCGCACGTACAACCGCACCGAGTCGACCTCGTTGGCTCTTTTGCGGGCGGTGAAGAAGAAGACCTGTACCGTGCCCGGGCGCGTGGTCTTCAAGCGGATGTTGAGCCACAGTGGCTGGTCCGCGGGATAATCCCGCGCCGGACCGTGTATGTACGGGTCATAGCCGCTGATCTCGATGAGCAGGCCTTCGGGCGTGCCCAGCAAACGGGCGACATCGTTAGTCGGCTGCCACCCCTGGACGTCCTGCGCCTTTGTGAAATCGAATTGCACGATGGATTGAGCTGCCGCCGTGCGTCCGTCCGAAATCAACCCGGCGGCCACGATGAGCCACGTGGTGGCCCAGCCCGTTTGAGGCCGGACCGTCCGTTCGAACATTGGGGCCATGCCGTCATTCTACGGCACTGAGCTGGTCGGCCGAAGGCCCTCAGCCGAAGCGGGCTGGGCAACGAGCAGCGGTTCCACTCTTCCGACGCCGCTGTGGGCGCGGCACCTCCCATCTCAGACCTGACTCTCCAGACTCGTCGTCTCGACCAGCTTCTGGAACTCCGCCAGGATGTCGCGGTAACGCTACGAGAGGGAATCGACGCGACGAGGTAGGCATCACAGGTGGACCCGCCTCAAGACGAACCGGGAACGGCAATCTGTAGCGCGCTACGATTCGTTGTGGCTGCGCCGCATCGCGACGGCAGTTGGCGCGCGGACCGTCGGCACGGAATCGGTGATGTCCTATGCTGCGGGCACCTGCAATTGCCTGGAGGCGAAGACGACGAGCAAGAACCGGAAGCGGCGGTCCAGCCAGGGGCAATCTCCGGCGAAGAACTGCCAGGCTGATGACGACGGCCCAACGCACGAAGAACTGGCCACTCAATTGAAAGCCGAGGACCCCGACCTCGAATCGCTGGACGACTTCGTAGCCCCGGATCTGTCGGATTACGCACTTTCCGGCGAGGAGGAACAGGAGCTTAGTGAAGAGTGGCGCAAGGAGGAGGAGGCATACTGGGCGAAGCACGGAAAGCCGCCGCAATGGCGGAAAAAGCCCTTGGCGCTGATCCCCAGCGAGTGCGGTGTCGCGCCGGGCGAGCAGTACAGCGCGAAGTGGACGGAGCGTAACCGCCGGGAACTGGCTGCCGAGAACCCGGACGCGGAGATCCGCCCGGTGTGGCCGTGGGTCGAAGAGCAACTGCGATCGATGGCAGACTGGTTTTCCAACGACGTTGACCGTGTGCTGAGTACGGTGGCGGACAAACTCGGCTCACCCAAGTGGGCCAGAGCTTTTAATGTGGATCTGGAGCGCACTTGTCTGAAGCGCCGCGGGACGGACCGGATGATCGCGACTCCAGTGTGCGCCGATCGATGTTACGTGGCGAAGTTCGTGGCGGAGTACGAGAACTATCTTCCGCGTGCCGTTAGGAACTACGACCTGTCGCGTAGCCGGTGCTTTGTGGACCTGATCTGCGCGGCGATCCTCAGACAACGGACGCGGCTCCTGCGGATTCACTCGGTGGGCGACTTCTGCTCCGCGGCATACATCCGCAAATGGAAGAAGATCGCCCAACGGAATCCGTGGACCGAATTCCTGGCCTACACGAGGGCGTGGCGCATACCGACGATGGTCGAGGCCCTTCGCGAACTGGCGGCGGTGGAGAACGTGAGCCTGTGGCTGAGCACGGATCGCATGTCAGGCGCTCCGCCCATGATCGAGAACATGCGGGTGTGCTTCCTGGCGGATACGGATGGTGACAGACCGGCGTGCCTGGGTAAGCGGGCGTCTTCGAGAGTGAAGCTGGTGTTCCGGGCCAGGCCCGGCGCAACAGCGTGCCGCTGGCCAAGCTCGATGGCGTGAAGGTCTGTCCCCACGAGAATGGCCTAGATGTGAATGTGACCTGCATCACGTGTGCGTACTGCCTGTTCAAGACGCACGGGAAGTGAATGCTATCTCCAGCGCTCCTGGTTGGTTTCGCCATGGCGCGTGTGATCTCGCGGTCCACGAGCAGCCGACGGCGCGTGTGCGTGCTGCGCGGGCCGCACACGTTGCTGATAGCTAAAGAGAAGCCGCCTGCTGGCGGCTTCTCGTGGCCCGCCCATCACGGTCGGGCTCCGGTATGACGATCCGCGATGTTGGCGCGCGAACGGTCAGACCGGTCGCTGCCCGGTCGACCCTCTTGCTCTGCGCACGGCCTTTGTCGACCGGTTGACCACGTGTCGGGGCTGTCCCGCAATCGCCCGTGAGGTAGAACAACGGCCGGGTTCTGTCACATCGTCTTCGCGATGTGACATCTCCGCCCTCCGTGCATCGAATCCGCTATGCCATTACCGAACATGCCCGCGTCATCACAATGCGACAAGGTGTCTGTTTCGCCACCACTCTACTCACAGGTTGTACCGTAGACGGCCAGTAGCGCTGAGAGATCGTTCAGATCAACGTCACCGTCGCAGTCCAGGTCGCCCTCGCACGTCCAAGAAGTCCCGTAGTTGGCCAGTAAGGTGGCGAGATCGGCTAGGTCTACGTCGTTGTCGCCATCGAAATCTCCAAAACAGGGCGCTGGCCCGGTGCCGCCGAACTCGTACGCTCCCATGTCAGTGATCGGGACGTTGCCACATCCTGTATCCGGCACGCCGGACTCGTCGAAGAAGCGGCCTTCGCCGTCGAGGTCCAAGGGCGTGATCTCATCCGTGTTTCCGTCGTCATCGAGGTCGGCCACGTCCGGCGCAACGCGCCAGTTGCATCCCGCGTCGATGCAGGGGGAACCGGCCTGGAGGCCATAATCGTTGTCCACACCTGTATTCGGGTCGTCATCGGGGCCGTCCGCATCAACGAACAACGGTGCCGCGTCAATGTTGCCGAAGTCGGGCCATCCGCCTTCGACATCGCAGAATCTCACTCGCGGATTGTCGCCGGACCCTTCACGGTAGATCTGATCCGGCGTGTTGCCCCACAGGATGCAGTTGGTGATCTTCGGAGCGCTGTAGAAGTAGCACCAGACGCCACCGCCGCGGGAGCTGGCCGTATTATTGGCGATCGTGCAGTTGGCGAGTTTCGGGCTGCTGGCATGGCAAGAAACGCCAGCCGCGACGCTGGCTCGGTTGTCCGTGATCCTACAGTTGATGATCTGCCCGTCGCTGCCGGAACGACATCGAAGACCACCTCCGTCGGAGAGCGCGAGGTTGTTGGAGATTGTGCAGTTGCTGATCGTGGGGCGACTGTTCGCCTCGCAGCTAATGCCACCGCCGTCGTTGAGCGACAAGTTTTCCGAGATCGTGCAGTTGCAGATGATGGGGCTGCTCCTCTGGCACGCGATGCCGCCGCCGAAGATCTCGGCCGTATTCGACGTGAGAACGCAGTCGGTGATTCGCGGGGAGCTGGAACTTTCGCACAGGATGCCGCCGCCGTGGTCCGTCGCGTATCCGTTCCGGATCGTGAAACCCGCGACGGCCGCGCCCAGGCCCTCGCCGCTGTGGAAGTGAAACGCGCGTCCGTCGTTCTCGCAGTCGATGATGCAGGTCTCGGGGCCGCTCTCAGACCGCACCGTGATCAAGCGGCCGCCGAAGTCGAGATTCTTGTTGCCATTGCCCGAGTACGTGCCATTGTGCACCAGGACGGTGTCGCCATTCGCGGCGGTATTGATCCCCTCCTGGATCGCGTCGAATGGGTGCTCCGCAGAACCGTCTTCCAGTGGATCGCTGACGGTCGGGTCTCCGGGACCCGGGTCGCCGGGGGCGTCGTCGTCCACGTTCCAGGTGGTCTGGGCGACGGCACTGGCCGTCGCCAAGGTGACGCCGACGAACAGAGCCCCAACGATTCGAGCGTAATTCAAGTTGGTCATGATGTACTCCTCCTAATCTGGCGGCTGGAGTCCTCCAGCCAGAAGTGTGTGCCCTGCCGAACCGGACCGAGGCTTCCACAAACCCACCGGAAACGCCAGGGCTCCTAATGCTACTTCTACTCTGTCGAGAAATACGATGCAACGGCTGACGATGCTCGCATGGCGGCCAAGGACCCCATGCTGTTGCAGCTCGGCAAGCACCTGCGGAAACTCCGCGAGCAGCACGGCTGGTCGCAGGAGGAGCTGGCCTTCAAGTGCGGTCTGCACCGCACCTACATCGGCGCGGTCGAACGGGGCGAGTACAACGTCACGCTGCTGACGCTCCGGAAGATCACCGACAAGCTGGGG
>SDBT01020340.1_pt1 | contig 10386 bp, 12 predicted proteins | sample 2277101 | NCBI WGS metagenome assembly SDBT01 (sample SAMN10404973, study PRJNA504765) | marine sediment metagenome | isolation source: marine sediment core GS10_PC15, 103 cmbsf | place: Arctic Ocean: Southern Knipovich Ridge | collected 2010
ACCGTACCCGAGCCGACGACGCTGGTATTGTTTGCGATCGGCGGGATTACGCTGGCCCGGCGCCGCAAAGCACGCGGAGTCTAAGTCGCCGTCTTGAGCGGTTTGGAATAGAGAGCGATGGTCCAGCCCTTGCACGGGCCTTCCGTGACTAATTTTTCCCCGGATCGTCTCATGCCCATCGCTTCATAGAAACTAATCGACGTACTTGCGCCGGTCCCCAGAAACATCTCGTCGTAGCCGGCGGCTGCGATTGTTTTGGCGCCTTCGTCAAACAGTAATCTGCCGAAGCCCTTGCGATGGCAGGCCGGGTCGATATACAGCATGTGGAGTTCGTTTTCGGCCACCGTTGCCATGCCGACGACGCGGCCGTCTTGTTCGGCTACAAACATCTCAACTGATGAAAGCAACTCCAGCACACGCTCAACCGAGCCGCGATGGGTGATCAGTTCGGCGGTTATCTCAGGCGAGGTCACATCATTGTCCCCAAACCAGCGGTAACATGCACACAGCACGCGGCTGATTGATTGGCAGTCGTCTTTAGCAGCTTCTCTTACTGTCGGCATGTATTTTCCTTAGGGGCAGGCTCGCTGCCCTGGCCAGTTGATCTTATGGTACCAGCGTTTTTGGCCTAAAACTCTAGGTCGCCACGCTGCGTCGATTACCGGCGTGAAGGTGTTCATTATCAGCACCGCCATAAAGGCTGGGATCGGAATCTGTGTGTAGAACTGGCCCCCCATTGCCAGAACTCCTACCCCGCAGCCAAAGAGAATTTGCCCGCCGGTAGTTACCGGGCGAGATGTCATCTCCGTTGCCAGGAAAAACGCAGCTAATATCAGTCCTCCAGATAGTACCTGGTAACTGACGTAGACCATCGCCACTTCGAAGCCTTCCCTGATGGCGGGGAAGAATACCCACATAACCGTATCGTTAGGCCCAGCCAGTTTTACCGGCGCGATAAAAGCGACAATTGCCGCCGAGGCGATGATTGCAAGTGGCAGTTCGCCTTTTACGTAGTGGCGGTATATCAGGTACATCCCCGCGATTACAATAGCGACAATACATGTCTCGCCGATTGCACCTGGACGGGCACCGAAGATCATCTCTCCCATCGGTGGCAGTTTCGATAGCACTGTTGGCTTTGCATGCGGCAGACCAGGGGGAATCAGGGCTATCCCGCTGTAGGCGGGTTCGGCTGTGCGTGTAAGACCTGCCAGGATCGCAGATGGCGATCTGACCAGCAGTGCATCGGCACCGCGGGGAGCGGGCGTCTCAGACCAGGGGCGACCGTTGGCGACAGGGGAAGCCGATAGTAGATCGCCGCCGAGTATCCTGTTGCGCGCCAGAATCGGCGAAAGCTCCGGGTTGCTCGGAACTGCTGTTGTGAGAATGACCGGGAAGATAACCGCCACCGCCAGCCTCCCCACAAGCGCGGGAGCCCATAGGAAATGGCCCACCCCGCCGAAGATCGCCTTGCCTACGATAATAGCAAACCCGGAGGCGACCACCGGCACATACCACGGCACGAAGGCCGGCAGTGTTAGCCCGACAAGCAGGCCGATAAGGTATCCATGCGTGCTGCCCAGCAGTGCGGGGGTGCGAGTTACCTTGTAGAATATCCGCTCGATCAAAGCAGCCGACACGACGGCAATTACCGTAATTTCAACAGCTCGCCAGCCGAAAAAAAACGCACCGGCTATCAGCGGAACCATTGCAGTTGCGAAGGTCACCAGGAAAATATGTTGGACGTGTTCAGGCGCCGAGCCAAATGGAGGCTTGGTCGCTACTGGCATGCCGAGTTCGTTAATACCCGATGGCGAGTGATAGCTTGTTTGATTTTGTTCCAATTGGTTACCTGTTCTTCGAAGCTAATGCGGTTTTCAGGTCGCGCATTCTCTGTGCCAGTGGCAATCTAGCCGGGCAGATATAGCTGCAAATTCCGCATCCGATGCAGGCGGCGGCAGTCAGTTTCTCGGCCTGGTCGAGATTCCCCAGCTCGAACGCGTCATTCAGTGCAGCTACGTTAAGCCTCGCAGGGCAGTGGTCTGTACACCAGCAGCAACGGATACATGGCGTAGCAGGTCCTGGGGCGGGTGCTTCTATCGACAAAACAGCATCTGTGGTTTGCGTAACAACCGTATATTCGTCGCAGCGAGTACCTGTCATAACTCCGCCTGAAATGATGGTTCCGGCGGGGCCGGCAAGGTCAGACATCTTAGCTCCGATTGGCACCCAGAAGTTGCCCGTTCTAGTAGCACATTCACCGGCTATCGTTACCACTCGATGTGTGGGGGACTTATCGGTAGCTACCGCAGTTCGCACGGCCAGGCAGGTTGAAGGGTTAATAACCGCAACGCCGAGATCCATCGTCGTCCCGCCCGGCAGAATTTCCTGGCGAGTGAGGATTTCAATTAGTATCGGGTCTGCACCTGTGGGGTATTTATCCGACAAGGCGACCAGATCGATTGCACCAGCCTGGGCTGATGAGATTACCTTGCGGTATTGCTCGATCCTGCGCCCGTCAGCGGCCAGGACTACTTCCTTAACGCCAATTAGTTCTGCCAGGAGTGAAAGTCCTTCAATGACATCTCTGCCTCGCTGGGCAAGGCAGCAGTGATCCGAAGTAATCAACGGCTCGCAGCCCATAGCATTCGCTACCAGAATGCGGCAGCCTTTGCGGCGTGCCCTTTCGATCCACCCGATGAGTTTACCTCCCGGCTGGCGGTGGATTTTCACTCCTATCCGGCGGATTCGGTCAAGTTTTGCTTCGGTAGTTAAGCTCTTATAATCCGGGATATCTTCTTCGGATTCGAAAGGCTCGGCTGGTTCTGAAAGCTGCACAAGCTCTATCGCCTTAGATGCGATAAGCCTTGCCCCGTGTACTATGGAGACTTGTACCGATCGGCCGATTGTGCTGGCAAGTGGCGCAATTATTTCACCGCCGTCACTTCCGGTAGCCAGGAGTTGCCCGGGCTGGACTCGTTGGTCTGGCAGGACATGTAGTTGCCCTTGGCCAGGTCCAAGTGGTATTGATAGTTGGTCAATAGGTGGGCAGGGACGGACCGGAGCCTCTACTAAAGAGGTATCTGGCTCGGGGAGGTTAATACCGCCCCTAAAACTACCGAATTTACGGAAGCTCATCTATCGCCCTTTAAAAAACTACCAAACTTGCTGAAGTTTTTTTAAGGGTCCGGCCAAGCCCGTTGCGAGGTTGGCCTTTCCCCAGTTTCACTTAGCACGAGGGGGAAAATCGAATTTAATATAAACTTCACTTGCCGTTGTTACGCTTATTGATCTTGGAGGCAGTAGGGGCCTTTATTCCCTTGTTCAGGGCTCGGTCTATCTGACGGATAGCCTGCTTGAGCCGCTGCTCGTTTTCGACAAGAGCGATCCGAACATAGCCTTCACCGTTTTCGCCAAAGGCACGCCCTGGAGCGATGGCCACTTCAGCTTCGTCCATCAGCCTGAGAGCAAAGTCGATGGTTCCCTGGCCTGCTAAGTGTTTTTCGGCAACTTTAGCCCATACGAACATGCTTGCCCTTGGCGATTCGACTTCCCAGCCGAGTTTTCGCAGGCCCGAGACGAGCACGTCGCGACGCGACTCGTAAAGCTTCGCCTGGTCATTAAGCTCCTTCTCGCAATCCCGCAAAGCTATTATGGAGGCAACCTGGATTGCAGTGAAGTTTCCGTAATCGTAGTAACCTTTGATGGTCGCCAGTGAGCGGATCATCTCGGCATTGCCGACGCAAAAGCCCATTCGCCAGCCGGCCATGTTGTAAGGTTTGCTCATGGTAATGAACTCTACGCCAACATCGCGAGCGCCTTTGGCCTGCATGAAAGAGGGCGCTTTATAGTCGTCAAAGCATGACCTGCCATAAGCGAAGTCGTGGATGACCATAATCCCGGCCCGCTTGGCCAGGTCCACAACAGCTTCGTAGAACTCAACATTGTCGACCGTCATGGCCGTCGGGTTGTGCGGGAAGTTCAGTATCAGCAGCTTGGGCCGAGGATAAAGGTGTTCGGTAACATAGGCTATCTGAGACAGGAACTTCTCGTCGTTACCCAAAGGTATGTTGATAACATTTCCGCCAGCCAGCGCAACGGCATATACGTGGACCGGGAAGTAGGGGTCGCCCACTATTGCGGTATCGCCTGGGCCCATAAGGGCAAGGCAAAGATGCGAGAAGCCTTCCTTTGAGCCGATCGATGCGATGACCTCAGTTTCAGGATCGAGCTTCACGTCATAAACTCGTTCATACATACGAGCAACTTCACGGCGCAGATTATAGACGCCAATCGATTTGCTGTAGCGGTGGCTGCGAGGGTCCTGGGCGGTTTCGCAGAGTTTGTCGATAACAGCCTGCGGCGGGGCGTCGGTGGGATTGCCCATGCCCAGGTCGATAATATCAACGCCGTCAACGCGCTTTTGATGCTTAAGAGCATTTAGCTGGCCGAACAAGTACGGCGGCAGCCGGCGGATTCTCTGCGATACGTCTATTTTCCAATCATCAGTCACGGTTAAGCGCCTTCCTATTTCTTCTTCGCTTTTTATCAGTCGCGGTTAAGCGTCTTCCTATTTCTTCTTCGCTTTTAATATCGGATTTATGAGGCGAATCTTTCCAGCGATTTGGGCAGATTCAATAAGATCTTGAAGCATTTGCTTGCTGATCTGCTCGATCTGGTCTTGATGAACCTTCGCGGCAAGTTCATCTCGTACGCTTTCGATATCGATATCCTGGGCTTGTGTGACCTCTTGAAGCTCAAGCACATGGAAAGTCGTACCTATCTGGATTGGGTCGGATATTTCGCCAGGTTCAGTTAAGGCCATCGCCGCCGAAGCAATAGCCGGCGGAATTCCGGGGGTATTTGCCGCTATCGGCGGCAGATACCCGCCGTTGCGGGCTGATTGGTGCTTTGAGAGACGCCTTGCCAGTTCGCTGAAATCTGCACCCTTATCGAGTTCGTCCAGCACGTCTTGAGCTTCGGTGGGCGTAGCTGTCTGGATGTGCTTAACCTGAACTCGCCGGCCGTATATGTTGACAAAAGCTGCTTCAATCTCCTCGTCAGTAACGCTGACCATGCCCTCGGCCAGTTTGGCAAGGATTGCAACGCGCCTCATGTTTAATCCCCACAATTCCCGTGGCATTCCGTTCTGGGCGAGCATGCCTTCGAGGACTCTTTCCTGCTGGTCGCGGCTGGTAGCTTCCGGCAGCATACGATCAAGTGTCTTCTGCATCGCAGTTTCGATATCAGCGTCGGTTATTTCAATGCCTGCGCGGGCAGCTTGCTGGTCAACCACTTTGTTGGCGATAAGTTGTTGGGCCGTAGCCATCCCACTGCTGCGAACGAGCAGGTCGTGTAAGGCGGCCATGTAGATCGGCTCGCCGTCGACGGTTGCCATTATATCGTGGCCTGGGGGGGCAGGTTCCGTGGCCGATTTATCGGCGTCGGTTGCAGGTTTTATTGCAGAGATACCATTCGTCGTTTCGGCGCATCCGGCGAGGGCCGAAAGGGAAATGACTACCAAACATAGCAAGCTGATAATGTTGGTACGTATCATTAAAACCTCATGGTCTAGGATTAGCGGGTTTTTACACTCGCTCAAGCCTATCGGCGTCTAAGAGATATGTCAATCTCGCCGGGGCCGATGGCTTTGGCCGCTGGCTGATAGTTTTCAGTTGCAAAGGCGGCATTTGGCAGCCACGATAGCTCCAGTTCTACTGGACCAATCGCCAATTGGGCTAAGGCTAAGGGAAGATGTTATGAAGCGGAAGAAACTCACGGCCATAATCACTCTAGCGACTGTCGCTTTCATCGCCGCTGGTGTGTTTGTGCTGACGTCGTGGGTGCCTGGGGCCTACCAGCCGGCGAGGCTTTCAGACCAGATGCGGACGGCCGTGGCGAACTCGCACTTTCCCAGCCATCTATTAGATTTCGGAAATGCTACCCAGCTAAACGAGCCCTTCACCTGGACGCTTACAGATGGCCAGCTCAATGCATACCTGGGGTCGGCAGATGAGATAGTCGATTTTCTCAGCCCCGGCCCACATATGGCCGGGCGGGTTGATGCTGTTTTGGCTGAAGCTGAGATTACCGGCGTAGCTGGGGCTTTGGATGACGGAGTTTTGACGCTGATGGCCAGGCGAGTGGGGCGAAACCAGATAATATCAGTCGACGTTTCGTTTGATTATACCGCCGATGGGCGGTTGAAGGTTAGCCTTGAGCAGCTTCGCATCGGCCTGCTGCCGATTCCACGCAAACTGATCAGCGCGCAGATAAGGCAATTCGCCAACTCCCTTGGGCAAGGTTCAGCCGAGGTGGGCTCGACGGATGGAAAACGGGCAGGTTCAATCGCTGGGGTTTCAGCCGACGACCTCGCACGCCTAACGGGCCAATTGGTGAAAGCCCTCGACGGCGAGCCGGTCGATCCGGTGATTAAGTGGCCGGTGGGTAAAAAAACCGTCCGCATCAATCAGACCGACATCGACGACGGCAAATTAATACTCCACGTCCAGCCGGTGAAGTGAGGGGGGGGCACCGAAATTATTCGTCAGATTTCCGCTGATACGTCATGTGAAGCTCAATAAGGGGCTCGTAGTTCTGTCTGTCGGCTGCCCTAATTGCCAGGATATACTCTTTGTGAATCGGACTAGTCGCGTCACGCATAGCTGTTGTAGGCCAGGCAATTATCCCCAGATTCCGTTGACGCAACCAGATATTTGTCAGAAGCCTCGACCATCTGCCGTTGCCATCCTCGAATGGATGGATACGGACGGTTTGATAATGGATCATTGAGGCGTCTTCTATCGAGTCACTTTCCCATACCGCGATGTTTCTTGCAAAGTCCTCTAACTCAACACGAATCAGGTGCGGCTGCACACCTATGTTTTTTTCAGAGGTGCGGGGTTTTCCTGCCCATTTCCAGACTTGACCAAGCATCTCTTTGTGAAGCTTCAGCATCCACTTACTTGTGAACGGAGCCATTCTCTTGGTCGGCTTGCGGTTTAGGTACTTGTTTGCCGCCATCGTGTAATTCTTAAGTTCGTGTGTGTCCGCCTCCTGACGGGTGGTTATCCCCTTGATCTTGAGGCCTGACATATCTGGCAAGAGTGTGCTTCCCGGCAGTTGATTCACCTTAGGACCACAGCCTTATGTTCTTTCCGCTAAGAAGCTGCTCAACGACCATTCGGATAATGCGAGTTTCCTCTTCCTCGTTGACGGCTTGGCCTTCAAGCGCAAAATTCCCCTGTGCCATTTCAACAAGTTCGGTGGCTTTGTATTTTGCACGAGCCTCACGCACGGCGTTTATTGTTTTTGTTCGCTGTTGCGTAACGCCAATGTTGACGCCAAGAACGTTGCCTATTGCCATGAGGGTAGAAAATTGCTCGTGAGCGGGGCTGCGCATCGCTCGGCCCACCGTGTTGCGATTCAGCCCAGACAGACGAGCTAAAGCACTTATAGAAAGACCTATCTTCTGGCGCCGGTCGTTCATTTGGTTCGATATGTTTTGGCTATATACCATAATGCACCTCTTGTTTCCTAGCTAAGTATACGTATCGGATCAAAGAGAGTCAAGCATAAACTGCTATAAAAATTAGGCAGTTTTAACGATTTTAAAATCATAACACTTGTATATTAAAGCTGTTGTTCTAAATACCCAAACAAAATATTAACTCGATCTTCCGCGCATAAAGAAACCCCGGCCCTCGTGAGAGAATCGGGGTTTGTCTTAGGCTGCCTGTTTTTCTTTCCGTCTTCGCCAGGCGGATCGTCCTATAAGTGCCCAGCCGCCGACGCCTAGCGCACTGGTTACAATCGTGCCGGCTCCGGGAGCGACGGTATCGGCAGCGCCGGCAATCAATCCCGTTCCAACCGTCAGCAGTTCGGCCTTGAGGTCGTCCTGTTCGTTAAGGTCGGCCAGTCCAGCGTCGAAAGCTTCGTTAAACGCGGCGATCCTTGCATTGAGCTTTTGCGTCGCAGCTTGCAGGTCAACGCCGTCGGCTTCCAATTCAGTGAGTATACTTCGCCCGGCATGTATAAACTCCGGCCGGGTTAGTTCGGTCTCGCCGCCAACGGCAAGAGTTTTCGATTCACACCCTCCGACGCCGGCGAACATAACAGCCACTACCAGCAACGTAATTACTGAGCCCTTATTTGCCTTAGTCCAAGCGATAATTTTTTGAAGCTTCTGCATTTTTGGTTCTCCTGTGGTTTGATTCGAGTGAGTGTTCCGCCTCGGCCGTGCATTTAACGAATGCCAGCGCGATAGATTTCCTTGGAAAATTGCTTGAGTGTCTGGCAGGTCTGACGTTGCGTTTCGGTGAAGCTGGCTACCGCGGTTGTGTTCTGTTCGATTACCCGTATGAGCCTGCTCAGCCTTTGCTCGTCGCGCATGATGCGTTCGTGCGACTGGGATAGCTGAAACTCCCTCAGCCGACTCAACCTGCGTTCCCACAGCCACAGCCCTCCCATCAATCCGGCAGAGCCAAAGCTGGTTAGATCACTAATAAAGCTTAATAGAGACATAAGATAGTTAACTCAATTTGGTGGTGTGTTCAGTTCAAAGTTGGCGTGAAAAGTCGCCCTGATAGTGATTGTTTCGGGGCCGTTGTCGCTGCGACGGAACAGGAAATTTTGTTCGGCTCCGTCAATCATGTTTCCAAGGGCCGTCGAAGCGCCTGAAATAGTCCCCGGCGAACCTGGGCTGCAACTGGCCGAGCCGATAGATGTGCAACCGCCCAACCCGCCGAAGCTGTCCCACGATGGCGGATTATTAAAATCGACTGACTTATCAGCGTGATACACCTGAACCGTACAAGCCGTATCAACCGAAACCACTATGGATGAACTTCTCGCGGTAGCATTTTGGATTCCTCTGTCATCGTAATTAACGACGGCCCATCCGATAGATTGCAATTCGTCGGTTCCGTTGTTGGCTATGACATTTCCGATCCACGGCGTTGACGCCATGACCGAAAGAATTCCGGCGGTGGTGTAAATCGGCAATTGCCACGCGCCGTGAATGGTCCATTCCAAAGCCTGTCGAAGCTCATTGATATCAACAGCTCTAATCGAAGAGCCAGGCCCTGTAGCTGAACCGCTCCAACTTCCAGTGTCGTTGAGCTTATCGAACAGGTTGGCCTCATTGGGGTCCGTCGTATAGCCGACCAGCTTCTTGCCGAAGTCGCCGTCTCCTACAGGCCAGGTCCAGTCAACCGCCAGCGGGGTAGGGGGCGAGCCGCCGAGAGCTCCGTAATCAGCAAGTAGAACATCCGAAATCAGTTTTGATCGAAAGTCTCTGACGGTTGAACCTTTGACGTAGGCGCCGCTGACCAGGTCGCTGGAAAAATCGAAACCGGACCAATATGCAATTCGTCTTCGTCGGTCCAGAGCGTCACCGATTTCCTCGGCGTCGATGAGCCTGATATGGTGATCTGGGCTTACCAGCCGGCCTGAGCCATTACCGTTTGTCCATGAAGGGTTATAGGTCATCTGCTATCAGTCCAGGTATTTGGCGTAGACGGGGTGGTCGAAAATGTAGCTGAGGGTTGGCGGTGAGCCTCCATTGGAGACGGCCATCACTTGAACGATCTCGTCTGTATCGACGGCTCCGCCGGATCCAAATGTCAGTTCAGCGAGGTTTTTGGCCGAGATAGCAGAGATGCCTTGTTTATCGGAGAAGCTGCCACCGCTGAGGGACTGTTCCTGGACGGAATAAACCGCTCCGCCGCTGGAGCTGACAATGCGTCCTGGGAAAAACGCCGAAGCCGTTGGCCTGACGAAAATTATCCACTTACCCTCTACGTCGAGTGCGACTGCATCTGTGCCGACTGGGATTTGCCCTTCACTGTCGGCAGGTTCAGCCAGGTTGATAACCGATATCGAATCATCCGAGGCAAAGATGGTTTCTCCGTCTTGGTCGAATTCAATCGGCCTGGCCTGGTAGATGTTATTTTCGTCGAGTGAAGTCAGTTGGACCAATTGAATTCCGCTTGCCTGGCCGACCTGTCCCAGTCGTCTCGCTGCGTCGTAATGTGAGCTATAACTCATTGGCTATCCTCCAACGATTAAGGTCGTTGCTTGCCTGTTGCCTGGTTGTAGTTGATAGAAAAACTGAGAAAAAAAACTCATAGGTTATCCTTTGGCGATTCGGATCGTTGCTTGCCCGTTGGCTGGTTGTAGCTGATAGAAAAACTGAGAAAAAAACTCAATGGCTATCCTCCGACGATTAATGTCGTTGTCTGCTTGTTACCAAGGTCATGCCTGACAGACAGCACCGAAGGCTTGGTATAGGTGTTCGAGCCGAGCTCAAAATTTTGGCCATCAACTTGTGTAATAAGATCCCCGACGCGATAGTTCGTATCCACTGAACCGAGGATAAACTTCGCC
>SDBT01020341.1_pt1 | contig 10386 bp, 8 predicted proteins | sample 2277101 | NCBI WGS metagenome assembly SDBT01 (sample SAMN10404973, study PRJNA504765) | marine sediment metagenome | isolation source: marine sediment core GS10_PC15, 103 cmbsf | place: Arctic Ocean: Southern Knipovich Ridge | collected 2010
TAAAATATGTAATGACCAAACCTTTTGGATGAATAGAGTGTTTTTAAAATACCCTGATGTTCCAGAAGATGTTTTAAGGAAAAATAAGAAGGATCGTACCTGGTCTGAATATTATATTAAAGACCTTCGAAAAATAAACAGAAGAAATGCTCAGAAATATCTTAGGGACGGATCAGACATCGAAAGATTAGATCATGTAATTATCTCTATTAAGAACGGTGGTGATATTCATGAACGGGATGATTTTGCTCTAAGATTGGCAAGTCAAAATGACCATATTGAGGTTGTTAAGTACTTGGTAGGATTAGGTGCTAATATTCATGCAGGGGATGGTGAAGCTCTGAGAAATGCAAGTTATTATGGTCAGACTGAGGTTGTTAAATACTTGGTGGATCATGGTGCTAATATTCATGCAGACGATGATAGCGCTCTGAGAAATGCAAGTTCTAATGGTCACTTGGATATTGTTAAGTACTTGGTAGGATTAGGTGCTAATATTCATGCAAAAGATAGTTATGCTCTGAAAATAGCAAGTAGATATGGTCATTTAGATATTGTTAAATATTTGATAGAATTGAAACCTGATGGTGCTAATATTCATGCAGGGGATGATGAAGCTCTGAGATGGGCAAGTTATAATGGTCATATTGAGGTTGTTAAATACCTGGTTGATAATGGTGCTAATATTCATGCACGCAATGATGCTGCTCTGAAAGTGGCAAGTTCTAATGGTCACTTGGATATTGTTAAATATTTAGATAGTTTAAAATCGGACGGTGGTGATACTTATTCGACCCCTGTTAAACTTAACTATAATATGAGAAATTTCTTAAAAGAATCCGGTCTCAATAAAGTCGCTCCTAATGCTATTAACTTGGCTGTGGGTACTGGTATTTCATCACGTTCTATCTTAACTATTCTTTTCAATATCTATTCTAACATTAATAATATGCAAATATATCCAAATCCAAATTATCTAAAAAGTACTCCTTTGATGAATAAATATTTTGAAGACACATATGATATAATCAGAAAGAAAGAAGCTTTTGATCCTAATATAGTATTTAGATATAAAGATTTTCAATACATTATTAGAAATAATGTTGATAGATATATAGGATATAAAAATTATTCATATAAATTAGAATATGCTAGAGATGAAGCCAAAAATGCTTGGAAAGAAAGTAAAAATGCTCAGAAAGAAAGTAAAAAAGGAATCTCTTTTTACACTGTAAGGGAAATGGACAAAATTTACAGAGAAAGTAAAGGAGGTCCAACACTAAGAGAAGAGAAGTCTGATCAAAAACTATCTGATCAAAATAAAATACCATTTGTCCCAGGATCTCCTTCAATGTATGATTTACCTCCTGTTCCTAGGTCTCCTATTATTCAAAGATTTACATAACAAAAATACAAAACAATAACCAATATACCAATATTTATATAATTATTTGATAAAATCTATCAAATAAATAGAAATAATATTAATATGATTTTAATATTTCTGCTATCTCAGAAATGAGTGCTGTTAGAAGCCAAACTTTTAATCCCTTCCAATATTCGACAAAGTCTTCCACCGATGATAATCATGAAGATTCATCAGAGGGAGAAGAAAAATTCGATGAAATAGTAACTAAAGGCGGAAAGAAAGTGTTTAAAGTTGATATTGGTCATTTCGATAAGCTATGTCGTAAGTTCCAAGATAAATGTGATATTCGTATCAAAAATTTAACTGGGAATGACAAAGAAGATTTTAAACTGATGGTATCCTATGTTAGATTACTATATGGAACTAATTACTATGAACATCTTCACCAAAAAGTAGAGAAATATTTCGGTAATCTAACCAAGGTAAGTCCAGGAACTGTTGGTGGATATTTTGGAGGTTGCCTAGTTTCTACCTCTTTCAATAATCAACCTGGATGTTCGGTAGCATGTGCTGGATCTGTTCCTCGACCCAAAGATGAAGAAGGCTGGAGTTTCTGTGACAAAGCTGTTATATTTGCAGATAAGAAAGACTATCAAGGATATAACTTTGAAATACTCAAAGAACCTGAGAGTGAGGATGAAATGGATCCTTGTTATGTGTTTATAGAATGTACTAGTCTTCATGATTTCGATGGTTTTAGTAAATCTGAAAAGGATGAATTGAGAGAAATGGGTGTTGATAATATGCATCTGATCGGATGCGATAATAACGGAACTACTTATGTCAACTTGTATGGAGATGTATGTAATTTAGAAGATGTTAAACATAGAAAAAAGAAGCATCATAAGAGTGATAGCTCTAGTTTGGGTTTGGCTTTGATTCTTATATTAGTGTTTTTATTATTGGTTGTTCTATTCTTTGGATGGAGATTCTGGGATAAAGAACAAGGATATCAAGGATTTGATAACTTGGATTATGATATGTTTTGATGGGTTCTGTATTAAGATAGGTATTGATAGGGTCAGTTCTGATAGGTTCGGTTCTGAGTAATAATAATAAAAATAATATAGGTATTAATAATATTTAATCATATTATTGGTTAGATAAGGTTAAGTTAGGTTAGTAAGACCAGATAAATATTCATTTTAGTTAATCTTATTGTTCTACATTTTCAAGGTATTTAACAACCTCGATTTGACCATGTTGTCTTGCCGATCTTAGAGCAAAATCATCGCCTGCATGAATATTAGCACCATCAGGTTTTAATTCTACCAAGTATTTAACAACATCTAAATGACCATTTCTACTTGAATATCTCAAAGCAGCATCTTCTCCTGCATGGATATCAGCACCTAACCCCACTAAATACTTAACAACCTCAATATGACCATTCATACTTGCCCATCTCAGAGCTAGATCATCGTATGTATGAATATTAACACCTAATCCCACCAGGTATTTAATAACCTTAATATGACCATTCATACTTGCCAATCTCAGAGCTCCATCGTCGTCTGCATGAATATTAGCCCCATCAGGTTTCAATTCTATCAGATACTTAACTACCCCCAAATGACCATTCATACTTGCCGATCTCAGAGCATCATCATTGTTTACATGAATATTAGCACCGATATTTAATGATATTATCACATGATCAAGTTTTCCTTTTCCTGATCCATTCATAAGATATTCATTAGCATAATATGAGTTTATTTTTCTAAGATCTTTAATATAATATTCAGACCAGTCCCTATCACCTTTTGATTTCCTTAATATATTTCCTCCAACATAACCAAACCTTAAAAACACTCTATTCATCCAAAAGACCTGGTCATTACATATCGATTGAGCTTTCTTATTTACCTGACACATATTTACCAAGTCCTCATCCTCAAGTTCGTTAAGTAACTTTCTGTCTATATCTTTATTTCCAATCATAGTTTAGTTTTGTTTAGATATAAAAGTATTAAGCAAGAAGTAAATAAAAAACCAAAAGGTCTTTTATTTTTAATTATCAAATGTTATCAGATATCAATCAATCGTTAGCTAATCTTGCATCAATGCCTCCTTCACCTCGAATGTCCCCTTCTCCATATTCTAATCAAAGAATACAAAATAGTTCAGTAGGTTCAATGGGTTCAGTTGGTCTTAGTCAAATGGGATCAGTAGGTTCACTCAACCAAATGGGATCAGTAGGTTCATTAAGTTCAGTAGATCCAATAGATTCACTTAACCAATCTCTTCAAATGGGTTCATTAAGTTCTGTAGGTTCAGCCAATCAAATGGGTTCATTAAGTTCTGTAGGTTCTCTCAATCAAATGGGTTCATTAAGTTCTGTAGGTTCAGTCAATCAAATGGGATCATTAAGTTCAGTAGGTTCAGCCAATCAAATGGGTTCTGCTTCTCTTAGTCCAATAGATTCACTTAACCAATCTCTTCAGATGGGATCAGTTGGTTCAGTTGGTTCAATGGGATCAGTTGGTTCACTTAACCAAATGGATTCTGCTTCTCTTAGTCCAATAGATTCTCTTAACCAATCTCTTCAAATGGGACCAGAATCATTACCAGAACTAGGTAGTTCAGTTGGTTCAATTGATGGTTCAGTATATGACGATCCTCTTGAAACATTAATCGACGAATCATATATCAATAGAAATCGATTGGTAAGAAAGATTCCAAGTAGGTTGATGTTAATTTTTATTTATTTACTTTTGTAAGTTTTTATATATAAAGTTTTTCTATAAATAATAATAAAAAATTATAAACAAAACAGGGTTTCCTGTTTTGTTTTGTTCAGGTTGGTTGGTCTGGTGTTGGTCTAGTCGGTTCGTTCGGTTCGTTCAGTTCATTTATCTTCTGTCCTGAGCATATTCTACATATATTGTACGGTTCTCATACCAGAATCCATTCAAAGTAACTCCAAGATCAGATCCAAGCACTTTCTCAAAGCGAATAAATGCAATTCCTTTGCAATCTCCAGTCTCTTTGTTTAGTAGGATATTAACAAAGCGGACATTTTGTCCGGTCATCTTTTGGAAGAATCTCTTAATATCCTTATCATTGGTTCCCCTGTAAGGAAGGTTCTTAAGGATAAGAGTTGTGTTGGCATGGCGACTAGTGGAAGAAGGACCAGTATACAGCGTTTCAGACCAACCATTTGGTAGACTGATTTTGGCATGAGTCTCTTGAGACTTGGGTTTTACTACAGTAAATCCTTCGTTCTTTTTAGCCTTAGCACGAGCCTTTTTACGACGGTTACGAAGAGTCTTGGCACTAGTAATATTCTCGGTGGTTGGGGTTGGGGTTTCAAGAATGGTTGTGTTTTCAATTGAATCTTCGACCGTTCCTCGAAGTAGTGCTTGTTTAGCCTCGCACTCAGCTTTATACTCAGATAGAGTAATTAATTTCTTTTGGTTCTTCTTTTGGTCCTTCTTGGGTCTACGGGGTTTTGACCTAGGGGATCTGGAAGATTTTTCAATGCAAACAGGAGTAAGAGTAATAGTTGTCACGAGGATGTCCATTACGGCACTTACAATCTCTTTATTGATAGGTCTAGGATCAATATTCAGGGGTTTCCAATCTCCAAAGCCAAGAACCTTGGGAGTGGAGATGTTTGGGGTATCAAAAATGTTATTGTTATAGGTATTGTTATTGATAGTAGTCATTTTTGTTTTTGTTTTTTCTTTTCACAGTTATTTTATAATAAGTTGTTAATACCTGTTAGAGATTTTATTTTGGATCAGTTTTCAAGAATACCAATCTAACAATATTTTTATAAAACAGTAAAAATCATTGTTATATATATATATATATATATTTATTATTTTTTAGATAATTTATTAAGACCAGCCACTGCTGCTCCACCCATAGCACTACCTGCAATTACAGTTCCTACTCCGATAATTGGACCTAAAAGAAACCCAGATGATCCTAATATACCACCACCTACAATTAATGAAATATTACGAATCATTATTAACTTATCCTTCACGAAAACAGAGGCCTCCTCTAAATTATTAACTCCTTTGTCGGTTTCCAATTTAGATATTTCTATATTGTTAGATGCAATATCTAAGTTTTCTCTTTGATCGTTGACCATATCTGCTAACATTACCCATGAATCATTCATATCAACTATGGATAGATGTAAGTCATGAATAGAATCATTCCTTTCTGCTATGATGTTATTTTCAACATTACCAAGATCTTCAAGATTTTCAATATCAAGAGTATCATAATCTACAGTATCATAATCTACAGTATCATAATCACATATCTGTATATTGTAATCTGTTCCATATTTCAGATAACCTGCATTAATCATCTCGTTCATTTTATTCATTTTGTTATATAATAGATTTTATTTATATTTATTATATAATAAAAAAAGTTTGTATCTTATATAATAATATTGTTTAGATTTTATTTATATAATAGATTTATTTTTTCTTCTTAGTAGCATCATCTAGAACTAAATACTTGAGGCATTTTTCTTTTTCATTCCAACTCATAATTGTTTTCTTATAGACCAAAGCTCTAACATGAATAATATATTTACTTACTTGGCTAGACTTCAAAGTGTTTTCTTCTCGAGCTTCAATTGGAATAATTTCTCCATCATCAGAATATTCTTCATCTGGTTCTTCAATAGTTCGAAAAGGATCAGTATCTGCTAAGCGAATACTGATAGATGCATTAAGAGGTTCCAAAACAATAGCTGTATCAGCATTTAGAGTTGTTGGTTCATATCCAAATACATATCCATTATACCCAAATTCAGCTGGAGCAGAGGGAAAGAAATCCCATACTTCTGATAAATCAAAATGTTCATGAGATAATTTCTCAACTCTATAAGCACCACCATATTTCAAATCTACCTTAGCACAAGGATTCCATCCTTTAAACAAATCATCAGTATTGGTAGTATAGTTAGAGAAATTCCTATTTTCTATAGCTTTTATATCTTGGGCTACCCAAAATAATGCCTTACAAGGTACTTTGCAATGAAGAGGAATAACATCAGTAGAACCTAAACTTGTTGGGTTATTACTGGTAGCAATAACAATATCTTCAGTATATATTACATGTTTAATTGGCTCTCCGGTTTGAGGATCAATAGATTTATGCCAATCTCTCTCTTCATCTGTCATTAAAGCATATCGTGCCCACAATTCGGGAATAGGAATCTCTTTAGCATTTTCTGGAATGTCTAAATAAGCCAACTTACATGGAATCTCAACCCATCCCTTACATTTTTCCTTCTTAACTCTCATTCTTAGAATTTCATGAATTTTATTTCTTAATTTATAATGATGAGTAATAGTATTCATAGAACTTCTTAAGGTTCTAAGAGCAACTCTAGTATTTCTAGAATAAGAGTATGGTTGTGGAACAATTAATTTTATTCCAGGTAATTCCTTATTCCATTCTTCCAAACATGGAAGATTACCTACCATTCGATTATAATGATTCCTCTTCCCTGCTCCACTTTTCATATAAAATTGTGAATTTATATCCATCCATACCGAATCTATAGATTCTTGATGATCATCATCTATCTTTAGTTCTCCTTTATAACAAATATTATGACCAAGGTTATGAGGATAGCAAATTTGGATTCTTTTCTTATATTTATCTTTTACTTTGATTGGTAATAAGTTAATATGAATTTCTGACTTAAATAAGACATCAAATTTTTTACTGGCAGTGTAGATTACCTCTCCTTCTTCAGCACTGTGAGGCATTTTAGCTTTAGTATGGGTGCTCCATGCATTTTTCTCAATGGTACATGAAAATCTAGAATTAACTCTGTTTGATTCTTCATTAGGATCTCTATCCTTATCTGGATAGTGAAGTTCTTTCTGGAATAAGGTTAACCCATTAATATCTAATTTAAGAACGTTTCTTTCGCTCATCTTTAAAACGATAAATTCATCTTTTAAGTCTTTCAGATGTATAGATTAAAGATTATATATTATTTTTAAATATCTAATACTATGAGGGTTTAAAGTAATATTATTAATTATTAGATGAGTTTAGATTAATCAAAACCAATATACTAAATTGATTTGATCGAAACTTTTAAAAGTTAGTTTTGAACCAATTGAATTCACTAAATGATAAAAAATTACACAATGTTTTATTATATTGATCTTGGAACTACCAACTGATAACTTTTATTTACAATACTATCTTATATTTGGAAGAAAATGATTTGATTGTAAAATTTGTTTGCTTCAATTTTACCTAAAGAACAAAATTGAATAAAACCCTAAACAAATGCCATATATACATAAACATGGCTACTTCTCCTACTTCAGTTGCTCAACATCCAGAACAAGATCCTTTTCTATTGTCTCCAAAAGAATTCACAGCTAAACTCGATCAAATCGTAAAGCACCTTAACAACCTTCAAAAACTTGGAGTTAAGGTAAATTCCCTCGGAAAGACTCAAAGATTAGTTTACCCTAACGGACAAACTGTCGGTCGTAAAGAACTTAGAACTTTGTATTCTCAACTTGGAAAAGAAATCAAAGGATTAAGAAAGAACTATGCTGCTGCTCACAAGAAAAAGAAGCGTAAGAAACGTGTTGGTGGATCTGCAGGATTTAAGAATCCTATTAAGGTTACCGATAACATGAGAGAGTTCTTCAGTAACGCTAGTTTGGGACCTTCTGTGCCAGGAAACCCTAGCTCCCAGGCTTTGAGCCAAATTTTGGCTGTTGGACAAAATGGTATTACCACTCGTGCTATCATGACTCCTTTGTTTAACATCTATGCACATGTCAACCAGATGCAAAAGGATCCTGCTAATAAGCAATTCTTGACAGCTACAGCAGAGATGAACCAGCACTTTGGACCTACTTATCAAAGATTGGCTGCCAAACCTCAGAAGTTCCAAAAGAATAAGGAAACTGGACAACCTGATCTCAGCAAACCTATTCCTAAGTTTGACCCTAACCGTTTCAGATACGCTAGCATCCAGTCTATCGTTGCTGATAACACCGTTCCAAAAGATCAGGTCTCGGCAGAAGAGAATATTGTATTGGCTCGTCTTCCAGTCAACAAGGAGTTACCAGGTGACCCTAACTTCCCTAACCCTGATCCAGAGAAATTAGGAGAAAACTTCCCAAGTTTTGTCAATCCTAGTACTGGACAGGCACAAGCTAATCCTAAGTATTTTGATAGCTCCCCTGATCAGCTTGCCGCTGCTTACGCTACCATCCAACGTTTAGAACAAGAACAAACTCTTGTATCTGGAATTCTTTCTGTCTACCGTGATCAGAAGAAGGCTGCTGCCAAGGCTGCCAAACTTGCTGGATTGTAAATAGTATATTGGTTATTTAATACTAACCTTATCAACTAATTAACATAATATAAAACTATATTATGTTTAAAATTTATTTTAAAAGAAAAAAGAACTGATGGCTCTATCAGAATCATTATTTGCTCAAGATTCTATAAAAGAACTAACCCAGGATGATTTTGAATTAGAAACAGATGAAGGAATCAAACTACGATATAATAAATGTATGCTTGTGTTATTTCATGGTAATGACACAGAATCGTTAGATCTCCATCAAGTATGGTATAGTGCTGCACAACAAGTAGTGGGTCCAAGTTTTGGGTCTATTAATTTATCATCTAATAAGATGTTATCTCAAGCTTTTGTTGGTCTTAATACATATAATAGTCCACTACGTTGGGCAGCATTGAAGACAGTACCTTTTATTATGGTATATCAAAATAAATGGCCAATAGCATTTTATAATGGAGAGAGATCTGTGCAAGCTATTATTAATTATTCATTAACATTAGCATGCAAGGCTGAATATAACGAACCTGTTAATTTATATGGAGGAATGACAGCTAATAACAATCTGAAAATAGCCAACCTAATGAAATATGGAACTGAACAAAATCCTATAAAGACATCTTCAATTCAATACACCTCAGATAATATAAGAGGATATACAAATAAGGTTGTAGATAATAATAAGGTTATAAATAATAATAATAATAATAATAAGAAGGTTAATAATGAGGAACTGATTGAACTACCCGAACTGGTATCTGATGGTGTTAGGGTTGCTAGTCCAACTGAGAGAGGTATATCACAGATTGAAATAGATGTAAACAATTTAGTTTCAGATTTTCGACCTGTTGTACCAACAAGAAATCAAACCGAACTGATCCGAACTGAACCCCTAACCGAAACTCCAACCAAACCCCCAAACAATTACCGAACACGAAATGGAAGACCTATTGCGTTACCATCTATTCATATAATAACTAGATCAAGGATAAACAATGCCAAAATAAACAATACCAGAATAAACAATACCAGAATAAACAATACCCAAGCTCCAATGATTCCATCAAGAGGTATTTCAGATCTATAAAATGTATGATTATGATAAGGACTTTATATATTTGACTATATCCAAATGACCTCTTTTACTTGCCCATTTCAGAGCTTGATCAGAGTTAGCATGAATATTAGCACCAGCACTTACAAGGTATTTGACTATATCCATATAACCATTTTTACTTGCCCATACCAGAGCAAAATCATCCCGTGCATGAATATTAGCCCCATTACCCACTAAGTATTTAACAACCTCAATATGACCATTTCTACTTGCCCATCTCAAAGGTTCATCATCGTTTGCATGGACATTAGCACCAGCATTTATTAGGTACTTAACAACCTCAGTATGACCATTTATACTTGCATATTTCAGAGCTCCATCAGAGATTGCATGAATATTAGCACCAAAACCCACCAGGTATTTAACAACCTCAATATGACCATAATAACTTGCTGATGTTAGAGCATCATCATTGTCTGCATGAATATTAGCACCACCACTTAATGATATTATCACATGATCAAGTCTTCCTTGTTTGGATCCATCTTTAAGATACGTATTAACATTGTTACTATTTATTTT
>SDBT01020342.1_pt1 | contig 10386 bp, 18 predicted proteins | sample 2277101 | NCBI WGS metagenome assembly SDBT01 (sample SAMN10404973, study PRJNA504765) | marine sediment metagenome | isolation source: marine sediment core GS10_PC15, 103 cmbsf | place: Arctic Ocean: Southern Knipovich Ridge | collected 2010
AGCCCAAACACAAGAAGAAGAGCAGGGACTACGAAGAAGTTTAGATAACCTAAATCTAAGAAGAATGAAATTATACCCATGATAATAATAATATTAATATATATATAAGCGTTGTAAACAGATATATATATAAATCGGTAATTTTGTTATATTTTACTACTATTTTACCTAATGTTTAAACGAGTATAAAATTGACTACTATTTTATAGAGGACATACAATAACTACTACTATTTTATCTTTTTTGTTAAAGTATCGGTATAATCCTTTAGTATTTTATCATTTCTCAAAATCATATCTTCCTTAAATGTCTTGTTCCAACTTGTGATAGCTTCGATTTGGGCTTTTAAGTCGCCTATTTCTTCTTCTAATTTTAATCTTTTCTCTGGTGGTAAATCTTCGGGCTTAAAATAAATCTTCTTAGCTTTCTCTTTCAATTTTGTTTTATCCAGGTGGGTATAAGTCGCCTTCATAGATTTAGAATGTGCTAACTGGTCGGCTGTGTCGTCATCTTTTAAATCTTCTCTATTATAAAGTATCGTTGCTATGCTATGTCTAAGCACATATAAATTAACCTTCTTCCCTAGTGTTTTCTCTGACATCTGCCGGAGTTTCCAATAAGCCCCTTTTACTCCTATGGGCTTTTTAGTTCTAGGATTAATAAATATATATTCCGATCCATTATCTTTTAACTTGCCCAAATAGAAAGCGACATCAGAGGGAACAAACTTAATAAAAGAACGATTGTTTTTCTTTGAGAAGATTGTTATAAATGCCCCATCATCTTCAAACTCTACTTGCTCCCATTTTAAATTCACAACTTCGACAGGCCGACACGCCCCATAAAACAAAGTTAGAAAATAAGCCTTCCAAAAAGAACTATCCTCCTCTTTTATTAGTCTCTGAACCTCCTCCTCCGAAAGCATATCTTCAGAATTATAAGTCGGCTTGGGTTTCTCTGTCGCACAAATCTTATCTAAGTGTCTAAACCTAGAACTCCAATCTTCAAAATACCACTTTATAAAATTCTTTAGGAATGATGATTTAATAGTGTTAGCTGTATTTGTTTTATACTTTGAATTAATCTTAGTTACATAATCCATAAGCATTTTCTCATCAAAATCTTTTAAGTGTTTCTTTGAATGGTTAATAAAATTTCCCATCTGAAACTTAATATCATCCAGCCCGTTTTGAGAATGATTCCTTAATGCTCTAAACTTGATATAGTCTTTTAGTGTTTGGGCTTTAGTCATGGTATAGTATAGGATAGTGTAAAGGCTATATAAACATTGTGTATAGGGTAAGTAAAGCTTAACTCTTGAGCTATGGGAGGGCTTGTTTACTTAACCTTTTAAGAATAGCTAATATCCCCCTTCTTGTAGATTTCTGTTAGGGTGGCGTATAGCTTCTGGGAGTTCTTGAGGTTAATCTCATCTAAACAATCCTTTATTATAAACTTATCCTCATCAGAAACCTTTACCATCTTTACGCTTACTCTTCATTTGTTCAGCGCATGAACGATTGACCGTCCTCTATTGGAAACTTTAGTTTCGTTCATGCGCTGAACATTAATCTTCTTTAAAAACTTCCTAATCAAAACTAAGTTATCAGCTTCCTCATCAGAAACCTTTATCTTTATAATCGCCATCTTTACCTATGTCTTCTCCTTTCTTGTTTTTCTAACGCATCAGACCACTTAAGACACCTATCAAGACCATCTAAAACGCCTCCGCACACAAAGGCGGTACATTTCCAGGTTTGCTCTAGGAAGGCTAAGAGATCGTTTTGGAAGTTTACTATTTTATCGCCTCCGTTGTCTGCTATGTCCTTTTTCAATGTGGCGATTTCTAGGTATAATCCTTTTCTCTCAACACACTCTATTCTCCTAAGCCGCAATTTATCTATTTCTACTTCTAGCTCTTGATGGGCTTGGATTATTTGGGCTTCGGTTTGGTTATTCATTTTGTTCTTCTCCTAGTTATTTTATCTATATCATCATCACTCATTTTTGATAACCATTTTTCAAAATCTGGTTTTATAAATTCTAGGAATTGATAGAATGTTTCAGATGATTCTTTATTCTTAAATGTTACAATGGATGGAGAGCCTTGTTCATGTTTGCCTTTCTTTGTGTCTATTGCTATAAATCCGTTTTCTTCTAATATCTTTAGATGTTTATATGTATTTTTGTAATCAAATTCTTTTTCTGAAAATTCACAATAACATTTATGAATACCGCTTATTGTCATGTTCTTATTATCCTTATTAGACACAATCATAAAAAGACCTGTTCTTACCGACGACTTTAATACACAATCCCATAATCTTTTTTTCATAACTTGTTCTTTCATAAGATACCAATGTTTTGGGACTTTATAAAACTATGTTTTGGGACTTTTAGTCAAAAGACAAACATTAGGCATATAAGTGAAAGTCTAATGTTTTGGGACTTCAAGTCCCCAGACCGAAAGATATATAAAGGATTTAATCTTGTTTATTTTAGGACTTTGAGTCCACAAAAGAAGATGAGACAAAATATACAAAAACATATAGCAATCCCGATAAATGACTGGGATATAATAAAGGCTGGATTAGATAGAAATGGACAGAAACTTAGTCCTCTGTGTAATGTCCTTTTAAGAGACTATTTTAAGATATTACAACAAAATAGGGAGGGATCTAATTAATTTTAGGTATTTTCTATGGATTTCGTTAGTTATATTAATTCGGTGGTTCACATAACACTTCTTGATGGTTTCTATTATATTGGTAAAGTCATTTCAGCGGATGAAGAAGGCTTAGAAATGATTGATAAGGTAGGTAAGAGGGTAACTCTTCGTAATGGACAAATTGTTACAATTAGGGAGGTTAGTAGATAATGGCGAGGAAAGGTAAAAGCAGAGGGAAGAAATTACTTTTTAGTAAAGATACATCCCCTTGTTATTTTTGTAAGAAACCTACTCAATATGGTATGGATGAGAAGGATGGAAGCCAAGTTTGGGCTTGTTTTAATTGTATGTGGGAACAAGGGAAAATATCGAAGTTTAGCCCTTCAAGGTTAAAAGCTACCATAAATAAAGAAAAGTCGAAAAAGGGTTCTGTTTTAAGTATAAAAAAATCAAAAGATGGCTATGTGGGGGGAGGGATGAGATGAAGCCTAGTTATTTTGGTGAGTGTTATTCTTGTAAAAGGTGTGAAGAGATTGTTAGCTGTGTTTCATGGGCTACACAAAGAGACTCTATGGGTAAATTAGTTATTGGTGGATTTAGAAACTTCTGTAATGATTGTGAAAAAGAGTTAGGTATTGGAGTTAATCGTGCTGTAGTTGTAAAACTTCTTTCCGATATAAAAGAAAAGGTTGATTTGTCTAAATATAAAAAATGTACTAAATGCAAAATGTATTATTTGAAGTCTAATGATTTTTCTAATATCTGTTTAATATGTTATGGGAGGACTAAGCATGGGAGAAATTGAAAACTTCAACTTCGAGGGGTTGTGTCAAGAAGAATACTGCGATAAAAAACATACTCATATTGCATGGTTAAGAATTAATAATAGGAAATATGCTTTATTGGTTTGTGAAGATTGTTATGAGAAGTTAATTAATGGTTTAAGGGAAGATGTTGGAATTGCGGAGGATATGAAAAATGGCTGTTGATTTATGTGCTGTTAGCAAAGAGCATGATATAGCTAAAGGATCATTTGTTTATGACATGAAAGCCGCTAAGATGTTTGATGTAGATAAGCCTTATTATTTAAAAATGTTAGAAGATTCTGGGACATTTGAGAAGGATAGAGAATATTCTGTTTTAGGTGTGGATGCTTCTGTTTTAGTTAATAGTGGGAAAGCTAAGGAAATTTCTAAGGAGAAGTTTTTAGAAGATTTTGGAGAAGTTGAGGAAAATCCCCCCCACACCTCCACAAGTGCCAAAGAGATGTTAATGGATGGAGTTAATGAACAAGAAATAGAAGAGTATACGAAAGGGATAAATTGGACTACCGATGTATACTATAGCGATTCTTGGAAAAGGTTGAAAGGAAAAACAATAGCTCAACTTAATAAATCAAACTTTTTATTTACTCTATTATCTTCTACTGGTAAGATAGTTGGAAAGCCTCAAATAAGAGACTATGAAACTAAGACAAATATAACATTATTATCAAAAGTTGGTAAAAAGGATAAGGAAGGAGATATTAAGGAAAGCTATAAATTCATTGATGATCCATATAATAGGAGAGATGATGGTTATGAGATTGAAGTATTGGAGGAGAATTTTTGGGTTTATGATGTTGTGGATAATGGGATAAAATATATTGTATTATCAAAAGAAAAATTAAAGAACCATGAGATACACGCCTTTTATGGAACTTCTATTAAAATTAATCATCCAAAAGAATTTGATAAAAATTTGTCATGTAGAAGTTCATCTTTATTTTTTATATGTAAAAATTTTGAAAGTACAATAAAGCCAATAGATAAAGAGGATTTGATTGGCTATGTTAAAAAATTTATTAGTGATGATAATATACCTATGGGGGAATATAAGGCATTAATGAAAGATTATCTTTTTATCCATGAAGATGGATATATATATAATCAACCAGAGAACTATGGAAGATTAAGGCATAGTGTTAATTTATCTGGGAAGAAAGATGGTTATCCTCTACATTTATTTGTTTGGGGAGAGATGGGAATAGGTAAAACACAAGAGCTTGAATGTAGTGATTATATATTTGATGAAACAATTTTGGAGGCTGCAAACTCAACACCTAAATCTTTAATCCCTTCTTTTAGTGAAAAAATACCAAATCCAGGATTTATTCTAAGTTGTAATAGGTTAGCACATATCGATGAATTAATGAAGATGGTCGATAATGCTATAAATAATACAAGGGGATCAAATGATGTTAAAAACCAATTTGCTAATCTTAATTTTATATTGGAACATAGGAAAAGAAGAGCTAACTCTGGTAATGGCCAATTATTTTGTATGCCTACTGCACAAGTATTTGCCGGTATGAATCCATCTCAAAAAAGCAGTTATATACATGAGGAACTAGAAGTTTTAGACGCTTCAACTATTTCAAGGGTAATACCTTATGTTAAGGGTAAAAGTTATGTTGAATTTATTGAAAAAAATGTGTTAAAGAAATGTGCGAAGACCCACCCCTTATACTACAAAAAAGAAGACGAGAATAAAAAAAATATAACATATAACCTCCCCCTCTTCGCACAAAGGATAAGAGCTTTTTACCTTACGATTTTCGACTCTTGCAAGGTTTTTAATGCAAATCTAAATGAAGGTCGGGTAAAAAAACTGCATGAGAGCTTGGTAAACCTTGCCAAAAATCCGATGAAAACCCTATGGAAAAGAAGGGGTTATCATCACACTTATTTAATACTAGATGGCATAGTAAAATATAGGTGTTTGTTTGAGGATTTAGATGATTCCTTTGAAGCAAAAGATGTTGATTATGATACAACAGAGAAAATTTTAATTGAGATGGTTATGAACTGGGATTATAATATGGGAATAAAGGGGGACTTCCAATGATTCCTCAACAACTTAAAGATAATAGATTTTTGCGTGTAGCATATAAAACTAAGTTACCATTTGAATTAGCATGGCAACTTAATCCATATACCTATGAACAAGCAACAATTAACTTCTCAAGGGGAGAGAATTATGGAATCATCTGTGGTGAAGAATTAAGAGCTTTAGATGATGACACCCCAGAAAAGGGATTAATAACATTATACTATCAAAACTTTCCTAAAACTATGAGAGTTAGAGACCACATATATTTCAAGTTTGATAATAGACATGAAAATAAAATAATATTTGAGAGTAAGGTTTTATTATTTCCAAATTCAAAAGGTGAGATGTCACCACATATGGGTGAGCTACAAGGTGAGGGTACTATGGTTGTTGGTGCTGGGAGTACACATCCTAGCGGAGAAAAATATAAGCTAGTAGAAGATTTACCAATAGCAACAATATCTTATGAAAAGTTTAAGGAAGTCTTTAGGGATTATATAAAAGAAGATAAACCTAAAATAATAAGAGATCATAAACCATCATCTTGGACAGGTGTTAATATAACAGATATACCTTTAGATAATATCATATCATTTGAAGGGCTTAGGGATGTAGGTAGAGATTGCTTACAAGGAACTCATCCAAAACATGGTTCTACTAATGGAATGAATTTTAGAGTTGATGTTAAAAATAATACATGGACTTGTTTTAGATGTAACAATAAAGATAGTAGAGGATGTGGTGGAGCTTCTGAATTAATTGCAGTTATGGAGGGGTTAAAGGAATGTTGTGAGGTTGGAGCTAAATGTTTTACAATAGAAGAAGGACAAGAAATAATTAAAATTGCTAGAGAAAAATATGGGTTAAGCATACCAGAAAGACAAGGTAGTTTAGGAGATATAAGAGGATGGGCTAAATCAATGTCTATAATTAAGTTTGCAGAAAAACACAACTTTACTAAATGCCCTAAGTGTAATAACGATTTTAAGTTTACAGATTCACATGGTTTTTATGAATGTACTAATTGTAACTATAGAGGCGGATTAACTAAGTTTGCAGAATTAATTTTGGAGGATTTAGAATGAGAACAAAATGCGAGGTGTGGAGTCGTATTGTAGGATATTTACGCCCTACCTCTCTTTGGAATGATGGAAAGTTGGCGGAGTTTGATGATTTAAAATCTAAAGAAGTAAACGAGGGTATACTAGAGGTTACTAAACAATGATAAAAACAATTAACATCCCAAGTAGAATACAAGAGATTATAATTAGTGGAATTAAGGGTGTTAAAAAAAGCCTTGAACGAGAATTAAAAGTAATTGACAAAAAAGTCTATGTAAATGATAGTGTGACCTTAGAGGAAAAAGAGGATTTAAGATTAAGTTTTGTCCAATCAGTAGAGGGGTTAATGCTAATCACTCTCCCTTATTTTGATAAAGATATGTTAAAATCTTATGATGAATTAAAAGTATATCTTAGTGGTTTTGGTTATGAGATAATAGAAGATGTTAAAGATGAGAAATTAAAAGAGATGATTAAAGAAGCCCAAGACACACCAGACAATAAATACAAAACAGACCTTCTATCAGATATAAGGGTTAAGAATACTAAAGAGTTGTTTCTACAATTTAACTTATTCGTTCAGAGAACTTCTTTATTGAAAGATAAACTAGAGGAGGTTAAACGCGATGTCCAATAATGATGAAAGCAAGGCTGGATTTAACATGGCGATCGCTACATTAATTAGAATTGATAGTGTATTAAAAAGAATACAGATATACGCTTTATCCGAGAACTTAGAGGGATGGAGAGACGCTTTAAACCAACTAAGGAGGGAAATATCCCCCTACATTGAAACAGACGAATTAAAAACATTGTCAAAATCCCTAAAGGAATTAAAAGATTTGAAATGGGTAGAAGTAGATAAGCTAGGAAGAAAGGTTTATGTTGAGGACAAAATAGAGAAGGCCGAAGAATTGCTAGATAGTATTACTATTGATTGTCAGAAGGCTATGTTTAAGGCTCACATCCTTATGGCTATTAAAGAAAATGAAAGTAGTGGAGGATATGATTAATGGTACTTGTTATGTTTAATGAGAAAAAGAACGATTGGGATATTTTGACAAAAGAAGAAAAGGCATTACTTCCAAAAGATGTACAAGAAGAAAAGGTTTTCTATTTAGATGGTATACAAAAACAGAAGCTAGACTTTGCTAAAGAACAACAGAAGAAAGATAATGATTGCCCTATTGTAGTTGTTGGAGAGGAAGGCTCTGGTAAGAGTGCATGGGCTGGTAACTCTTGTAGGTATATGTCTAATGATAAGTTTGATCCCATTAGACACATGATAGGAGATGAGGAAGATGGAGGACTTCAAAAACTAATAGATATAGAAGATGGCGGAACTCTATTATTCGATGAGTTCGGACAAAGCGGAGCTTCTACTGATACAATGACTAAGAAGGCTAAGAACATGACAAAGGTATTCCAGATAATAAGACAGAAGAATTTATTTGTTGTATTCATTATCCCTAGTTTCTTTAGACTTCAAAGCTACTATGCTCTAGATAGAACAAAGTTTCTAGTTAAAACTTACTTAGTGGATGGCGATAGGTCGCACTTTGCTTATTATGGTAAGAAGAAGAAGGACAGACTTTATAGGATTGGAAAGAAGCTACATGATTATGGATGTGTTACCCCAACCTTTAGAGGAAGGTTTACTAGATGTTTTAAGTTAGAGAATAAAGAATACAAAGACTTCAAGAAAAGAACTCTACACCAAGCCCTACAAAATGCACTTAGTCCAAAGGATAAACCTAAGACAGAGACACAACTAAAGACAGAGTTAAAGAAAGATATGATTAGAAAAAACCTAGATACCCCAACCAAAGAACTTTCTAATCTCTTTGATATGACAGACAGAAGAATAAGACAGCTCAAGGCAGAGATACGAGAAGAACAACAAGGGGGTAGCATTTCCTAGTATAACATGGTATACACCTACTATAACCACTCACCCAATAAGGAAAACGGAAGCTCACGCACTAATATTATTTTATACTTTGCGTTGCGAGGGGTTTTTTCATCACACTACAACAACTTAGAAGGGAGGTGGCGGACAAGATGACACAACAAGAGATAGATAATAGGCTAAAGATAATGCGTTCAGAGTTCAATGAGATACTAAAGCATTGGGAGGGTTCGGATATATCAAAGAACGTTAAGAGAGTTGAGACAATGGCTTTCAATGGCTTTGCTAGGCTAGTAGAACTAAAGGATAAACTAGAGAACAAAGACTAAACATTATTAACCCCATACTTCTGGGGATCACATTCAAATGTCGGAGGACATGAAACTCAAAACAAAACAATGGAAGAACAAAACAAACAAATAAAGATAGAGAACATCGGAAGTAGCATAAGCTCAATCCTCTTATCAGTATTAAAGAACCATGAGGACTATATGAATGTAGCTCATCTAGGAGGAGTAAACCTAGCAGAGCAAGAAGCCCTAAACAGAAACAGCCGTGTTAAGAGACAATGTAGTAGCTTACCAAGAATAATAGCATCTCAACTCTCCCTTATTAGAATATCTTTATCTGTTGTGGAGTTAGAAAGCATTAAAGAGTGGAAGTCTAAATACCCAACATCAACTCAAAGGGATTTACAACCATTCGGAAACGAAGGGTCAGATTACCTTTCTCTTCTTGAGATACGGAAACTATTAAGATATTGTGATGAATGTTATCGAGAAGCACAATGGACTAATAATGTAAGAGATGATTTCATAGAGACTATACAACAAGAACGAGAAAACTATGCGGTATTTGATAAAGTTCTAACTAAAAACTTCTTTCTTATGTTAGAGGAGTTAGAAGAAACCTTTGAGAATATTTATTCTATCTTATTAAAGAATGGATTGATAACCGATATTCAAACCGAAATTAAAACCAGGAGCAAGAGTAATGAAAGATATTAACTGGAAACATATCTTTAGTTGTTTATTCTTCGTGAGGTTTTGGAGGTGGTTAAAATCTTAGGTGTAGCAATTATAGTTATAGTTATCTGGGTTATTGTCGCTGGTTGGTGGTGGAGCAAATGAAAGGCAGAAAGATACCAGAGGTTATAAGCGAAGAAGATTTAATTAGAATACTTCAACAGACAGATACTCCCCATCATAAGTTGGCCTATACTATTGCCTTCTATCAATCATTAAGAGTAAGTGAGGTTGTGAGTTTAAGAAAGGAACACATAGATAAACAAGCTCATATAATCCACATCAAAAAGGCTAAGGGAAATAAGGATCGGGATATTCCAATAGTTAAACCTCTTAAGATAAACCCTAACTCATATATCTATGGACTAAACAAACTTCCAGTAGGGATAGGTGTGAGAGCTTTGCAGATAGCTTTTAAGAAGAAGGCTAAAGATGTTTTGAATAAAGATTTACATTTCCATTGTTTAAGACATTCTGGAGCTACCTGGTTATTGAATAAAAAGAAGTGGGACATAAGACAAGTTCAAAAGTTCTTAGGACACTCAAAATTACAGACAACTGAAATATATACTCATGTTAATCCACAAGATTTAGTAGATTTAGAGTGGGGAGAGGAGGATACTTACTAAAAAGCGAAAAAGGGATTTAAATAGTTGATATTATATCGTCGGTAAAATTACAACCTATCCCTTCTCTTTCGTATAATAGTATATAACACGAAATGGTAACACCAATAAGAACATTTCTAAAACATTGTAAACAATGTGGAAGTAAAAACCCTAGAGAGAGAATATTTTGCTGTAAAGAGTGTAGGGCTAGATATACTGAAGAAAATAAGAAACCCAAACCTCC
>SDBT01020343.1_pt1 | contig 10385 bp, 5 predicted proteins | sample 2277101 | NCBI WGS metagenome assembly SDBT01 (sample SAMN10404973, study PRJNA504765) | marine sediment metagenome | isolation source: marine sediment core GS10_PC15, 103 cmbsf | place: Arctic Ocean: Southern Knipovich Ridge | collected 2010
ATAAATGTGTTTCCCATTCACGTTCCACCATTAAGAGAGCGAATGGATGACATATCTTTACTTGCAAATTATTTCCTCAATAAATATATGATTCAAGCCGGCAAGGAGATTAAAGGTTTTTCAAAAGACGCTTTACAGTATTTGTTATCAAATAAATATCCGGGGAATGTTCGTGAATTAGAAAATATGATCCAACGCGCTGTAATATTAGCCGGAAATGAGCAAACATTATCCTTAAGCCATCTGCAAACAGAATGGGAAGAGGGCCAACCAACAGTAAAAACAATGACTGATTTGCGGTCGGATATTCAATTATCATCTTTGCCAAAACTTGTTGAAGAACTCGAAAAAAAATACATTTCAAGATCACTTGAATCAAATCAAGGAAATATTAGTAAAACTGCTATTGAATTAGGTCTAAGCAGAGCAGGTTTATATAAAAAATTAAAACGTTATAACCTTGATTAGATTGTATACTATGTATACAGATTAAGTGTATACATAGTATACATATTATTGTCATAATCCCTTCTAAATATATAGCAAAAAATAGATAAATAATTAATATTTATCTATTTACATCGATTTGTAAATATTATTTAGTTGTGGCACAGTTATTGTATTTAATATAGTAGAATAAAAAATTTTATGAGGTGAAAAAATGAAAAAGATAAAATATTCAATAAATTTAATCATTGTCCTTGGTACAATCTTGATTTTGCAGGGATGTTACACGCAGATGGAATCAACTAAAAAAGTTAGGATTACCAGACGACCTGCATATGAAAAGAGAACTTATACTTATACATTACCGGCGGAGAATGATTCGTTGGTTTATTATCAAGATGAAGATGGTAACATATACTATGAAGATGCATACGGAAATATAAATTATGTAGAAGATGATTCAAGTTTTTCTGCAGCTTACCAAAAAGGTTTTGCATTCAATACTCCTGGTACACAAGTAAAGGAATATCATTATTATTATTACGATGATCCTTTCTACTATGATAGCTACGACCCATATTATGATAATTTTAGCTGGAATGTTAGTTTCTCATGGAGAAATCGTTATTATAGACCGTATCACTATTACAATTATTCACCATATTACTGGGACAGTTATTATACAGGTTGGTATGGGGATTACGCTTATTATGATCCATACTGGGGTTATAGTCCATGGTATTCCTATAATCATGGATATTCTTGGTCACATCATTATTCAAACAACTGGGGCGGATATTGGTATGGTGATTCCTACGGGTATACTAAAAAATATAACCGTGATAAACGCGATTGGGATCGTCGTGGAAGCAATAATAGGAATAGAAATAGTTATCGTCAACGAAACAATACCAATAATGATTATGGATACGCTGGTAGATCATCTACTCCGGTAAGTACTTCAAAGACTAAGGCAACGAAGAAACGAACAGTAGTTAAGCGAAAAAATAGTGATACAGAACAACGAACTCCAAGAAAATCGTCCGGTACGGTAAAAAAAAGAACTCGTACACGATCAGATAATGTGAAAAGAAATAACAGTAAACAGAATACTAAATCAAATACTCGAGTACACTTAACTAAAAGAAAAAATACCGGTAATAAATTAAATCAGACACCACAAGTGAGGACTAATTCAGTTCGTATTAGAACTCAAACTACGATTAGACCAAGTGCTCAAAAAAGCAGTAATAGGATGCAAACTGTAAAGAGATCAATATCCCGGAAGCAGATAGCAGTAAATCGTTCATCTATGAAAAATAATATTAGACAACAAATGAAATCAAATAAAAGGAGTACCGTTAAAGCTGATAATACTAGACAGACACGTCCTACGATAAAATCTATAAAAGTAAGAACTACAAAATCAAAGACATATGCTTCAAAAACACAAAGTAGAAAATCGACATCATTAAAAACATACAAAAGGTCTAGTTCAAACCGTAACTCTTCGAGTCGGTCAAGCAGATCGTCATCATATCGCTCAAATAGTAGTAGTCGATTTTCTACAGTATCCACTGGCTCACGTAACTCGTCCAGAGGTAATTCTAGCAGTAGATCACGAAGAAAATAGAAGTAAGGAAAATTATGAAAAAATTAATAACTAAGCTGACAATAGGTATGCTATTCACCATTGGAATGGTGAGCGGACAAAGCGCCTATGATGCAATACATATTACGGAAAATGAAGAAGGATTCGGCCTTCGTGCTTTAGCGATGGGTGGAGCTTACACTGCTCTGGCAAATGATTACTCGGGAATTTATTGGAATCCGGCTGGCTTAGGTTCCATAGACAAAACCGGTATTTACGCTGAATTGTCTCACTTACAATTTTCCAATGATGCGTTATATACAGGGAATTTGACATCAAATAATCAAGGATTTACCAAACTTAAATCACTCGGTTTTGTGATGCCGCTACCTACTAACCAAGGGAGTTTTGTAATAGCCGGCGGTTATAACAGAGTATTAGACTATGATGATCACTTATATTTTGAAGGATTTGGAGATATTTCTAATGACATTGGTTTTGAGATTGAAGATGATAACGGTGATATCTACTTTTATCCATTCGATCAGGGTGTTTACAGACAGGAGGAAGTCCGCAGCGAAGGCGGTTTACGGCAGTGGAGTCTCGGTGGAGCCGTTGCACTTTCTCCTAACTTTACAATTGGATTAACAACCTCATTAGTGCATGGTAAAGAAGAATACAATTTTGGATTTTCTCAATTTGATGATGATGATCTGTATAATGAATATCCCGGTGATTTTGATGAATACACGGTTAATCAGTATTTACAGTCCGAGTATTTGGCTCTGAATATAAAGCTTGGCGGTATGGTTGAACTTAATAATATGTTTAAGATTGGAGGAGTTGTCACTTTACCATCAAAATACTATGTTGAAGAAACTCATTCTTTCAGTGATAATTTAGTTTTTGATGACGGCACTAATGACCCAAGGGAAGACCCCCCAGGAAATTGGGATTATCGTGTTAAGACTCCATTTATATTTGATGCAGGAATAGCGTTTACAAATAAGTTGATTACTTTATCTGTAGCTACACGCTACCGCGATTGGTCACAAACGCGTTTTGAAGTATCAGATTTTGAGTTAGATGATCAGGATTATCGCAGTATTGTCAGCGAGAACAATTATTTAGCTCGTCATTATGATCAAGTTCTTGAATATAGATTAGGTGGTGAAGTTACACTTCCCGGACTTAAAACAAAATTGCGGGCTGGCTACACGTTGATACCATCGCCCTTGCGTGACTCAAATGATGAACGCATCACCTACAGTGCCGGTGTTAGTTTTAAGGTAGATAAAAATGTAAGTCTCGATTTTTCATACTTAAACCGTGATTGGACGCGTAACAGTTTTGATATTTATACTCCTAACGGAGTTCATGAAAAGATTGAAAGACATAAAGTTTTAGTAGGTTTGACGTATAACCTCTGATAATCACCGTTTTCAGAGGACACAATAAAAAGGGGAGCAATATTGCTCCCCTTTTCCATATTGTAAAATTGGTGTGTTAACAATTAAGCATAATTTTACAAAAATTTCTTAAAAATATTATTGACTTATGTGTGAGGCTGTCTTACCAAAACACCCTACCCCCGTACAAGTAAGTTGAAATTTAAAAATCCGTTGAAAAAATGGTTTATTTTGAGCGTGTCCATAATGTAGTATTATTTGACTTTATTTGACATCATTTGAATGACATCATAGTTTAGAACAAACAGTAGTAAAAACGAAATTCCCTTCTAAGTTTTAGTATTTCAGAGGGGAAATTGAGTGTGACTCCGGAGCGACTCGAACGCTCGGCCAATGGCTTAAAAGGCCATTGCTATTCTGACGACAAACCAGGTCTTGTACCATACAAAACGTATCCATAATGTGTATTTTGACCATGTTTAAATAAAAACCCCACAACTAAGCAGGGCTTCTATTTTGATATTATCAATTATTAGCCTATTTCATCAACACCATCTTTTTGGTCTGGATAAAATCACTCGTCTGTATTTGATATAAGTATATTCCAGCGCTGACTGGATTTCCAAAGTTATCATTACCATTCCACTCAACAGAGTGATTACCCTGTGGTTTTATTTGAGATATTAACTGATTTATCTCTTTCCCGAGGACATCATAGACAGTGATTGTAACAGCACTCTCATTAGGGAGTGAATATGATATTGTGGTATTCGGATTAAATGGATTTGGATAATTTTGTTTTAAAGAAAGGTATTGAGGAATGTATTCTTCTGATTCATTATTGGATAAATCTGTTAAATTTAAAAAGTTAACGGTATTACCATTAAAGTTAGGAACAACAAGTACACCTGCGTTCGCTTGAATTTCGGTTGCATTGCTCACTTTTCCAGTTGCAGTCAAGGTGCGGAAATATATATCTGCGGGTCCAGCCTGTGAACTTGATACTTCTACAGGATCACCTGAAAAATCACTATTAAATCTATAAACAGAATTATCACCCCAATAAGATATATACCATTCCCCAAACATATTACGAGTTATTCCATCAGGATTACTTAGTGTTGTCGTCCTTATTGATGTTACTGCTCCAGCTGGTAAAGAAACTGCCAGAATTGGCGCATTAGGTATCATCGGAACATTTATTAGTCGGTTATTAGTTTCATCATAATATAAACCATTTGGGCTATTTAGTCCTGTTGCAAGTGTACTATATGTATAATCATCTTTATTAATTTTATAAATCATACCTGTTTGAGTATCACTTACATAAACAAATTGTGTACCATCCCAGGTGACATCATTCAAAAATAACATACCTGGAATTACAACCGTTTGTATGGTTGTGCCTGCGGGAAGAGCAATGAAAACTACTCCTTCGTCAGCAGCTGCAACTAACACATTACCAATAATACACAAACCACGTATACTTGTTAAGTCATTATTTAGAACACTTTTTGAATTAGTGTCATTTGCGTCCACTCTAATAATCTTACCATCACCTGTATTCGAAATATAATAGCAATCATTATTGGGATCATATACTGCACTTTCGGGATTGTTGAAATCTGCTGTAACAGCGTTTAGTGTCATTACACCTTCAGCTGTACCACCACCGATGTTTGCAGAAAATGTTACAGTATAGTTTATAGTTATCGTTTCAGGAGATGCAACACCGTTATAATCAACTCTTTCTATGTTCGGATTTGGGAGATTTACCGTACTTCCATTAAAATTACCTTGGTTACCTATTGTTACCGTAAGGTCACCAAATGTGGTGGTAGTTGTTGTTATATTAAATTCAGTATCTGTATAAGTACCGTTCAATGTTATTGGGTCAGGATCGGTCCCTCCTAACACATTCCCATCCAAGTCTGATACAATTTGAAAAGTATTTTGCGTAGCATCTGCTGTTATTTTCATCTGCGCAGCACCTTGACTTTGGAATGTAGTATTTACCCACTGTCCTTCCCAAACTCCAACAAAGTCTAAAATATTCAACACTTGGGCTTGGGCGGTTATAATTAATCCTACAAGGATAAGAAAAATCATTTTTTTCATTTCACTCCCTCCAACTGTGTACTTTTAATTATAGATTTACCGTTTACCGAGTCTCAATAAGGCGTAAAACACTATAATTCGTAGATATTATATGTTCAAGACTATATCAGAATACGTTTAAATACAAATGAAAATTCCTTTATGGTGTGCAAGCGTGCATTATATATATTAAACAGCCCCCGCCCACCAAAGGCATGGGTGCGCCTATTTAATTAATTCTTCTAATCATCACTTATTGATGACCGCTTGACGGATAGTTAAGTGCTTTATAGAGGAGAAATAGTAATCGGTATCCCGCAGGTATCCACATTTTGTTTTTGATTCTGGTTAAATAAAAAGCCCCACAATTAAGCAGGGCTTCTATTTATTTTGTTCTATGTGCTGTATCCAAACAATTAATTACTTAAACCAAATTGCCAAAGGAGAAATGCCCATTGATCGGCTTTTTGTTCCAAGTATTGGCTCCGTGTTGATCCAATACCATGCCCAGCGCCATATTCAACTCGAAACAGTATAGGTTTGTCACTTGTAGTAGCTTTTTGTAACCTTGCTGTCATTTTTGCTGACATCCAAGGTTCGACTCTAGGATCATTCATTCCATGGGTTAAAAGTACAGCAGGATATTCAACACCATCAATTACATGATGATATGAACTCATTTCATATAATCCTTTAAAACCATCTTCGTTTTCTACTGTACCCATTTCAGGGATATTTGGTACTCCATTTGTAGTTGTTTCTGAGCGAACAGCATCTAAAACTCCAACACCGATTAATGCAGCCGCATATAAATTAGGCCGTTCTGTTATAGCACGACCAATCAGTATTCCTCCCGCACTACCTCCTTGTCCAGCTAATAGTTCTTTTGATGTATAACCTTTCTCAATAAGATGTTCAGAACAAGCAATAAAATCTTTCCAGGTATTAGGTTTAGTTAATTTTTGTCCGGCTAAATGCCACTCTTTTCCATATTCACCACCACCTCTGACATGGGCAATAGCGAAAACTCCACCTTGCTCAATCCATGCAATATTCAAAGGATTGAAATAAACGCCATAAGAAATTCCATAAGCTCCATAGCCAATTATTAATGCTGGATTATTGCCATTTAACTGAATGTCGCTTTTATATATAATTGTTAATGGAACCATTACACCGTCATGACTTTTTACTTTAACTTCTTTGGATATAAGTCCAGGCAAGTCATCAAATTTTCCCTTAGGCATTAAACCTGAATCAATATAAGAACCCTGATTGGGATTATAATTATATATCAGACTACCTTTAGTCCACGAATTTGTATATATAAGAACTCCATCTAATTGCTGGGTTGCAGATACAATATAACCCGCTGCGTTATTTGGTAATTCTAATAACTCAATCCTAGATTTACCATAATAACCTAAACGAGCAATCCTGTTAAAACCACCATCAATCATGCCACAATATAGTGCATCATTAGCAGACGTAATATAATCTATAACCACATCACTTTCTTCAATTATTACTTTTGCAGTTTCAAAATTTGGATTATTTAATGAAGTTTGTACTACTTTGAATCGCGGGGCATTTTTTGCAGTTTGAAGATATATGTTGTTGTTAAATACTGAAAATTCTGTTACTTCATCACTGGCATCACATACCTTTACCCAAGGAATCCCATTTTCAAGAAGCGACTGAACTGGTGCTGTATAAATTGATATTTCGTTTGCATCCCCATGTTTAATTTTTGCGACAGCATAATCAGAGTTTGATGGAATATATATACTTGGAAAATCTACTTCTCCAAGCGGAACTCGGTCAGATAAATTATATCCCATCACTTCTATATCATTTTTAACGGATGTCCCAAGTTTATGAAAATATGCTCTAGACTTTTTATATATTTCAGTTTCAGGATCTTCAGGAGAAACTTTCTGAAGTCTAGCATAGAAAAAACCACTATTATCAGGCATCCAACGTGGTTTGTTATAGTAAGGTTCTATACGATCTATAGTTTCTGAAAGATTTTCACCTGATTCAGTATCAAGAATATGTATTATTGTTTGTTCTGAGCCACCTTTGTCTAAACCATATGCAAGGAATCTTCCATTTGGTGACGGTGTGTAATACCTCAATGAAAAGTGCTCACCATCCTCTGATATTATCTTTTCCGGATCAATTAGAAGTTGTTCATCGTTATTGCCTGTATATCGTACAAATAGTTTGGCAACATTCTCTCCAGCCATTCGTTTCATATAGTAAAGTGTACCATCAATAAATCTTGTGATACTATATGTACTAAAAGGCTTACCACTATCAAGTTCCTGCAATCGATTAATAAGTTTTGATCTCCCGGGAATTTTACTAAGAATTTTGGAAGCATATTCAGCTTGACCCATTATCCACTGTTGTACTTCAATATCCTCAAGATTTTCCATATAGCGATAGGGATCATCTACTTTTACTCCATAATATATATCAACGATATTATTTTCTTTTGCAATCGGCGGACCACTTTTTGATGTTTCACATGAATTAAAAACTATTATTAGTATTGAAACCATTACAGATATTATGATGTTATTTTTCATATTTTTCTCCTGTTTGTTAAATATAAGATGGATATTTGTTGCAAAGAAGATGCAGGGATTTTACTTAAAAAAATGCCCTCATTATAAATTACTACTCAAATTGCCACCTCATCTGTGTACTTTTAAGTATAGATTTATCGTTTACTGAGTCTCAATAAGGCGTAAAGAACTATAATTCGTATATATTAGGTAAATATAATACGATAATGTGGTTTTATTATCAATATTAAATTTCTAAAAAAATTATTTAAGAATGTGTATGAGATTGTCTCACCCCAACAACACCCCGGTCTAAGTAAGTTGAAATTCCAAAATCCGTTGAAAAATTGAAAATCGTTTAATGCAAATCAACCCATGCTGAGCCGGTATATCCTTCAAATTTTGACGTGGTTGAGTTAAATCTTATCATTCCTGCCGTCGGTGTACTTGGTCTTTCCGCCGTAGTGCCAGATGCAAGCAATACAGCATCTGTACCTGATACTTCAAATGTAACAGCAGGATCAGCAGTATTAATTCCAACTCTATCCGTATTAAAATCACCACCGATTAACGGATTTCCTCCTGAATTATTTATAAATAGTAAACCGGACCCCGTTTGAGATTGTCCAGCACTCTCACCAATAAAGACATTATCCGAACCAGTAGATAAACTACCTGCATTATTACCAATGAATGTATTATAATTACCATTTACATTTTCACTACCAGCAGCGTAACCTATGTAAGTATTCCAAAAACCAAGACTGGTAGAGCCTGCTGATCTACCAATATATGTATTTGAGTGTCCTTCTGTATTAGCTCCGCCAGAAAAAGAACCAATAAAAACATTATCGATTCCCGTTGTATTTTTAAAACCACTTGCGTTACCGTAAAAAGCGTTCCAATTTCCTAACGTGTTTCTACTCCCCGCACCCCACCCTATAAATGTATTTTCATGTCCCTCAGTATTCTTTTGACCTGCAATCTGCCCGATAAAGACATTATCGTATCCTGAAGTGGTTTCTTCCAATGCACCCATGCCAATAGCTATGTTATGTTGTCCATTCCATGCTCCCCCCGCTGTGAGATTATTACCCCCATCTCCTAAAATAATTGATCCTTCAAAGGAAGTTTGGTCAGGCAGATAAAGTATTTGAGTATCATTTATGCCAATTTTTCCGGCAACATCCAATTTATATGTTGGTGTGTTATCACCTATCCCAACATTACCATTATCCTTGTCAATGATTACTTTAGTTCTACCCTTGATTTTTAAATACAAGTCAGTATTGTGAGAACCAATCCTACCATTGAGTACTCTTATTTCTTTATTGAACATAAATTTTTGTCCACTGCTATAAATATGTGCTCCATAGGGATTGGATGGTCCAAACTTGATATAACCATAATCTGTATCAAACTGATTCCAGATCACTGCTGCTATTCCCTGTACACTTGAACTTATCTCATTACCATCCTCATCCAAGGGATTACCCCTTATAATACTATGTCCGATACCCGTATCTAATTTTTCTGATAATGGTGATACTTTAGAAAATACTCTTGGTACTACATTCAAGTTCTTATCATCCTTATCCCATACCACCATATCATCGGTATCATCGCCTTCGGTCATAGTATTTATCTTGAGTTCGCCGGTTAAACTTACATTACCATTCTCTATTATTAATGCTTCCTTTTGTTCAGCATCCCTGACTATGAACTTGCCATCCTTACCTGTCTCATTGATGATGTCCTGTGAATAGGTTATTTTAGTTAATAAGAATATTGATATACTAATTAAGGTAAGTCTCTTCATTACAGCCTCCCTGGAGTAGTTAATGAGTATTATACGACCGACTAATCTACTTTAATATCATTTTGACAATCAATGTTGGATTTAATAATTGATATGTTGTAAAAATATTTCAGAAAATTATTTTGGATTGTGTGTGGTTATCTTACCCAAACGCCCTACCCACAGTCTAAGTAAGTTGAAATTTTAAAATCCGTTGAAAAAATGATTTGTATCCCTAAAAAGTGTATCCCTAAAGTGGTATTATTTGACTTTATTTGATATCATTTGACTTAGTTGTCTTGATTTATAACAAGACAAAACCCCGTCGTGAAACGAGGTTTATCTTCGTACCCCGAACAGGATTCGAACCTGTGGCCTACGGCTTAGAAGGCCGTTGCTCTATCCAGCTGAGCTACCGGGGCAATTTTAAGGCGGAAATTAGTGTAAATTTTAAAAATATTTAAATAGAA
>SDBT01020344.1_pt1 | contig 10384 bp, 10 predicted proteins | sample 2277101 | NCBI WGS metagenome assembly SDBT01 (sample SAMN10404973, study PRJNA504765) | marine sediment metagenome | isolation source: marine sediment core GS10_PC15, 103 cmbsf | place: Arctic Ocean: Southern Knipovich Ridge | collected 2010
CCTACGGTATCGGAGATGACAGCTGACTTACCGCTGGGAAGCTCAACTTTTCTCGAAGTAGAGTCAAGCGTCGCGAACAACCTGTTTTCCACCAACGCGTTAGCGTCGCTTAGGCAATTAATCAAACTCGACTTTCCAACGTTTGTGTAACCAACGAGAGATACGGTGAATATATCCGCTTTTTCTCTCATTTTTCTTTGAGTATCACGGACGGTTGAGAGCTTTTTCAGCTCCTTTTCTATCTGTCTGATTCTTCTAAAAAGTTTTCTTCTATCTGTCTCTAACTGAGTTTCCCCGGGACCCCTGGTTCCAATGCCGCCGCCTAGTCGAGACATCTCGATTCCGAGCCCCTTAAGTCTGGGCATGTAGTAATTGAGCTGTGCTAACTCTACCTGTATCTTACCTTCGGCGGAGTGAGCGTGCTGAGAGAAGATATCTAATATGAGACCGGTTCGATCGATAATTTTTTTATCTGTCGCTGATTCCAGGCTAAGTTGCTGAGAGGGGGTAAGCTCATCATCGAATATCGCGACCCCGTTTTCCTTATCTATTAAGGCGTCTTTGATCTCTACTACTTTGCCGGATCCGATAAACGTCTTCTTGTCAGGTCTTCCTCTTTTTTGAATGACCTTCCCAACGACCTTAGCGCCAGCGGTTCTGGCAAGCTCAGCTAACTCGTCGAGAGATCTCTCAACCTGTTTTCGATTCTGGTCACCCAGCTGGACTCCGACTAATACTGCCTCTTCATCCATGATCTATTTTACGCTTTTGCCTCGTTTTATCACAGCGCCTTTTTGATCCTTGCCATTGCCTCTTCTAGCCTGTCGTCCGGTACCGATAAAGCAATCCTCGCAAACCCCTCGCCACTTGGACCATACGCGCTTCCCGGAGATATGACAACACCCGCCTCTTCGAGGATAAGCGTCGCGAAACTTGCCGATGAATGACCGATGGGAACAGGAAACCACACATAGATCGTTCCCTTTGGCGGTTCGACGTCGATTCCAATATTTTTTAAGGAAGTTACAACAATATCTTGGCGTTTTTTGTAAATTCCTCTCATCTTTTCAATAATATCCTGAGGACCTTCAAGAGCCTCTATACCGGCGTACTGTATAGCGTTAAAAACGCCTGAGTCGATGTTGCTCTTAACTCGTCCCAACGCCTCTATCACCGATTCGTTCCCGACGACCCATCCGCAGCGCCATCCGGTCATATTATAAGTCTTACTGAGGGAGTGAAACTCGACCCCTACCGATCTCGCGCCCGGCGTTGAAAGAAAACTTGGCGCCTCGTAGCCTCCGAAAGTTATCTCTGAATAAGGAAAGTCATGGCAGACTACTATCTCGTGAGCCTTTGCGAAGTCGACTACCCTTTTAAAGAAATCATCTTCGATCACGGCCGAAGTCGGATTATTGGGATAGTTTATAAACATCAGTTTTGCCGCTTTAGCGACATCATCCGGTATCGCGTCAAGGTCAGGCGTAAAGCCGTTCTCAGGTGTAAGCGGCATAAAATGAGGTACCCCGCCGGCCAATATCGTCCCCGAGTTATAAACGGGATATCCCGGATCAGGCACGAGCACTACGTCACCCGGATCAACGTAAGCTACGGAAATATGAGCAATACCCTCTTTTGATCCGATCAAGCCGAGAACTTCAGAGTCGGCATCAAAGGAAAGGTCGAATTTCTTTTTATACCAGCGAGATACCGCTTCGCGATAACTTTTCATCCCAAAGTAAGATGGATAACGATGGTTATCCGGATTTAAAGATTGCTCGTTTAGTACTTTGATGATGTTGTCCGGCGTCGGATCGATGGGATCTCCGATCCCGAGACTGATGACGTCTACGCCCTCCGCTCTCTTCGCGGTTATCTTTTTGTCTATCTCCGCGAATAAATATGGTGGTAAGTTTGCGATGCGATGTGCGGAATTCAATTATCCTCCTGTTTATCGTCGGTTATTAACCGTTCTACCTGAAAATACTTCCCTAGCGGGACCACTCAAAAATACGCAATCACTATCTGACCAGTATACCTCAAGATCCCCGCCCGGTACTCTTGCTATTATTTTTCGATCAGCCAATCCGTTTTTTACTGCGGCTACAGCGACGGCACAAGCACCGGTTCCGCAAGATAAAGTGATGCCGGCGCCCCTTTCCCACACTATGATCTCTATTTGATTTCTTGAAACTATTTTTGCGAACTCAACATTAACCCCGTTTGGGAATAGCGGCGAACGCTCTATTTTTGGGCCGTACTCATTTATCGGGACATTCTCCAAATCGTCGACAAAAATAACAACATGAGGATTTCCCATTGAAAGAGCTGTCCCCAATAGATCGATGCCATCAATACCTAAGGGCCTATTAACGAAATTGTCAGCGCTTGAGTCGACGGGGATCATCTTAGAAATGAAATTCGGTTTGCCCATATCGACTGTCGCTTCCTCGACGACGCCCTGCTTTACTTCTAGAGTCACTACCTTTAGACCGCTATCAGTCTCCAGGCGTAATTCAGTCTTCTCCGTTCTTTTATGTAAAAAAAGATAGCTGGCATAACACCTGATCCCGTTACCGCACATTTCGGCCTTACTTCCGTCGGGGTTAAAAAAGACCATCTTAAAATCCGCGTCATCGGACGGTCTCGCCAGTATGACACCGTCAGCGCCAACCCCAAAATGTCTATCGCACAGCTCTCTTATAATGTCCGGCGTTATACCAAGTTGAGTATCTATCTCGTCTATAACTATAAAGTCATTACCAGTTCCCTGGTACTTAAAAAAATCAATTTCCTTCATTTTTTTACCTTACTATAAATCCCCTTCTTGATACAAGGTCGATGATATCGCTCGCAACGCTTTCGCAAGCCTTGTTGTCCGTATCTATCCAATTTACTCGATCGTCTCTTCCAAACCACGTCATCTGACGTTTCGCAAGACGTCTAGTCCTTCTCTTTATCTCCTCTATCGCCGCGTCAAGCCCATCCTGGCCCACATTGAACAACTCTTTATAGCCTAGCGCTTGCGCTGCCGTTACCGACAGTCGGCTATTTTCATTCGTGACTCTATTCACTTCTTCCGGCAATCCGGCACTTATCATCTCATCAACTCTTTTATCGATTATTTTATAAAGCCTTTCTCTTTCCATTCTCAGGCCCACAAAGACAGTATCGTATACCGATCTCCTGTTTCCCCAGTTATTAAGCCTCTTTGAATAGAGTTCACCGCTATTTTCGATTACTTCCAGCGCCCTTACGACGCGTCTGTGGTTTTGATAGGGTATCTTTTTAGCTGCCTCCGGATCTTTGCTCTTTAAGCTATTCCATATCTCCAACTTTTCACGATCGTCATCTGTCTCGTATTTTTTTCTTATCTCTGTACCAATCTCACCCTCAGCGAATTTAAGATCGTCAAGTGCCGCTCTGACGTAAAGCCCGGAACCGCCCACGACCATTGGCAGCTTGGACTTGGTAACGATCTCGCTTATAGCTTCTCTTGCTAACTCCTGATACATGGAAGCGCTAAATTCATCGCTTACACCGACTACGTCTATTAGATGATGTTCGATCTCGGAGCGCTCTTTAGAACTTGGCTTAGCGGTACCGATATCCATGCCTCGATATATCTGCATCGAATCGGCTGAAACGATCTCACCGCCTAACTCCTTGGCTACCCTGATCGCGACCCCGCTCTTCCCAACTGCCGTCGGGCCGACGATGGCTAGAACTTTGTCGCTCACTTAGACAAACCTCTTGACTTCAAAACGATGTATATCGAAATCGGTACCCTTTGAAATCCCCGCTTTTTCAAGGGCGATCTCGATCTGCTGCCGGGGTTGCTCTACGCCATCCAGGTCCGGTAGGAGGAGTCCCCTGGTCTCCTGATTTGAAACGATAACACCGTATCTCTTTGGGTCCAACTCATCCAAGGAGTCAACTTTTTCCTTAGGACCAAGGATGTCGACGCTAAAAGAGAGATATTTAAAATCTTCAGATCCTACCGGAGGAAATCGCGGATCGTCTATAGCTGATGCTACCGCGTTTCTGACGATCTCATCTTTGATACTCTCGGTTACCGGCTCTATAGTTCCGATACAACCCCTCAACTGATCCTCTATCTTAATACAAACAAAGACTCCGGACTTTCTTCTAAGGTCTTTTGGAAGATAGCCTTGATAATCCAAATACTCTCCGGTTTGGATATACTTCTCTACCGCGGTTATTGCTATTATTACGGGTACGGTATCGGCGGTCATCGTAAAACCATCTCCGCTACCATGTAACCTACGCCAAACGGTCCTTCGTACGACTTTACCTCTGACTCATAGGCCCTGCCCTCGAGCGCACCCGCTAAAATAACGAAAGATCTAAGACCGCACTCACCGGCATTCGCTATCAGGTCCGGATCAAGGTCTTTTAGCTCGCTAATCTTGCCCTCCCTGACCTTTCTAACCACTGCCGAATCGAACTCACGACCTCTTTTGGCGAGACCCATAGGCGCATCTTCGGTAAGCCCATGAGAGAGGTCACCACTCGCTACGAAAGCTATGCGGCTATCGCTCTTCCGGCAAGCCGCGTCTATTGTTTTACCGAGTTCAAAATGTTCTTCAAGGGACAAGCCCGAGATCGAAACTGAGATCAATTTGTATTTTTTCTTATCTGAGATGTAGTAGTAAGGCACCGCTATGCCATGATCTAAATAACCTTTTCCTTTGTCAGCATATATTCCTCGCTTTAATAGAGGTATTCCTTTTTCGGTAGATTCGTTTAGTAGAAGTTCCCGAAATGTCCCGTCTTCCTCGGCTTCAAAGCTTAGCTCCGGATGGCCAAAATTTGCCAGCGTCCCTTTTAGTACCCCGTCGTCATCTATTAAAAAAGCATCATAATCATATGGTGAATGAGGCGATGTAAAGAGCAGTATGTCGACTTCCGCCTTCAAAAGATCGTCCGCCAACCCTTGAAGACATTTTATGGTCTCGCCTGTCTTATTTATCTCGACCCCTCCGACTTCCGGGATTATGATCGGAGGATGAGGGACGATGGCTCCATAGACAAGACTCATATGATCTCGCCTACCAGATAAAAACTAAAGGCTCCATTGATCCTAACGTCTACATAGTCGTGTATCAAAGACTCGTCGCCGGAAAAATGGATCAGTTTATTTGTATCCGTCCTTCCGGTCAGTCGCAATTTTCCTTTCTTAGCCTTACCCTCAACGAAAACCTTAGCCTTTTTCCCAAGCAGAGCCGTGTTAGACTCAAGGCAAAGTCTGTCTTGTAACTCTACCAATCTCCTAAACCTTTCATCTTTGATTTCTTTTGGGACCTTGTCGGTAAAGCCAGCTGCTCTCGTCCCTTCCCTTTCCGAATAAATAAAAGTGTAGGCCTGATCAAACCCAACTTCTTCCATCAGTTCCAGCGTATCTAAAAAGTCCTGATCCGTCTCGCCCGGAAAACCGACCATAATGTCGGTCGTTATGGATACATCCTCAATCGACGAGCGAATTTTTAGAGCTGTTTGGATATACTTTTCCCTTGAATAGCCTCTGCCCATAGCTTCAAGTATCTTGTTTGACCCGGATTGGACCGGCAAGTGAAAATGGGAGCATATCGATGCCTTTTCTCTAACGATATCTATTACATCCAAGCTCAGATCCTTTGGATGTGAAGTCGTAAACCGTATGCGTTCCAGCCCCGCGATCCCTGATAGTTCACCTAGCAGCTCCGAGAACCTTGTCTCACCGTATAGATCACGGCCATACGAGTTAACGTTTTGACCTAGAAGAGTCACTTCCGTAACCCCATCACTCACATAATCCGTAACGTCTTCAACGATTCCCTTGATAGGGTAGCTGCGTTCATGCCCCCTGACATAAGGAACGATGCAATAGGTGCAGAAATTGTCACAACCGATAGCGATCGGCACCCAGGCATGAAAACGACTCTCTCGAAGAGCCTTGGGCTTCGTTAGCTCTTGATCTTCCTCGCCGACACTGAGTACTCTTCTGCCGTCAGCTGCCTTTTCGATTAAACCTAGAAGACCTTCCTGGTTATACGTACCGAAGACTATGTCTACGTGAGGTAATTTTTCGTACATACGGTCTTTATCGTTTTGGGCAAGACATCCTCCGACCGCGATGATGGTGGAGGGATTGATTGTTTTCAATTTTTTTAGAGCGGCTACGTTTCCATAGAGGCGATCATCCGCGTGCTTGCGAACGCAACAAGTGATGAAGACAATAATATCGGCCCTCTCGATATCACTTTCCAACAGATAGCCCGCTGAAGATAATAGTCCTGATATTCGCTCGGAGTCATGCTTGTTCATCTGACAACCGTATGTCTTTACATGAAAAGTCTTCATGAGGCTATTCTAACAAAAGTAGTGAGAAATTTTATGACTTTCGGATTTGGCTTTGACCAATACGAAGATCGTCAATGCAGTGGTCCGGAACAAAAACCGACCCCATGATCAATCCTCTGCTCGACCCGAGACCGTGGCAGTCCGACCCGCCTGTCATTATCAACCCGAGGTCTTCCGCTATACCTCTGTATCGATCAACGTCAAGGGACGTATGCTCGCTATGGAATACTTCTAAACCCTTAAGGCCATCCGATACAAAGCCTTTGATCAGATTATCGATCTTTGAGATACCGGGATGAGCCAAAACCGGAACCCCGCCAACGCCTTGGATGATACCGATTATGTCGCTAACGCTGAAAGCTGATTTCCCCACGTAAGCAGGTCCGTTTCGTCCGATATACTTATTGAAAGCTTCCTGAATATCTTTGATATAGCCCTTCTTTAGCAGTGCTCGGGCTATATGCGCTCTTCCCAGGGTCCCATCATCGGATTGGCTCCTGATATCGTCCATCCGGATCACAAGGCCAAGATCGCGTAGTTTCGCAATTATATTCTCTGCCCTTAGCGCTCTGTTTCTTTTAAGCTCACCCAAAGTGCTTAGAAAGGCCCGGTCCTGGTAATCTACGTTATAACCAAGTACGTGAATATCTCTGCCATCGACATCCGAGCTCATCTCGATTCCGGGAATGACTTCAATACCGAACTTTTTTGACGCCTCGATCGCTTCGTCAATGCCATCGACGGTGTCGTGGTCGGTTAGGGCGATTGTTTTAAGATTTAAACGTGACGCTAACTCAACGACCTGTTCGGGTAAGAGAGATCCGTCAGATGCCTTTGAGTGAAGGTGCAGATCTATAGACATCGATTATTGTGCCGATTATCTTGGTTCGACATGAAGTCTTATTCCAGTTCTCTCTTCACCGTCGATTATAATTTCGGCAAAGGAAGGGACACATACCAGATCTACTCCAGCTGGAGCTACAAAACCTCGAGCAATAGCGATAGCCTTTATGGCTTGATTTAGAGCCCCCGCACCGATGACTTGCAGTTCACAACTGCCCTTTTCTCTTAATACTCCGGCAACCGCGCCCGCCACTGAATTGGGGCTCGATTTTGAAGATACCCTCAACACATCTTCCACTAGTGCTCCTCCTTGACTGCTGCTATGATAAGTAGTATTACTACTGCTATTAGATGTATTCACTATCGTCAGTGGTTAACGAAAGCCGGATCGTTATCTTTCTCTTTCCACTCGTTACTTCTGGTTCTTCTAAAAGTTTTATAAAGTATTTCTCCTCTAATACTCGGAATTTTTGTTTTATTGCTTGAGTGAATTCTTCAATATCTTCACTTAAGATGTTCTTGGTGAGGTTTTTATCGTTAAAAAATATATCTAGTGGTTTCCCGGTTTTCCCCTTCTCCTTAATATCGTCTAACCCTATCGGACCAAGCGGCGTTATTTCGCCGCTCATTATTCTATGGGCATTTCTCGAAGATATTTCAAGGTCAAAAAGTCTCTTTGCGTTAAAAACAAGTTCATCCGAGGTGTCGGATTCAGAAAGTCTGGCCCAAAAAGGAACTGTCTCAGGACTTACCTGGTTATTGTCAATATAATTTCGACCAAGCACTATCATCGTAGCCAGGATGTCAGAAGGCGAGCCATGATAGATCGCGACGTCGGGAAAGTCGATAAAGAATTCAACTAAAAGCCGTGCGACATTTCGAGGACCTCTTATCTCAAGACCGTCTTCACCTTTTTTGACCTTAGGAAAAGTTGACTGGTCTCTTTTTTCGGTTAGTTTTGAAGTATCGATCTCCAGCTTAAAAACTGAGCCTAGCGTTTTGGCTGAATGAAGCAGTTCGATACTTGCTGGACTTGAATCTATTGAATACAGCGCCATTCCGCGACCGTGAACGCCATACCTGTCCTCAATGATCTTTTTGATCTTGGACGTCACGCGTGGTTCAAAAACCGCTTCATGGACTTGTTTTGGTATTCCGACGCCGTCGTCTATGATCCTAAAGACCCTATACCCATCGCTCTTCTTTGCCGATGAGATGAAGATCTTTTTAGCGCCAGCGTCCCTCGAGTTTCTGAGCATCTCTACAACGCAATCCTCGACGCATTTTATATCGTGGCGTGCCTGTCTCTTCTGGGCCTCGGAAGTGTTTAATCGAAAAAAACCTTCACCAAGGTCTTTTTCGATTTTTAGAAATTTTTTGCTCTCAAGGCTCGATATAAAATCAATGATCTTGTCGCCATCGTCGGTTGCCATGCGATCTCCGAATCGAATTAGTACTTGTATGCTATATTAGCGATATTACTTCGCGTATTCAATGGCTCTATTTTCACGTATCACGATGACCTTTATCTGACCCGGATACTCTAGCTGCTCTTCGATCTCTTTGGCTATCTCCCGTGCCAATAGAGTCGATTCGCTATCATCAAGTTCTTCGGGCCTGACCATGATCCTTATTTCACGCCCTGCTTGCATGGCATATGATTTTTCGACACCTTTGTAGGATTCAGCGAGTTCCTCCAGCTTTTCCAGCCTCTTTATGTAACTTTCGAGCATCTCTCGTCTAGCGCCCGGCCTTGAAGCTGAAATAGCGTCAGCCGCTTGAACCAAGACGGCTTCAACGGTCTGGGGCTCTATATCGGCATGATGCGCTTCTATCGCGTGACATATCTTTGGTGTCTCGTTAAGTCTCTTGGCAAGATCTGCTCCGATAACTGCATGAGGCCCCTCTACTTCGTGGTCTATCGCCTTTCCTAAGTCGTGCAAAAGGCCGGCTCGCTTAGCTAACCTGACGTCTACATGAAGCTCTGACGCCATTATGCCGGCAAGATGCGATACCTCAAGTGAATGCTGAAGGACGTTCTGCCCATAACTTGTCCGATATTTTAACCTTCCCAGAACCCTTATAAGCTCAGCATGAAAACCATGTATATTCGTATCAAGTGTCGCTTGCTCACCGGCGTTTCGTATTTCCGAATCGACTTCCGCCTTTGACTTCTCAAACAACTCCTCTATCCTCGCCGGGTGGATTCGCCCATCAGCGATCAGTTTTTCCAGAGTTAGCCTGGCAATTTCCCTTCTTACCGGATCAAAACTGGAGAGGATTACCGCCTCAGGGGTATCATCGATAATAAGATTGATACCGGTTATTGTCTCAAAAGCGCGGATATTTCTACCTTCTCTACCGATTATCCTGCCCTTCATCTCATCGCTAGGCAGCGGAATAACAGAGACAGTCGTCTCCGCCGTATGATCAGCCGCTACTCTTTGGATCGACAACGAAACGATGTTCTTAGCCCTTTTATCAGCTTCATCCCTTGCCTCGGACTCAATATCACGTACCATCTGAGCGGCATCGTGCCTCACTTCATCTTCGATCTTTTTTAAAAGAAGTTCTTTTGCGTCTTCGCCTGAAAGTCCGGCGATTCTCTCTAGTACTTTCTTTTGTTCGGAAATAACGTCCTGATACTCAGCTTTCTTAACATCGATCTCTTTCGACCTGTCTTGCAGTTCCTGCTCTCTATCGTTTAGCTGATTCCCTCTTTTTTCAATCGATTGCTCTTTGTCGCTTAGTCGCTTCTCGGAACCATGAATATCCGAGCGACGTTCCTTTAACTCTCGTTCTCCCTCCTGGCGCATTACGAAAATTTGATCTTTCGCTTCCAGCAGAGCTTCTTTCTTAGCAGTTTCGGATTTACTTCTTGCCTCTTCCAGGATCTTTTTTGACTCCGTCTCGGCTGAAGCTATTTTTGCTTCCGCCAAAATGCGTCTTACTATAAAACCAACCCCAAAGCCAACAAGAAGAGCACCGAGAACTGCAACTATAATGGTTACTGACATAGCGTTCTCCTTTTCTTTGAAATAAAAAAACCGAGCGTATAGCCCGGCAAAAAATGTTTACTTAGTCATCGCATTCACGACCCGTACGTCATGAACGAAAATATTATTTTTTTCATTTGTAGATTCTAAATAATATCTTAACTGAATAACTTCAGGTAAAC
>SDBT01020345.1_pt1 | contig 10384 bp, 5 predicted proteins | sample 2277101 | NCBI WGS metagenome assembly SDBT01 (sample SAMN10404973, study PRJNA504765) | marine sediment metagenome | isolation source: marine sediment core GS10_PC15, 103 cmbsf | place: Arctic Ocean: Southern Knipovich Ridge | collected 2010
ACAAATCCATTGATCATACCCACGAGTAAAAAAGGCAACACATTGGCAAGCTCACTATAAAAACAGATGTGGAGCCGCATCGGCATACCGAGCATCCTGCCGCCAATATAGGGCAAAATCGCATCAGAGAGCATACAAAAAAATGCTGGTGATATAAAACCAACAACGCATGCTTTCGTCATATTGTTGGAAAATCTGAAAAAGGTAATCAACGTGCCGGTAGCGGCAAAGACAATGTGCATGAAATGAAAGCTATGAAACAATACGTCAGCCCCCTGGCGCAGAGTAACGGCACTATCCAATGAAAGATAGGTACAAAAACTCAACAGCGCGAGACTAAATGCCACTGAAAAAACTGCATACGGAAAATGGCAGATCAACTCGCCAAGCAATGTCGTGCCATGTTCATGGCCATGATGATTCTTCATAATATTCTCTTGAACCTGAAAAACCCCTAAGTTACTACAATATTTGTTCAATATAGCACAGGAATCAGATAAATAAAGCACAATGCCCCGCCAAGAATTTCTGCAGTGCTCTATGTGCACGATACAACAAAGTAGCTTTCATAGTCTTCTTTGCTCCAATCCGTGTCCTTCTACGATTTTTCTTGTGGAGAATAACGCCAGAATGTCTTTCCAAAATCGTCTGTTTATGTAAAACTACTTCACAAAAACCCCTTTTGTTGAAATTTTTATCTGAAAGGAAACGGTTTATGAAGCAGCAACAATACTATGCCCTAGTAATCTTAATCACCCCCTTCATCACACAATCTATGGAAAAAGATCGTCAAGTTCATTCCGCAAGCCCAAAGAGAAAGGCATTTGCCTTTGTAAACCAGAAATCAAAATATAGCAATAGCCTTTCGGCCGATTACAGCTGTAATACCGGCACCGTCAAACATATGAAATTTGCCAAAGACGGCCAAGTACTGGTTATCGTAAATCAAGAAAAAAAGAAGATACAAATATGGTCTGCTGAAACTGGTGAATACCTGCGGGAATTTACAAAGTATAATGACAAGGTTGATGAAATAGCACTCAACTCATTCGGGGATATGCTCCTTGCCTGCTATACGGATACTGCCTTATTGTGGAATTTAACAACAGGAAAGGTGCATGAAGAACCATTCACATTAGACAAACGTAACATTGAATTAATTGCTTTTAGCGATGATGGAAAAAGCATTATTATTACCTATGATGATGAAGAAGACGACCACACAATGACTTCAATTGCAATCAAAAAGGAACCAATTACCGCATTAACAATGCGAGAAATTAAAGATGCAATAAAGAACATACCTGTTAAAAATAGCAATCAATTTTTTTCAGTTATCAGCCCCGATCGTACTCGAGGAGCAGAGCTATATTTCAGTGGACTGATTAAGATTTTTGATATTAAAACTGGCAACCTTATTAACCAATTCAATATCAACAAGAACTGGAATCATATTTTCCCTATACGCTTTAGTCCTGATAATAATACCATTGCAGCCGTAACTTCAGAAGAAAATGACAATGAAATATCGCTGTGGGATATTGCAACAGGTCAATGCAACACAACATTATGTGGACACACCAAAGCGATTAACGATATAGCTTTTAGCCCAAATGGCATCATTTTTGCAACAGCAAGTGATGATAAAACTGCTCGAATCTGGAATCTAAAAACCAGAACATGTTTAAAAATATTGCCATGTCATTCAGAAGTTATCAAAGTAGAACTGAGTAAAAACAAGATTGCTACCGCATACACTAATCAAACAGTAAAACTCTGGAAAATCAAACAGTAAAACTCTGGAATACATTTCAGCAACCCCTCTAAAACGTCTGCCCGATCGTTAAAAACCAGGCAAGCCGCCGTTCAGAAGGTGAAGTTAAGCGCCACTTGAAACCAATATCAAAACGTACCGGCCCGATGGGTGTATAATACCGCAAACCAAAACCCGTTGCCGCCAACATATTTTCTGCTTGAAAATCAGCAAAGTTATCACCACTAAGCATGCCGATGTCTTGAAATACAACACCGCCAACATCCTTGAAAAATAACGGAAATCGTAACTCAGCATTGCCATTGATCATTGATTTACCACCGCGTGGCACGGTATGCTCCTGCCCTTTGCTATCGGTAAACCAACCTAATGGTGGCGCAAGATCGGTTTCATAACTACGCAATGATTGTGCCCCGCCAAGATAAAAGCGCTCGGTTGGCATAATCGCACAAAATTGCTGGAAAAAAATATGCCCAAACCGCAGACGTAACGCTGCCACCAATCGTCGCAATGGAATAAACAATGATTGTTCTACCAACAATCGCACAAAATAGGTATTGTCTTTCGTTTTGCTCAAAGGAACCATTCCCTTGAGTGAAAAAAGCGAGAGTGCGCCTACTGTTGGGTTCACTTTGTTATCAACATAATCAATGAACAGCGTTGGCTCGATAAAAAGAAATGGTACCGTGATACCCAAAAGTGCCGGTTCAAAATTGATAGCCTTGGCTAACTGATCGGCAAATTGTTTATTAGCAACATCAGTAATGGTGGTTTGCATCCACTCAATACCAATATTAATTGCCCCATCACAATGGCGCGTTTTTTTACCCAGGCCAAGTAAAAATCCATGTTGTTTGATTGTATAAATATCTTTTTTTGTTCCAATAAAGCCGGGCTGATCGTGTTTAATGCTATACGCTTGCAGTAACGTTCTGACCGGCAACCTAAACAACCACGGCCGGTGATACCGCATAATAATCTCACGATGCGATTGTGCCAAATCAATATCAGTACGTAACTGATCACCTGCGTCAAAAGGATTTTTCATAATAAAGGTACCACCAATTTTGTAGGCAAGACCAGCAATCGTATGATAGCGCCTGACATTTTGCAGCTCAAGACCGGCACGAATACGCAGTTCAAATGGATCATCATTATGCAGCGTAAGCAATACCGGTTTGTTGATCCCAAACGGTACGTCATGCACAGGGGACAATTGCACCGATTCAAAACCATAACATGCTTTAAAGCATAAAAATGACTGCTTAATTTTTTCTTGATCCCACAATTCACCTTCGTTGTATTGCAATTCACGCTGAACATACGCAAAGGGAAACTGGCTACTTCCACGCATAATCGTTTTGCCAAAGTATACTTTTTCGCCTCGGTCCACCTGCCAGACAAGTGATACGTTGTTGTCCTCATCCTTGTTTATTTCTGGTTTGAGGGCTGCTTGTAAATAGCCTTGCTTATGCAAATAATCAAGCAGCCACGTGCGCTGCTCTTGCAAAAAGGCAGTATCAAAGGACACTCTTTTTTCGGGCGCTTGATCAATTTTTTTCTGCAACGTCGCAAAACACCCCTGCGTCTGCAAGGCAGGCAATGATGGAATGCTCACTTCTTTTAAATAGGTACGCACCCCTTCATCAAGCGCAACAACCAACGTATACATACCTTCTTTTTCGGTTGGTACAAAATCATGGCTCACAATGCTCGCATCTAAAAATCCTTCTTTGAAATAGCAGGCATGCAACGCGTCAAGTGATTGCTGTAGAAGCTCAGCGTCAAAATAGGGGCGCTTGCGCAGATGAGCAAAATAGCGCCTCATTAAAAGTTTGGATGAAAAATGATGTACATTGCATAGTTCAATACGATCAATTACCGCACGCTTGCCCTCTTTTATGAGAAAAAAATACCGTTCATCTTCTTCACGCGGTTCAACCTGGACATCCCAAAAACCCTTGCGATGGTACGCACGAACAATCTCTTGAGATAACATTGATGCCGGCAATAACGAAGCTGATCGGCCAAATTGTAAAATCTGATCAAGCAATTGATTATTCGTAAAAAATCTATTGCCAAAAAAAACAAACAACCGCTTTTGATATAAATCAATCGTCCATTTCAATTTGATGCGTCTTTGCTTACCATCAATCAACTCATCAAGTGTTATAAAAACATGCAGATATCCTTTTTGTGCCAAGTACCGTTTCATCTCCTGCGCTTGTTCTTCAATCGCTGGTTTTGAATAGGCTCTCCCCGCCAAGCGCTTTAAAAATTTTTTGTATATCTGGTGCTTGATAAACTGCAGCTCATCATCGTGAGCCTCCGCATCTGTTTTCAATGCCAGTTGCACATCGCCAACAACAAAGCGCTTACCTTTGCGCACGGTAAGATGCACGGTGATCACCTTAGTAGCAGAGTTATATACAAAACGACTGCTCACCCGTACCTGCAAATAACCTTCTTTTTTAAATGCATCGCATATTTTTTTTATTGAATGCTCATGTTTTTCCCGCTCAAAACGGTCACCCGGCTCCATCAGATAATACTGACTATAGATATCTTTGCCGATCAAAACACCAGATATTTTAAGTTTTTCAAACGTCCAGAATCCCACAAGCGTAAAATGCAGACTCCCGCCATATGCAGTTGAGTCGATACGAATACGGATCTTTTGAAACTTATTCTTTTTAAAAAGATAGGCAACGGCCTGCTTAACATCAGCAGCAGCTATAGAAGCGTCTTGTTTTAAATCAACCAAATAATAAAATTCCGCCCGCTGCATGTATACATCAGAATCATACGTCAGCTGATCCAGAACAAAATCGTGAGAAAACGTTTGATCAATCAAAGCGTTATTGTGCGCATCAGCATCTGCATGCACTACGATTTCATCAGCTGATATAGGCAAGCCTCCATCATCTGTGTATGCCAGCAATGGAACCAATAATAACGTTATGCCTATCAGCAAAATTTTTTGATCAACATAATAGAAGAGTTTGCTCAAGATTACGCTAGGTCCGATAAAAAATAGTTGCGCTTATTATACTGCACTAATAATCTCAGTACAGTTTACCAGAAAGATGAACAGAAACTAGGACTTCTGCTTTTCTTCCAGTCTCTTCTTAAGCATTTCAAGAAGTTTTTCCTTTACCTCTACTTCTTTTTTCCTACGCTTTTTTTCTTGCTCTAGCACTTCAGGAATCGTTTTTTGTATCTTTTCTTCTTTAGGTGCGAGTTGAATATATGGTTGCAATATATTTTTAATCGCTAAAGAAAAGGTTTCAAAAACACGCATTTGTTCTTCAGGTACTTTTACTGATTCTTTCTTGCGTATTGCCCTACTCAAAACATCAAGTAGTTCTACCTGCTCTGGAGTAGGTCCTTTTGCAAAGAACTTTTCAACTTCCAATAATGGCGTAATATCCCAAACAATCACCTTTTTATCATAAGAACCACTGGCTAAATACTTGCCATCTGGGCTAAATACTACGCTACTAACCCAATCTTCATGGCCGGTAAATTTACGCCCAATTTCGCCTGTTTGCGCATTCCAGATAATCACCGTTTTATCATAAGAGCCACTTGCCAAATGGTTGCCATCTGGGCTAAATGCTACACTGTAAACCAACTTCTCATGGCCAGCAAGTTTACGCTCAATTTCTCCTGTTTGCACATTCCAAATAATTACCGTTTTATCCTCAGAACCGCCTGCCAGGTATTTGCCATCCGGGCTAAATGCTACACTGTTAACCCAATCTTCATGGCCGGTAAGTTTACGCTCAATTTCGCCTGTCTGTGCATTCCAGATAATCACCATTTTATCCATAGAAGCACTTGCCAAATAATTGCCATCTGGGCTAAATGCTACACTGTAAACCGACTCCTCATGGCCAGTAAGTTTACGCTCAATTTCTCCTGTCTGTGCATTCCAGATAATCACCATTGTATCCATAGAAGCACTTGCCAAATAATTGCCATCTGGGCTAAATGCTACACTGAAAACCGACTCCTCATGGCCAACAAGTTTACGCTCAATTTCTCCTGTCTGTGCATTCCAGATAATCACCATTGTATCCATGGAAGCACTTGCCAAATAATTGCCATCTGGGCTAAATACTACACTGAAAACCAATTCCTCATGGCCAACAAGTTTACGCTCAATTTCTCCTGTCTGTGCATTCCAGATAATCACCGTTTTATCCTCAGAAGCACTTGCCAAACGTTTACCATCTGGGCTAAATGCTACACTATTAACCGACTGTTCATGATCTGTTAGCAGCCTTGATGGCAAACTCATTTTTTGCGCTATAGAACTTTTAAGTGATATTCTCTTGCTTTGCCAAACTTCTTCTCGTAAAGAAAGTTTTGGAGCTTTTTCCTGTGATATTGTCCACACACTCACTGATGGGTCACCTTGGATGATAAATTCTATTTCAACTTTGGGTTGCTCAAAGCCAGAAAATGCTTGTGTTACAATTTTTACATTTTCCAGTGTAATTTCTTTGCCTATGTATGGAGAAAGCGCTTCCTCAAGCAAACTTTTTTCATCAGGATTTTTGGCACGCAGCATCTCAAGTAATAGTGAAATATCATTGCTCCCGGTTATTTTATCAATATAAAACACTTTCTCTGAACGTCGGTCTCCAACTAATAGAAAGGCATCACGAATAAATTGTAAAACACCAGGCCTCATGCTCGGTGGATACAGTGCTGGCGAGCTCACCGTTATCGATGATATGTATTGCTTACTATCGCCATGAATCATAGGGATAAATATTGGGTACAAACGATGCTCTTGCTCATTAATTATATTTTGAGTTATCTTTTGGTCATGAAGTTCTTTAAGAGCAGGAAAATCATCACGTTTGCCCAACGTTAAATCATAAAAACTTTGCACATCTTTTGTTTTCAACATGTCAAACACCGTGGGCCATGGTTTCCACTCAGGCACACATACATATTTAAGCTCGATGTAAAACGTGGGGGATACTTGTAAAGGAACATCAACCTTCTCCGGATAAATCAGCACCGCTCGCTTTTGATCTATTGTGATTGGTCTTTTCTCCTGTTTATGTATCTGTAATTTTACTGGACCAATCGTAAGTACGTTGTAATCAATATTAAATGTTTGAAAACCAAGACCACGCGGCAACCATACTTGTGGTATATTCGCATCACCATGAGGACTTCCTGAGCGGCTATTCATCGTATTAATCCCTCTTAAGAGGTGATCTAACATTCTTCCTTTATCCACACCTCTTGCCCGACCAAAAAAGTTAAGAAAAAAAGAAGTCATGTTCCATTTCTCTAAAAAAGTCGGTTTATCAGTAACACCACCAATAATGAGAATATAATTGAGTTCCTTGAGCAATTGCGCTTCTCCTATCTCCTCTTTTCTTGCAACCGCTTCTTTAAACTTGAAAAGATCAATATTTTTCCCCCCAAGATAACACGTTGTAACATACATAACTCCAGTGTTAACCTGGGTATTGAAGAAAGAAAGAACATGACGAAATTGTTCTGGTTCTAGATTTGCTATTAATCCTGGCTCATATGAACCATGCCCAGTTATATAGCAATCCCATATAGGAGCATACAATTGAAATTCTTCCTCCGACGTATAATCCTTTTTTGTTTTAAAAATTGTATAAAGGTGCTCAACGCTAAAACGATTTTTTTGTTTTTCAGAAGTAAGTTTCTCTAAATCATCCATACCTAGACGTGCAATATCAACTTCCTTCCCTTGCTTGAAGTGCTTCATGCTTATACCACTTGGTATCAATAAGAAAAATTGTGTTCCGGTAATATCAAATGCTTTCCATTGGCCTAAATAAACTGGAAATCGACGAAGGAACTCATTTTCTCTATGAGTTTGATCTTGCAACCGATAAAGGTAGTTATACAAGATAAAGCCACTAACAATAATGGGTGACCCGAAATAGCCTAGTGCATTATGCAGATTCAATGTCAGTGCTTTAACACTTGATTGCTCCGGATATTCATTGCGATCTTGATCGATAAGCATAATACATCGCGCATGCTCTTGCGCGCTCTCAGGCTGCAATTCAGGCGCCCCAGGCTCCATAGCTTGAACCATACCAATACTCATCAATAAGGAGGCCAAATGATAAAATACCCCTATTAGTCGGCTCTTTTTAACCACAATCCCTTCCCCCGCTACTACTTTTCTCTCTATTTTCTATTATTGTATCAAATTAACTATTTGAATTAAAAGGGTTTAGGGTCCAACTTCTGTATAATACTGAAAATATGGTCAGGAAAAAGCGGATAAATCGGCCTTACATTTAATGAAAGATCCCGCAGCAAGCTGCGGGGCATCAAAAATACTGCCTGCAAGAATTAGACAAGTGAGACACAATTATTTCTTACTCAATTACGCGAAATACCCCACGATAATCTTTATCCTTTAAAAAAGGTTCTATCTCAATATCTTCCAGTTCACAAACCGGGCTACCTTTATGCAAAACATCCAGAAATGAATCAACATCCTCTTTCAAGCCGCAGGCAATAATACGGACACGTTTTTCTGGACTAATAACTTGAACCATGCCTTCAATATTCAATTTCTTGGCATGCTTTTGAATAAAGGTATTCAGAAATCCTTCTGGAAAATTTGCAACAAAGGTAATCCTCAAACACTTATTCATCACTACTCCTTTTTTTTTGCTCCCTTTTTATTTTTTACTACCATCCATAGGCAAAACTAACAAAGCATAGTAATTGTCAGAAAGAAATACTTAGCTCGTATTGCACATAGTAATATTGCTTGCATCGTACTACTCCACGCTCTCTACTAGACTTACCCTTTGTTAGGAGTACACTGTATACAGAAAGAATACAGAAGGCAATAAATATCATTTTGGAAAAATAATGAGCTCAGACAAAGTCCGCGTACGCTTTGCGCCAGCACCCACTGGCATTATGCACATAGGTAACATTCGCACTGCTCTCATGAATTATCTGTTTGCTCAACAAAAAAATGGCACCTTTGTCCTACGCATAGAAGATACCGACCCACAACGTAATTATGACCCTGAAGCAAAAAAAATAATCGAAGATTTGGGCTGGCTTGGTATTGATTATAATGAAGGGCCAGTCAAAGGCGGCCCGCATGAGCCGTATTTCCAATCCCAGCGCGCACATATATATGAAGAACATTTACAAAAACTCATTGAAAAAAAATGCGTCTATCGTTGCTTTTGTTCAGAAGAAGAACTGGAGAAAAAACGAGAGCGGCAACGGGCACTGAAATTACCACCACGCTATGATCGTGCCTGCATGCGCTTGCCTGAGCAAAAGGTACAACATCAACTTGAACACAAGCGTCCATTTATTTGGCGCTTCAAACTCGATCATGACGTGACAATCGATATTAAAGATTTGGCACATGACAAAGTACATTTTGAGTTAAAAAACTTTTCTGATTTTCCGCTCACCAGACGTGATGGCACGTTTACCTTTATGTTTGCCAACTTTGTCGATGACTTGGTTATGAACATTACGCACGTCTTTCGCGGTGAAGATCACTTGAGCAACAGCGCCGGGCAAGCAGCACTGTATCAAGCATTTGATACACCCCTACCAATTTTTTGGCATATGCCAATCTTAACCAACATTGCCGGCAAAAAACTCTCTAAACGAGATTTTGGTTTTTCACTGCACGATCTGAAAGAAGGCGGTTTTGTTCCCGAAGCAATTGTTAATTATTTAACTATCATCGGTGGATCATTTGAACAAGAAATCATGGATATGAAAGAACTAGCACACGCAATCAATTTTGATGAACTGCATGCCACCGGCCAAATTAAATATGATGTTGAAAAATTAACCTGGATTAATCGCCACTGGATTGCAGAATATAATCCTGAAAAGTTAGCAACGTTAGCTCGGCCATTTCTGCAAGAGAAGTATGCGCACGTAAAAGAAATCAATGCGGCAACGCTTGCTCATCTACTGCAAAAAATTAAAACCGATTTGCCTACGCTCAAAGAAAGTGTTGATGCACTTTCGTTTTACTTTGATAAACCAGAGGTAAGTGCAGCCGACATTCAAGCCTGCATCGCAACCGAATATAAAAAACCAATTGCTGAGCTTACTCAAAAACATCTGAATATACTTGGCGATGCTACTGATTTTGCAAACAAATTAAAAGAAGAGGCAAAGCAAGCAAACATTCCACTCAAGCAACTTTTTTGGTTTGTACGTCTTGCACTTATGGGCTCTACGCAAGGCCCAACTATTCATGATTTGGTTGCTATGCTTGGCGAACAAGAATCTCGAGAACGAATTGAAAAGGCGCTGGCTACTTTGAGTGAAATCTGAGAACATTTCGGGTTCATTAAGAACAAGGAGAGAAATATGATAACCATAAAACAATCTCGTCTCATTTTTGCACTTGCTTGTATCGCACTTGTTACACCGATCATTGCACGTAATAAACGTGATATTAATGCACAAGATAAAGAAGGCATGACTGCGCTCATGCGAGCGGTTAAAGAAAATAAACTGAAAAAAGTACGCAAACTTATTAAAAAAGGCGCAGATGTAAATATTAAAGATCACATACCAGGGGGCAAAACAGCA
>SDBT01020346.1_pt1 | contig 10383 bp, 15 predicted proteins | sample 2277101 | NCBI WGS metagenome assembly SDBT01 (sample SAMN10404973, study PRJNA504765) | marine sediment metagenome | isolation source: marine sediment core GS10_PC15, 103 cmbsf | place: Arctic Ocean: Southern Knipovich Ridge | collected 2010
CTGATGGCAAGCGCGCTTTACACTCATATGGGCTTTCTGATCATCGTGTTCTGGGCCCTATCGGCCCTGGCCCATCGCGCAGGGCTCGTGCGTGAAGGGAAAAAGGTATTTAGCGCCAACCTTATCTTTGCCATATCGGCCCTCATTAGTTTTATACCGGTTAGCGGGCTTAATTTAAGCGAATTAGTCTTGAGTTTCATCCCATGGTTCTCGAGCGGGAGCCTGTTTATCGTAATAATGTTTCTTACCCGGCTCTGGTCCGGCAAGGACCCGTTAAGCCATCGCGAATGGCTTCTGCTTTTAATATCGGGGGGCGCATACACCCTGGTGCTTATGGCCTCGGCCCTGGGGTTGGTGCCTTTTGACCTGTACTCGGTCGGGTATGGGAGCGCGTGGTTCATAGGGCTACTTGCCCTTTGTGCTTCGGCACTGGCCTTGTGGGGTTCCGTGCTCACGTGGTGGCTCCTTGCGGCCCCGGCCCTTTGGTGGATGGAGGCCGTGCCCGGCGGGAATTTAAACGATACGCTTACGGACGCTTTCTTCCTCGTGCTCTGCCTCGTGACACTTGTTAACAGACTTCTGTCCGGAAAGCTTGCGGGCCCGCGAAAGCCTTATAAGATAAGTGGTTTAAAATAATTATGAGATACATCGAGATGCCAAGGCCGATACGCTTTACCGCGGCCACTATCACCCTGAACCTTATATTGTTCTCTGTGCTAAGGCTCGCCTTCCTCTGGGCCTTCAACTCGCCTGAGGATCCGCTCGGCCCGCTGCTCTGGAAGTCGCTCTATATAGGCTTCAAGTTCGACTTGCGGCTTGCCGTCATCATCAACATGCCCCTGATGCTTACATGGGTATGGTTCATAAGCCCATATGACAAGCCCTCAGGCCGATGGTTCTGGGGCACTTACCTGGTAGTGGTGAACCTCCTGGTGCTTATAACTTACATATTCGATTTCGGGTTCTACGCCTACCTGAACCTGAGGCTGGACGCAACGGCCCTGCGTTTCCTCTTAAACCCGCTCATCTCGATGCGGATGATATGGGAGACCTACCCGGTAGTCCCCATAGCACTGGGAGTCGCGGCGTTCATAATCCTGTATGTGTTTGTAATAATCCGGCTTACTAAAAAGATGAGCACGTCCATGGTCATAACCGCCTCAAGGCTCAAGAGGGGGGCGCTCTATACCGTGGCGTTATTGCTGTGCATAGCCGCCATATACGGTAAGTTCTCCTTCTACCCCCTGAGGTGGTCTGACGCCTTCTTCTCCTCACACCCATTTTCATCGGCCTTGGCCACAAACCCCGTGCTGAACCTTGTGGAGACACTTAAGAAGCATAAGCAGAAACCCTTTGATACCGCCCTTGTGAAAAAGCACTACCCCCTTATATCGTACTTCCTCGGCGTGGACAGGCCGGACCCCGACACTCTCTCATTTGTCAGGAGGGTGGGACCGGGCGCAAACGGCCCAAACGTGAAGAAGACGCCGAACGTCGTAATAGTGCTTCTTGAGTCCTTTGCCCACTACAAACTCGGCGTCATGGGCAACCCCCTTGATCCGACACCCAACTTCGACGCCCTCTCTGGCGAGGGCCTTCTGTTCAAGCGCTTCTACACCCCACACTCAGGCACCGCGCGCTCGGTCTTCACCACCATCACGGGGCTGCCGGACGTGGAGACCGACCGCACGGCAAGCAGAAACCCCATGGTGGTGCGCCAGCACACGATAGTGGACGCCTTCCAGGGATACGAGAAGTTCTACTTCTTGGGAGGAAGCCTGAACTGGGCCAACATACGCGGGCTCCTTATGCGTAACATCGAGGGCCTTGAGATACACGAGGAGGGCAGCTATTCCGCGCCCCGCGTGGATGTATGGGGCATCTCGGACCTGCATCTCTTTGAAGAGGCAAATAACATTCTCAGGAAGATGGTAAAACCCTTCTTCGCGATCATCCAGACCTCGGGAAACCACCGTCCCTATACCATACCTGAGGACAACCGGGGGTTCAGGCTCAGAAAAGAGGACGAGAAGAAGATCAAGGACGCTGGCTTTATCTCAGAGGAGGAGTTCAACTCCTTCAGGTTCATGGACCACGCGATAGGGCATTTTATTAAGCAGGCGAAAAAGGAGAAATACTTCGCCAACACCATCTTCGTCTTCTACGGGGACCACGGCCTGCCCGGGCATGCCCGGCACATGAACAGGGCCGAGGACCAACTCACGCTCACCACCTTCCACGTGCCTCTGTTGATATACGCGCCAGGGCTTCTAAAGGGAGGCCAGGTGGATGACAAGCCGGCAAGTGAGGTGGACGTGATGCCCACGGTGGCCTCTCTTGCGGGCATACCATACCTGAACAACACCCTTGGGCGGGACTTGCTCGACCCTAAATTCAACGACCGGCGCTACGCCTTCACCATGTACCACTTCCCGGCCATGCCCCGGATAGGGGTCATCGGCGAGGAGTTTGTCCTGAGCGTCAACGCCGACGGCTCGAAGAGAACCCTCCACGACTACCGCTCGGACGCGCCGCGAGAGAACGTGGAACTAATGCACCCGGGCGAGGCCGACAAGCTCGAAGCGCTTGCCCTCGGGCTGCACGAGACGGCCAAGTACCTGCTCTATAACAACAGGCCCGAGAACTTCCGCTAGGAGACTATTGCTATGAGCCTTGAGATATGGCTTGCATACTGCGCAACGGTATTCATTTTTCTTGCCGCGCCCGGCCCCAGCCACCTGTTCATGCTCTCTACAAGCATCTCAAGCGGGTTTGAAAGATCATGGGCCACGGGGGCCGGGGACCTGAGCGCGCATGTCTGGCAGATAACAGCCGCCTCAATAGGTCTTGTCAGCTTTATATACGCCTTTGCCGAGATGTTCATTGTCATCAAATGGGCGGGAGTCGCGTTCCTTGTCTATCTGGGGATAAGCCGGTTCAGAAAAAAGGGCCCGCTGGCCCCTGAAGGCGGGCGGCCCGGCCAGGGGTTCTCATCTTTTTTCTGGAGAGGCTTTCTAATGTCATCAGCCAACCCAAAGGCCGTCGTGTTCTTCGCCGCGCTGTTCCCGCAGTTCCTTGACACTACCGGACCCGCCACGCATCCATTTATAATTCAGGTCATAATCCTGGGGCTTACCTACATTTTCATTGACGGGTGCTTCCTGACCTTCTACGGGTTGTTCGCAGACTGGATTTCGAGCAGGTTCGAGCGGCATATTGACAGGTACCTGAACTGGATATCAGGCTCGCTCTTAATTGTCACCGCCCTCCTGCTTGGCCTTAAGGACATTCAGGACATAAAGTAAGCCAGCGTGTGTTCTCCAGCACCACCGAGGAAGGCTATCATCTGCTTATAACCCTTGACTCTGGACTATGGTCAAGGGTTTATAATGTAATCAAGAGGTGAGAAGATGAAAAATCTGACCATAGGGAAAGTCGCCGGATCATCCGGAGTGAGCATAGACACTGTCCGGTACTACGAGCGGCAGGGCCTGATACCCGCACCACCAAGGAAGGAATCCGGATACAGGATTTACACGGAAGAAACCATCAAGAGGATTCTGTTCATTAAAAACGCGCAGGAACTGGGGTTCTCTTTGAAGGAGATCTCGGAGCTGCTTGCCCTCCGGGTTGAATCAAGGAGATCATGCAGCGAGGTAATGGGCATAACCCAGCAGAAGATAGACGAGGTATCCGGAAAAATAAAATCCCTTGAGGGCATCAAGTCCGTATTGGAGAAGCTGAAGGGTCAGTGTAAGGCGCGGGAACTGACCAGCCAATGCCCGATACTTGAGTCGCTTGAGATTGACTCTGTGAGAAGTGGCGGGAGGAAGGCAAAATGAAGCAGGAGAACGCATCAAGCTTCCTTGCAATGGCAATGGCATTCCTTGCCACTTCGTGCTGTCTTGGCCCTGCCATATTCGTGATATTCGGGACGTCCATAGGTTTCCTTGGTGAGTTTTCATTTCTGAGTCCCTTTAGGCCGTACTTTCTGGGTTTCGCATACATTGTCCTGGGTTTTGTGTTTTGGAAGCTCTTCATTAAGCCGCCGGACTGCAAGTGCGAGGAAGACAGAAAGAAGCGGCGCATAGCAAGAGGTATTTTTGTTGTTGGCGCGGTGCTTATCGTCGCAGCAACGTTCTTCAATAAAATTCTGCTGGCTATATATGGATAGCAAAGGAGGCCAAGATGTTTAAAAGAGCGGTTTATATGGCAATGGTTTTAACCCTGGTCCTCACAGGAATTGCCATTGCTTCGGAGCAGGTAGTGACAATGGAGATCAAGGGCATGACCTGTGGCCTCTGACCTCTCGCTGTCAAACAATCCCTGGAAGGGATTGAAGGGGTCAGCAAGGCGGAGGTGTCCTTCGAGGAAAGCAGGGCCTGGGTCACGGTGGATGGCTCTGTAACGGATGAGACGCTGATTCAGGCTGTGGAGATACTGCGCTATAAAGCAAAGATACTTGAGAGAACACAAAAATAGATACAAGGAGGGTTCTGATGAAAGTCTGCTACTGCTTCAACCATACTGAGCAGGACATCATTGACGATGTCATTGCAAATAACGGCAGGTCCACCATTACTGAGGAGATAATCGCGAGCAGGAAGCGCGGCATCTGTGACTGTGAGAAGAACCACCCCGAGAAAAGGTGATGCCTTGGCGATGTCCGCCGTGTTGTGGACAAGGCGATTAGAGACCTCAACAGATAAGGAAGAGGTTAATTAAATATGGACAGGATGTTCATAGGAGACGTTGCAAAGAGACTCGGCTTGAACCCGAGGACCATACGGTATTATGAAAGGATCGGGCTTTTACCCAAAGCCGTCAGAACCGAAAGCGGCTACAGGGTTTATAACAGTGATACTGTTAGCAGGCTGGAGTTCATCCTAAGGGCAAAGGAACTCGGGCTGAAGCTTGAAGAGATAAAGGAGATCATAGCCATCCATGACAGAGGCGAGCGGCCTTGTCCATGTACGACCGACTTCCTGAACAATAAGATATCCGAGATCGACGAGAAGATGAAGGCCCTTTCTGATCTGAAGATCAAGCTCATTAAACTTTTAAAACCTGCAAAATCAAAGGCAACCCAGGCTTCTATCTGTCCTATTATCGAGAGCTCAAAAAAACCTCTTGACTCTCCACTCGAGTGGAGGGTTTAAAATGTAATTGTAAAGGAGGTGACTACCATGTCAACCAAGAGAAAAGTAGAGGTCTTTACGGCAGGATGTCCTATCTGTGACGATACCGTGAAGCTGGTGAATGAACTCACCTGTCCTAGCTGCGATGTAACGGTCTACAATTTGAACGAAAGCGGAGCGGACAAAGCAAAAGAGTACGGTATCAACTCGGTGCCTACTGTGGTGGTGGTGAACGGGAAGGTCCTCGATTGCTGCCAGAGAGGCAAGCCAACAAGGGAAGCCCTGAAAGCCTCAGGGATAGGGACTCCTTTGTAAACAAAAGGGGGCACCTTGGTGCCCCCTTTTTATATGTAATAACTTAAGGGATACAGAGCGAAGGTATCCTTTGAGGAGGTTATCATGATCTCAAGACTTTTGATATTGATTCCGCTGATATTGGTTTACTTAACCATTGCGGCCCAGGCGCAAATCCGTACTCTTACGGTCTCAATCAATGGGCTGGCATGTCCTTTTTGTGCCTATGGAGTGGAGAAGAAACTAAAGATAGTGGAGGGCGTAGAGTCCATAGTTGTAATGATGAAAAAAGGCACCGTCACGCTGACCTCAAAGGAAGGACAGTCCATTGACATCGAGAAGGTGCCAGGCGCGATAGATGATTCGGGTTTCAGCATTAGAGAGATGAGGCTCCGGGCGACAGGCATAATCATAGAAGAAAACGGGGCTGTTTTTCTTCAGTACGGAGACATTGGGAAACGATTGACTCTTAAGGCGATGGGGTCAGCCATGAGAGAAAAACTCATCGAGTTCACAGGAGGCGGACAGGCCGCAATGGTCGAAGGCACGGTCTCCGGGAAGCCCGGCGGCATATGGACGCTCACGCCTGAATCCGTAGAGGTTGCGCAATGAAAAGGCACCTTATAATCGCAGCCAGCCTGTTTATATTGCTATCTCCTTACACCTCAGAGGCCCACGAGCCCATCTTCGGTCTCGGCCCGCACACGATCTTTAAAGGCGGAGTGGGTGTAGAGGTGGAAATCGAAGGCGAGAAGGCATCCGGAGCCGGACAGGTGGAGAAAGAGACCGTCCTCCACACGGAGATCATATACGGCATAACGGCAGACACGTCCGTGACCCTGGCGGTGCCCAACATAATCGACCGCACCCGGGAGGCCGGCGGGGAGGAGAAATCGATCTCGGGCCTTGGCGATGTTTCACTGAGGGCAAAGTACCGATTCTGGCGCAGGGACCGCCCCGGGGTCCAGGACGCCATGGCGTTCGTGGCAGGAGTAAAACTGCCTACAGGGGACGATACCAGTACGCCGCGTCTCGGGAGCGGTTCCACAGACTTTACGTTCGCGCTTGCGGCTGCAAGGGAGTCCCTCACGTGGTACTATTTCGGCGACGTCCGCTACCGTCTGAATACGGAAGGAGGCAGTGGGCTCAAGAAAGGCGACAGGCTGTTTGCCGACCTGGCCCTGGGCGTCCGTCCCTTTCCTGTAGAGTACCTTAAGCCCGACCTTGTCCTCCTGGTGGAGCTGAACTGGGAAACATTCATGCGTGATGAACTCAGCGGGGTTGAGATCGAGGACTCTGGCGGGGACAGGCTGTTCGTGTCTCCCTCGTTCTTCCTCACATACAGGAACCTTGCTGTCAAGGGAGGCGTCCAACTGCCGGTGCATCAGGCCCTGGAAGGTGAGCAGCCCGAAGAGGACTATCGCTTCAAGCTGGCGGTAGAGCTTCATCTGTAGGCAAAGGAAGTTATAGGTGTATCATGAGAAAAATAGTTATTGGATTATTAGTCGTACTCTTTTTGATAATCATTTTTGCCCTTTGGCAGATGTTCCCATTATCAAAGGAACCCGGCTATCGTTTTGTTCTGAGTTGGGGGGAAAGTGGAAGCGGCATTGGTGAGTTCAAGGAGCCTATTGGTATTGAAATTTCCGGCAATGAGGTTTTTGTCAGCGAAGGGGGTAATAACCGCATCCAGGTTTTTGACCTCACTGGGAATTTCCTTCGGACATTCGGCTACGAAGGAGACAAGCCTGGAGAACTTGCAAGGCCGATGCTTATGGACATTAACGACAATAAGCTTTATGTTGCGGAATATCTTAATGACCGCGTTCAGATATTTTCTCTTGAAGGCGAACCTCTGGGAGCAATCGGTTCTTCTGGCACGGGAAGCGGTGAATTTGACAGCCCAAGCGGGGTAGCGGTTGATAAAGACGGAAAGATATATGTTGCGGATTTCTTTAACCACAGGATACAGGTTCTTGATCCAGGTGGAAATTTCATTAAGCAGATAGGGATAACAGGGAAAATAGGTATAAGGGCGGGGCTTTTTAATTATCCAACAGATGTCACCCTCTCTCCGGATGGGAATCTGGTAGTAGCAGACGCATATAATGACCGCATTCAGGTCTTTGCCCCTGATGGTTCATTTATACGTAAATGGGGCGGTCCCTTCGCTCTGAACATTCACGGTCCTTTTAGAGGCTGGTTTATGACCGCCACGGCTGTACATACGGATCTTGAAGGCAATGTTTATGTCGCAGATTTTTATAACAACAGAATCCAAAAGTTCAGTTCAAAGGGTGAGTTTCTTGTTGACGTCAGTTTAAAGAACAGTGAACTCGAACAGCTCCAATATCCTACCGATGTTGCACTGGATAGCGAAGGGAATATTTATGTTGTGGATTTTGGCAATAACCGCATAGTGAAATTCGCTCCCACCGGTCACGGACCGGACTTTATCGGTCGCGACGACCGGAACCGTATCCTCATAAGGATAAGCCATTGGTTGCCAGTGTAAAAGGTGCCCGTGGCACCCTTGACTCTGGACTATGGTCAAGGGTTTATAATATATATTAAGAGGTGAGAGAATGAATAACATGACCATAGGGAAAGTTGTCGGCCAGATCTGTTGGCATGAGCAAAAGATACTGTGCGATATAATGTGCGGAAGGGCTTGATATACGCCCCTCCGATAAAAGGTGGTGCATCATTGATGTCCGCCGTGTTGTGGACAAGGCAATGAAAGGGCTATGAGGACACCATGAAAAACTTTGATATCAATGATATGAAGGCCGAGTTCAACAGGGCAAGCGATTCTCTGAGAATCTTGACGCTCCTGTCTCCCACATGAACCGTCTGCCGCTACGGGCAAGGTGTTGTCCGTGAACTCATCTCAAAGATGGCTGGAGAGAAGCTGAAGGGCATAATTATCTGGGAGCCGATGATGAAAAGCGACAATGCCGCCTCAGCTAAAAATGAAGCCGGGAGCTTCGACGGGTTGGATGTCATCCACTACTGGGACGAGGGTAAGGAGCTTGGGGGTATGCTTGCAAAAATGCTGCACCTCAACTCAAGCGCATGGGACGTGTACCTTTTCTTCTCAAAGGGTATCAAGTGGGATGGCGACACGATCCCTGAGCCTTCATTCTGGATGCACCAGCTGCCCGGCGTGCTCGGTGCTGACAGAAACCTCATCTTAAATACGGTCCAGCTTGTAGAGAAGCTCTGCGGCCTTCTTGACCGCAAATGTGATCCCGAATATGCTGACCTAGGGTTTCATTTGCACATGAGCGCCCTTTCCGATATTGCCAGCAAGAGCAGTTGCCACACAATGGAGAACCTGCATGATACCTTTAATAAGCAAGGAGGCCCATGTTGAAGAAATATGACATAGCCATAATCGGGGGAGGCGCAGGGGGGTTCGCGGCCGCGATACGGGCGCATGAACTCGGTGCAAAGGCGGTAATGATGAATTCCGGGCTGCCACTTGGCGGCACTTGCGTGAATGTGGGCTGCGTGCCTTCAAAGACTTTGCTCTATGCGGGAGAGATATTGCATACGGCCGCCAGTCATGGGGTTGCAGGAATAGAGCTTGAGGTGAAGAAGTTTGACTTCAACAGGATCATAGCGGACGAACTAGCCCTGGTGGATGAGATGAGGGAGGAGAAATACAGGAAGGTCCTTGACAACCTCGGCTCAACTGAATTCATTGATGGAAGGGCGCGGTTCGTATCCCCCCACGAGATGGAGATAAACGGAGAGACCATCAAGGCCGGCAAGGTGATAATCGCTACCGGCTCCACAGCCAGGGTGCCGGATATCGAGGGGATAGAAGACACGGATTATATCACCCATATTGAGGCCCTGAAGCTGAAAGCCCTGCCTGAGAGCCTTACCATAATCGGGGCAGGCCCGGTAGGGCTTGAGTTCGCCCAGATGTTCTCGCGGTTCGGCTCAAAGGTGACAGTATTGAAGAGAACCCGTTCGCTCTTCCCGCAAAGCGAGGATAATGTTGTTGAGCAACTGGTCAAAGTGCTTGAGGGGGAAGGCATAGAGTTCAGGCGGGGCGTGAAGTTTATTGGGGCCGAAATGGACGGCGACAAGAAGGTCCTTACTTACGGCATGGATGGAAAGGTGGAGGAAGTGGTTGGCGATGAGATATTGATCGCCGCTGGAAAGGTCCCAAATACAGAAGGCATGGACCTGGAGAAAGCAGGGGTTGAAGTAGACAAGTCCAGGGCTATAGAAGTAAATGAGCATTTCCAGACAACTGCATCCCATATCTATGCCGCAGGGGACGTTGCCGCTCTTCCGATGCGCCTTGAGATCACGGCTGGCAACGAGGGCTCGCGGGCAGCTGAAAATGCCCTGGCAGGCTCAAAGCTGAGTATAGACTACGATACTGTTCCTTACACCATATTCACCGATCCGCAGCTTGCGGGAGTCGGCATCACAGAGGAAGAATCAATGCGTAGAATGGGAAAATGCCTTTGCCGGACAGTGTCCTTGGAGGCTGTGCCAAAGGCAATTATAATAAACCGCACCGAAGGCATGGTGAAGATGGTGATACACCCCGATACCAAGGTGATCCTTGGTGTGCACATCCTCTCTCCACAGGCGGGGGAGCTTGTGGCATGGGCCGCTACTTTGGTGAAGAACGGCAACACGATACACGACGTGCTTGATACGCTTCCCATGTTCCCGACCCTTGCCGAGTCCATCAAGCTTGTCGCCATGTCCTTTGTAAGGGATATCTCAAAGATGTCCTGCTGTACTTAAAAGCTGGCCTGCTGTACTTAAAGGAGGCCGCCATGAAAAACACAAAGGCAAAGAAGTATTTCCACATGGCGCTGGGCGGGACGATAGTTACTGCCATCTGCTGCTTCACCCCGGCCCTTGTGGTATTGTTTGCAGTGTTGGGACTGAGTGCTTTTACACCATACCTGGATTATGT
>SDBT01020347.1_pt1 | contig 10382 bp, 8 predicted proteins | sample 2277101 | NCBI WGS metagenome assembly SDBT01 (sample SAMN10404973, study PRJNA504765) | marine sediment metagenome | isolation source: marine sediment core GS10_PC15, 103 cmbsf | place: Arctic Ocean: Southern Knipovich Ridge | collected 2010
GGGGACCCTGTTCTGGTCCTTGCCCATCAGTTGGAGAGCCGCCTTGTCCTCCTATACGTTGGGCGATACCCATAGGGAGACCGATAAGTATCGGCTGCAACGCTCCGACCAAAGCCGCGTGCCCTACGCCCGACATCGGATCGGTATCAGGAAGAACCCCAGATATTTTATCAATAAGATTCTGACCAAATTGAGTTGCCCCTTCTTCCACGGCTCCAGGGACCGCTCCCCCGAGAGCGGGCCTGATAACTCCGCGGTCGATCCATTTGAGTACGCTTTGTATTCCGCCCTCTTTAATTGAATTTTTTAGGAGAGGTAGATTACGCAGAATGTTCCCGCCAACTTTCTTCGCAATGCTCCAACCGAACATTTCGGCCGCAGCCTCCACCGCACCCCCACCTATGGCGTATGTCGCGGCTTCCGCAGCATCAATATCCTGCCCTCGGCCTCGAAATCTATCTATCTCTCCGAATCGACGACCTGTTTCGGACATACCAAAAGCCATGCCCACGCCCCCGCCCTCAATTATGACGTTCTTTAGGGCGGTTTTCCACCCCCCGGTTGTGATAGACCGCCTCAATATCTCCTTCATGGATGTCTTACCAGCGACAACCCCCGCCGTAGTCTTCGCGGCACCTGCCGCGGTACTGCCTACGCCCCCCACCAGCAACGAAAACATTACGCTACCGGCGATGGACCCCATCGTACCACTAACGCCTCCCTGGGGAGCCAGGATTCGCTCTACCTCTTGCATTTGATCGTCCCAATACTTCACAGAGTTCTCGGTGATCCCCAGCGTATCAGTGATCTTGGCCCCCAATTGGTTGAAACCCGCCGCGGAGGACAAAACGCTGTGGGATAGACTGGCCTGAAAGTTCGTCCAACCGGAGTCAGTCGTGCCCTGGGATCGTAGTTCGCCAAAGAAATCTCGGGGAACCGCCCCCTCCCTTGTCGCGGAGTAGAATAGGGGATCGTTGCCAGATATTTGTCGATACATATCGGTAATGGCCACCTGCCGCATCGCGGATATGTCCTCGATCCCTTCATTTCGCATACCTTGGATATGTCGGGAGGCGTAGTGGATGTAATTATCCTTGGACAATCCAAAGGTGGGGTCTGTCTGAGCGGCCTGACCGAGAGCGTCAATCGACGTATAATTATCAAGCATCGGCCGCACCCAATCAGCTATGGCCTTGGGAGTAGTAATTGTCCCCGGCAGGCTGTTCCGAAGAGCCTGCATAGCCGTCTTGTTAGCGGGATTATCTAAAGTCGCGTTCGCCATATTTTATAGTCCTATGAAGGGGTTAACCACCGAAAGCCGAATACCGCTCCGTTGCAGTTCTGGAGGCTGGTTGCTCGGGATACGTGTAGCCCCCCCCGCCAAAGAGGGCGGGCTGCGTCGGCTTTGGTTTCCGCTTCCGCGTTGCCGCGGGTTTGGGGGCTCGCGAGCCCGAAGGTTTCGGCTTCGACTTTTTCACGGGACCCATACCAGGATTATTACCCGCCAATGCGTTGCCGATCATAGTTGCGAGACCGCTGTTTGTTTGTGCTTGCTGCGACAAGGAAACTGCGGCTACTGAGCGGGTCTCAATCTCAATCTCCGGCAATAAATCGGGGAGGTCTGCAGCGTCAAACCCTGCGGCTATGGCCTGCTCCGCCAAAATATTACGTAATTGCCGAGCTTGCTGCTCATTCTGCACGGAGTATTGTGCGGCGAACGCCTTTGCAGTTCGTCGAAATTCGCCCTTTCGCTCGGCTTCGCTGCTACCGAAGATCAACCCAGACGGCTCCGGGGCAAGCCCTGGAGATTCAAAGGCAGCATCTTTTATCCTGTTGAGGTCTATGGGATCATACCCCTCCGCGGCTTCCGCGGCAGCCTGGGATTGCCTCGCAACATCTACTGCCGCCTGACGAGTCTCGGCCCGATCTCTTCGGGCGATCTCTGTGGCTTGATAGGCGGTTAGTCCCCCTTCGGCAGTGGTCGGTCTGGCGGGAGTCCCTCCCTGCCCAATCGCAACCCGACCCCGGATATACTCCTCCGGAGTCATCGTGTTTTCTAAAGTCGCCCAATCAGAAAACTGCTTCAATTTATCCGAAGCCTTTTTCGCAGTTGCAGTATCGCGAGTATCCATACCACGAATTGTCAGTTGGGTACGAGTTTGTTGATCTTGCAAGGATCGCTCGGCTCGATCCACCGCTGCGGATTGAAGCTGCATACTTTGCTGCTGGAGTCTTTGATCGGATTGAAATTTCTTACGCTGTAAAGACAACTGTCCCGCTTGGATAGCTGCGTTGTTCGCCATCTGGGTACGCTGCATTTCTTGGGCGTTCGTCTGCATCGCCTGTTGAAACAAAGCCTGTTGCTTCGCTCCCTCACCAGCAAACCGAGCAAGTCCGAGAGATATTTGGGGCACTTCTGCCCGAATATTTATAGCCATAGTTTACCTTCCAGTAAATTGTCCCAACATTGGCGACGATGCCCCACCCCACGAGCCCCGCGTGATGGTCTGTTTCGGAGCTCCGCCTTGTTGTTCTCTATACCCGGCTTGCCCGGCCTTGATGGGCCCCGCACCGCCAGCAGCACCAGCACCGGCCGTACTACCAGAGGCCATGCCCATCAACTGAGACAACATGCCCATATCAGGTCCAGTGGTATTCATCCGTTCAAGGACCCCGGCTCTCTGCGACTGAATACCCTCTTGCAACATCTGCCGCTGCATCTCAGCATCCGAGGCTATGGATCGCTCAATATTCGGACCCATCGTGGTGTTATATACCCCACGAGAGACCATATCCGACGTAGCTTTGCCGACTTGCTGCTGTTGCTGCTGACCGATACGAGCTTCGCCGGCCTGCCCCATATTCTCAAAACCACCGAGGATGTCCTGCAACCGAGCCATATTCGCCTGTTGAGCCCATTCCGTCGATTGCCCCACACCTTCGAGTATCTTATCAAACTGCGGCTTCCCGCCCTTGAACATCGACGCATAGTCAAGTTTCGGGGGAGTCATCGCCTGTATTAAATCAGCGAATGGCCCTCCTCCACCAGCCGGGGGAGCCTCGGGAGTCGGGGTCGCGGCAGGGGATTGCCCTGCGGTTACTTTTTGTAATTTCTTTTTTGCCATACTAGCCTCCGTATTACCGCCACTATCTCGGGGGGTTACGTTCTCGCGATTGGTCCGCGTGCCCCCGCTACCGCCTCCTGGGTCACTCATGCCGCCAAAGTTAGTCATAAAATCAGCGAAGGGTCCCCCTCCTTCCCCGTATATCGGAGCCGGGGAGCTATCCGCCGCTTGAAAGGCCCCGCGACCACCTGCTGTTCTTAGTTTTGCCACAACGATCTCCTTACGATCCGACTATTACATCTATGTTAGCTTCGCTGCCGGATTGATTATTTATAACCAGTCGGTCAATGACATCCAACGTGCCCGTCACCACATCGGCTGGGGGAACTGTTTGAACATAATCAGAACCATACGCAATGCCGGACGACATCGTATAGGGGATGCCCGCCGAAATCTTTTGTGCAAATTGAGTTTCCACTCCCGCCCCGTTATCGTCATCAACTACTTTTTCAATGAACACATCTTGATCGGACAGAATATAAACTAACCCGAAAGAATCCACTGGGGACTCCGCAGCTTCCCAAATATTGACCGATGCGGCCGTAGCCAACTTAAAATTACGAGTCTCCACTTCCTCATTCGCCAACGCGAGAGTAACGGGGACGGTCTTCGATGTGGGGCTCTCAATTACGGCCCCGCTATCCGTGGTTATCTTAACATGAACGGTAATGCTGGCATTGATTGACATATTTTGCTCCTTATTCGTTTAGGTTAAATGATACTTGGCTCGCGATTCGTCTCGCTTCTTCTATTTCATGCCGTTTGACATCTGCTATAATAACGCTTCTGAGATATTTTTCCACCTTGGCCCGCGTCACATCGTCGTCAAACCGAGCAGCATACGCGGCTACAACACGATCCAGCTTACTAGTTGGTATTGTGATTGTTAAATCGAGTGCCATTATAGGGGTTCTCCTAAACCATCAATTTGATATTCGATGTGAATATTATATAACCACACATCATTGTCCGCCGCGGATGCTTCGTTGTCATAAGTGTCCGCCCCATTGGTAGCGTCTCGGAAGAATCTAAACAAAATTACATCCGTATGAGTAAAGCCGGTAGTAGTCAAGTCAATCTCAGCAATCGCGTGGATAACATCTGCGGTTTCGCCATCAACAATTACCTCCGTAATCGTAGCGGTGGTCGTACCCGCCGTAAAGCTAAACACATCTGTATTAGCTAATTTCTTATACTCGATCCCCATAACAACAGCTTCATCCGCCCCGACAGGCGGGTTCCGAATAATGAAATCGAAATGTATATGAATTACGCCCGCATCCAGATAATCCCCAGGCACTTCCCAATGTGAAAACACCCACTCTTCTGTGGTTCTATCGAAGCGAAGCATGTCGAATCCATCTACATCATCCAAGGCCGGTTGATTAGTAGCGGGCCGTTTCAACGAGGATATTTCTAAATCGGTGGTTTTCAGCACCGCGGCGTTGCCCTGCAAAAGTATCGGCTGACTTATCAGTAATTGATCGTCTTTGAATCGACATACTTCTACCTCGCCTGGGGTACTAGCGGTTGAGGTATTAGCACAAATAATAACTTCGCCGTCGACATTAGGATTACGCAAGCCGAGGACATCACTATTCTGGAAATTGCCGGCTTCTCCTCGATAGAGGCAAGCGGGAACAGCCACAGGATCAGTTGATCCCTTTGTAATGCCCATCCAATCCCTGGCATCAAGATAGCCCCCGGTCACAAAGAAATTGCCCTGCACCTCGGTCTGTTTCCCGAGCGTTATCTGGCCCGTGCCCGCCCCCCGCATAATCTCAAGATCATCGCCGGACGTTTCCTGCTGGATCGTCCAAAACGCCGCGTCCGCCCCTATCCGCAACAAGGCTCCATCCTTGTCAATAATAATATCCTTGGTGGAACGAATGCCCCAGGATGCCGTACACATATCCACCACGCCAAATGTGGCGGTGTCTAAGTGAAAACCGATCATAGACCCAAGCCCGTTGTCATCAAGGGAAAATAAAGTGCTTATTCCAGCATCAAGAATTGCACAAATATGCCCCGCTGAATTGGTGATGAACACCTCTTTAGTAATAGTACCATTAAACTCAATTGAAGACGTACCAAAGTCTCCCCAGATTAGCGGAGTGGCCGTGGCGGAGTTGGCGATATATAATTTATTGCTGCCGAGTTCGTCCCTACCCGCCTCGAATCCGATGAAGATGTTACCAAAGCCCGTCACATTTGTCATACCGGCCTGATAGCCAATTGCCACATTTACGCTGCCCTCGTCTGCCAACCACCAGTGCCCCGTATCTGTGGCTACCCAAGTATCGGTGATCTCAAAAGTATTAGTAGCAACATTACTAATCGTGTACGAATCATCATAGTTGGTGGTTCCACGAATAATAACGTCTTCCCCATTTGATCGTCCATGCCCGTTAGAAGTGACTGTGATCTGTCCCCCACCGGCATCCGCGAATGCCGTAATTGTCGCCCCAGTAGGATTAAGATCGCGGAGAGCCCGTACCCCCAAGGCCATATTGCTCGATCCATATACCGTGGATTGCATAGCAAAAAAGCCCATAGCGAAGTTATTCTCCCCCTCAATTAAGCTCTCCAATGCCTGCGAACCTATCGCAACTACAAAAGACGAATGCTCTACCGCCGTCGCTGCATTACGACCTATACCTATATTGGCTTGAGTATCTATGGCCGAGCCCAGAGCGGATCGTCCGATCCCTATATTGTACGTTCCTGTAGTACAGAAAAGTAATGAAGACACGCCGATAGCCGTATTATAAATGCCCGAAATATTATTTGATAGGGCGAAAGCCCCGATAGCAATATTGCCTACCCCACTCACATCGTCCTGCATAGCGGAGTTGCCGAGGGCAGTATTATTATCCCCCGAGGTATGACTCAGTAACGCCAGGGAACCCATAGCGGTATTCTGGCTGGAAGTCTTGTTAGCGTTCATCGCAAAAGACCCCACCGCCACATTGTTGTTGCTGGTGGTTATATTCTCCCCGGCTCTACATCCGACCAGAGTGTGGTTATGCCCACTGGTAGCATCGAACCCAACACGATAGCCCACCCCAGTATTATTACGACCCGTGCCGGTTGTGAAACACGACCAACCAAACGCGGTGCTGCCCGCCTGATCTGTCAATCCCGACAAAGCTTGGTAGCCGAATGCTGTAGCTCCGACATCGGTAGTAACCGCATCGCCGGCCCGCACCCCAACAAAGGTACATTCTGCCCCGGAGGTCAGTCCTGCTCCGGCCCCGGCCCCCACTGCCAAGTTGCCCTCCCCCGTGGCTGCCGAAGGTATCGTACCAATCCCGAATCCTTCTGTTGTAGTAGTTCCATCCCCTTTGGGGCTTTGTATGTCGCCCTCTACGATCAGGGTCCCAGTACATGTGTCCCCAGTATTGAATAAGTAACTATCAAGGACATACAGCCCGTCATTGGCCAACGCCAAGTGTTTCCCATGAGCCGGGGTTGATAGTTGAATCGTCAGCCCCCCGGCGGCACGTTCCAAACCACTAGGGACCGCTAATTTTATTACTAGTTTACCAGCGACGATTTCCATGTCCGTACCTGTAAAGAGCGTGTCGAAAGCATTCGTAATTGCTTGCGAGAACCTACGGCTCTGCTTATCAAGTTTTATTCTTCCAGCGGGCAATCCAGCCATGTTACAGCCTCCGCCTGGTTCTACCAGTACGAGTAATAAACCCCGTAAAAGTATCACAAGCCCATCTACCAGCCCCATTGCCGTACAGTCGCAACGCGATAGAGTTCGCATTCACTCTTCGACGTATATCAGGGTTCCTCCCTGCGGTTATATTCTTCTCAAATTTCGGGGCGGTGGCTTTAATGACTTTTTCTGGAGTTTCTCCGGCGAGAACTTGGAGAGTTATATCAGCAGAGTCGTCTCCCATCACAGCTTCTATATGATTCAGTTTCGTACTAACCAGATTGTTGCCGGCATTGATCGGGGCAAATCGAACAAAGGCTTCTATGTCAACTCCATCGTCACTATCAGCAGTTAAGTCCGGAGATCGAATATACCCATCAGTACAACCTATGAGCAAAGTGCGGTCATCAGGGTCATCCGCATCATACATGAACATGCTGGACATATCGAATCCCTCAGATATATCATCCTGCCACCACGCATCAGTACGATACTCCCAGAATAATATTATACTTGTTTCAGATAGATCATTCTTAATCGCGACAACGTACAAACCCTGTTGGAGCGTGTCCCAGGCCAAACGAACATGGTGTGTAGTCAAATCAATAGATTCCAGCAACACCTTAATTCGATTCGCAGATATATTTTCTATCATGCCGTCTTTCGTCATGCGATAAATATTGCGGTCCACGCCGAAAAAATATACAGTCCCCAGAGGATCAATCGTCCATGAATTACCGAACGCCATACCAATTGAATTTGATACCTGGTCAATGACTCCGCCCGCAGCCGGATTACCAGACATAGCCCAAATCGAGCTATCGCACCCCATGAACATGACATCATCGCTGATCGGAACCAGAGTATTAACAACATCCCCAATCAGTCCCGCCTCCGAGTTATTACCCGCTACAGGTATCGTGGCATCGACCGTAGCTGGGAAGTAATCAAAATCCAGAGGATCGCCAAGTCTGCTCATAAACCAATTATGAGGATCGTCCGCGGTTCCAGATAGAACTACCCGCCCCCCATATAAAGATATTAGTCTCGGGGCAGCCGGCAGCGATCCCGCCGTGAGCGTCCAGTCCGTAACTGCATCGTCCACAGGATCGGCGGCCAGGAGATAGTCTTTCGCATTTTCGCCATCCACATAAAAAATATGCCCAAACGCCGCTTGAGAATCTATTCGCCCGGAAGTAATTAACGCGAGCGATCCCCCCGTGGGGGTAGATAGCGTACCATCTCGATAAGTCCTAATAGTGCCCGCCGAAACAAACGCAGTCGTCGCAACATTGACAGCCACCGGGGGGAGCACTTTGCTATCACTGGATCGTACAGCCAACTCTCCGAAAGCGTTGTTGGAAAGGAGGTATGATTGTTCTAATGCTCCTGTGACAAGATCAAAAGCGAATAGACTTTTCTTTTCCCCCGAGGTCGCCCCAGTATATTCATCAGTAGAGCCCGCACTCACCCACAATCTAGCCCCGCCCTCTTCTTCTTCGACGGAGCCGAATATCCGCCCGCTCGAAACCGAGAGCAACTGAAAACTCCATACCGTACTCCGGTTAGAAGCCAATAACACATGGAACTCCGGACCCTCGACTGCCGAGCTCGACGCAGTACCCACTGCAATATCGCCGTTCGACAGCCAAATACCTTGCCAAACGATAGTCCCCTGAGTAGGATTCGGATTATGATCGAACGCCCAATTTACCGCCCCGTCTGTATCCACAGACCATATATCCGCGTTTCCGGAACTGGCCCCAGCAATTCCCCAAGCAGTAACTCGTTCTTGGGAAGTTACAAGAATGTTATCGCTAGCGTCACATGAAAGTGAAGTGCAAAGCCCGTGACCTGTAAACGTCCACTCCCAGATTACCGCACCCGTCGTAGGATTAATTTTTTTGAAAGCTCGATTGCCGGTGGCCGAACCAACTATATAATACCCACCAGTACTGTCCACACATACATCGGTCGAATCACCATCTATATCCGTCACAGTATAAGAATATAAAGTGCTCCCATCTACGGGATCGAGAATTGTAAGAGCATCTGACCCAGCCCCGCCCACAATTAAAACTCTGTCATTCACCGCGTCATATCGTATCGGACCTATAGAACCGGTCCCGATAGCTATACTCCACAACTCAACTCCATCCGCCCCCACTTTCCACACATTCTTACTGTTTTTGAATTGCCCACTGAATACGATGCTTCCGTCCGACAAAGCAATAAGACCAAATATAAGCCCGGTAGTATCAAAAAACGCAGAGAACGCTCCAGCTATACTGCTTACTCTTGCGACTGATTTATAAGTATCGGCATCATAGCCTCCATAAAATAATCCCGTCGAATCGTACAACAGAGTTGTTTTGAGTCGATTGGCGTTCTGAACCGGCTTCGTGCCATTAATCTGATCCGCCAGATATTTTGACATACCCGGACGACGACCCCCGCGAAGACGTTGAAGTATCGAATCATACGATCTGACATTCAACGCTTCCGAGGTTGTCCCCACGGGTTGTTGTCCGTGGGGCCAATTTTGGTCGAGTCCCTTGACTGGGAATGGAAATGCTATGGGTTTGTATTCAGCCATATCCTACCTGTAATAGTCAGAGCCTTTGGATTTCATCGAGCCCGTCTTTTTCATCTTCGGGGCTGATTTCTTTTTGGTCGTCTTTTTGGTTTTCTTCGCCATGTTTACCTTCCAGTATATCAAGAGTATCTTGGTACTGTTCCGCCGTAAACCCTACGTCATGGAGCAATTTAACGGCGTACTGCACAAGTTGGAGTTCTGTAGGTGCCCCCATACTTATCTCGATGTGTTACTAAACTTCACGATACAGGATTTGTATTCGATCTGTTGGCCATAGATTTCGATAGCATCAGTTCCATGAGACTCGGGAGTAATTGCCAGTTGGACAATATCCCCAGCCACGAAGCTGTTGCCGGACAAGTTAACATCCACCCACGCTACAGTATCACTTAAATCAACGGTATCGTCGGGAGCGAGATCGGTCGTAGGAGCAGAGTCCAAATACGCCGCCACCCCAAAGTTCGGAGTATCGGCGGAACCGGACATCTTTGCCTTGAGCCGGAATATACAAGAGTCAGCGTCTTCGTCATAGTCATCCGGAATTTGAAGTGTAATTCCCGCGGCGACTACTTTCGCAGCAGCCCAGGCTAGACCGGTCATATTCGTACCGAGCTTGTCCCAGCCGGGGTTTGTCGAAATTGTGGTTGTCAACGTCGCCCCGTCAGATGCAAGGTGAAACTCTCGGTACGAGATCGGTTTCACAACCTTGAAGCCGTCGCCAGGAACGATTTGTTTGAGTTGTTCTAAATGTTTTCCAGCGTTTACGCCCATGATTTATTTTCCTTATTAGTATTCAACTGTGTTCCAATACCGCTTACGTCCGCCTCGTCCGAGCCGGGCCTGCATATTGGAGTTATATCCTAGTTTCCGCGGGCGTAGTCTATCATCAGCTTTGTGAGCATTGGGAAGTGCTTTCTGTTGATAATAGGCGACCCACGGACCATTTGCCAAGTCTTCATTTTCCATTTCCGCCTTAGCCTTGCACGCGGCGAGA
>SDBT01020348.1_pt1 | contig 10382 bp, 9 predicted proteins | sample 2277101 | NCBI WGS metagenome assembly SDBT01 (sample SAMN10404973, study PRJNA504765) | marine sediment metagenome | isolation source: marine sediment core GS10_PC15, 103 cmbsf | place: Arctic Ocean: Southern Knipovich Ridge | collected 2010
ACAGATCAAGGTCACCCCTTGGAAGGGGAACGATGAAAGTGGGTTTTCTGGATCGTCGCAGGACACTTTTCGCAACACTGCCTAAAAACGTATGGGTCAGTCCCTTTTCATGGGCTCCCATGACGATGGCATCGCAGTCGAATTCTCCTGCTTTCGTCAGTATCTCCTCAGCGGGGTACCCTTTGCAAACCTCGATGGAGATAACTCTTTCCAGGCAGTCCGGAGCCCCTTCAAGCTCTTTTTCACAGAATAATTTCAGCCTGTTTTTAATTCGCTCCACTGCACGGTTCACCCTTTCTTTCAGCAGTTTTTCTCGATCTTTTTTGTCTATATAAGCCATGAGGGCGAATTGAGCGTCGGGAGACATTTTTTCCACGACATGCAAAACAACAATACTTGCATCCAGTTTTTTTGCCAGGAGTGCGGCATATCGAAACGCATAGGCAGCATTTTGTGATAGATCCGTTGAATAAAGAAGTTTTTTAATACCGGGAATCATTTTAGTTTTTCCTCAATTGTGGGTTCCGTCTTGTCCCGTTGTCGGGCTTGACCGGGTTGATCGATCTGAAAGTTTTCGGTTCAAGGTTCAACTCATATCGATGCGCATTTCAAGTCAATCCTGCGGCAGGGTATCTCCCGGCTGCAGAACCGGAGGCACCGTCAAGACCGTTTCAGGGTATTTCATCCCGGAGCCGGTGTTGAGCAAGACCACCTTGTCTTCGGGTTTGATCCATCCGCTTTTGGCCAGTTCAATGGCGGCGCTTAAGGTGGAAGCTCCCTCTGGGCAAATAAAGGTGCCTTCCCTGGATGCAATCATTTCTTCGGCTTTGAGTATATCACTGTCATCGATCGCCACAGCACATCCTTCGGTCTTATAAATGGCTTCGAGTACGAGAAAGTCGCCCAAGGCCTTGGGGACGGTGATCCCGAAGGCAATGGTCTTGGCATTATCCCAGAATTGAGATTCCGTCTTCTTTTCTTCCCAGGCCTTGACAATAGGCGCGCAGCCGGAAGACTGAACGGCAACCAGGCGCGGCAGTTTGCCTGATATCCAGCCCATTTCTTTCAACTCAAGCAGCGCCTTGTAGATGCCGATGATGCCCACCCCTCCGCCGGTCGGGTAAAGGATCACGTCCGGGAGATGCCAGCCGAACTGCTCGGCAATCTCTATGCCCATGGTCTTTTTCCCTTCTATCCGATACGGCTCCTTGAGCGTGGAAGCGTCAAACCAACCGTAATCGGCCACAGCCTGCGCCACGATTTTTCCGGCATCACTGATCAAGCCGTCGACCAGGTACAACGCCGAACCGGTAACCGCGCATTCCCCCCGGGGTATGGGCGGCGCATCCTTGGGCATCACGATGACCGCCTTGATTCCTGCCGGCGCGCAATAGGCTGCCCATGAAGCACCAGCGTTGCCGTTTGTCGGCATGGCCAGAATCTCGATGCCCAGCTCCTTCGCCTTGGATACGCCGACTGCCGCGCCACGCGCCTTGAATGTCCCTGTGGGGATGATTCCTTCATCTTTCATGTAAAGATTCGGTATTCCGATTTCAGGTCCGAGCCTTTTCATCGGCAGCAGCGGTGTCATTCCCTCGCCGAGACAGATGATATTTTCTTCCTTTTCCACGGGAAGCAATTCGCGATACCGCCATAGATCGGGTTTTCTTGAAGCCAGATCTTCTTTTTGAAGGGACTCTTTTATCTTCTTCAGGTCATATCGGACCAGAAGGGGTGCGCCGCATTTACACAACTGAACGACTTGATCACTTTCATATGTTTCATTGCATTTGGGACACTCGAGGTGCGATACATACATTTTGTTATCTCCTTAAATGAGGCGTTTATTCGTTTAGAAGCGCAACGGCCTCAGCTTCGAAGTTGGCGTTTCTCGGAAGGCGCGAGACCTCCACACAGGCACGGGCCGGCGGATTGCCGGTAAAAAATTCGCCGTAGACCTCATTGATCCGGGGAAAATCATCCATATTGGAAAGATACAGGGTAGTTTTTACAACACGTTCAAGCGAACTTCCCGCTTTAATCAGGATTTCCTTCAAGTTGGTCAATGCCTGCCGGGTTTCTTTTTCTATATCTTCTGTAATCAAATTCCCGGAACCAGGCTCAAAGGCAAGCTGGCCCGAAACAAAGACCATGGTATCGGTTTTAACCGCCTGGGAATAGGGGCCGATTGCTCCGGGTGCCTTATCCGTACTGATTATCTCTCTACGCATTCTGGGTCTCCTCCTTTTTTAGTCTCATCTCAATCGGGCCTGATACCCCGCAGCTTGCTGCAGGGCAATCTGTTTTAAACCAACAATCAACGGATCGGCGATTTCAGCCTGCCCGCAATTATTCCGGATGGAAATGACATGCGCACGGCAGAAAATGGTTTGCGCGGTCGGCGGAACTCAACCACGCGCTCCTACTGAAACGTTTCATCCGCGACGTGTTTAATAATGGCCGCAATGGTTTGGCAATCTTCCATGGAAAAGGTCAATGGAATCCGGATATCGCACATAAAATCCAGGATATTCTTGGTTCGGTCCAGCACGGGGAGCTCGGCGATATATTGCCAGCTTTCATAAGAACTGGTAAAGCCGACCGGTTCCTTCCAGCCGAACCATTTGATTTCGACCCCCCGCCGGCCGCATTCTTCAAGAAACAGCGCCACCCGGCTCTTCGGCACCCCATCGATGGTAAATTGAATCGAACTTCCGACAAATTTCTCTTTTTCATTCCGTTTCGGAACATGGATGTGATCAATTCCGTTCAAACCGGCTTCAAGGGCCGCATACCGTTTATTCCATCGGTCGCATTGTTTCCGGAGATTTTTCAACTGTGGACGAAGCAGCGCAGCCTGCAGGTTCGACATGCGGAGACTGAAATTCGGGATAATTTTCTTGTACCGCTCAAAAACTTTCAGGGAAGGTCGCGAAAGATGCTTTTCGTAAAGCATATATGAGCCTGAATAAAGAATCGCCTTGGCGATCACGTCCTCGTCGTCTGTGACCAGCAGTCCGCCCTCGCCGGAATTCAAGTGCTTATATGTCTGGGTACTGAAACAGCTGGCTTGGCCGAACGTACCGATGCTTCGATCACCCCAGCGGCACCCGACCGTATGAGCGCAGTCTTCAATCAGGCATATGCCGTACTGCTCACAGACGGCACAGACCTGATCCATATCCGCGATATGCCCACGCATATGGGACAGAAGAAAATATTTTGCCCGGCTTTGTTCGGCTCTTTTGGCCAAATCGTCCAGGTCGACCGTATAATCCGGCGTAATTTCGACGAACACAGTCTGTGCGCCGGCATTTTCAATGGCCCCCGGCACCGGTGCAAGGGTGAACGCATTGCACAACACCTTGTCGCCTGCTTTGACCCCGACACTTTTTAACGCCACATAAATTGAACTGCCGCATGAACTGAAGGCCGCGCAGAATTTTGACTTCACATAGGCCGCATATTCTTTTTCCAGCAGCGCCACCTCGGATATTTCCCCAACAGCGGTGTTGTACCGGTGAAGCCTGCCGCTTTGCATCAGTTCGACAGCTCTTTTTATCCCTTCCTCCGGTATCGATTCCTGTCTGGTAAATTCTTTTTTAAAAACCAGGTGATCCGAATGTTCGGATTTCATTTTCCCCTGCTCCCATGCGAAATCATTTGTGTGGTTACTAACAATATCGCTGTTGTTCGTAGACCTCGAAATCGAACTTTTCTTCCGGGAAATATTTTTTCAGACGGATATCAGCCGACCTGGCATGACCTTCCATCCCTTCGACACGTGAAATTCGTGAAGAGACCGCTGCAATTTTCCTGTTGGCCTCACGCGTCAGTTTCTGATAGGTTAGTATTTTAATAAATTTTCCGACATTCAGGCCACCGGAATAGCGTGCCGCTTTTTTGGTGGGCAGGATATGATTCGTCCCTGAAGTTTTATCTCCGTAGGCAACCGTGCACGCTTCGCCGAGGAAAAGGGAGCCGTAGTTGTTTAAATTGTCAAGATACCAGTCGAGGTTTTCGGCAATCACCTGGACGTGTTCGGCGGCATATTCATCATTTACCCGCACCATTTCTTCCCGGTCTTCACAAAGGATCACTTCTCCGTAATCGCGCCATGAAGCTGCCGCGACATCGGAGTCCGGCATATCGCCGATCACCTTCGGCATGATTTCCAAGACCTTTCTGCCGAGTTCTTCGGAATCGGTAATCAGCCATACCGGGGAATCATATCCATGTTCGGCCTGGCCGACCAAGTCAACGGCTACGATCATGGGATCTGCCGTTTTATCCGCAATAATAAGGGATTCGGTGGGCCCGGCAAACACGTCTATGCCGACCTCCCCATAGAGCATTCTTTTGGCTTCCGCCACGAAGGCGTTTCCTGGTCCGACGATGATGTCTGCCGGTTTGCCGGTGAAAAGACCGAACGCCATGGCGCCGATCGCCTGAACACCTCCCAGTGACATGATTACGTCCGCTTTGGCCAGAGACAGTGCATAGACGACGGCGGGATTGATGCTCTCCCCCCGCGGTGGCGAACAGGCCACAACAAACGGGACGCCGGCCGCTTTTGCCGTGGCAACACTCATGATGGCAGAGGCTGCATGCGCAAAGCGCCCGCCGGGAATATAGCAGCCGGCACATTGGCAGGGGACAAGGCGTTGGCCCAAAGTGACGCCGGGGCATATCTCCGTTTCAAAGGCGTTCATACTTTCCAGCTGTTTGACGGCAAACCCGTAAACCTGTTCATAGGCGAACTTGAAATCATCCTTGATCTGTTGCGGAACCGTTGCAATGATTTTCTGTTTTTGCTCTTCCGGCAGAATGAAATCGCCCGTCCAGCGATCGAATTTTTCGGCAAGTTCGCGGACGGCTGTTTCTCCTCTCTGTCTGATATCATTGAGAATTCCACCTACGATATCCCGAATTTTGTCTTCTTCGGCCTGTGCCGTTTGGGTGGCCTTTTTAAGATATGTTGCCATGTCACGTTTCCTTTTCAGGGATTGGTTGTTCATGTAAAAAAAGGTCAACCGGAACGCACCTCTTTCAAATAGTTGTAGACCGTGAATTTTGAGACGCCCAAGGCCTTTGCAGCAAACTCTACGGCCCCCCGGATGAGAAAGGCACCATGAAATTCCAGGCTCTGCACGAGGTGCACTTTTTCGTCCCAGGACATTGTTGCGGGTTGCTTTCCGGATTTGCTGACGACCTGCGCCATGAGCGCCTCGATGGTTTCATTAAGAGACGATGCAAGGGTTTCATTTCTATGGTCTCCCCTTTGATTGGTTGTTTGAACGAAACCATTGAGTTCGGAATGCATGCGCCAAATTTTTCGATAGATCCGTGGCAGAAAGATTTTTTTCAATCTCCGGCACCATTTCTTCTCCCCCCCCATTCACTCCTGGGGCGCAGCCCGGCAAGGGTCGCTTTTTTCTTCACGATAACCTTTTGTACATAAGAGGCGCTCACCGCCCGCATGAATACCGGCCAGGAGGGCGACGAGGCGATTTCCCCGGATCGGGCGAGAAAGTCTGCCGTATCCTTTAAAAGCGTATACAGGCCAAAGCTTAGATTCATATCCCCCACATATTTTCCTGAAAGCTGCTCTTCGCCGGTGAGTAAAATGAGCCCCTTCACCTGCCGGGCGGCCTCTTCGGGTGAGACATCAAGCTGCCTGGCGATAGCTGTGGCAGCCTCCTCGGGCTTGGACCGGCAAAATTTAACCGCCTTGTCCAGGTTTTTCAGATATTGAATAACCACCGATGGATATTTAGTGGCAAATTCCTTCCGCGCCACACAGAGGTCGGCCGTGGGAAACCCCCTCTCCGCCAACTGCCGGCTGGAAAGGATCACTTCCCCGCCTTGCTCCAGCAAAACCGACAAGGTGGGTTCCCATACAAAGGCCGCATCGATGTCCCCCTGTTGCCAGGCGGCAGGCATTTCCCTGGGCTCCAGGTTGATGAGATTGAGTTTTTCAAGCGAGACGTTGGCAAACTTTAAGGCCAGCATAAGGTGATAATGGGTCGTGGAGCCGAATGGCGCAGCGACCCGTTTGCCTATAAGGTTTGCAACCGTCTTGATGTTGCTGTCCTTTTTAACTGCCAGCGCCTCGCTGTCGCCAATCACGTCGTGGATCCAGATGACCTCTATGGGAAGTCCCTGTGAGATGGCTGCAGCGCAGGGGCTGGTCCCGACCAGGCCGATATCCACCTTGCCTTCCGCAAGTGCTTGATTCACATGTCGGCCGGAGTCGTATTTGACCCACTTGACCGGAATTCCCAACTCCTTCTCGTTCCACCCCAATTGCTTAACCACAGTCTCGGCGTTGGGAACCGCCTGGTAGCCGATGACCAGCTTTTCGGGCATCTCTTCGGCCCAAGTTCCCCCTACAGTGATTGTCGTGAAAAAGAGCAGGGTGATGGCCGAAAGCAGCGCGCTGTAGGCCTTGTATCTGAACTTATTCATAAGATACGCTCCTTCATAGTTCCGGAAACGGAGCTAAAAACGCCGTTTTCCAGTATATGCATTACCTTGCGGTTATTCCATTGCGATAATACCGTTTTAAAACAGTTCGGGTCCGTTTCAGTACCCCAGCAGGCTCGGCAGCCATAGAGAGATAGACGGGACATAAGCGATGAGAAACACCGCTGATATCTCCACAATGGAAAAGGGTATCGCCTTGAGCGAGATATCTTCGATGCTGGTATCGGCAATGCCTGACGCAATGAAGAGATTTTCTCCCAGCGGCGGTGTTTCAAATCCGATCTCACAGCAGACGACCAGGATAATGCCGAAATGGATCGGATCCACACCGAGTTTTGCCACTACCGGCAGCAGCACAGGGGTGAGAATCATGATGGTGGCCAGGGTCTCCATGAACATGCCCACAAAAATCAGAAAGATGATGATTAGCGCCAAAATGATATAGAGATTGGTGGTCATTGCCATCAGCGCGTTGGCGACGATCTCCGGAATCCGGTACTGGACCAGAAGCCGACCGAAGGCGCGGGCCGTGAACATGATCAGAAGGACCCGGCCGGTGAGCCATGTGCAGGCCTCCAGTGATTTGGAGACACCCCCCAGTTTCAGCTCCTTGTGGATGAAAATGCCCACAAACAAAGTATAGAAGATCGCCACCACCGCCGCTTCTGTAGGGGTGAAAAAGCCGGTGTAGATCCCGCCAAGGATCACCACGGGCGCCAGCATCGCCCAGAACCCGTCTTTGAGCGCCTTGCCCACCTCGCGAATCGACCATTTTTGGCCACTGCCGGAGTAGCCCTTCTTGCGGCATAGATGGTAATTGACCGCCATGAGGCCGGCGGCAATCAAGATCCCCGGAACGAATCCGGCAATAAACAGCTTGGCGATGGACTGGTTGCCCGAAACCCCGTAAATCACCATGGGGATGCTCGGCGGGATCACCACGCCGAGGCCTCCGGAGGAGGCCGTGATGGCCGACGCATACCCCTTGTCGTAGTTTCTTCGGATCATGGCCGGAATCATCAGCATCCCCACCGCCGCTGTGGTGGCCGGGCCGGATCCGGAAATCGCACCGAAAAACAGACAGGCAAGCACCGTGGAGCTGGCCAGTCCCCCGGTGGCCGGACCGGCCAGCGCCTCGGCCACATTCACCAGCCGTTTTGAAATCCCGGAATACTCCATTAGGGCACCGGCCAGAATAAACGCCGGCAGCGCCATGATCGGAAACGAGTCCACCGAGGTATAGGCCACCTGCACTAGGTAGACCAGATCGATGCCAAGAAAATACAACGCTGACATCGAGGCCACACCGAGGGCCAAGGTGATCGGGGCCCCCAAAAGCAAAAGCAGCCCGAATGATCCAAATAGCAAAGTTACAACATTCATTTTTCCACCCCTAAATTCGGTTTAAATCAGTTTCATTGGTTTGCCTCCGTATCGCCGCCGGCCTTGATTACCCTTTCCACATCAACCTTGTCCGGATCGCGGATATCGACCCCCTTGATCAGTTTTAAATAATTTACCTGGATTATGCGAATGGACATGAGGGTAAAAGATATGGGGAAAATCAGATAAATATATGCCATGGACCAGCCCAAGGTCGGTGAAATATAGGGATACTGAAACATGGATTTGATCAGGAAAATGCTTTTATAAATGATGACGATATTGAACACGATCCAGATGAGATCGGCAAAGGCCTCGATGTAGTTTTGCACTTTTTTAGGAAACATCTTGAACTGAAACGTCACGCGATTATGGGCGCTTAGCTTGGCAGCGACAACTGCACCGAAAAAAACAAACCAGACAAATGAAAAACGCGCCAGTTCTTCTCCCCATGAGATGTTCAAACTGAACACCTCTCGGCCAATGATTTGGACAAACAGCAGGATGATAAAGAAACTGAGCAGGAACTGGCAGATATAGCTTTCAAGATTGTCGAGCAACCGTTTGGTAAATTCTTTAGCCTTCATTGTTACTCCTTTTGCTGCGGTGTCGGAAAATGGAATATCTCCGATCTGTATCGGTGAAAAGTCCAAAGATCGGAGACACCCCATCCTGATATAGATCATTCAACCCGAACGCGGCTTTAGAAAGGAAATTCGCGGCCGATGGCTTTCAGCGCCGCAGCGACTTTCGCCTTGCCGCCGATGCTCTTGTAGAATTTTGGCCAGACCGTCTTGGTGGCCTTGTCGATCCATTCCTTCTCGCCGTCAGCCGGAACCAAAATTTTCAGACCTTTTCCCTTCAGCTCACTTTCGATGGAGTCCTCAAAGAGAATGAGAAACTGCCGACAAAACTCCTGGGATTCCTTGCCGGCGCGCAATAGGGTCTTCTGGACTTTAGGGCTCTGACGCTGAAAAAGCTGCTCACTGATAACCAGCGGTTCCAGCAGGAACACGTAGCGGATTTTGGTAATATATTTCTGGACCTCATAGAATTTCATGACATACTGGGTAATCAGGGGCGTGTCCTGGCCGTCAAGAACCTTCTGCTGAAGAGCGGTGAAAACCTCATCCCAGGCCATGGGTGTGGGGCTGACCCCCCAAGATTTGTATGAATCGATCATGATGGCGTTCTTGGGCACCCGGATGGTCAGGCCCTTTAAGTCCGCCGGTTTTGTGATGGGCCGTTTGGAGTTGCTCAGCCGCCTGAATCCGCTGTAGGACCATCCCAAGATCCGGACGCCGGCCGCTTTGATGGTGTTTTGCACCAGTTCGTCACCGACGGGTCCCTGGGTGAGCGTGACAGCCTCATCCACGCTCAGAATTAGGTACGGCAGGGTAAACAGACCGACGGTGGGGGAAAACGGGGTGATGTTGTTGATGGCGGCAACGGAAAAATCCAGGGTCCCAAGGCGACAGTTCTGTACCGTCTCCTGCTCTGACCCGAGCTGGCCGTTGGGAAACAGGGCAATCTTGATCTCGCCGCCCGTATAGGCCTCCACCAGTTTGGCGAATCGCTCACCCAGCGCCCACTGGGTCCCGCCGGCCGCATCGCCCAACGCCATTTTCCATTCTTTTGCCTGGGCCGTTAAAGATGAAGTGAAAATCAACCCAAGCGCTATTACACAGATTAAGCAGACTGACCAAATCGTTCTTTTCATGAGAAACCTCCGTTTTTTTGGTTATTATTGTTCCTGACATAATGTAAATCCTTCCTTTAATATTATTTATGCTTTGTGTATATCACCTCCTTTGCTCAATAGGCTGCGGGTACAATGTGTCATTACCACACCGTATAACCGGATTTTTCCTCTCACTGGCAGCTTCGGTATTCATTCTTGCCAGGCAAGTCCGGCTTCAATCTGTTTCTCCGAGCCAAAAAAGAACCGCCGGATAAATTTTTCATAGGCGTCAAATGACCAGTGATGTTCGCGCCAAAGCGCGGATGCTTCTTTTCCCTCACCGTTGGCAATGTGATCGATAAGTCTATGATGTTCGTTACAGTTGATCAACTCCCACTCTTTGATGTATGGCCGGCGAGGGAAATCATAGAGCCGTTGTTTGAACGTCGTGAGAATCTGCTTCAATACCTCGTTTTCCGATAAATCTAAAAACACGTTATGGAAGGCAATGTTCAGCATGTAGTAACTGTCGTAATCTTCGCTGTGAATGGACGAGATCATTTCACTGTTGAGGCGTTTCAGTTCGGCAATGTGAGAAGGGCCGAGGTTATGGAAAACAGATTCGATCACGGCGCTTTCCAGTGCGCCGACAACTTCAAGAATGTTTTTGATATTTTGAACCGACAGTTTGTTGACCAGAACGCCGCGTCGGGGCAAAATGGTGACAAACCCTTTGCCCTCCAACTGTATGATGGCGTCTCGCAAAGGCGTTTTACTGATACCGAGTTTTTCGCTGATTTCGTTGAGTTTGATAAAAGAGCCGGGCAAAAGT
>SDBT01020349.1_pt1 | contig 10382 bp, 13 predicted proteins | sample 2277101 | NCBI WGS metagenome assembly SDBT01 (sample SAMN10404973, study PRJNA504765) | marine sediment metagenome | isolation source: marine sediment core GS10_PC15, 103 cmbsf | place: Arctic Ocean: Southern Knipovich Ridge | collected 2010
GCACCTGTACCTATGGGGCCGTTGAACAGTGTAGCGTCCAGTGTGCCCGTCAGGCTGTAGTTGCCGCCGCTTGGAACGACCGTGATGTCGCCGTTGTCGTCTACGGTGAACGTGCAGTTGTCCGTGCCGTCAAACTCCAACTTGAGTTGAGTCGTCGTGTCGCGGAGTTGAAGACCGATTTCCTTGATTGCCATGTCCTAGTTCTCCGCGAAGACGTAACTGCCGTCTGAGAGCATTGTTTCCGCGCCCGCAACAGAAGCGTTAGGGGCCATGTATCCTGCTGTCGCGCCTGACGTGTTCAACGCGATATCTCCACCATCATCAACGAAGTAGGCGAACCCTGCTCCCCCATCAAAAAGCTCGACCGACTCTTGGTAGTAGCTGTAGCCGAATCGGTTAGGACCCGGATACAAGAGCATGTGGCGCAGCATGGGATTACGTCCAGTACACGTACACGAGATCGTCGGCTGCTGACGTGCATATCCGCCAGAACTGGTTCAGGTTGAGACACGGCAGATAGCCAGTCTCCTCCCTCGCGCTGAGTTCCCAACCCGCCGTCGTGTTGGTTGTGCCAGCCGGAACCGTCACGCCCGTAGCAAGGCCGATGTAGACGTTCCCGGTATTCGAAGCAGTAGCCTTGAACATCACGCCCTTACAGGCGATGTCTGGCCCTTGCAACTCAGTCGCCGTGCCCACCAATTCGCCTGTTCCTGTTGGGACCAGTAGTTCGGTTACGCTGCTGCCACCACCCGTGCTTCCTGTCGCCATCAGTGTTCTCCGTGCAGCGCGAGTTCGGCCTGGGCCGCACGCGCCTTGTAGGCTTCTTTGTCCTCACCCTCCAGACGTTCCAGTGCGGAGTCGTCTGAGAGCTTCCAGCCCTTGCTGGGACCGGCCCACTTCGGGTAGTCGGACGCTACTTCTGCGTCCGGGTACTTGCCTCGGATGTCGGGTTCGCCGGGCTCTGTGATTTCAGTCTCGACAGGACAGAACTCAAATGCCCATTCGGGCTTCATGTCGCTCAGTCCGAGAATCCACTTGTTGCCAGACATCGCGGCCTCTAGCGGACCCTTCATTTCCGTGGGCCTCGGACCAACGATGTCGAGTAGTTCGGGCTGCGGATCGAGCAGCGCAGCCGTCACAGCTCCCTGACCGTAGAGTTTGATCGCCTGCTCGCGTAGCAACTTATTCCAGTCGTTTTGGGCCTGCTGGTCGTCTGCGATCCACGTCTTGTAGTCGATAAACACCTCATTCTCTTCTGCGTCAATCGACATGTACTTCGGCTCTGCGAGCAATGGAGCCCTCCAGCTTTGGGGCTCCAACAGGCTGCATGGATAGCCGGAACTTTTCTCGATTACCGCTCCCCAACGGCGTCCGTGCTGATCCGTATAGAACTGATACCTGCGCTTGGTGGCTTGGGACCGATCCTTGCCAGTATCGAATCTCGCGGGCTGGTCGGCCATGGTTGGATTACTCATCACGCTCCCTCGTAAATGAATGACTGCTCTGCTTCTTCGATCTTCTCCGTCATGTCTTCAGCGGGTGGGCCGTCATTGCCTCGCGTGTGGAATGCGATTTCGTCGCCCCACTCGGCGGCCATCGGCTCAAGCCACGTCTCCCACAGCAGCTTACGCATCGCGACCAGGCCGTTCTTGTCCTGGGCACTCAGGCGTTCGTCGCCGTTTTCCAGAAAGTCCACCATGAAAGCGTATTGGCGCACCATATCGAGTTGGGCCAATTTCTGGAATGTCCTGCTATCAGGAGCGGCATACGGTAGATCGCCGACTGCCGGTGGATCTGGATCACCTCCGTTCAGTTCGATAATCCTGCTCTCCGCGTGCGTGAGGCGCAGCTTGTGCCCGCCCCTCGATCCCTGGACTACCCAGTACGGCTTGAGCAGGCAGCCCGTGTTCCGGTAAAAGTGCCACTGCCGCCGTGAGATGCCGGGCAGCAGTGACAGCCACTTTCCATTCACTAGCCTGCCGAAGTTCGCCGGGTTCGGACCCTCCAGCAGTTCTCTGAATACATCGGGCACACGTTCGGGCGGCATGACCTGTCCGATCATCCACCGCCCGACGTGTTCCCATGGAAACCCAGCTTCCCAATACAGATGGAGCCAACTGAGCTTCCCGTTAGGGGGATTAAGTACATCGAGTTGGGCCTGCCACGAAGGGTCCGCGTATGGACCCTCCGGGCAGAACCCCAACTCGGGCTTCACACAACCTCCGACACGTAGATACACACGCCGACTCCTTAAGACGGGCCGAACGTCTCGCCCTTGTAGTTGTTGCCAACACACATGAAGCCATTGGTTTCAAGCGTGGAGACCGCTGCATCGAACGTTGATCCAACAACAGTGTTAAAGAAGTTGTTCCAGATTAACCCTCTTCCGGTCTGTCCATTGGTGTCGACCCCTTTCGAGTCCGCACCGATGACACGGTTGCCGTGGAAGTCAAGATCCGGTCCAGGTCCACCACCCGTGATTGCGCCAAATCCCAAGGCGTAATCGCAGTCAACGAACCTACAATCCTTGATCTCAAGATTCGCGGTGGCGCCCTGCATATAGATCCCAGCTTCGAGATCAGTGGTGACGCCCTCAAAGATGCAGTTCTCGATCAGGCAGTCAGAGCTGCCCTCGATCGAGAGACCAATGCGAGCGTCCAGTCCCCACTTCGGGAACCGGCAGTTCAGCATATGCACGCCATACGGTGCGGCTGTTGCAAGCCCACCGATCAGAGCAGAAGCACCGGACCAGAACGTCGCTCCAGTATCCCTACCGGCGAATGCCAGACCCTCAATCGTGCAGGGCGCGGTGATCGTAGCAACGGGGCCATCAGTGAAGGTGGTATCGGCAAGCAGCGCCGTGTACTCACCCATCGCCTTTCTGTGCCCGCCAAGAGACTGCACGCGCACAGTGATGCCCGTCTTGTTGAATGCGACCGTCTCCGTGACGGTCTCCGTACCACGGCCCATGAAGATAAAGTCACCAGCACCAGCCGTGCAGGCGTCAATAGCCTTCTGCAACGTCTTGAACTGAGTGGCCCACGACATACCCTCATCTTCGTCATTACCGGAACCGTAGTCACAGTAGAAAATGTTGCCCGGTGTGGCCGGACCAATCGCCTGCCTCAATTCAAGGCCAGCAGCAGGGTTCGCGAGCGCAACGTCCATCCGGCGTTCGAGATTCGGTGAAAACATAATCCCTCCCGGTTAGGCGCTCGTGAGACCGCTGAAGTAACCCATGTTCCCACGGTTCAGAACGACCTGAGCCACCGGGAAATCGAGACTGAAGACGTAGGCCGAGCGGTCAGGAATCTTCTCGCCCATGCCCCAAGCCGGACCCTGTTCGGGCTTCGGCAGAAGCTGCATACGCCGGATAGATTTGCTCACGTACGGAATCGCGTAGCCGGGCGGAACTCGCTCGGTCGCGTTGAACTTGATGCCACCGTACTTCACGTTGCCGTCAAGCTCCATCGTGCTAGAGTCGTTGTAGCGCACACCGGCCTGCATCTGGCCGATCATGTCGCGCTCAACGCCCTGTGCGATGTCCATACGGTCAACCTTGCCACCACCCGCGTTGCCGATGTCCTGCACGGCCTTGCGGATTCTCATGCCAGTGAGGCGTCCACCCGCTACATCAGTGAAGCCAGCGGCCCATTCGGCTTCTGAGGAGCTTGACAGACCATGAACACTCGCGGTCTTCAGCATGTCCAGCTTGCCTACCAGACCACGGTTGAAGTCGGTATCAGCAAGCAGCGTGTTCGCAAGTGAGTTCGCCTTGACCACGTAGTCGCCGGAAACCGAAGTCACCGCACCGTTCCACGTCACCGTGATCGACGGCGTGGACACGGACTTCGCGGTGATAACACCAATCGCGTTGGTCACGAGTGCGGACGAACGGATCAGAGCAACGGCATCGCCGACCCTGAGCTTGTCAGCGATAAACGCTGCGTTCGTGATCGTAGCATCGCCGTACCCAGTTGCCAGCGTGTACGCCTGACCACTTGTTGCCGTTGCGGCAGTAGTCGTGGTCGCCAGGTAGCCGGTCGAATACCCGTAGTGGTAGTCACTGAAATGGGTGCCGAGTGCCTGGATGGCCTTCGCGCCCATGTACTTCAGGTTGTTCTCAGCCTGTGCACTGGGACTGCGCTGCTCGATCCAGTGCGAGGTGAGGGTGTGGGTGAATCGCTTGTTGAAAAGCACCCAGGAAAGCGAAAGCTCATTCGCTTCGGGCGTTGAGGGCCGGGCTTCGTATCCACCTTCTGCGATGGACGCCACGCCGTAGCCTTCATTGATATCGAGCGGTACCAGGATCTCACGGCTCGACCATACCACATCGAACTTCTTCAGATCCTCAAGGTTCTCCCACTCTTCGGACATGAACTTCATGCCCTGCATCAGCTTGGTCTGGACCTTCCGCCAAATCTCCTCCAGATCCGTGCTGGTAGTGGGAGTGTAGGTTGCTACCGACATGTTGCACTCCTAATTCGTCAGTTCAGCCCCATATCTGCCTCGAAGTCTTCCTTGCTGGCGTATTCCTTCACCTTCTTGCCAGGAGCAGGACTCCCCGTGGCTGGGACAGTGGCGGGTAGATCTTTCGGGTCCAGCACCGCCGCGTTCGCTTTCCGAGCCTTCTCTGTTTTCGTTTTCTGCCCAGAACCGGCTGACGTTAGGCGCGACATAGATCGGATGCGTGCTTCGATCCGGTCGTAGTCACAGACCACTTCACCGACAGTGACGTTGGGATGTTGCCGGACATCATCTGCTGTGGCGTAGCGGTAGAATGTAGTCCGCTCGTCCCACAGATGCTCTCCGATAACGGCCTTGGCTTCATCGCCGATGTCCAAGTTGAGAGAGTCGAAGATTGCAATAGCAGTGCCGGAAATGTCGTCATCGATCTGCGTGAGGACTTCCGTTTCCTGTTCAGCACTGTTCTGTGTCTCCTCTCTTGTGGTCCGAAGGCCGTCCTGCGCATCACGAGCCGCTAGGTTGGCCTCAAGTTCCCACACCCTCTTGTTCTGGTCGAAGTTCGCGAGGAACTCCGTCAGCGATTCCTCCGAGGCGATAATCTTCTCGAAGTTGTCAATGAGCGTCTGAGCCCGTACTACCGTCTCGTTCGCTTTGGGGTCGAGTGCTTCGATCTGAGCCTGAAGTTCTTGCTCATGTTTCGCTATTGCACTCGCGTCTTGGAGGTAGGGCTGGACTTGTCGGAGCCAAGAATCTCGCGGGATAATCACACTTGCTGTGGGATTCCCGTCCGCATCCTCGTGCTCAAAGAACCCAGCGCCTTCCACCGCAACATCCCTTCCGCTTACACGGAACGAGAACGGCGTGCCGCCTTCCTGTTCTTGAGCTTGCTCGGATCGCTCTGGCGTCTCTGCGGGCTCTGGAGTTTCCTCCTCTGCCTCCGCAACGACCAAGTCCTCCGCTTCGGTATCTCCAGAAACCTCTACTTCTTCTTCAGATCCAGCCTTTTCAACAACTTCGGCTTCGTCTTCAGTCTCTACAACTTCGGTTTCTTCGGATGCTGTACTCATTCTAACTCTCCCTTAGTGTAGTACGCAAGTGTTATCCAGCGAGCGTGCCCTGACCTGTCTCGTCAGGAAGTGGTGTTTCAGGGGGTGCGAGAGGGCCGTCCGTTTTCTGGGCGGGACTCTGTTGGACATTCGGCGGCTGGCCGACCTGCATACCTTGAGCCAACTGTTGGGCCTGCTGTGCACGGGCAAATTCCTGGAGCATACCGAACTGCCACTCGACAGGTTTGATGGCAAAGTCCGTCTGACTCATTTTCCTGGACAACTGCTCCAGCCTTCGGCGTGCGACATATGGCAAGTCGTCTTGCGGGTACGGCCTCCATATCCCACCCAGTACTTCGTCCATGACCTGCTGTGGCTGCATGACGGGCTGACCTGTCTCATCCATCTGAGGTTGGCCGTCAGGACCGGGAACGGGCATGTCCTGCATCTCGGGCTGCCAGCCTTCCGGTGGACCTTCTAGCCACTGTGCGATCTGCCTGCGGATACGCAGACGGAACGGGTTGTCGAGCATGCCAATCGTCGCACCCAAGTTGGTCTGCACGATCTCAGCATAGTCGTCCTGCCTGAGTACGCCGGTCTGGAAATACTGGTCGGCGAGCATGGTTTTCTGGACGGGCGTGAGCATCGACATCGTGCCAGGCTTCAGCTTGACATCGCTTGTCGTGCGGAAGTCTGTGCCTGCCCAGCGGCGTTCCTTGTACGCACCGTCTTCACCGACCCAGCCAATCCGGCGTGGCGCGGAATAGAAAGCTCGGATCAGGGCAATCTGGATCTGACAGCCCCGTAGGTACGCATCTTCGGCGTTCTGCCTGATGTCTGACGACGCTGCCATAGCTGAAGCCGCAATGGCCTGGGCATGGCGTCCGCTCTGTACCTGCGGCGATTCTAGGCCCTGTGCGGTCGCTCCCAAGCCTACGTCGTCTTCCATCTCCTTGTCAGCGACTTTGTATAGAGCCATGCCGTCTTTCGGGAAGCTCGGCACGGTTTCGTACTTCGGCTCGCCGCCAGGGTTGATGTAGATGGGCGTCCTGCCGGGCAGCCTGAGATCCTTCGGCTGGAGCACGGAGTTCATGGGCAAAAAGATGTGACGGTTCAGGATCGCTTCTACATTGTCCTGAAGCGCCGAGATCGTCCATGACCGGATCTCATTGCCTTCACCCACCAGATCCATCGTGCCATAGCCATACGGATCGTCCGTGCCCTCGCTCCACTGCTTAATCTGCGTAACTGGCAGTGGAAGTGAAATCTCTCTGCCTTCGCCATCGTCTTCCGTCCAGTCCCTTTTTTCTACGGCGTATCGGTTCGCAATCGTGACCACGCACGCGCCCCTCGGATAATCCGTGCACTGCTTGTAGTACGTGGTCAGAGTGAACACCAACTTCTCGTCGTTGTCATCAGGCATAATATCGAGCGTACGCCTCTCTTCTTGTGATGCGACGTATTCGTAGCGTTCGGGCTTGAAACTGAACAGCGGTGCGAGCTTTTCTTCGTCCAGCCCGCCTAGTGTTTTCTCGAATTGGCGTCTAAGCTCTCCGAACGGACGGAACGCGGCTACCTGCACACCTTCAGCTTCCCAGATGTCTTCAGCAGTATGCGGGATCATCCTGACATTGCGTCCAGTCAGTACCTCAGATCTCAGTGTAGGGATAAAGCTGAATGCGGCTTCGCCAACTTCGTCCGTGAGTGTGCCGTCTTCCGTGACAAAGCGTTCGGTCAGAACATCCCAGGGCATACCAGTCTCGGGATCTTCGAGTGCGTCATCCACTGTCAGTGCTTGCTGTCCAGCGGAAATCTGGAGCGGCATCTTGCCACCAGCCGTAGGATGCACGTAATAGCGGATAAAACCCGATCCGTAGGTATTCGCTTTGTCGAATGCTCTGCGATGCTGCTTCACATCAGACAGTTTGGCTTGCGACTGCTCGTCTTCCAGTGCCCGTGTCGTGAACTCAGCAGCGTCCTTGTCTTCGTCCTCACCCGTAGCAGGAACAGCCAGTGGTGCCGGTGGGTCGGCGTACATCCTGGCAGCTAACTTGCGGCAGAGCGTAGCGGCCTTGTTCATTGCCGTGATCGCGTCGGGTCTGCCTTTCAGATGCGGTGGAATCCACGCTGTCCACGAGCGGTCGTTAGAGCCCTTGCGGAGCTGCACGTTTTTCACGCCCGATCTGCGGAGTTCGTTGACGCGCCACTGCGCCATGCGCCGGTCCATCAGATCGTCTTTCGATTTCCAGAGTTCTAGTGCGGCCCTGGCTACCTTCCTGTCGTTCTTGCCAAGCAGCACACCGGGCTTCGGCTCCGTATCGCCAAACTTCTTATTGGCTTCTTCGGGCGGCTCAAAATAGACATCTGGATCAGGCATCTTCGGCTCCAGTCAGGATGTTATCCGCCAAATGCTCTTGATCGACGCCATTGCCTAGCATCACTTGCGCGTATTCTGCGAGATCGCCATAGAGTGTGGACCCGGAAGGTGCCCTCCGGGAGATCGCGGATTCCACGACTTCAGGTAGGCTGGGCTCACTAGGAGCCCGGAGAATCGTCGGCTCGTGCACAAAACCTTGCTGCTTCATCTCAAGGATCTGAGTGGTCAATGTCTCGACCCGCTCTTGCAGCCAATCGTTATGCTTGGTGAGCCGGTCGTTCTGGTCTTTGACTAGCCAGTCATTCGTGAACCAACTCATGCTTTGATCTCCATGTCACGGAAGTAGCGGGTTGTGATCTCTTGGGCATCATCGAACTGCCGCTCCCACGGCTTCTTTTTCCTGCGTCCTTCTCTGCTGATTCCAGGATGTTCGTCTTGGCCTGGCTCGACCTGACTGACGGGACGGGGTGCATGCGTCAGGAGCAAGTACCGGATCGCATCATAGGCGTGATCTTCGTCCGTCGTGTCCACGTCTTCTGGGTTGCGTTCGTCCCTGGTCAGTTTCGGCAAGGTGCGAATCGCGTACGCACAGTCGGGATGGAACCTCAAACGCGGTGCGGCCCACGGTCCTTTCGGCTTGTTCGGACTGTCGGGGTCAGGCGTCCATTTAAGGGCTTGGTGCATCAGGATCTTGCCGTTCATCCTCGAACCAGGGCCCTTTGGAGCAGTTATCAGAGCGGGTGCCATTTCCTTGCACGCCTTGTTCAGACCTCGCTGGATCTCGTCAGCGACCGTCACCTCAGACTGCGAACGTGCGAACATCGCCGAATCGCCGACAATGAACATCGGCTTCGGGAACTTCGATACCAGCACGAGGCCGATCTGGAAACCCACATCGTAGGGCTCCATCTGCTGGAACTTGAATTCCCAGCGGAAAAAGCGTTCCGCGTCAGGACCCAGCACACAAAGGCCGAACCAGCCGGGATTCATGTAGCCCCAGTCCAGACATCCGACCCACGACCAGTAGACGGGCGGCTCAAGCGGAGCGACGTGCACGGCTGTATTCCATTCTGGGAACGCGAAGCCACCTGGCACCACGAGTTCGGCATGGACCTCTTGAGCGAGTTTTACTTCGTCGTCGTACTCGTCTATCAGTGCCTGGAATTCGTCGTTCGAGATTTTCGGGTTGTCTGCCGCCGTTCGGTACCAGTGCTTCCAACTCTTACCCCTGGACTCGTCCATCACCGTCTCACACAGCGTATTGAAATAACTACCCGACTTGGTAGTGGACATCAGGATCGCCCAGCCGCCGGTATCCGCTAGGCCAGGCCGGATCACATCGAGCCAGACACCATGCAGATCGTAGTGCGCGGCTTCGTCCAGAATCACGCCGTCCCAGTCACCACCACGCACCGAGTCGATGTTTTCTGCCGAACTGATGGTGAGCGTGCCGCCATTCGCTAGGCACGTCAGGCGTTTGTCCTGCTTGTTGATGTTGAAGCCTGCCTGGTTCGCGAACCGCTTCATGATCTCTTTGCGCCAGATCACATCCGAGTTCGGGTAGTCGCGGGCGATCCACAGAATCTCGCCACCATCCAGGAAGCCTTTCCCGCCACCATGCCCCACCGTAGCCGCTTGGAACGCCGCACGGGTCTTGCCCGCACGTCTGCCCCATCTCCAGCACTTCATACGCACAGCATCATCCAGCGGCTCTACCTGATGAGGCAGGGCTGTTGGTATGACGATGTTGACGGTCTTACCGGCCACGGAATCTCCTCATCAGCCCTTCAGCGCCTTCTTGATCTGGTAGCGACTCACGCCTAACGCTTCAGAAAGCTCGCGCTGGGACATGTGGGCATTCGATGCGGCCCTCTGGAGCATGTCGATCTTCTCACGCAGGGTTGGAAGCACCTCCACTGTCCCGGGCTCCACCGTCGCGGACAGATCAACCGCGCCTTCCGGGACCACCAGCATCTCAGCATCTTCCGGGCAGTCGGCACACGGGGGATCTTCTGGGAACTCCAGACCACACCCGACCACACTGTAGCCGCGCCGAGTCATCTGCTCACCAAACGCGCGGATCAGCCCGCGAATCTCCTCGTGCGTCTCCGTCGGCTCCGATGTCTCACCATCCAACGTCACGATAAACCTCATGATGCTCTCCTCGGTTCAGAGACAACCCGCTGCTTCTGCTCGTTCCTGATCTCCTCAAACACTCGTCTGGCAATCCGCTCCACATCACCCTCAGACAAGAAAAGGATGGGCTCTCCATGCGGGTTCAAGACCGGCTTAGGACGAAACCACCTCCAGAATCTCATGACGGCTTGCCTGCCTTCCCTGCCTTCGGTGGCTCCAGATCCTTCCAGGGTGCCAATTTGCTCAGTAAACGCTGAAACTCCTGGCGGCACAGGGCCTTTTGCCAGCACCGAACCTCGATTGCTTCGCCGCCGTACTCGTACCGAATCCGCATAATTCAGCCCTCCCAGACCAAA